>JAEAMF010000155.1_pt1 | contig 120984 bp, 114 predicted proteins | sample 8958721 | NCBI WGS metagenome assembly JAEAMF01 (sample SAMN16933255, study PRJNA681124) | bioreactor sludge metagenome | isolation source: anaerobic bioreactor treating anionic surfactant - SDBS | place: India: Bengaluru | collected 2019-02-28
TTTTTTTCAAAAACCTCATTCAGATCTGAATGAGGTTTTTTTATGCAATATCACTGACTCTTTCTTTTTAGTTTCTTCTATTCTATTCTATTCTATTCTATTCTATTCTATTCTATTCTATTCTATTCTCTTTCTTCTACTTCTTTAATGTTAGTAGTATTTCCCTCCGGTATTTATTCTTTTTTTACTAACAATATTTCCTATTTATTTTGGATTTTATCCCTGGTTGAATTAGTTTACTCTTTTATTATATTTATTACACCATCCCACCTCTTTTTTATTCTTTTTTTTGCTATCTATTGTGATTTTCACCCAGATATTAATGTCTTTTCAGCAAAAATTCTTTTTTTGATCACTTTTAAATAGTTTAGTTTCCGTAATTTTTGGCTTTTATATAATTTTATATCATTTGAACAACAGCTAATGTAGATTAGTCAATTTTCCAAAGAAGATAATTATTCTCATCAAAATACTTTATAAATCTATTTTTTAATGTATCACAATTATATTTTAAAGTTTTTCTAATTTAGATGTAACAGATTGTTCTTTTCAATTGTCTTACTTATAGAAGCAAACTTATGACCCAAGAAACTTTCAAAAATACGATTTTTACTCTCAAAGATGAGATGTATCGTTTTGCGAAAAGATTTGTCATGAGCAGCGATGAAGCAGAAGATGTAGTACAAGATTTAATGATTAAATTTTGGCAAAAGAAAGAAGAACTTTCACAATTTGGCAATATAAAATCTTATGCTCTTAAATCTGTAAAAAATGAATGTCTTAATCGATTGAAGCACCACGATGTGAAGTTAGGCTTTGCGGATCTTCAGCTTCATCGTTCAGAATTGTATAGTATGGATGTTAATAATTTGAAAGAACATATTATTGGCTTTATCAATCAGCTTCCGGAGAAACAGAAAATGGTGATTCATTTGAAAGATGTAGAGGAGTATGATGTATCTGAAATTTCCGAAGTGTTGGAAATGGAAGAAAATGCAGTAAGAGTAAATCTTATGCGAGCAAGACAAAAAGTAAAAGAGCAAATTTCACAACTTATGAGCTATGAACAACGATCAATATCAAGATAAATATACGCAAGTTTTAAAAGACTTAAAGGAAGAAAAAATGGATTGGAATTTTGAAGATTTTCTTCAAAAGGCAGAAAGTGTAGATCATGAAGCTGAAATTATTCCTATCACTAAAGTTAAGCCTTCTTTTCCAAAATGGTTTTGGATGGCGGCAAGCGTAGTTATTATTTTTAGTATCGGATTAATTTTTAACTATACTCAAAAAGATGATGTTAATAATCAGTCAAAATTAGTTGAGAACGAAATTCAAAAGCAAAAATCTGATTTTATTAATGAAAATCATGAGCATCAAACTCAGGTTGCAGTTTTAAACAGCGATTCAATTTCGGGAGCTAAAAAAGATTCGATATTTGAGGAAAACTCATTGGCAGAAACTGATGTTTTAGATAAGATACTTTCTAAAAGAAGCAGAATCAAAAAGGAAACGAAGCCGAGATTTGTACAAAATTCAGAGATAAAAAATATAAAAGATTCCACAGGTTACAGAGCTTCTTACGTCATTGTAAACGGTAAAAGAATAGATAATATGGAGGAAGCCATCAATGTAACAAAATATTCACTGCAAGTTGTTGCCAATAATGTTAATCAGGCATTTGAGCAGCCAAAAGTGATGGACAACGTAGAATACTAATCAAACAACATAGATTACGCAACTGATCAGGCTTGTAGTCAACTAAAATTTTAAATTAAAGTCATGAAAAAAATATTCATCATATTCGCGCTTGCTTTCACACATTTTTTTAATGTGTACGGACAGAAAGAAAAATTAGACCAGCTTTTCGACAAATATCAGGAGGTAGAAGGAGTAACTTCTATTAAAATTGCAAAACCCATGTTTGGAATGCTAAGTAATTTAAATATTGCAGATTCTGAATTGGATCAAATTAAACCTTTACTGGCAAAAATTAACGGATTAAAAGTTTTGATAACCGAAGATACAAAAGGGGGTAAATCTCAGAACAATTTAAATCAATTAAATAAAGAAATCTCTTCTTACCTAAAGAATATGAATTACAGCGAAATGATGTCTGTAAAAAATGGAGAGAGTAAGATTAAGTTCCTTTCTTCGGAAGCTAAAAATGGTATTTTAGAAGATATTCTTTTAAGAATTGATAGTGGAAATGGTGAGAATATTCTTGTAATGCTCGACGGAAAGCTTTCGATGGACGATGTGAACAATATCATTAATTCTAGCGAAACAAAAACCAGTTCTTCCAATTCTATAAGTACAAGAAGTAGCTTTAATTCAGAAAGTAATTCTTCATATCTGAATGGTGAAACAAGAAATGTAGATAATTTTTCAGGAATTGAAGTCAGTACCGGCGTAAATGTAGTATTCAAACAAGAGGATGCAACCAATATTAAAGTTTTTGCTGATTCGGATAAACTGCAATATGTTGTTACCAAAGTTGAAAACGGTGTTCTGAAAGTTTACATTGATAATAAAGGTGCAAAAAAGGTAAAGTTTAGAAACTTAAGTGTGAATGTTTCTTCACCAAGAATGGATAATATTAAAACTTCATCCGGTGCAAATTTTACCGTAGTAAATGCAATCAGAGAAAATAATCTTAGAATTGATGCATCATCGGGTTCCTTAGTTACTGGAAAGTTTACTATAAATAATACGACAGATGTTGACGTAAGTTCCGGATCTAACGTAAAAGCTAACATTACTTCAGGAAAGATTATGATGAAAAGTTCTAGCGGAGCAAGTGCAAATGTAGAAGGAAATGCTGACTTCGGTATGTTTGATGTAAGCAGCGGAGCGGATTGTGAAGCAAAAAATCTTCGTGTGAATATTGCAGAAGTAGAATCTACATCAGGAAGCAGTGTTTCGGTAAATGTACAGGATAAATTGAAGGTAAAAGCTTCATCCGGAGGATCCGTGAGATATAAAGGAAATCCTAAAATAGATTCTGATATCAGTAAAGTATCTGGTGGAAGTTTATCATCAATTAACTAAATTCTAAAGCCATGAAAATCTTTAAAACAATAGGTGTTGCGGTTTGTTTAATGTTTATTTTGCAGTCATGCATCGTTTCAGAAAAGCCCAATATGGCATTTTTTTCAAAATCTGAATATGACTACAAAGGAAGCCCAATTTGTAAGTATCAATGTGCCGTTATTTTTAGCTAAACCTTATATTAAAAGAGCTTTGAGAGAAGAAGGAGACAATGAAGAGGTGATTGCAATGGTGAAAAAAGTTTCTAAAATAAAAGTTCTCACCGTAGAAAACGGAAACAAGAAAATGTTGAAAGACTATGCTGGTTATTTAAACGATAACAATTATGAAGACTGGGCTACCATAAAACATGATGGTAATAACGTCAACATAAGAGTAAAGCAGAATGGTGAGTTAATTAAAAATATGCTCATTACTGTAAATTCTGAGAAAGATTTAGTTTTTGTAGATGTAAAGGGAAATTTCACTGCAGATGATATTTCTCAAATGATTAGCAAAGTTTCAGATAAGTAAATTTCTATATTAAATATTTTATTTTGTATAAAGTTGCGATCTTAGGATTGTGACTTTTTTTAATATGGTTTATTAATTGTTAAGTTTTATTTAAACTATTAAAAAGGATTTTCGTATCTCATCAAAAAGCCTTAATTTTGCAAGAAAGTAAAGATGTCTATTCATAACAAAATTGTAGAGACAGCCATCACTTTCGATGACGTTCTTCTCGTTCCTTCTTACTCAGAAGTTTTACCCAATCAGGTTTCTTTAAAATCTAGACTTACCGATAAAATTACGCTTAATGTTCCAATAGTTTCCGCTGCGATGGATACTGTTACGGAAGGTGATTTGGCAATTGCATTGGCTAGAGTAGGCGGTTTGGGTTTCATACACAAGAACATGACGATTGCTGAGCAGGCTGCACAGGTAAACCGAGTAAAACGTTCTGAAAACGGAATGATCTCAGATCCTGTTACTCTTACAAAAGACCATACTTTGGCTCAAGCTAAAGAAACAATGGCAAAATATAAAATTTCCGGGCTTCCTGTGGTCAATGCAGAGAATGTATTAATTGGGATTATCACCAACAGAGATGTGAAATATCAGGAGAATCTAGAGATGAAAGTAGAAGAGATTATGACTAAAAATAATCTGATTACTTCTGATAAAAACACCAATCTTGAAAAAGCTAAAGAAATTCTTCTTAAAAACAGAGTTGAAAAACTTCCGATTGTAGACAAAGAGAATAAGCTTGTAGGTTTAATTACCATAAAAGATATCGACAATCAACTTGAATATCCTAACGCAAATAAAGACGAAAACGGGCGACTTATCGTAGGAGCCGGAGTTGGAGTGGGTGAAGATACAATGGACAGAATTGCTGCATTGGTGAAAGCAGGAGTAGATATTGTTGCAATTGATTCTGCTCACGGACATTCTATCGGTGTTTTAAATAAAATTAAAGAGATCAGACAAGCTTATCCGGATTTAGATTTGGTAGGCGGAAATATTGTCACTGCAGAAGCTGCTAAAGATTTAATAGAAGCAGGGGCAAATGTTCTTAAAGTAGGTGTAGGTCCTGGTTCTATCTGTACAACGAGAGTTGTTGCAGGTGTAGGAGTTCCGCAGTTATCAGCAATTTATAATGTTTATGAATATGCTCAATCTAAAAATGTTACAGTAATTGCAGATGGTGGAGTTAAACTTTCAGGCGATATTGTAAAAGCAATTGCAAGTGGAGCAGGAGCTGTGATGGTAGGTTCTCTTTTAGCAGGAACAGATGAATCTCCGGGTGAAGAAATTATTTATCAGGGAAGAAAATTTAAAGCTTATCAGGGAATGGGAAGCCTTTCTGCAATGAAAAGAGGTGGTAAAGAAAGATATTTCCAAAGTGAGGCTAAAAAATTCGTACCGGAAGGTATAGAAGGAAGAGTTCCACACAAAGGAAAGCTGGAAGACGTTATTTTCCAGTTGACAGGTGGTCTTAGAGCAGGAATGGGCTATTGTGGAGCAAAAGATATTGAAGCTTTGCAAACTGAAACTAAAATGGTAATGATTACCGGAAGCGGATTGAAAGAATCTCATCCTCATGATGTTATTATAACTTCTGAAGCTCCGAATTATTCATTGTAATTTATATAAATTCTTTACAGCAAACAAAGTTTCGGGGGGGGGGGGGGGGGCACCCCACCCGAAAATCACATTTTTTTATTATACAAACACTCAACCATTTTATTAATTTTTTATTTTTAAACCCCCCCCCCCCCCCCCCGCGGGGGCGGGGCCCCCCCCCCCCCCCCCCGAAACTTTGTTTGCTATATCCGTTTGGTTAAATTTAGTTTTAATTAGAAAGTTAAGAAACTCTCCTTTGTATCTGGCTGCTCTGAATTTCTCTGAAATATAGATGATCATCAGTATCTAAGTTTTGGGAAAATATTGATAATTATTGAAAGACTTGACGGCATATCAATAAGAAATAAAAAAATTCTAATAAGATATTTTCCGTTTTTCAAATAAGTGAAAATTATTGATCTAATTTATTTTTGAAGTCATCAATCCTGAAATCAGTGAGTGCATTTCCTTTTTCAATTTTCTCTCTAGAATACAAACGAAAATCATTTTCAGTTTTTTCGAGAAGATAGTCGTAAGGACCTACTTGCGAAATCAGCTTTACCAAAACAGGTGAAATTTCCAGACAAATGAATAATCCCATAATGAACGCCGCAGCAGTTGCAATAATGGCTGAGTTTTTTCCTAATTCGTCTAAAGCCTGAAGTCGTGCTGCAAAACCGTTAAATTTATCTTCAATAGTTTCTGCAGATTTTCTTTCAGTTTCCAGATTGGTATAAACTTTAGAAATTTCTTTATCCAGATATTGTAATCTCGGTGCAGTCTGTTTCTGATAATTTTCGAGATCAAGTCTGCGCTGTTCTTTCAGTTCCTGTTTACGTTTTGCATTCGGACCAAAACCCTCTTTCCCGCTCGTTAAACCAGATTGTTTTCCCAGAATTTCTTTTTCCAGCTCTACCGATGCAGAATCATAAGATTTCTGATATTGAGCAGTCTTTTCGGCAATCTGTTTTTTTTCGGTATCAAACGGTCCGCTTTGCTGAAGAATTCTTCCGCTCATTTCGCCCTGAAGCTGTTTTTTATTTCTCTGAATAATGGTATTGAGCTGTTTATTAACTTCCTTTTCAAAGATTTTAAGCTCTAAAGGTTTAGAGATAATGATTCCTAAGAATGTAGCTAAAATTAATCTCGGAATTGACATCAGAATCTGATTCCACCATGTTCCTGTTTTTTTTATGGAAGAAACTATATAACGGTCAAGATTAAAAATCATCAGTCCCCACAAAATTCCGAATCCAACAGAAATCCAGATGTCGTCGAAAACGGTGTACATTGCATAACCCGCAGAAAGTGTAGCAAAGATTGCTGTAAACAGTACAATGCCTCCAATTCCGGAAAATTTATTCCATTCACTTGGTGTTTTTCTGAGGATATGGATATTTCCTCCTGAACAGATCATCAAAAATTTCTGAAACCAATTTATTTGATGATTGTTCTGATTTATAGTTTGTTGAATATTTTTCATTATTGAAAATTTAATACAAAATTAGTAGTAAATATCATACCAATGTTACAAATAGTAATATGTTTTGCCAAGTAACAGGTTTCGATTTTTTAACTATTTGATTTATAATGGAATAATTTACAAAAATGAGATATAAAGTCTATTTTAAGCGATCAGGATTCTGTTTCAAAAAGCTTTCCCAACCAGAATAAGATTTTGTATCTGCAACGGTTCCGGAATTGAAATGATGGCAAACGGCTACTGCCAAACCATCGGATGCATCAAGATATTTGGTAGGAAATTCTTTTAGATTTAATAGATTCTGCAGCATTCCTGCAACCTGTTCTTTACTGGCGTTTCCGTTTCCGGTGATTGCCATTTTTATTTTTTTGGGAGAGTATTCGGTAATTGGGATATTCCGGTGAAGGCTTGCTGCCATTGCGACACCTTGAGCGCGACCCAATTTCAACATCGACTGTACATTTTTACCAAAAAAAGGCGCTTCTAAAGCTACTTCATCAGGATGAAATTCATCAATAAGCGCAAGAGTTTTATCAAAAATATATTTAAGTTTTGTTTCGTGATTAGGATATTTTTTCAGAATCAGTTCATGAATAGAAATCATTTCCATCTTACCCTTCTTCACCGAAATTAATCCGAAACCCATAATTGCCGTTCCTGGATCTATGCCTAAAATTATTTTTTCTGTAGAAATCATTTCGTCAAAGATATGACATTCTTATTTTTTCTGATTGAATATTTTATTCAAGTTTTATATTCGACAGCTATTTAACTAATTAAAGTCTTATTCTTATATCAATTTTTTTTCTGCAATCGGAATCCATTTACCATCATGACGAAGAAGTGTAATTTTATCAACGATGAATTTAGTTTTAAACTCTTTGTTCTTGTAGATTTCCCAGACTTTTAGGTAGTTTTCCCATGATAAATTTCTGTAACCTACAGTAACATGAGGATGGAAAGATCTTTTATTAAATGTAAACTGTTCCGTAACTTTTACATATAACTTTGTAAGTTCTGCGTTTTCTTCCGGTTTTGCAAAAATCACAGGATTCTTAGTATTTGGAAAACTTCCAAAACCATTTAATATAATTTCAAAAGGAGAAATATCAGTATTAATTTTATTAAATGCTGTACGAATATCATTTTCTAAAGACAATTCTCTCTCGAAAGGCGGAAATAAAGTGATATGTGCATCATTTTTTAAGGCTTTAGAATTATTGTAATTTAAAGCTAAATCTTCTTTGAAAACTTTCACCTCATTAATAATTTCCTGAGGCGGATAAACGGCGATGAAATACATTTTTTTCATAGAGTAAAAATAAACTTTAAAAATTATTCTGTAAAATTTTATACATAAGAAAATTATACATAGATTTGTTATGTATAAAAATTGAAAATTGAAAAAAAACAGTCTTTATAAAGGAACATTACAAAACATTATTTTGAAATTGCTTTCAAAAGAGATAAAAATGTACGGCTACCAAATGACTCAGCGTGCAAAAGAGCTTACTGAAGGCGAACTTGAAATGACGGAAGGCGCGCTTTATCCTTTATTGCATAAGTTGGAAGGAGACGGAATGATTACTTCAGAAATTCAAGAAATAAATGGAAGAAGCAGGAAATATTATCTATTGACGGAAAAAGGAAAAAAACAGCAGGCTGCACAAGAAGCAGAAATGAGAAGTTATTTGTTTAATCTTAGTACTATTTTTAATATATGATAACAGTGGATCAGGAATTGGAAATAAAAGCTTTTCTAAAGAAAAAGAATTTGAGTAAGGTGATTTCGAATGAAGTTTACGACCATTTTGTTATTCAGATTTCAGAATCAATGAAAAGAAATACGACTTTTCAGGAAGCTTTCCTGAAAACAAAAATAGAATGGCAATATGAATTGGAAATGGTAAAAGCTGATCTTTTCTCATTTAAAATGATTGCCCGAATCGAAAAAGCAACTTTACAATCTAGATTTAAAAGCATTATTCTTTCGTCAGTAGTTTTTACATTATTGGGGTTTTCAGTATTGTTTTTTCTGAACAATTATTTTCATCTCTTGCAGATAGGTCTTTTAATTATTTTATTGGCGATGCTGTTTTATAATTTTGTTTTCAAAAAAATGAAATTCAGAGAATATTATGAGTTGAGTTTTCATCCTTTAATACTGCGTAATCTTATTATAGGATCTGTTCTGTTTTTTGGAATAGGATATTTCACTCAAAACACCAATTTTTGGGAAGCAGGAATCAACAAAGTGTTTTTGATTTATGCAACAACGGTACAGATTCAACTGCTGTATTTCAGAAGTAAAAAAATAAATGTTTTATTATAGAGATTAAAATATGACGTCCATAGAGGAAAAACAAATTGACGATTACCTTATTTTAAATAAGCTGCCGCTGGATATTTTGCTGGAAGTAAGAGATCATATGATTTCGCAGGTTACAGATCTTCAGGTTCAGGAAAATCTGAGCTTTGAAAAAGCTTTTTTCAACACCAAAATTGCCTGGGAACCAGAATTTAAGATGACGAAGTATTTCTTTTTTTATACAGAAGAAATCCCTTTAATTGTAAAGAAAGTAATAAAAGCAAAAAACAACAGTATTTTATTGAAATCTTTTAGGTTTGCATTATTGCTTTTTATAATCAATTTACTTGCGATTTATTTTTCAGAAAACGCAGATTTTTACAGCATATTATTCAGAGTACAAAACGGACTTGTATTTTTAACTCCTATTGCACTTTGGTTTTTTCATTATAAAAGAAGAAAATTTTTCAGAACAGATTACAAATACAAAGGAAAATTGTTTTACACGATATATCAACAAAATATTACATTACTTATTTTTTGTCTCTCATCGACAGGACAAATTATTATGCATAAGGGAACTTCTGCATTTATGTTTTTTAAAACTGATATAGGTGTTGATAATATTTCTGTTTTATTAGCACTTTTAGTACCTTTTATCACGCATATTATTTTAATTTTTGGAACTCTTAATTTCCTTGAGCATAATAAAACATTAATCAAAATTCAAGATTATATTAAAATCGCAGACAAGTAAAATTTTATTGCATAGGAATATTTTCTATCATATCCGAGAAGTTTTTAATTTCACAATGCGGTTTGAAGGTGTGTTTTTCCTTTTTCCACATCGATATTTAAAAGAATAATTACTAAAATTTTCAGATTAATATTTTGAAATCAAATCACAAAACCAGAAAATATATTCTCCATCCTCATCACTTTCATCAGATTTTGGTTTGGGATAGGTTTTTTTTACCACTTCTCCAATTTCAAAATCAATTGGATTTTTGAAAATAGGACCGTCAAAAGTAAAGGTGTGAAATTCTCCGTTTTCTCCACAAGGATCTATATTTTTGGGTAAATCTTTAATAAAATCAGCATCAATAATTCTTCCCGCAAAACTTTTATCAAGATAAGTTTCATTAACGCAAGTCACAATTGTTTTAAAACCTAGATCTAAAAATTCGTGAATAAGCTCTGTGGTATTTCTATTCCAAAGCGGAAAAACGGCATTTATTCCAATAGATTGTAACTGTTCTTCACGATATTTTCTCAAATCTTCCAGAAAAATATCTCCGAAAATAGAATGAGTAACACCGTGAGATTTTATTTTGTTCATCGTGCTGTTCATCAATTCCTGATATTCTTCCATTGACGGTGCTTTTGGAAGTTCAAGTTTAATTAAAGGAAAACCCAGACTTTCTGCCTGTTTTTCTAACAGCGAAACAGAAACACCGTGCATGGAAATCCTCTGAAACTCTTTGTTTATAGTTGTTAGCAAAGACGTAATTTCAAATTTTTTCTCCTGTAAAGTTTTATATAAAGCGAGTGCAGAATCTTTTCCGCTGCTCCAGTTGAAGATGGCTTTTTGTGTCATTAAAAATAAAAAATCTCCCAAAAATAGGGAGATTCTGCGAATTATTATTTTTTAACTTCTTTAATCGGAATAAAACCTCCGTTTACATAATCAAGTTTTAATTCAAATGGTACTGAAGTAGATTCTGAAGCAATCAATCCGCCGATAATCCCGAAGAAAGCCGAAGCAAGAACAACGTCTCCGGTTTTAGCAGTAGATTTTATTTTTCCTGTAAAATAAAAATCTCCGTCCTTTTTTTCTGCCTTTACAAAAGCATTTTCTACCGGTAAATAAATGTAGGGAGAACCTTCATAAACAATTGCAAACGCCTCATTCTTTTTAATTTCTTTTTCTTTGCCTTCTACCGTTTCATACAGTTTAATGATTTTAGTGGTTTTCCCATAGAATTTTGCAGTGGAAATTGTTCTTTCAAACGGCTGCTGATTTTTGAACGAATTATAATCAGGATATATTCCTTCTTTCAATTCAGCAGAATTATATAAACTGAGTCTTTGTTTTTCGATTTCGTCAAAATTTTTCAGGTCATTAAAAGTATATCGGTCTGTTTGTATTGCTTTTTTAGAAACGTTTCTGCTTATAAAATCACTTACCATTTCGCTTCCTTTTTTCATCGTAGCTTTGGTAACATCCATAGAAGAATGATCGATAACTGAATCTATTTTGTCGAGATATGAATATGTTCCGTCTTCGTTCTTAGCAAACAGATAAGCCTGGAAATAGCAATAACCATGTTCGCTGAATGCGCCAGTAATTTCGGCAAAATACAATTGTTTCAGATACATAACAATGGTACCGTCTTCAGTATTTTCTCCGTTAATGTGGTTGAGCAAATTTTGAAACTGATCGTTAAGGTTTGTTGTAGGAACAACTCTCGCTTTAGCGTTGAATGCACCTTTCTGAACAATTCCCAATGAGGTAGAATCGATTCTGGCATCAATAAGTTTGATGTTTTTATAATAACTTTTGTCGAGTTTCTTATCTGGAAAACTGATTGAGAAATCCTCGGTTCTCTTTTGGGAATACATTGAAATCGAGAGTGTAATTCCTAAAAAAATCAAAGTAGATTTTAAAATTCTTTTCATAAATATTGAGCGTATAAATTGTTCAATTGCAAAAGTACTATTTATAATGATCAGCAAAAATTAATAGTAAAGAAAAATTCCTTGAAGTTTGATTTATGATGTTTAAAAATGTTTCTACATAAAAAAATCTTAACAACAGAATTTTTCCTTTTTTCTGTTTAATGGTCTGTGGTTTTTATAATAGTTCTTTCAAATTTCAAAAAATCTAAGCCTCTTAATTGAGAATTGATTAATATGATTGAGTAATAAATTATTGTTGATTAATTCAAGATTAATTTTTAAATATTTTTAATTTAAATCATTTGTAACGTGTTATGATTGTTGTTGTAATGCTAATGTTGTATATTCGCACCTGCTAATTTTATAACCGTGAAAAACATTTTTTTATTTCTATTCATTTTATTTTTAAGCAACACTTCAGCTCAAAATGTAGGAATCAATTCTACTAATCCACAAGTTACTCTTGATGTGAATGGCAACGCAACTACAGTTACTGCAACAGATGGGATGAGAGCTCCAAGAATAACTCTTGCACAACTGAATGCAAAAACAAATTATAATACGAATCACATAGGAGCTTTGCTCTATGTAACAGATCTTACAGGTGGTTCTACGGTAGCTGCAACAGCACAGATTACTACGGTAGGATATTATTACTTTGATGGTTCTGCGTGGCAATCTGTAGTAGCAAAATCGGGTTCAGCTGTTTTTATTGCATCTTTAGGAAGTGGTAATGGTTCTGCAACAGCTGCTTCAATTGCAGCTAATGCATTTACAACAGTTCCGCTTAGTACAGTTGTTAAAAATATAGGGGGAGGAATCTGGAATTCCTCAACAAGCATTTATACGGTGCCAACTTCTGGAACGTATATTATAAAATCGAGTGTAAGACTCGTAGACGGAAGCGCAAGTAGGAATATTTTTCAGGCAGTAAATACGTCAAATTCTGATATTCCTGACGGAATTTGGGACACCAATTCGGCAGGTCGATGGACAATGCTCTACACAAGAATTGCTTATTTTAATAAAAATGATCAATTAAGATTGTATATCTATTCTGAAAATACTGCTGCTGGTATTTCGGACGCTTCGCTTAATATTGTTTTGCTAAGTCAGAATTAAAATCATTTTAAAATAAAAATAAACCCCTTAAAGAAATTTTCTTTGAGGGGTTTTTAGTAAAAGATATTAAATAAGTTATTTGCTGGGTGGTTTTCCAAAATTATTTAGATGACTAACCTCTGTTTTCTCGCGTTCTGCAGCTTGTCTTTTTTGCAGTTCTTCAGCATTTCTGTCGACATCGCTTTTGTGAGGAGTCTCCATCGGATACGATTTACACGAGACTGCAGATCCTATTAAATAAATTACTGAAATTTTACTGATAAAACTTTTCATTTTTAAATTTTTCTTTAAGTAAAAATACAAAAAACCTCAAAGAAAATTCCTTGAGGTTTAGTTTATAAATTATTGAAACGTTTATTAGTCAATAATTTTCTGTCCGACATGGATCGGACTTACATATTTCTTCTGTACTTTCCGCCCACTTCAAACAAAGCGTTGGTAATCTGTCCAAGCGAACAGTATTTTACGGCATCCATCATTACATTAAATAAATTCTGCTGATTGATCGCGGCGTGCTGTAATGTCTTCAAAGCGGCTTTTGATCTGTCTTCATTAGATTTTTGGAAATTATGAAGCGTTTCAATCTGAACCTGCTTTTCTTCCTCTGTAGAACGAATGACTTCTCCCGGACGAACCGTTGGCGAACCGTCTTTTCCTAAGAAAGTATTTACCCCAATAATTGGATATTCTCCAGTGTGTTTCAACCATTCATAATGCATCGATTCTTCCTGAATTTTTGAACGTTGATACATGGTTTCCATTGCACCCAAAACACCGCCTCTTTCGGTGATTCTGTCAAATTCTGCGTAAACAGCTTCTTCCACCAAATCCGTCAATTCTTCAATAATAAATGAACCCTGAAGAGGATTTTCATTCTTCGCCAATCCTAATTCTTTATTGATGATCAACTGAATTGCCATGGCTCTTCTTACAGACTGCTCAGTCGGAGTTGTGATCGCCTCGTCATAAGCATTCGTGTGCAATGAGTTGCAGTTGTCGTAAATTGCATACAATGCCTGTAAAGTGGTTCTGATATCGTTGAAATCAATTTCCTGCGCGTGAAGAGAACGTCCCGAAGTCTGGATGTGGTATTTCAACATCTGACTTCTTTCGTCGGCTCCGTATTTCAGTTTCATTGCTTTTGCCCAGATTCTTCTTGCCACACGTCCGATTACCGAATATTCAGGATCGATTCCGTTGGAGAAGAAGAACGATAAGTTTGGTGCGAAATCGTTGATGTCCATTCCTCTTGACAAATAATATTCAACATAAGTGAAACCATTTGCCAAAGTAAATGCCAACTGAGAAACCGGATTGGCTCCTGCTTCCGCAATATGATATCCTGAAATGGAAACCGAATAGAAGTTTCTTACTTTTTCTGTGATGAAATATTCCTGAACGTCACCCATCAATCTCAAAGCAAATTCAGTCGAGAAAATACACGTATTCTGAGCCTGGTCTTCTTTTAAAATATCTGCCTGAACAGTTCCACGAACGGTTGCAATCGTCTTAGCCTTAATTTCAGCATAAGCTTCCGCAGGAATCACTTCGTCTCCTGTTAAACCCAAGAGTTTTAATCCTAAACCATTATTTGATGGAGGTAATTCGCCGTTATATTTTGGTCTTTCCAAGCCTTTGTCGTCAAATTTTGCTTTTAAAGCTTTTTCAACATTCGCTTCTAATTTATGTTCAGCAATATATTTTTCAACATTCTGGTCAATCGCTGCATTCATGAAGAAAGCCAGCAACATCGGAGCAGGACCATTGATCGTCATTGAAACCGAAGTCATTGCATTCACCAGATCAAATCCGGAATACAATTTTTTAGCATCATCTAAAGTGGCAATAGAAACTCCGGCGTTTCCGATTTTACCATAAATATCCGGCGGTAAAGCTGGATCCTGACCGTATAAAGTTACAGAGTCAAACGCCGTTGATAAACGTTTTGCATCCATTTCCGCAGAAACGTAATGGAATCTTCTGTTGGTTCTTTCAGGACCTCCTTCTCCGGCAAACATTCTCGTCGGGTCTTCTCCGGTTCTTTTGAAAGGGTAAATTCCGGCTGTGTAAGGGAATCCTCCCGGAAGATTTTCCTGACCTTTCCATTTAATCAAATCACCCCAATCGGTGTATTTTGGTAATGAAATTTTAGGAATTTTTAAATGAGATAAAGATTCTGTTGAGGTTTCAACTTTAATTTCTTTTCCACGAACGAAATAAGAATAAAACTCAGCCTTGAAAGCCTCTTTCGTATTGTCCCAGTTTTTTAAAAAATCAATATTTTCCTGTTGAAGGTCTTTTTCTGCTTTCTGATATTCAGTTTCTAAAGTTTCGTTTGAAAGGAATTTTTTCACACCTTCAATGTGATACATTTTTCTGGCTAACTCAGCCTGTTTTTCAACGTTGGCGTCGTATTGTCTGTTATTTTCAACAATTTCGGATAAATAACGAACTCTTTTTGGCGGAATAATGGTTACTTCGTCTGTAATTTCCTGTTCAACAAACGATTGTAAGTTTAAATCAGTGAATTTTTCATTGACTTTTGCAACCAGTCTGTTGTATAATTCTGTTGTTCCGTGATCGTTGAACTGAGATGCTTTTGTTGCATAAACCGGCATGTCATCTAACGGGCTTTCCCACAGCAAATGGTTTCTCTGGAACTGTTTTCTTACGGCTTGAAGGGCATCAAGAGCGCCACGTTTGTCAGATTTATTTAAAGCAACCAAATCTGCATAATCCAGCATGTCGATTTTCTCCAACTGTGTGGAAGCTCCGTATTCCGGAGTCATTACATACATTGAAACATCCGCAAAATCAGATACTTCCGATCCGGATTGTCCGATACCCGAAGTTTCCAGAATGATAACATCAGGATGAGCTAGTTTCAAAACATTTAAAGCAGAATGAATGAATGGAGAAACAGAAACGTTATTTTCTCTCGTTGCCATTGAACGCATATAAACTCTCGGATCATTGATCGCGTTCATACGAATTCTGTCACCCAATAATGCGCCTCCGGTTTTCTTTTTTGAAGGGTCAATTGAGATAATTGCAATTTTTTTATCGGTGTTTGAACGCAGGAAACGTCTTACCAATTCGTCTGTCAAAGAAGATTTTCCGGCTCCTCCGGTTCCTGTGATCCCGATAATCGGAATATTTAAGTCTTTTGATTTTTCGTCGATCGCTTTTACCAGTTCCGGTTTTTCTTCCGAGAAGTTTTCAACGGCAGAAATGATTTTAGCAATGCTTGTAGAATTTTCAAAACTGATTGAATCTAAATCATTAACTCCTACCTCTTTTCCGGTGGCAAAGTCAGATTTTTGAACCAAATCGTCGATCATTCCCTGCAAACCAAGTTCACGGCCATCATCCGGAGAATAAATTCTATCAATTCCGTAAGACATGATATCTTCGATTTCTTCGGGCAGAATAACACCGCCTCCGCCACCGAAAATTTTGATCTGCGGAGAGTTTTTCTCTCTTAAAAGGTCATAGATGTATTTAAAATATTCGTTATGACCGCCTTGATAAGAAGTTAACGCAATGGCGTTCGCATCTTCCTGAATCGCAGTATTTACTACTTCTTCAGCCGATTTATCGTGTCCAAGGTGGATAACTTCGCATCCTGTTCCCTGAATCACGCGGCGCATAATATTAATCGCAGCATCATGACCGTCGAATAGCGACGCAGCCGTCACGATTCTGACTTTATTTTTTGGAGTATATTTTTGGGTTTCCATAAAAGATTTAGAAAATTTCTGAATTTCCAAATATAATAATAAAATAGAAACTTATTTTTTATAATTAAAATACTGATTGATAATTATTTAATTAAATAGAATACATTGTGTGTTTCTCTGTATCATAAATATGGACTTAGAAATGATAAGTAAATTCTTTATTTTTACACCTTATAATAATAGTATGCAAAAAGCACTGATATATTTTACCTTGGGAACCGTCCTTAGTTTCCTGATCAATTATTTTTTTACAAGCAGTGAAAATATTGCTTTAGATATTTTTTATGCACTAGCTTTTGGTTTAGCGTGGGGACTTTCTTATTATCTTGATACTCCGAAATTCACATTGGTTCAAAAACTTTTAAGTTCTTTCGCTGCAATGGGGCTATTGGTTTTAGTGGGTACCACCATATTCAATCTTGAATTGGCAATTCCTGCAATCCTCAAATTTTCTACAGTTTTTGTGGCGTATTATTTAATTGCAAGTTTCAGAGGAAGTAAGTCATTACGCAAATAACCTTGCTTATAATCACATTTTTCAAAGGATATAAATTGTGCTTTATCTTAGATGTATTCTTATTAAAAGAAATATGTTTTCACATTCTAAAAATAATTTGTACCTTTGCACACCCTTATGGGGAATATTATGTTTAATCTTTAACTAAAACGTGTGAATACATTAAGTTACAAAACTGTTTCAGCGAACAAAGCTACTGCAAATAAAGAATGGGTTGTAGTAGACGCTGAAGGACAACCGTTAGGAAGACTAGCTTCTAAGGTTGCAAAGATTTTGAGAGGTAAGCACAAAGCAAACTTTACACCTCACGTAGATTGTGGTGATAATGTTATTGTTTTGAATGCTGGGAAAGTTACTCTTTCCGGAACCAAGTGGGCAGACAAGACTTACATTTGGCATACAGGTTATCCTGGAGGTCAAAAGTCTATGACGGCAACTGAACTTCTGAAGAAAGATTCTTTGAAAGTATTGGAAAAATCTGTAAAAGGTATGCTTCCAAAAACTAAATTAGGATCTGCTATGTTCAAAAACCTTTATCTATATGAAGGAACTGAGCACAAGCACGAAGCTCAACAGCCTAAAACACTTAATATTAACGAATTTAAATAATTAATATGTCTATAGTTCACAAAATCGGAAGAAGAAAGACTTCTGTAGCAAGAGTTTATGTAAAACCAGGTTCTGGTGTAATTACAGTAAACGGTAAAGATGCTGCAACTTATTTCTCTACAGACGTAATGGTTTATAAATTAAATCAGCCGTTTATCCTTTCTGAAACTGCAGGTCAGTATGACGTTACCGTAAATGTTTTCGGTGGTGGTAATACAGGTCAGGCAGAAGCTATCAGATTAGGTATTTCTAGAGCTCTTTGCGAAATCAATGCTGAATACAGATTGGCATTGAAGCCTGCAGGTTTACTTACAAGAGATGCAAGAATGGTAGAAAGAAAGAAACCAGGTCAGAAAAAAGCAAGAAAGAGATTCCAGTTCTCAAAACGTTAATTTTTTTCAGACATCAGATTGGAGATGTCAGATTTCAGACCTTTTTTTGTCTGGTATCTTATATCTAAAATCTATTAATCTAAATTTAAAATTGCCCGTTACGTTTAGCATCCAAACACTTCTCCCATCTAAAGAAGTTGTTGATTGTTTAAAAAACGGAAAGTAAACTAACAAAAACAGAAAACATGGCAAAAGCAAATGTAAAAGACCTTCTAGAGGCTGGTGTACACTTCGGTCACATGACTAGAAAGTGGAATCCAAATATGGCTCCGTACATTTTTATGGAGAAAAATGGTATTCACATTGTAGACTTACATAAAACAGCTGTTAAATTGGATGAAGCTTGTAACGCTTTAGAAAAATTAACTTCTGCAGGTAAAAAAGTTCTTTTCGTAGCTACTAAAAAGCAAGCGAAAGAAGTGGTTGCAAAACACGCTGCTGAACTTAATATGCCTTATATCACTGAAAGATGGCCGGGAGGTATGCTTACAAACTTTGTAACTATCAGAAAGGCTGTAAAGAAGATGAACTCTATCGACAAAATGAAAAAAGACGGTACGTTCGAAACTTTATCTAAAAAAGAAAGATTACAGGTAGACAGACAAAGAGCTAATTTAGAGAAAAACTTAGGTTCTATCTCTGACATGGTTCGTCTTCCTTCTGCAATCTTCGTTGTAGATATTATGAGAGAACACATCGCTGTAACTGAAGCTAAGAAATTAGGTATTCCAGTTTTTGGTATTGTTGATACAAACTCTGACCCAAGAAAAGTAGACTTCGTTATCCCAGGAAACGATGATGCTTCAAAATCTATCGATATGATCTTAAACGTAGTTTCAGATTCTATCAAAGAAGGTCAGTCTCAGAGAAAAGCTGATAAAGAAAAATCTAAAGAAGAGGGAGAAGTAGTATCTGCTGATAAAGATGCAGATTTCGACGCAGCTGCTGAATAATTGAAGATTTTATCTTTAAAAATAAAGAAAAACCGCTAAACAAGTTTAGCGGTTTTTTTATGCTTCATCATTAGATTTAATTTGAAAGCTTAACAGAATATGAAGTTGAAATAAACTTTGTTGTCTGATAAGAAGATTTACAAACCATTCCCGAAAGTTTATAGGTTTGGTTTTTAGGAATCATCACAGAACCTATTTTCCCTGCTCCGATTGGTATTCTTTTATAATACTTGCTTCCGCTTACTGTTAAAACCATGTTACATCTTGAAGTATTTTCAACTGTTAACGCCGTTTTGGGTTCTTCAGGCGATTCACCGTTTAATAAATAGGTTAAAACTTCTGCAGTCTCAGATTTATAGTTTTTTAAAACTTCCTGATATTCTCTTTCTGTATTTGCTGTAGAATTTGTAACAGGATAACTATTGTATGTCGGCATACAACTATTTAGTATTAATACGCTTATTGAACATACAAATAGTTTTTTCATATTTATTTTTTCTTCTTTTTCTTCTGTATCAAATTAGTTTTTTTCAGTGAAAATTCCTTTTCTGCATCCCTACCTGATTCGGTATTTAAAGCTAAATTACTATTTTCATTAAATTTTTTATATTCAGGATTATTAATAACAACCTGAATATTTTTCTTAATCTGTTTTTGCGAAGAATATTTTACATCACATACATTTCCAGAGATAGAATAATCATCTTTGTCGAGTATAATAAAGTTCTCATTGTGAGAAGGAACGGCAAGATTATAAAACTTTTTTCCGCTGATTTTCAAGACCATATTACAATCAGAATTATTGCGGAAAAGAAGTATTGCCTCATTGCTGTTGATGTCTTCATTAAACATAGCATTAAGGAGCTTTACCGTTTTTTGCTTATGTTCCGGCGATGTCTCTGCAATAAGCCTTTTAAATTCTTCAGAATCTTCCTGAAAGCTTTTTCCTTTCATTTTTTGAGGGAATTCTGTAATGATGGGTCTTACTTCCATAGGTTTTGCTGTACGAGCGCCTTTCGTCCACTCACTATTTTTAAGCGCAATCAATTTAGATTGTAAAATGTGTTTTTTAGGATCTTCGGGATGAGCGTTTTTCAAATATTCTTCGATCTCTGAAATATTTGTAGCTGTCAAAATATCGCCACGATTTTTCTCTTGAGTAGAACAAGATAACGTGAGAACGAAGAATAAAAGAAATAATGTGTTTTTTTTCATCAAATAATGTGTGTTTTAATTTATTCTGAATTTTATATAGGTTATTGTTTTCCCTTTTGCAGAGAAAAGTTCCTCATAATAGGTTCTTATATCTCTTAGATGAGGTGTGTTCGGATCATATTCTAATGCCCCGTAAATATCGTGATGAGCAGAAATAATTTCATAACCTGCACCTTGCAGATAGCCCAAAGTATAGCCGTGCAAAAATTCTGAATCGGTTTTTAGATGAATAATTCCGCCGGGTTTCAGAAACTTTTTATAACGCTCAAGAAAATCCGGGTGGGTAAGCCTGTGTTTTGTACGTCTGTATTTAATCTGAGGATCCGGGAAAGTGATCCAGATTTCGTCTACTTCATTTTCGGCAAAGAAATAATCTACCAATTCTATTTGAGATCTAAGAAAAGCAACATTATGCATATTGTTATCAATCGCTTCCTTTGCTCCAAACCAGAATCTTGCTCCTTTTATATCAATCCCTATAAAGTTCTTTTCGGTAAAAGTTTTGGCAAGTCCTACTGTATATTCTCCTTTTCCGCAGCCTAATTCTAGGACGATAGGCTGGTCATTTTTAAAGAAATCTTTTCTCCAGTTTCCTTTCAGAGCAAAGCCGTTAATTGCTTCTTCTCTGGTTGGCTGAATAACGTTTGGTAATATTTTGTTCTCTGCGAATCTTGCTAATTTGTTCTTGCCCATGTTTAAATATGAAATCTCGCAAAATTAACAAAAATAAGAGAGAAATCGTTGATATTTAACGCTAAAAGAAAGATCGTAAAGTTGTTTCGGAATAATTATTTTTTTGATGAACTTCCGAGTGCAACCATCAAAGGTTTTTGGATGGTTTTCTGGGATGCATATTGAGCTCCGCAAACAATACTCGTCAAAAGATAATCACCTTTCTGTATAACAAGAGAATTGTCGCCGCCTGCAGGAACCGGAAGTCTGTATTTTGTAGTTCCTACACCTTCTATTCTTACGATGATGTTGCAATCAGACTTATTTTCGATCATAATGATGCATTCTTTTGCATTAGGATCGTTATCGAATAATGAGTTTAATATTTTTACGGTCTTATTTTTATGTTCGATAGGATTTTCTGACATAAGCATATTGAATTCCGAAGCTTCAGTATCAGCAATTGCCGTAGTAGTTTTGGCTACTGTAGGAGTTGGGACAAAAACATTTTTGGGCGAACTTGGTGTATAGACAACAGTCGACTGACCTACCTGCAATTCTTTCTGGTATTTTGCAATCTGCTTTTGCTTGATGATGGCATTCATCTCATCAAAAGTAATTTTTGTAGACGGTTTTCTTTTCAGCATTGCCAACCAATCTTGCATCTGCTTTACTTTTTGATCGTGCGGAGATGCATTTTTAATATACTCTTTCATGAGATCCATCACTCTTGGTTTAAGAACAGATCTTCGCGGATCATCAGGATGAGCGTCTCTCAGGAAAGCATTGATTTCGTAAATGTTTTTACTTTTTAAAATGTTACTGTAATCCTTTCCTTTTTTCTGGGCAGAAAAACAAATAAACATTAACGTAGTAAAGAGTAAAAATAATTTTTTCATTTAATAATACATAAAGACATTGATTTTTTCTCAATCTTTTAAAGTGCAGTGATAATGGTGATTAGTTTTATACTGATAAATTTAGAAATATTTTTCAAAAATAAAAAATACGGCTGAATTTTTTAAAAGAAAAAAGAATTTAAAGCAAAATTCTTGAAGTATTTTAGTCTACAACCTCTTGCAAATGTGAGTTTCTTAATCTTCTCTGGTAAATCGGAACATACTTTTCTATAGGAAGTTTTATGGCTTCAAAATTCCCGGTTTGTGCGTAGACTTCTATATTCTCAGAAGTATATACGAACTGAAGAAAATTATCAATTAAATTTTCAGGGATTTTAAATCTTGTGAAATAGTCTTTTCCAAGATAGTTTTTAATCTGGGTTACAGAGTTCGTCATTCTTTCGTAAGCTACATAACGCTGTTTTTTCTTTCTTTCACCCGATAGAATATCAAAAATACTTTCTAAGCTGAAAGTAAGACCACCATCTCTGAATCCTGCAACAGGAAGTTCCGGCGGAGTTCCGTCACCTTTTGGCTCAGGAAGACCAATTACTTTCTTCAATGCATACGCTTTGTCTTCTTTTCTTAAAGAATTTACGTCATATCTTAAATTCCCGGTCGGTCTGAAACGGTTGATAACGACCTCCTGAATATCGTGATAGGCAACTTTTAACTCTACCAAATTACGGTTATTAAAACTTTGTGGGGAAAGCTTCATATCTTTTCTTTCGGTAACAATTGATGTAAACCGGATCACGTCTTCTGGATTTGCCTGAATTGTAAATTCACCGTTATAATTGGTAAGAACGGTTTTAAAAGTCGTAAGATTGGTTACATAAACCTGATTAAGATACAATACGGAATTATCTCTTAAAAAAACCTGACCCGAAAAAATCTGTGCATCAATTTTAGCGATAAAAATCAATAACAAAAGGATAATTACTTTCTTCATATAATCTGCAAAATTACATAAGAAAAGCATCATTATGAGATATTGCTCAGGTTGAAACAGGTTAAAGTTATATTAAACTTTTAATCAAACTGTTAATGAATGTTATAAAACAGAGTTTGCGATTTAAAATTTCGCTATTTGTCCCACAAACTGTCATTTCTGTTTTTCACCAAAAGCCAACTGGTATATTTTACTGTAGTTACATTTCCGAATTCCTTCCAGCTAATGAAATACCAATAAGTAGCTGTAGGAACAGGTCTTCCTTTCATTTTTCCGTCCCACGTAAAATTATTGGAAGGTGCTCCTCTGAAAAGTTCTGCTCCGTAACGGTCAAAAATTCTGAATTCCAGATCTTCTTTGGTCATTAGTGAAGAGTAATTGATAACATCGTTATGTCCGTCACTGTTTGGTGTAATGGTATTAATTAAATCAATAATCACAAAGGCTTTTTCTACTACATCACATTTTAGCGAATCTCTTACATAGATTTTATAATTTCCGCGCTGTACATTGTAAAATATATTTGAAGTCTGCCAAGTGTTGTTATCCAAAGAGTATTCATAAGGAGGCACTCCTCCGGAAACACCAATAGTAACCGTAGTTCCGTTGATGTCTATTGATGTAATTACAGGTAAAACAGATTCTGATACATTTACGAATTGTTTGTAAACACAACCGTCAAAAGTGAGTTCTACCCAATAATTTCCCGCAGCAACGTTGGTAATAGATGGAGTAGTGGCTCCTGTGCTCCAAAGATATGCTGTAAAACCTGATCCTGCATCTAAAGTAGTTTTGGTTTTCGGACAAATAACTTTATCTATTAAAATATCAGATTTTTTAGGAACTTTTAGGGTAATTCTTAATGTTGCAACATTCGGACAAGAACCGTCTTTTTCAAATCTTATAAAATAAGTCTGCGTTCCTGTAAGTGTTACAGCACCACTTATCGGAGCCGTGTCATTCTGTGCGTCTGCCAAAGTAGCGTGATAGCTTACTGTAACAGAAGGATCTGTTGTAAACTGTGGGATAAATTGTGAAAGATTTACGGGTTTAATTCCATCTAAATCGTCATCGCAGAAATTGGTTATTACAGATGTCGTGAGTAATGGTAATCTTGTTCCTACGGTAAAATTTATAGGTTGAATTACAGCTGCGCATCCATCAGGAGATTCTACTCTTATGTAAATAGTGGTGTTTACAGTATAACTCCAGTTATTAGGAAGTGTATTATTATTTCCGAGGTTTGCATCTGATAATAGTGCATAATATCTTACATTGGTAAAATAAGCAGGGTTGTTCAGTACTAAAGGAGTGATGGTTGATAAAACCACATTTACAGTTCCGTCAAGGTTTTCGTCACATTGATTACCAAAATTTCCTGGAGTAACGACAGCCAAAGGAAATAAATTGAGAGTAATCTGAGCAATATTTTTACAACCTGTAGGGTTTTTTACGACTACATAAACAATAGTTCCATTGGGTGCAGAATAAGTATTCGGAACAAGAATTTGTCCTGTTGCATTTTCGGTCTGTGCAGCTAATAAACTTGTGTAATAAGTTTTTGTGACAGGATTATTTGTGGTGATATTTGCTGTTGTTAAATCAAACATTCCTACACCATTTACATTACAGGCATTAAGTGTTGTGTTGGTAATCGTTACCGGCTGAATATTTATAGTAACCGTGACAGATTCGCAATCTGGAAAATCAGGATCATTTCCGCAGAAAGTGTAGGTAAAAGTATCTGTCCCACTTGCTGAAGGATTGGTAGCGGTATAGGTAATGACTCCGTTTGTGGTGTTAATAACCGCAGTTCCTAAAGTTGGTGCCGTAGTAATGGCAACCGTAGATACTACAGGAGTTTGTGTTGAGGTCGTAAAAGCAGGAACAATAGTTTTTGTATCGCAAATATTATAATTTGCAGCAGTCTGTTTTAAACAGTTTAAAACTTTATATTGTGCTGTTACAAGCGGCGCGCAACTTCCCATTGTTACAGAGCAGGTGTAATATCCCGATTGCGTAGGTGAAAAAGATGCCGATGTTGCACCTGGAATTAAAACTCCATTTCGATACCATTGATACGATTCATATATGATAGGATCGACTGTTAAAACTATTCCGGGAGCACAGTCTCCTCCAGATTTAATAATGACAGGTTGTGTAGCAAATCCTGCAAAAAAACCTCCGTATCCTACAGCGTCACTTCCGGCTGTAATACCTGCTGTAATCGCTTTTGTAGAAACTACGGTAATAGTACCTGTTGTATTTGGGATTCCGTAAGTTACCCATGCACTGAGACCTGTCATATCAAATGGTCCTGTACTCGCTGGAGGAGTAACGCCATTGACGGTAACAACTGCACCACGTTCTGTAACCAAATTTAATTTAGTCGGGACAGTCAATATTCCGGTTGGATTGGCATTGGAATGAACAAAATTTTCATTAATAAAACCAATTTCATTTATTTGTTTGGGTAAATAACAGCTCAACGCTGGTATAAAATTAAATCCACCAGTTGCAATTTCGGTTCCGCTTACAGAATCTCCTGCCAAAAGCTGATAAACGTAAGCATTTTTGGTGGTTCTGATGTACATATTATAGTGACTTGTTCCCTGTAATTGATATTTGGTATCTGGAACTACATAATATTGTCCCGTGTTGAGCGTAGTGATCGGCAGACCTTCGTTATTCAGAAAAACCTGAGTATTATCCTGAGTGGCAATGACTACAGCACCTTCCATGTTGCTGCCGATACTTCCGTTTCCTTTTACTAAGGCAAACTGAGTTCCCAGTTGTTCAACAGGTACAGACTGATCCATCAAAATATCTGAACTCAAGGGTGCATTTCCGGAATATTGTCCGTTGAAATTACCATTCGTAATATTAACGGGTTTATCTGCAGTAATTTTTGCGCCGATAAAACCATCAAAATTTCCCGTAATGTTTCCTATACCATCGATGATGTAGGACTGTCCTTTATTTAATACAAAAGTCATTGTGGGATTGGTTGCTCCGGTAGTTCCGTTTGAAAACTGAACGGTTGGTTTATATCCTGAAACAGTAACTGTGGTATTGTCTTCTGTAGCCAGAACACTGGTCATAAAATTCAGAATATTATTACTTACCGTAATAGGAGCAGAAGCAACAAAGAAATTTTTTCCGGTAGAAGGGATTCCTTTAGAAGTAATAATCTCTGCATGGTTGTAAACAGAAAATCTTAAGTTAGCATAAAACGGAAAGTCCGCTTTCAGATATAGCCCTTTTGTACCTGGAGTAAAAAGATCGGTCTGTAATGTTGTAATGATGTAGCTTCTTAAAACATCAAATTTCTGAGGATTGTTTTTACTGATAGTTACGGTACCTATTACTGTATTGTTATTATAGATTGTTACAGGAAAGGGAGTTGTACGATTGGTGGAAAGATATAAATTCTGATAAGGATTCGGGTTGCCGGTTCTGTCTATCATTGGCGCAAACCAATGTTCTCTATCCAATTGGGCAAAGGAAATGGAGAATATCCAAAAAATAAGAAAAAAAGATAAAATTTTCTTCATTCTGTATTTGATTTTATCACAAATTTAATAATAATATACATTGAATCGTTTAAAAATAAACAAAAAAACCACGATTATAAATCGTGGTTTTGATAATTTTAAGAAAAATTTGATTATTCTCTGTTTTTTACTAAGATCCAGCCTGAGAATTTAATCGGTGTCTGGTTTTTGGTTTCGTTCCAGCTAATGCTAAACCAGTAATTTCCGGTAGAAACTTTCTTGGTTTTATTGATGGTTCCGTCCCATTTATAACCTGTGTCTTTGTTTCCTTCAAAAATCTTAACACCATATCTATCGAAGATTCCTAAAACCAGATTAGGTTTATTTGCTAAAGCTGAATAATCTAAAACATCGTTTACTCCGTCACCGTTTGGTGTAATTACATTTACAATATTCGGAACGGTAATCGTTACCTCGATTGGCGTACAGTCGAAACTGTCTTTTACGTACACTGTTGTATCGCCTCGTGGAAGATCTGTGAATACATTAGAATCCTGCCATTTTACATTATCTATTGAGTATTTGTAAGGCGCAGTACCACCAACAACAAATACAGTAATGTCGTTATTGGTAATTTCAATGTTAGAAACTACTGGCTGTTTTGTTGGATATACTTTTACTGTCTGTCTTGTAATACAGTCTCCTGTTTTTAAATCTACCCAATATGTTCCTACAGTTACATTAGATATTATCTGAGTTGTTGCACCGGTGCTCCATGCATAACTGTTGAAGCCAGGTCCTGCATCTAAAGTAGTTGTACTTTCAATACAGATTTCTTTATCTACTAAAACAGCAGACTGTACAGGAGCGAAAACAATTAATGTAATTTTTGCGACTCTGTAACATCCATTAGCATTACTTACTCTTACATAGGCTACACCATTTGGAGCTATGTAGTTTGCCGGATTTAAAATTTCATTTGTCTGGTTATTAGCGTCCGTTAAAGAAGGATAATATTTTTTAGTAACACCAGTCTGCGTGGTAACATTTGCAGTAGTGAGATTAAATGCTCCTGTTGCAATATTGCTTTCAAGGAAGCATGTTCTCAGTGTAGCATCAGTTACTGTAGGACTTTCTGAGATTGTAAGGGTTAAAGTGATTTGCTCGCAATCTACAAATTCAGGAGCATTTCCGCAGAATTTGTAAACAATGGTATCGGTACCAGCAAATCCGAAATTCGGAACATATCCTATCACACCTGTTGTAGGATTAACGATTGCTGTACCATTAGCAGGTGGAGTAACAATCTGTACGGTTCCTGGAACAAAAGTTTGTGTAGAAGATGTAAACGCCGGAACAATATTTAAATAACCTTCACACACTGTTTTTGCAGCAGTTGTCTGCTGAAGGCAGGTGAATACTTTGTATACAGGTGTAATCGCAGGAGGACAAGATCCTACTGTAATTCTAACCGTATAATTTCCTGATTGTGTAGGTGTATAAGAATTGCTATTTGCTCCAGTTATCGGAATGTCATTTCTAAACCACTGATAAGTATCATAGCTGTCGTCAACCTCTAAAACAAGTCCCGGAATACAATCTCCTGTTTGCTTTGCAATAAGTGGAATAGAAGAGAAGCCTGCAAAATATCCTCCGTATCCAGCGGTGCTAAACCCTCCATTGATCCCTGCTGTAACTGCTTTATTCGATAAAATTGTTAAATTGCCTGTAACAGGTTCTAAAGTATAAGTAACCCAATTCGTATTTCCTGTAACAGGATAAGGTCCCTGTGCAGCTGTAGGAGTTACGCCGTTTACGGTAACAGTTGCTCCGGCTTCAGTTAAAATATTAAGTTTTACAATTGTCCCTGATGGAACTGTACTTGCTCCACCTGTACCTGCAGGCATTTCGTTAATTTTTCCAATTTCATCAATTTTTCTTGGTAAAAAACAGTTTAATGGAGGTATATAATTGAAGCCGCATGTTGCGTTACTATTATTAACAGCAACCAACTGATATAGATACACGTTTTTCGAAGTGCTGATAAACATATTGGCGTGAGTTCCTCCCTGTACAACATAGTTACTTCCAGAAATTCTATACCATTGTCCTTGGTTTAAAGTAGCAGCAGGAGTTGTAGAGCCATTTAAAAAAACCTGAGTGTTGTTTTCTGTAGCGATCACAATACCTCCTTCAAGGTCTGCAGCAGTAGATCTCGTTCTTACCATTGCAAAAGTATTTCCAAGCCTTTCAACTGGAACAGACTGATCAAGAATAGCATCAGAACCACTTGATGATCCTGTTCCAAAATTACCATTCATATTTCCATTCGTTAAGGTAATAGGTTTGTCAGAAACAATTTTAGCTCCAATGAATTTATCCATATTGCTTGCTGTTGTTCCTAATCCTGCAAAAATAAATGACTGTCCTTTGTTTAAAACAAAAGTGTGGGTATTTGTAGCAGGTGTCGCTCCGATAAATGATATTGTAGTAATTGCACTCCAAGTTGCAGTTACCGTGGTGTTGTCTTCTGTTGCCAAAACTCCTGCAGTAAAGTTATTACCAGAAGTTCCGAATGGTGAAGGTGTAGCAGCAACAAAAAATTCTTTACCAATACCTGCTTTACCTTTACTGGTTATAATTTCTGCGTGGGTAGTACTGCTTGCCAATCTAAGTGTGCAGTAGAATGGTTTTGCACCTAAAAGATATAATCCTTTATTAATAACAGCGAAAGCTTCAGAAGTACTGGAAGCAGCAATGTTTGCCTGAGACACTACATAAATCTGAGGATTACCTTTGCTGATTGTTACCGTCCCTAAAGCGATATTATTACTATAAATAGTAACATTAAAAGGGGTAACAGAATCTGTAGATAAATAAAGTGATCTTCCTGAATAAGATGTCGATTCGTAGAACGGCGCTATCCAATGCTCTGTGTCTCTTTGAGCAGAAACATTGATGCCCGTAATCATTAAAAGAAAAATGAGTAGAAATTGTTTCATAAGCTTAGAATTAGGATTTTTACAAAAATAACTTAAAAAATGATATGTTTTCCGAATTATTTGTAAATATTCTTATTATTGTTTATAAAAAAAGCCACAAATATCGTATTGTGGCTTATAATTATTGTTTTAAATATTTTTTATTCTCTGTTTTTTACAAGAATCCATCCCGTATATTTTACAGGTGTTTTCTGAGTGTTTGGTTCTGTCCAATTGATATGATACCAATAAGTACCGGTAAGAATTCCTTTTCCTGAAGATTTTCCGTCCCACTTGTAATTATTTGACTTATCACCAGTAAATAGTTTGTTACCATATCTATCATAGATTACAAATGTAAGATTTCCTTTGTAAGCTAATTCGCTGTAATCCAGAACATCATTTACGTTATCCCCATTCGGTGTAATTGCATTTACTAAATTAGGTACTGTCATTTCCACAGAAACAGGAGTACAATCAGAAGCATCTTTTACATAGAATACATGCTGACCTCTTGAAAGATTTGTAAATACATTAGAATCTTGCCATGCGGTTGGAGTATCAATCGCATATTTATACGGTGCATTTCCTGCTTGTACATTCACTGTAGCGGTACTGTTAGAAATTTCGATAGATGTAATTACAGGATCACCAGCTTTTTTCACGCTTACCAATTGTTTTACATAACATCCCTCATTCTGAAGAATTACCCAATAGTCACCAACAGGAACGCCTTGTATAGTTTGGGTGGTAGCTCCCGTACTCCATAAATAAGACTGATAACCTGATCCTGCATCCAAAGTTGTTCTGTCATCAATACAGATGAATTTATCCTTTAAAACTGTTGATCTCTTTGGAGGGGTAACTTTTAAGTTGATTTTTGCAATTGCATAACAATCGTTTGAATTATACACTCTTGCATATACTGAGCCGTTTCCTGAAATGTAAACCGTTGGAAGAGGACTCATAATTTCATTTGTACCATTGCTTGCATCTGTAAATGTAGGATAATACTTTTTGGTAACCGGGGTTTCACTAGTTACAACAGCTGTAGTAAGGTTAAAAGCACCTTTGGTTTCATTATTTTCGATAAAACAAGAAGTTAATGTTGCTTCAATCACAACTGGAGTAGGGAAGAAGTCTAATGTAATTTTAGCATTCCCTGTACAACCTTCAGAAGTTGTTACTCGTACATAAACAGATCCTGCTCCTGAGAAGTAGTTGGTAGGATTTGTAATTTCATTAGTACTTGCATTAAGATCAGCTAATGTTGGATAGAATCTTTTAGTAGTTGGTACAGCATTATCTGTAATATTAGCAGTTGTTAGATCAAAATATCCTTTTCCTGCATATTGACATGCATAAATGGTTCTATCTGTTATTACAAACGGCACTAAATTTAAGTTTAAAGTAATTTGTTCACAATCCACAAATTCCGTAGCATTGCCGCAGAATTTATAAACAACTACATCTGCTCCCAAATATCCTGCTTGCGGAATATAAGTAATTGCACCAGTTGCAGGATTTATAGTAGCTGTACCATGTGTTGGCTGAGTAATGATTGTAACAGTACTCGCAACAGGTGATTGAGTTGAATTTGTAAAAGTAGGAATGATAACCTTGCTTCCACAGATATTTAATGACTGGCTGGTTTGTGCTAAACAAGTGAACACTTTATATATAGGTGTTGTCACTGGAGGGCACGTTCCCATAGTTACTTTAACAGTGTAATTTCCCGCAACTGCTGGTGTGAATGTAGGAGATGTAGCTCCTGTAATGATACCACCATTCAAATACCACTGATAAGTTTCATAGCTGTCGTCAACTTCTAGAATAATACCAGGAATACAATCTCCAGTTTGTTTTGCAATAACTGGTATTGAAGAGAATCCTGCAAAATAACCACCATAGCCGGCAGTACTATATCCTCCATTTACTCCAGCTGTAACTGCTTTGGTAGATTGAATAGTTAGATTTCCTGTAACACCTTCTATAGCATAAGTCACCCAGTTTGTATTTCCGAGAAGCTGATAAGGTCCTTGTGCTGGAGTTGGAGTGATTGGTGCCCCTCCATTAGAACTATAAGTAACCGTTGCTCCGGCCTCAGTAAGAATATTAAGTTTAAGAGTGATAGCAGATGACGTGTTTGGCATTTCATTTACTTTACCAATTTCATCAATTTTTCTCGGCAGGAAACAGTTGAGGGGAGGGATATAATTAAATCCACAGGTGGCATTGCTATCATCTACAGAAACCAACTGATATAAATAAACATTTTTAGAGGTAGATACAAGCATGTTGTAATGTCCACTAGTTCCTTGCAACTGATATGATGAACCTGGAATTCTATACCACTGTCCCTGATTAATTGTAGCTACAGGTATTGTTGATCCATTTATAAATACTTGCGTATTATCTTCTGTAGCAATCACTATACCTCCTTCAAGATCCGTCGTCGTGGAAAGTGTTCTTACCATTGCAAAAGTACTTCCCAATCTTTCGGTAGGGACAGACTGGTCAAGAATTGCATCTGAACCTGAAGGTGAATTTCCAAAATTTCCATTCATGTTACCATTAGTAAGTGTAATTGGTTTATTGGAAGTTATTTTGGCTCCCATAAAAGGAGCAGCAGTTGCTGCGTTTCCTGCAAAAATAAATGATTGCCCCTTATTTAATGTAAAAGTATAGGGATTGGTCGGTGGGGTAGCTGGCTGTCCAAAAAACGTTATTGTTCCTGGCCAGCTAACTGTTACAGTTGTAGCGTCTTCAGTAGCCATAACCCCTGCAGTAAAACTGTAAAGGGTAGATGTACTTCCTGCATAAGGTGTATTTGCAACGTAAAACTCTTTACCTATTCCAGCTTTTCCTTTACTTGTTACAATTTCTCCATGAGAGATTTGTGCCATTCTTAAAGTGCAATAAAAAGGTTTTGCTCCTTTTAAATACAATCCTTTGTTAAGAACTTTGAAACCGTCACTTGTGGAAGTTGTAGAAATATAATTTCCTACATCAAAAGTAACAGGATTGTTTTTACTCACCGTAATGGGAGTGGTGTTGACCTGCACATTATTACTGAAAATATTAACTTCAAATGGCGTTACAGAATCTGTGGACAGATAAACCGCAGTAGAATATGTTCCGCCAGAATTATAATAGGGTGCAATCCAGTGATCAGTATCTCTTTGCGCAAAAAGCGAAGAGAAACTCACCAGAAACAAAAATAGACTTAGTAGAAATCTTTTCATAATATGGAATTAGGATTTCTACAAAATTAAAATAATATTTAATATATTGTTAATAAACGCTAAAGAAAATTTAAAATTTATTCTCTATTCTTAATTAATAACCATCCTGAATACGAAACTGGTAATTTTGTGTCTGGTTCTGTCCAATTCAATATATACCAATATGTTCCTGTAGGTACGGTTCTTCCACCAACTTTTCCGTCCCAGATATAATTTTTATCCGAAGATTTGTAAACAGGCGCTCCATAGCGATCTACTACTTCAATACTTACATTTTGTTTTAGCCTCAATTCAGAATAATTCAAAACATCGTTATGGCCATCACCATTCGGAGTGATCGCATTCACAAGATTGATGATCAGGAATTCTTTTGTCACAGGTCGGCAACCGTCAGCTCCTAAAACATATACGGTGTGCGGACCTCTTTGAAGTCCTGTAAAAGTATTCGACGATTGATAATCGATACCGTTTAATGAATACTGATAAGGAGCTGTACCGCCTGTAACGTTGATAGTTGCAGTTGAACCTGTTACTTTGATGCTCGTTATAACTGGCGATTCAGCAGTGGTAACAGTTACCTGTTGTCTGTAAATACAGCCGTTAAATCCTAAATCTACAAAGTATACTCCTGCACCTACCGTGATTGAAGGTGTAGTTGCTCCTGTACTCCATAAATAAGAAGTAAATCCTACTCCTGCATTTAATGTTGCTTTTTCACCAGAACATACTACCTGATCTCTTAAAGTGTCAGATTTTTTTCCTGATTTCAGGGTAATCGTAAGTATTCCTGTATTCGGACAAGCATTATTGCTGGTAAATCTTATGAAAAATGTTCCGGAATTTGTAATAACCTGCTGAGGAAGAATTGCATTTGTTCCGGCTTGTGCATTAGCTAAAGTTGTATAAAACGTTAGCGTAACAGCAGGATCGGCTGTGAAAAGATTTTTATAATCATTAAGATTTACATTTTCAGAACCGTTGAGATCAGTATCGCAAACTTGAGTACTTACAGTACTGGTGATAAGAGTGATTTTGTTTCCTATTGTAAAATTAATCTGTCCGAAAGCCGGAAGACAAGTCGTATTGCTTTCCACTCTTACATATACGGTGGTATTCGCTGTATAACTCCAATTTAGCGGTAACGTATTATTGTTTCCTGCGGTGGCATCAGCTTGGCTCAGATAATATTTTACAGTGAAATTGGCTGAATTTGTTACAATCTGAGGAGTTACTGTACTGAAATTCACATTAATGATTCCATCAAAATTATCATCACAGATATTTGCATTAAAGTTGGAAGTATTAATATTAGGAACTGCGTTAACTTTTATGGTTAAAGTTGAAGTATTGAAACACTGAGTGGGGCTTGTAAATCTCAAATAATACACTGCAGTATTCCCGTTGTTAATGGTTTGGGTTGCAGCAATAGGATTGGCTCCTGTCTGCGCATCTGCCAATGTACTGTGGAACGTTACCGTAGTTGAAGGATCTGTTGTAAACTGGCTTTTGTAATTATTTAAATTCACAGTTTCAAAACCATTCATGTCTGTATCGCAAATTTCTGTTGCGAAAGCAGGGATAAGTAATGGTACTTTGTTTTTAATTTTAAAATCAATTTGTCCAAAAATTGGAGAACATCCGTTTGCACTTTCTACTCTTACATAAACGGTTGTGTTCGCCGTATAGCTCCAGTTTGCGGGTAAAGTATTGTTGTTTCCTGCGGTTGCATCAGCTTGACTTAAATAATATTTTACGATAAAATTCGCTGAATTCTGAACAATTTGAGGAGTAACCGTTGCAAAATTGATATTGATTATTCCATCGCTGTCATCATCGCAAATATCAGCATTATAAACTGTTGTGTTGAGGTTTGGAGGCGTATTTACTGCTAAAGCAAGAGTTGCAGTATTGAAACATTGTGTTGGATTTGTAAATCGTATATAAAAAGTTCCCGTTGCACCTGCATTTATGATTTGTGTTGCTGAAATAGGATTTGTTCCCGCTTGTGCATCAGCTAAAGTACTGTGAAATGTTACTGTCGTTAAAGCGTTTGTTGTAAATATGCTTATGTAATTATTCAAATTTACAGTTTCAGAACCACTGTTGTCTGTGTCGCAAATCTGTAAGATCTGAGATAGAGTCAGTAAAGGAACTTTGCTTTTAATTTTAAAATCAATTTGTCCGAAAGCCGGAGGACAGCCGTTTGTACTTTCAACTCTTACATAGACAGTAGTGTTGGAAGTATAGCTCCAGATAGCCGGTAAAGTATTGTTGTTTCCTGCAATGGCATCAGCTTGATTTAAATAATATTTAACAGTAAAACTTGCAGAATTTTGTACAATCTGCGGAGTAACTGTCGCAAAATTGATATTGATTGTTCCATCGCTGTCATCATCACAAATATCGGCATTGTATGTACTTGTGTTGATATTCGGAGCCGAATTTACAGTTAAATTAATCTGTGCAGTTTTTGTACATCCGAAAGCCGAAGTTACTTTTACATAAATAATTCCTCCGTTTGAAACATAAGCGGAAGGAGTTGCAATTTGTGAAGTTAAAGTTGCATCCGAATAGTAAGTGAAAGTTGTTCCCGAATCTGGAGTCACAACTGCAGTTGTTAAATTGAAAGTTCCGTTCGTTCCGCTATTGGTACATGCTATTAACGAAGCATTGTTTACCTGTAAAACGTCAATATTAATAATTACCTTAAAGTATTCAAAAGCAGCAGGTATTCCGTTTCCTTCAATATAATAGGTAAATGAATCTGTAACATCAGTTGTTAAACCTGGATTGGGTGTGTAAGTGATCTGTCCGGTCGTAGAATTTACAGTAGCAGTACCGGATGTTGGCTGCACAACAACATTTGTATTAGCCAGAACTATTACCTGTGTAGAATTTGTAAATGCAGGAATTGCTGTTTTTGTATTACAAGATCCTATATTGTAAGTTGTTGTGGAAATAGGGGGACACAATGTATAATTGTAAACGTTAGTAAGTTTAGACTCACAATTATTTTTTGTGACAAGGCAGGTGTAATTTCCTGCACCGTAAGTTTCAGGATTTATAAAATAAGTGGTAGCTCCGGTAATAGGATTTCCATTGAGAAACCACTGATAAGCATCATACGTATTGTCAACCTGCAGAATAATTCCGTTTAGGCAGTCTCCTGTTTTTGATATTACAGGAATAGATGAGAATCCTGCGAAATATCCTCCGTATCCAACTGCTCCGCTTCCTCCGATAATTCCTGCAGTTACAGATTTTGTAGAATTTACGGTAACGTTTCCTGTAATATTCGGAACAGAATAAGATACCCAGTTTGCATTTCCTGTTACAGGATAAGGTCCGTTTCCTGCTGCAATCGGATTGCCATTAAGTGTAACGGCAGCTCCGGTTTGAGTAATGATATTAAGTTTAGTATTGTAGGTTTGATTTCCTATGGTGTTGATAAATCCTATCTCGTCTACTTTGTTAGGTAAAAAGCAGCTTAATGGCGGTATGTAATTGAATCCTCCTGTTGCATAAATTGTTCCCGTTGCAACACCTGCCAACAATTGATAAACATAAATGTTTTTAGTTGCGGAAATCCCCATGTTGAAATTATTATTCCCTTGGTTTGCATAAGAGTTGCCGGGAATCATGAAGTATTGTCCTGCATTTAAAGTAACTCCTGAAGCAGCGCCGTTTACCGTAAAAGTAGTATTGTTTTCTGTAGCAAGTACCAAAATAGTTTCCATACCTGAAGTTGCAGGGCCATTTCCTTTTACTACAACGAAATCTTTGCCCAATCTGTCAACAGGAACAGCCTGATCCATCAGAATATCATTATTGGTGAAATTTTGATTGGTATATATTGCATTAAAATTTCCGTTCGTTACAGAAATAGGCTTTGTGGCGACTATTTTTGCACCTATTAATCCGTCAAAATTTGCAGCTCCGTCAATGCTTACAGCATCTAAGATATAAGACTGTCCTTTATTAAGCGTAAAAGTTTTTGTAGGTGATGAGGTTCCGTCTGAGAAAACTACTGCAGGATTATAGCCAGATGCTACAACTGTTGTATTATCTTCTGTTGCTGTAACTCCTATTGTGGAATTAATATAAGATTGTCCGGCTGTAAGTGGAGCCATGGCTGCGTAGAAAGTAGTTCCTAAACCCGCTAAACCCTTTGAAGTTATAATTTCTGCATGATTGGTCACCGAAAACCTGTAATTTGCAAAAAACTTTTTAGGACCTTTTACATACATTCCCATAGGAACAGATGTCATAAGATCTCCCGGATTGGTTGCCAATAAAAAAGATTCCGGAATGCTTACCTGTGCAGGGTTTCCTTTGTTGATCGTTACTGTATTGTAAAGTACATTGTTGTTATAAATTTGTACAGAAAACGGTGTAACTTCATTGGTTGATAGGTAAAGAAAACTCTGTAAACTGGAAGTTCCTGCTCTTGCCGACATTGGCGCAAACCAATGATCAGTATCCAATTGAGCATTTACCAATAAACAAAGGAATGTACAAATACCTAGTAAAATTTTTTTCATGGCATAATTAAAAGGGCGACAAATTTAAGTATTAATAATCAAATTATTATATTATTTTTTTAACATACTTTAATGTTTTTTTAAAATGTGAAATTTTTAAGATAAACTTAATAATTTGTTCATGTTCATAATGTGCCATAAAACAATAATCCCGATGAAAAATCATCGGGATTACATATAATTGTAGGAAAAAAAGATTAAGCTAAACTTACTCTGATAAATCCTGTAACTTTTAAGTCTGAGTTTACAGATTTTACATAATCTGCAACAGAAATAGAGCTGTCTTTAATGAAATCCTGGTGTACCAAAGTATTGTCTTTGTAGAATCTCTGCATTTTACCTTTCAAGATATTATCGATAATGTTTGCTGGCTTACCCTCTTCAGTAAGTTTGTGTCTTTCGATTTCCAATTCTTTGTCGATAGTTTCCTGAGAAACTTTAGTTTCGTCAAGAGCGATTGGGTTCATTGCAGCAGCCTGCATAGAAACAGCTTTAGCAGCTTCGTCTGCACCGTCTACTTTAGCAGAAAGCGAAGTGATTGCAGCAATTTTGTTTCCAGCGTGGATGTAAGCACCCAAGAAAGGTCCTTCAATTCTTTCGAAAGCTCCGATCTCGATTTTCTCACCGATTACTCCAGTTTGCTCAATTAATTTTTCAGCAACAGTCATTCCGTGGAAATCAGTAGCCAATAATTCTTCTTTAGTAGCAGCAAAAACAGCCATTTCAGCAATTTCGTAAGCTAGCTCGATGAATGCTTCGTTTTTAGCAACGAAATCAGTCTCACAGTTTAAAGAGATGATAGTACCCAAAGTGTTATCTTCGTTTACTCTTGCGATTACTGCACCTTCAGAAGACTCTCTGTCTGCTCTGTTAGCTGCAACTTTTTGTCCTTTTTTTCTAAGGATATCTACTGCTTTTTCGAAGTCTCCTTCTGCTTCAACTAAAGCTTTCTTGCAGTCCATCATACCTGCACCTGTTTGGTTTCTCAATTTTGCTACGTCTGCAGCAGCTGGTGAATAAGACATAATATTTATTATTTTTTATTTAAAATTATGATTAACTTTAATAGTTTATTTTAAAGATGTGCAAAGATAATGATTTTAATGATAAACTAAAAAATGACTTTTCACGTTATAGTATTATTTAATGAATTTTTAAAGATTTTTACTCGATGAAAAAAATATTTCTAATCTTATTTCTCTTACTTTTCTGTTTAGGTTTCTCCCAAAAAAAGAAAAAGGGCAAAACAAAAGCTGTTGCTGAAAAGGAAACAGTCATTATATACACAGAAGCGGAAGCAGAAAACTCATCTGAACCCCGAATCATTGCAGGGTTTCTGAAACAGAATCCCGGTCATGTAAGAACAGATTTTTTTAAGAAAAAACTAATGACTATTATTATGGCAGACAATTCTCCTGAAGCAAAGCCTACCATAAAACCGTTAAGTAAAAGTAAAATTGAAAAAATAGTAAGCAACAGCAAACTTAATAAAGGGAAAGTTTTAGCCTCCAATACAAAAAATACCTCCATACCTGAAAGAGATTTAAGCTATGCAAGTGTAGGAAATACCAGTAAGAAATCTGAACCGAGTGATAAAGCTAAAAAAACAGCTTCCATGCTTACTCATCTGTTTAATCATGATCCCAGTGATAAGGAAGCATATATTAACATTAAAAATAAATCTAATTGCAGACTGATCGTAAAAATAAGCGGAAAGAAATATTATAATCTGGATGTTCCAGCAAAAGGGCAGAACTTTTTAATGATTGAAAAAGGAGAATATGTTTTGACAACAATGGTTTGTGATGCAAAATATTCTTCGCTGAAAAAAATAAATAAGGATATTGAAATACAGCTTGATGTATCTGAATAGATCTAAATTAAATAAAAAAGGTAGCTTAGAATTTCTTAGCTACCTTTTTTATTTTATCCTTTAAATTGCCCCATTGCAATAAATTTGTCTTGTCTTTGTGTTTCCAGTTCTTTGCCTGTGAATTTTGAGAACGCTTTGATGTTTTGTAAAATCGAAGCTTTTAAATTCAAATAGGTTGTTTCCGGATCATAATGAGCGCCACCAAGTGGTTCTTCAATGATACCATCAATGAATTTTTCTCTTAAAGCATCTTTCGGCGTAAGATTCAATGCATTTGCTGCATCTTCTTTATGCTCCCAGTTTCTCCATAATATTGATGAACAGCTTTCCGGTGCAATTACGGTGTACCATGTGTTTTCAAGCATGTATACTTTGTTACCAACACCTATTCCTAAAGCTCCGCCACTCGCTCCTTCACCGATAATGTAAGTGAAAATAGGAGTTTTAAGCATTGTCATTTCAAAAATATTTCTTGCAATGGCTTCGCCTTGTCCTCTTTCTTCAGCTTCCAATCCTGGGTAAGCTCCCGGTGTATCAACTAAAGTGATTACAGGAATTTTAAACTTTTCGGCTAATTTCATTAGTCTTAAAGCTTTTCTGTATCCTTCAGGATTTGGCATCCCGAATCTTCTGTGTTGTCTTTCTTTGGTAGTTCTACCTTTCTGAGTACCGATAATCATCACTCTTTGACCGTCTAAAGTTGCCAAACCTCCGATCATTGCAGGGTCATCTGCAAAGTTTCTGTCACCGTGAAGTTCCAGAAAACTTCCTTTATCTACCATACCGTTAATGTAATCAATAGTATAAGGGCGATCCGGATGACGCGATAACTGTACTCTTTGCCAAGGTGTAAGATTTCCGTAGATCTCTTTTTTCTTATCGATAATCTTATCCTCGATCTGGCTGCATGCTAATTTTACATCAACACCACTTTCTTCTCCTACTAATGAACAGGTTTGATACTGATCCATCAGTTCTTTTATAGGAAGTTCGAAACTTAAATATTCCATTCTTGAAGTAAATTAAATCTTTCAAATGTATGAAAAATTATGAAAATTTATTTAAAATTATTGATAGCATTGTTTATTCTTGCTATACTTTCTTCTTTACCAACGAGTTCCACGATGTCAGGAACGTCCGGACCTTTCAGTTCTCCAACCAAAGCCAAACGCAGCGGCATCATTACTTTTCCCATTCCTACGCCTTTATTTTCGGCAAAATCGTGAAGGTTTTGTTTGATGTTTTCTGAAGTAAATGCTTCGATTTCGCTCAGCATGACAGAAAATTCAGTTAAAAGATTTGATGTTTCGTCGTTCCATGCTTTTTTTGAAGCTTTTTCATCATAAGAAGACGGGGCCTCAAAAAAGAATTTTCCGTTCTCGTAGATGTCTTTCGTGAATGTAGCTCTTTCTTTCATTAAATGAACTACTTTCAATAGTTTTTCATCTGAAAGAGTTAAATTTAAATCTGAGCTTTTTAATATTTGAAGCAATTCTTCATCAGATTTGAGTTGAATATATTGATGATTAAACCATTCTGCTTTTTCTTTACTGAATCTTGCTCCGGCTTTATGAACTTTGTTTAAATCAAATTCTTTTGTCATTTCATCCAATGATAAAATTTCTTTATCATCTGCGGGAGACCAACCTAAAAGCGCAACCATATTGATGAAAGCTTCAGGAAGATAACCTTCTTCACGGTAACCTTTAGAAATATTTCCTGTTACTGGATCGGTAAAATTTAGTGGAAATACAGGGAATCCGAATTTATCACCGTCTCTTTTGCTTAATTTTCCTTTTCCTTCCGGCTTCAGAATTAATGAAAGATGAGCAAACTGAGGAGCTTCCCAACCCATTGCTTCATACAGTAAAATATGCAACCCCAAAGATGGTAACCATTCTTCACCACGGATAACATGAGAAATTTCCATTTCATGATCGTCGATAATGTTTGCAAAATGGTAAGTTGGCATTCCGTCATTTTTCACTAAAACTTTATCGTCTAAAGTATTTGTATTTACAGCAAAATTTCCACGGATGATGTCTACAAGACCTAAAGTTCTGTCAACAGGCATTTTAAATCTTACAGCATAGGGTGTTTTTTCGTCCAACAATTTTTGAACTTCTTCCTCAGAAAGTGCAATGCTGTTTTTTAAACGGTTTCTGGAAATGTTATTGTAAGAAAAAACATCGCCTTTTGCTTCATATTCTGCACGAATTGCGTCCAGTTCTTCTGCGGTATCAAAAGCAATGTATGCGTAGTCTGTTTTTAAAATCTGCTCCGTGTATCTGTCGTAGATGTCTCTTCTTTCAGATTGTCTGTAAGGAGCAAATTTTCCACCCTTTTTCGGGCTTTCGTCTGGGATGATTCCGCACCATTCGAGAGCTTCTTCAATGTAATCTTCGGCTCCTTCTACATATCTCGCGGTATCTGTATCTTCAATTCTCAGTACAAATTCGCCACCTTGGTTTTTGGCAAAAAGATAATCATACAATGCAGTTCTTACACCTCCCAAATGCAGTGGTCCTGTAGGACTTGGTGCAAAACGGACTCTTACTTTATTCATTTCTTTGAAATTAAGGTGCAAATTTAAGCATTTCAAAAAAGTTTATCGGCAAAAGAAAATGTTTTTTCGGAAAACTATTTGATGTTTTTGAGTAAGATATAGTTTTTGTATTCTCCGATTCTTATTTTCAGTAAATCTTCTAAGGGCTGTACCAATTTATCCTTCTTATCCCAAACTGCCTGCGATTTATCGTGCTCGAAAACAAAATCATGGTTTGCAATTGCCTCTGCCATTACTTTTGGATGGGTTCCCAAAAATTTTCCTACTCTGTCTACGGTGTGGTAGTTGTATTCTTCTTTAGGCGCTTCAGAAAGTTTTTGATCTTTTTGACCATAGTAATATTGGAAGTTATTGGCTTTAAGCGTCATTTTTTTTGTGGATCTTACAGAGTTGTAATGGTAAACAGGTGCATCTAAACGCAAAACTTTCAGTTTTTCTCCTTTTTCGCTACCATTTGCATAGCCTTCATTAGATTTAAACTTCCTGAAACCTTGTGAATCGATATAAGATTTAATTTCGGGATTATTTTTGAATATTCTGATTTCATTTTTGTGTACCGCTCTGCTGTTTCTGATGTGATTGTAATCTCCCCAGAAGTGAAGAAATGGCTGTAAAAATCCTTCTACAAGAGGATTGTCATTATATCTTTTTATATAATCAAGAATTTTGGGCAAATCATTTTCGTGAATAACTTCATCTGCCTGAATATGGAAAACCCAGTCTCCGGTGACGTGTTCTAAACCAATATTGGATTGTTGGGCAAAAATTTTACCATGAAGTTTAAGATTATCGTCCCAAATGGTATCAATAATTTTGATTTTCGGGCTGTTTAAATTTTCAATAGCTTCACGGGTTCCGTCTGTGGAGTCGCCAACAACTGCGATGAATTCGTCACAAATCGGTAAAACTGATTGAATGGACTCTAAAAAAGGAACACCATATTGGAAACCATTTCGTACATATCCGTAGCCACTAATCTTCATCTTAATAATTTTATGCAAAAATCTTATTTTTTTTTAAATAATACCAGATTTATGATTTAAGTTTTTACTTTTGTATTCAAAGATTACAAATAATGTTAGAAATTGGTGAAAGACCTTGGGGGAAATACTTTGTTTTGGCAGATGAGCCTCATTACAAATTAAAAAGAATTGAAGTAAATCCGGGACAAAAATTATCATATCAATATCATCACAAAAGACAGGAGCAATGGACGATCATTGAAGGTGATGCTACAATTATACTTGATGACAAAGAAATCAAATTGTCATACGGAGAAAGTATTTTTATTCCATTAGGAGCAAAGCATAGGATTATGAATTTGTCTGAAAAACCAGTTGTTTTCATCGAGGTGCAAACCGGAACTTATTTTGGAGAGGATGATATTGTGAGATTGGAGGATGAGTATGATAGAAGTTGATTAATATGATAGAAGTTGATTAAATTATATAAAATTTGAAAAACAGGGTTATATGTCTTCTAGTTATAGGAGACAAGTATCAAAAACAATACGAAAAACTTAAACATGTTTTTTCTGATTATGCTGTAAAATGTGATGCCGACTTATGTGTCGTTCGTGAGCCTTTAGATCCTACTTTTCATCGTCCTTTGCTTTCGCAAAAATTACTTATACCATCTCAATTTTTGGATTATGAAATAGGATTGTTTCTGGATTTGGATATAATAATTTCTAGTCATACACCGTCAATATTCGAGTATTTACCTAAAGATAAATCTTTTGGTGCAATATTAGATCCTAGACATACTTCAAAATTTAACGAAACTTGGAAGCATATTCCGAGAATTTTAGAAGAGTCAACTTGCGATTATTTTACTGATAGAAATTTTGAATACAATGAAAATTTACAAGGTAGTATAAATGGGGGCGTATTTATATTCAGGCCTAAAGAAGTTGCAATACTTTTTTCCGACTATTATTATTCTGATCATAATCAGGGAGAACTAAATAGTTTTGAAGAAACACCAATGGCATATATTACCCAGATTAATAATTTATTTGAATCTATCGACTTAAGATTTAATACGCAGATTTTGTATGAATTAAAAGGCACTGAGGAGGGGAAAAAGGTACTGGAGACAGAAAAAAAAATACCTAAATTTATTCGTAAATATTATTATAAGAAAACGAAAAACATATTTTATCCCACCAAAGCTTATAAGCGTTTTATAAAAGATAAATTAAATGAAAGTTATTTTCTGCATTTTGCAGGAAGTTTTCCTGTTATATATTAAATAAATGAGTTTTTTAAAAAAAGTAAAATCATTATTTGGATTTAGCGATTCAACCACAAAAGAATACGGATATAAGGTAAATAAATTTCATCTTAATGAGTTTGGGGAGGTGGAATATGCACAGTGGCTTCATCCTTTTGAAGAGGCTAAAATAATAGACAAAACAACGATAGATTTTTATAAGCAATTCATTAAAGCTGGAGATTTTGTTATCGATATTGGTGCTCATACAGGTGATACAACAGTTCCTATTGCTCTTTGTGCTTCCAAAGAAGGTTTAGTATTGGCTTTAGAACCTAATCCGTACGTTTTTAAAATATTAGAGAAAAATAGTACACTCAATAATTCTTTTACGAATATTCATGCAATAAATTTTGCTGCTACAAGAGAAGATGGCAAATTTAATTTTAACTATTCTGATGAAGCATTTTGTAACGGTGGTTTTTTTGATGAAATTCAAAGTAATGAGCATGGACACAACTATACTTTAGAAATTTCAGGGATAGATTTAAATAGATACTTAACTGCAAATTATTCTCAAAATTTAGATAAATTGAGTTTAATAAAAATTGATGCAGAAGGATATGATAAAGAAATTATAAAATCACTTATTCCAATTATAGAAAAATACAAGCCTTGTATTATTACTGAATGTAATGAGAATTTGTCGGAACAAGAAAGATATGAATTGTTTGAAATAATAAAGTCACTAGATTATAAATTAGAACAGATAAATAATTTTGATTCTTCTACAGTTACAGGATTGGATAGAAAAGAAGATACGCTAAAAACTAAGCACTTTGATATTATTGCAACACCTTCAAAAAATATATAGTAGTATAAAAAAGCACCCATGAATCTCAAAAAAATAAAATATCTTTTTCGTTCTTTTTTACCTGTGAATATTAGTTATGGCATTACTGTTAATAACGAAGCTAATGAGATTTCTAAACTCTTGAATACTTTACTTCCTTTAATTGATAAAAGTGATGAGGTAATAGTTTTGCAAGATATTACACACAAAAACCAAGATGTTACAGATGTTTTAGATCAATACGGTAATAAAATTATTAGAGTGGAGGCATGCTTGGATGGTGATTTTGCAACATTTAAAAATAATCTTATAACCGCCGCAACAAAAGATTACCTGTTTCAAATTGACGCAGATGAAATTCCGAAAGAATCTCTAATAAAAGAAATAAAATTTTATCTTTTCAAAAAAAGGAAAAAAGATGTCTTTATGGTTCCGAGAATAAATATTGTTCATGGTATTACAGACGAACACGTCAAAAAGTGGAACTGGAAGGTAAATGAAGAAGGGTATATTAATTTTCCGGATTTTCAGCACCGAATTTTTAAAATGAATAAAGGTATTGTATGGGAGAATAAAGTTCATGAGAAACTTTGCAATTATGATAAAATAATAGGATTGCGTTCTTCAGATTACTCAATGTGTTTATTACATATTAAAGAAATAAAACGGCAGGAGCAGCAAAACGCATTCTACGATACAATTATATAGGAATTCTTATGAGAATAAAAGTAATTTTAGATGCAGATGTCATTGCTGATTTTTATAAAAATAATCGAACCGGAATTTTTCGTGTTACATTAGAATTATTTAGAAAATTGACTAAAAATGACAGAATTGAAGCGTTCTATTCTCATTTGAGTTTATTCCACAATGATACATCAACAAAAGAACTCGATCAGTTTTTTATTGAAAACTCAATAAAAATACATCCTGCAAACAATAGGGCAAAGAAACAATTTTTGCCATTTAGGAAAGAGAAACTTTTCGGGTATCTTTATCGAAAAATTGGTATCTATAATTACACCAATGTGAAAAATGAAAATATCTTCACAAATGCAGAAATTTTTCATTCTTTTTATTATCCTATTAACGATGACATCAGAAAGTATACAAATTTAAAAAAGGTAATTACCATTCACGATTTAATACCTGTTCTATTTCCTGATCTCCATTTTACTTCGGATCTGATTAAAAATATTATAGCAAGTATTGGAAAAGACGGTTTCGCAATCTGTGTTTCAGAAAACACAAAAAAAGATTTGCTTGCTTTTGCCCCGGATCTCAAACCTAAAAATATTTTTGTAAGTTTATTGGCAGCATCAAAAGAGCATTTCTATGCCTGTGATGACGATGATAAATTTAGCATAATTAAGAAAAAGTATAATCTCCCAGATAAATATTTTCTGAGTGTAGGTACTTTAGAACCCCGCAAAAATGTAGATCATGTTATTCGTACATTTCTTAAAGTAATAAAAGAAAATGACATCAACGATCTTGGTTTAGTTTTAGTGGGAGCAAAAGGATGGGATTATGATAAAATTTTCAGCGAATATGAAAATGCTTTAGAATTTAAAGATAAGATCATCATCACCGGCAGAGTGCCAGATGAAGATCTTGCAAGTTTATATAGTCATGCTCATTCTTTTTATTATTTATCTCTCTATGAGGGTTTTGGATTACCTCCTTTAGAAGCAATGCAATGCGGTGTAGCAACTGTTACTTCAAATACATCTTCGCTACCTGAAGTTATAGGTGATGCAGGAATTATGCTTCAACCCAATGATGTAGAATCACTTTGCGAGACGATGCTTAACCTTTATAAAAATGAAGAGTTAAGATCTTTTTATGCTCAAAGAGGCTTAGAGAGATCTAAAATGTTTTCTTGGGAGAAATCTGCCAATGAGCATATTGAAATCTATAAAAAAATAATTAATAATTAGTCTAGGTTTAACATCTTAAATATTTCTTCTTTTTGTGCTTCAATTGAAAAAGGATATATTCCTTTTTCGGAGTTAAGATGAAGTGTATTCCACAATTCTTTGTCTATACATATTTTAATAATGTTGTCAGCAAACTCCTGATAATCGTCGTTACCTGCGATAAGTGCTGTTATTCCGTTCTCCAAAAACATTCCTTCTGCTCCTATTTCAGTTGTCAAAACAGGAAGTGTGTATTCTAAAGCCTGTCCAATTTTTCCTTTCACACCTGCACCAAATCTCAACGGGGAAACCGATGCAATACACCGTTCATAATAAGGAATAATATCTTCTACATAACCCTTAACTTCAAATTTTTCAGAATTCATTTTCAAGATAGATTCCGGAGCTTCTGAACCAATGATTGTAATCTTTAAATCTGGCAAGACCTTCCATACCAAAGGCATAATTTTATTATATAATATTTCCACAGCATCTACATTAGGATCATGAAGAAATGTGCCGATAAAGAAAATCCCGCTTCGCTTTTCAAAAGGTGGCATGCTTTCTGGGTGAACTTTTAGGTTATGAACATTGCTTACCGTAAACAATTTAGATTCATCTACAAAAGCTTTCATAAATTCCTTTTCTTTGTCACTAATAACAGCAATTTTATCTGCCTTTTTACTGAGTTCAGTTTCTATATACTTGTAACGTACAACTTCTTTTGCTCGGTTTTTATCATATTTTATTTCAAGACCTCTTTCCATTCTCAAGTAATGAATATCTACCATATCATAGATAATTTTTGCCTTTGGTGCTTTATTTCTAAAAAAATCTAAATAATATTCAAATAATTCCGGTCTGTGACACCAGACAAAGTCGATCTTTTCAAGAAGGTTATTGATAAAATATTTTTTACCTTTTAAAATTCCGTATTTATTAATGAAAGGTGTATATACTGTTACATTATGATCATTTAGATTTTTAATATATTTTTTTGAATCAATATTTGGAATTGCTTTTCTCCAATCTACAAGATACACATTATAGTGCTTTGCCAGAAACTTTGCAATTTCTGTGATTCTGTTTGATGCAGAATCTTTATCAAACGTGGGAATTTGGCTGTCAACAATAAGAATGGTTTTTTTACTATCATCATGAGCAATTATCTTTTCAGATAAAGGATAATACTTTTTGATATGAATATAATTTTTTATCTTTCTCTTGATTCCCATTGTTTTATAGTTTAAATATTTTTTTTGTAAAATTCTTCAGACTGTACTTAGAAAGAATGTCTTTAGAGATTTCTACATAAGAAAAGTTTAGAAATGTTTTAATTTCATCAATATTGATGTTCTTACTGTCAATAACAAGTATATTGTTTGGATGGTAGAAATCAAAATTCTTTACCGCTTGATTTGTTGTAATAAGTTTTTTACGATAGCCTAAACTTTCAAATGTTCTGAAAGAAAGTCCTCTTTGATCATTTCTCTGTATATCTATCATTGCTTTCGACTGCGAAATTAGCACTTTCGTTTCAGAAAGCGAAATATATTCTGTGGTTGAGATTAAATGAGGATAAGTTAGTTTTTCAAACCAGAATAAAACAAAATGAATTTTAAGACCGGCATTGTATAACAATTTTGAAATGCTGTCAATTTCATTTATTCTGGAGTCATAAGATGAGATGTTAAAAATGTCATATTTTAATTCTACAGAATCAATCTTTTCGTCATAAATAAAATTTGAGGTCTCAATGAAATTATACTTTTCAATATCTTCTTTTTCGTATGAGTAAATTTCATCAAAAAAATGTACAATTTCCAACTGTTTAGGATATTTCTTGCAGCTGTCATAGTAATACGCAATGAAATTCTCTGTTTTCTTTTTTAGTTCTTTCAATAACGAAACATCTAAAAGATCAGGACGGATAATGAATATAATATCCTGCTTTTCTTTGATCTGCTGAAGAATCTGATTCTTTAAAAAATCTTTTTTAATATTTTTTCCAAAAACTTTAGTAATACCATTGATTATTTTTGATCCGAGATTAGGATACTGATATTTAATCCTATCTGTCTTAATATCTGTAACCGATACATCAGAATAGCTTTGTAGCTCTTCTACTACAAAATCGATGTATCCGTAAGCAAACGGATAGATTAATGTGACTTTCTTGTGCATTATTTAAAGATTTCTTTCAGCTTTTCTTCGAAAACAGTTTCTTCAGCCAAAACCATATCTTTATATGTCTTAAAATAAGGAATATGAGAAGAATAACTGTCTAAAACATCTTTTATTTTCTCCAGAATAGCCGGGATTTTTTCTAAGTTGAAATCAAATTTATACTCATCAGGAATCATTAAATCCTCATAATATGCTGAAGAACCATTTCTTCCTGAAATTATACAGCAATCCTGAGAAATAGACTCACGAAGCATTTTATCACGACCAGGATTTTCTCCAAAATCTACGTATAATAAAGATTTTGCCATTAGATCTTTTATCTGATGAGCATTCATATTCTGAATAGGAATCCACGTCAGTTCCGGAGAGTTTTTAATCAGTTCAGAAATTTCTTTTTTTCCTTTTTTGGGATTATAAAGTATCGTTTTATTGGAAAGATCTTTATTGATAACTTGATTTTTGTTTAAAAATATCGGATTGATATAATCACAAACATAATCGATCTTGTTTTCAGGAATATTGTGATCTTTCAAATAAACGCTGGATCTGTGTGATTGTGCCCATTGAAATACATTCGGTAGATTTTCAAAATGATATTCTTTGTCTGCCTGTTTATAAAAAAGTTTTGTAAAAAAGCTCTGTTTTCTGATTCTGTAATCCATCAAAATCTTATAGAAATCAACACTTAACCACCAAATTACTTTTTGGCTTTTAGGATATTTTTTTATTAAAAACGTCATCGATTCCGGAATAATTAAAATATTCTCAGGACTGTCTTCGAATGTATGTATTTCCTGAGTTTTATAAATGTCATAATTTTTTGCTTTTGCATTTTGTCTTTGAGGAACATAATGCATGAAAATGTTGTCATAGTTTAACTCATACAACTTATTGGAAAGCTGATGCAATGCTTCCGGACCACCCGTAACTTTTTTTGGAGGACAAAATATGATGATTTTGGAAGTTTTTTTATAGGAAATCATAAAGAAATCAGTTAATAATTTGCAGTATCTCAAATGTTTTTATATCTGTTTTGATACTATTGATTTTGTAAAATTACGATATATTATTCAACCAGTTCATTCACCCAGTTTTCAATCAGATATTTACTCAAAATATTTTGAGGAACATCAATATATGGCGTTTCAAAAAAGGATGCCAGAATTTTAATATCGTCTGTATTGTCTATTACAAATATATTTTCAGGATTGTAAAAATCATAGTTTACAATATCTTTATTGGTCGTAATCAGTTTTTTCTTTAGTCCTAAACTTTCAAAAACTCTGAAACTCAATCCGTCCTGTCCGTCTCTGCTTACATCAAGCATAATTTCAGATTCTTGTAACAGCTGATTATTTTCTTCTATTGTAAGCGGCTTTTTTGAAAACTCCCAATAAGGTTCATTGTTTTCTTTTGAAGTAAAAATGATGATTTTACTTTTAATTTTCATTTTGTATAAAGCTTCAGCTATCTTTTTTATAACAGTAAATCGCTTATCAAATGAACTGATATTGAAAACTTTGTATTGATATTCACTTGTTGTATTATTGCTGGTTTTATAGATGAAATTTGTCTTAAATCTTAAATCATATTTTTTACAGTCTCTTTTTTCGAAAGAAAAAACTTTATCAAACAGGGAAATGATATTTTTGGTTTGTGGATACCTGTTTATAGAATCACTGATGATCAGTACAGATTTCTGAGACTTTTTATTAACAGCTCGTATCGTTTTCTCGGATAAAAAATCAGCTTTTATATAAATACTTGTATCAATAGAATTGATATTTTGTATTTCGTTCAGAATGGTCTGATTATAATGGTTTTTCTTAAGATTGGCTATTCCTAAGTTTTTGGTGAAAAAATTAAAAGCTTTGTGGAAAAAACTTGGGTATTTATATCTGAAACTATGAAAATCAATATGTTTTACGGTATAATTTTTTTCTTCTAAAGCATCTGCGATATATTGATTGAACCCCCAATTGTCATAGGTAATCAACAGTATTATTTTTTTTTCTTCTTGCATGTTTTCAGTTTTTAACAATCGTTGCATCCAAAAATTCTTCTAAATCAGATTTTAAAAAAATAGGTTTAAAGTCCGAATAATTTTTGGAACTCTCTATGAAATCTGTAACATGCAAAAATTTATCAACATGTGGATTGCTACTCCATGCCCAATCTTCAATACAAATGTGTGGCGAAAATATTGTAAAAGTAGGGATGTCTAAAGATTTACTTACGTTGGTGGCACCGCCTTCATTACCAATAAGACATTTACACAGACTCGTTACCGCTGCAAATTCACGGAGATTTTTAGTGTCAAAATTTTTAACAATTGATGTCTTGGTTTTTTCTGAAAGTTGAGAATTTAAATCTTCAAAAAGTTCTTTTTGCGATGGAAGATAATTGCAGAGTATCTTTGCTTCAGGCTTGTAATCGGTAATGTATTCAAGCAATTCTGCCATATATTCTATAGGATAAGTTTTCTCTTCAGAACTTCCGAAGGTACTTATCATAATGAGATTATCTTGTGTTGATAATCCGTTTTCAGATAAAATTTGATGAGCTTTTGCCAATTCATCTTTTTGCAAGTAAACTTTAGGGAAAACTTCCTGAAACGGAATTCCTAAAGGTTCAAGCATTTGCAATCGGTGTTCTATACCGAATGTTGTATTTTTTGATTTTACTTGTGTTGATCTTTTTACTGCGTGTGTGTAGAAAAACTGCGTATATTTTTTAAAGAATCCGATTTTCGTTTTTGCCCCCGAAAAAAAAGTAATCATTGCGGTCTCTATTTTAGAATACAAATCGATGACCAGATCAAATTGATATTCTTTCAGTTGAGAGATCGTTTTTTTGAGTCCTTCTTTATGGAAGAACAAAAATTGATCGATGTACGGATTACCTAATAAAATCTGAGCATGTTTTTCTTCTAAAAGAAAACTGATTTCAGATTGCGGATATTTTTTTTTCAGTAAAGGCAAAATGGTACTTGTCACCAATACATCACCCATGAATTTTTTCTGAATGATTAAAATCTTCATCTTATGTACCAAATTCCAGTACTGTTTTTTCGATTATTCTCACACAATCTAATAATTGCTCTTCTGTAATCACCAAAGGTGGAGCCAATCTGATAATATTTCCGTGGGTTGGCTTTGCGAGAAGTCCGTTTTCTTTTAACTGTAAACAAAGGTTCCAGGCTGTAGAACTTTCCGGTGTATCATTAATTAAAATTGCATTCAACAGACCTTTTCCTCTTACTTTGGTAATTAAATCTGTTTTCTCAATCAATTTATCAATTTCAGATCTGAAAATTTGCCCCAGTTCTTCTGCTCTTTCAGATAAGTTTTCTTCTTCTACAACATTTAAAGCTGCGACTGCAACTGCACAAGCAATCGGATTCCCACCAAAAGTAGAGCCGTGCTGTCCTGGTTTGATGACGTTCATGATTTCATCATTTGCTAAAACAGCTGAAACAGGATACATTCCGCCCGAAATGGCTTTTCCAAGGATTAAAATATCGGGTTGTACATTTTCGTGGTGACAGGCAATCAGTCTTCCTGTTCTCGCAATTCCCGTCTGTACTTCATCTGCGATGAAAAGAACATTGTGTTTTTTACATAATTCTGAAGCGTGTTTAAGGAAATTCTCATCAGGAACATAAACTCCTGCTTCACCCTGAATAGGCTCAACCAAAAATGCTGCAATATTTTGAGCATCATTCTTCAAAACTTCTTCTAAAGCTGCAAGATCATTGTAAGGAATTTTCACGAATCCCGGTGTAAAAGGACCGTAATTTTTATTGGCATCGGGATCGTTTGAGAAAGAAACGATGGTTGTTGTTCTTCCGTGGAAATTATTTTCGCAAACTACAATTTTCGCAGAATTTTCAGAAATTCCTTTTACTTCGTAGCTCCATTTTCTGGCTAATTTCACCGCAGTTTCCACCGCTTCAGCTCCGGAATTCATCGGTAAAACTTTATCAAAGCCAAAAAGAGTAGTGATTTTTTTCTCATATTCTCCTAAACTGGAATTGTAAAAAGCTCTTGATGTTAAAGCCAGTTTTTTAGCCTGATTTACCAAAGCGTCTACAATTTTTGGGTGAGAATGCCCTTGATTAACAGCAGAATAAGCTGAAAGGAAATCATAATATTTTTTGCCTTCAACATCCCAAACAAAAACGCCTTCACCTTTATCTAAAACCACAGGAAGCGGATGATAATTGTGAGCACCATGTTTTTCTTCTAGTTCAATAAAGTATTGTGAGTTTTTTGTTTCTTCTACTGTTGCCATTTCTTTTGCTTTTTACAAAGTTAAGAATTCCAAATGAAATGTTGTCTCAGAATATTGAGATTGAATGTTGCCAGATTATAGAATAATGTTATATTAAAAGATTAGAAATCAGTAATGTTTTTTATACCAAAGACAGATTGTAGTTTTTATATCTTTTTAATTGAATAAAATTAGCTTTTTGAAATAAAAAGCATCTCAAATGCAACGATTGGTATATTATATAATTGATGTAAATTTTACCTTGTTCTTTTTTCTAATAGAGGCAAAACAATTCTTTTAATCATAGGTTTAGGATTTTTCCAGTCTGCATTATCTTCTTTGTCTTTATAACTTGTAACTAATTGAACTTCTCCTTCTCTGTTTAAGACAATGAACTTTGACATATCATCAATAATTTCAAATTTATTAGGAGTAATTTTTTTAAGAAAATCCTTGTATTTTTTCGATTGACCACCTTTGTCTAAATCTTTAATAACCAAAATATTAGTATCAATAGGTAATTCGCTAATTTTTTTCAGATCGTATATATGTTCTCTTGATTGATAATTACTTCTACTGTTTTCTTTATCTACAAGAACTACATAAACATCAACCTTACTCACCAATTCAATAGTGAAAAGATACGGTAGAGTATAAACACAAGGTTGACACCAACTCGCAAACGTATAAAAAATGATATTAGGATTTTCAGAATTTTTTGCAAGACACCTTACATCATCTGTCGTAACTGTATATATATTGTCATGGTACGACTTACTTAATTTGCATTTTTCAATAGGTGTTTGTGCATACGTTTTTAAAGAACAAAATAAAAATAAGATAATAATTTGACAACGATTACTGAACGAAATTAGCATTATAAGTTATTAAGATTGACAATGTTTTAATAAAAAAGCCGTCTCAAATTTTTGAGACGGCTTAAATTTATCAAAAATAACCTTAATGATTATCATATTTTCTATCCATTACAAAACTCTCCATGAATTTTGTCGTGTAATTTCCTGAAAGATAGGCTTCATCTTCCATCAACTGTCTGTGGAAAGGGATTGTGGTTTTTACACCTTCTACATAAAACTCTTCCAAAGCACGCTTCATTTTTGCAATTGCCTCTTCACGGGTTTGTGCCGTTGTAATCAATTTAGCAATCATAGAATCGTAGTTAGATGGAATTGTATATCCGGAATAAACATGAGTGTCAACTCTGATTCCGTGTCCTCCAGGAATATTTAACCCTGTGATTTTTCCCGGAGAAGGTCTGAAATCTGCGTAAGGATCTTCTGCGTTGATTCTACATTCAATAGAATGCAATTTCGGATAATAATTAATTCCTGAAATTGGAGTTCCCGAAGCTAGCAAGATTTGCTCACGAATAAGATCGTAATCTACAACCTGCTCTGTAATCGGGTGTTCTACCTGAATTCTGGTATTCATTTCCATGAAATAGAAGTTTCTGTGTTTGTCTACCAAAAACTCGATAGTTCCCACACCTTCATATCCGATGAATTCAGCAGCTTTTACAGCAGCTTCCCCCATTTTATCACGAAGTTCATCTGTCATAAACGGAGAAGGAGTTTCTTCAGTTAGTTTCTGGTTTCTTCTCTGTACAGAACAGTCTCTTTCAGAAAGGTGACAAGCTTTACCGTATTGGTCACCTGCAACCTGAATTTCGATATGTCTTGGCTCTTCAATCAGTTTTTCCATGTACATACCTCCGTTTCCGAATGCAGCCACAGCTTCCTGAATTGCAGATTCCCAGTGTTCTTTAAGATCTTCAGCTTTCCAGACAGCTCTCATTCCTTTTCCACCGCCACCTGCAGTAGCTTTTATCATTACAGGATATCCTGTTTCTTCTGCAGTTTTTACAGCGTGTTCGTAAGATTCAATTAAACCGTCAGAACCCGGTACACAAGGTACGTTTGCTGCTTTCATAGTTGCTTTAGCATTTGCTTTGTCTCCCATTCTTTCAATCTGCTCAGGAGAAGCACCAATAAATTTGATACCGTTTTTCTGGCAAATTCTAGAGAAATTAGCATTTTCTGATAGGAAACCGTAACCTGGGTGAATTGCATCTGCATTGGTAATCTCTGCAGCAGCAATAATATTTGGGATTTTAAGATATGAGTCTTTACTCATTGCAGGACCAATACAAACTGCCTCGTCAGCAAATCTTACATGAAGACTGTCTTTGTCGGCAGTAGAATATACTGCAACAGTTTTGATTCCCATTTCTTTACAAGTACGTAAAATACGCATTGCAATTTCGCCACGATTGGCTATTAATATTTTTTTGAACATCTTTTTCAATTTGAAAATTAGATAATTTGAAAATTAGATAATGTTATTTTAATGTAGAATTTAATCTAACATCTAATGTCTAACATCTAACTTCTACTTAAGATGGATCTACTAAGAATAAAGGTTGGTCGTATTCTACCGGTGTAGCATCGTCTACTAAAATTTTAACGATTTTACCGCTTACTTCAGACTCAATCTGATTAAACAACTTCATTGCTTCAATTACACAAACTACTTTTCCGTTTGATACTTCGTCGCCTACATTTACAAAAACTTCTTTGTCTGGAGAAGGTTTTCTGTAGAAAGTTCCGATCATTGGAGATTTAATTGTTACATATTTACTATCGTCAGAAGCTGCTTCAGTTTTTTCCGGAGCTGCAGAGACAGGAGCAGGAGCATGACCTGGAGCTGCTTGCTGAGGAGCCTGCTGATACATTGCCGGCTGTGCAACATAGCTTACTTCGTTACCGCCAAGTGGAGTTTTAATAGTAATTTCGAAATCTTTAGTCTTGTATTTTACTTCTGAAACTTCAGCTTTAGATACAAACTTAATAAGATTCTGTATGTCTTTAATGTCCATAAAATTGATATTTGATTTGTCGTCAAAGATACCAAAAAAACACAAAAACAAATAAAAAACCACTCATTTTTATTAAAATTGAGTGGTTTTTGTATTAAATAGAGGTTTTTAGGGTAAAAAGCTCTTAATTTTCTTCTGAAGCAGTTTCTACTGTTTTTTCTAATACTACTTTTCCTCTGTAGTAAAGTTTTCCTTCATGCCAATGCGCTCTGTGGTATAAATGCATTTCTCCTGTAGTTGCATCTTTTGCCAATTGAGGAACTACTGCTTTGTAATGAGTTCTTCTCTTATCTCTTCTTGTAGACGACTGTCTTCTCTTTGGATGTGCCATTTTGTAATAACTTTTTTAATTTGATGAGCGATGAGATTATTTGCATCATCTCATCATATTATTATTATTTTTAATTTTTATCTTTTAATTTCTTCAAAGCTTCCCATCTTGGGTCAACTTCCTGCTCTTCATTTTCTTCTTCAACTTCTTTTGGACTGAATTTTTCAAGAATTGCCAAATCTTCATCACTTATATTCGGTGATATTTTTTTCATAGGTATTGATAGTGCTACATTTTCATAAATTAAATGTGCCACGTTGAAGGCATGATCATTTGCGGGAATAGTAATTACATCTTCTTCGCTGTCGTCATATTCTTCTCCGAATTTCACTAAAATACCGATTTGGTTTTCAACAGGATAATCAAAATTTTCGTTTGTAATGTCACAAACCAATTCTACTGTCCCATTTACTTTTACTTCAAACTCTAAAAACGTAGTGTGTTTATTTAAAAAAACTTCTACATCTATTTTAGGATTTGTAAATTCCTGTTCAGTGTCGAATAATTGAAAGAACTCTTTGTTGATCTCAAACCTGAACTCGTGCTTACCGATTTTCAGTCCGGAAAAGCTTATATCGTAGTTTCTTAACTTGTCCATAAAATGAGTGTGCAAAAATATGCATTTATTTTAATATTACAAATAAAATCTGTAACAAAATTAATTTTAATTAGATCAGCGATTTATATTTCGCTTTCTACCGGAAGATCTTCATCTATTCCGTTATCTGAAGGCATTCTTCTAGGCTGTAGACGATTGCTCATCATTTCTTTGTATTCGCTTCTGTTTTTGAAGATTTTAATGGCTGTAAAAATAGCTTCCATAAAGCTCTGTTCGTCGGCAATATTTTTTCCTGCAATATCATACGCAACACCGTGATCTGGTGAAGTTCTGATAAAAGGAAGTCCTGCTGTGTAATTTACACCTTCTTCGTAAGCTAAAGTTTTGAACGGGGCTAAACCCTGATCATGATACATCGCTAAAACAGCATCAAAGCTTTTATACTTGCTCGGTTGAAAAAAACTGTCTGCCGGAAAAGGTCCGAAAGCTAAAATTCCCTGATCCGAAAGTTCTTTTATAGCAGGAGAAATAATTTCAATTTCTTCATTTCCGATTACGCCACCGTCTCCAGAATGAGGATTCAGTCCTAAAACTGCGATTTTTGGTTTTGAAATAGAAAAATCTTCAATCAAGGTTTGGTTTAAAGCCTTAATTTGTTTCTTGATTTTTTCTTTCGAAATATTTTCTGCAACCTGAGAAATCGGAATGTGATGCGTGGAAACGGCAACTTTTAAACCTTCCGTTACCAGAAACATCAATCCTTTTTTATTAAATTTTTCTTCAAAATAACCGGTGTGACCTGCATGTTTGAAGCCCATTTTCACCATTTCATCTTTATTGATTGGTGCAGTTACCAAAACATCAATTTCAGCTTTCATTAAAGCTTCTGTTGCGGCTTCCAGAGAATCAATCGCCATTTTGGTAGATTCTTCTGAAGGTTTTCCCAATTCTACATTAGAATTATCTTTCACAAGATTCAGCATGTTAAGCTTTCCATTTTGAGCCTGAGATGCTTCGGTGATGTAGTTGAAATTTAGATTTAATTTAAAAATATTCTTCTGATAAGTAAATAATTTTCCTGAGCCGAAAATAATTGGGGTAAAAAAATCTGTAATGGTTTTGTCTTTCAGAGATTTCATGATGATTTCCGGACCAATGCCGTTGAAGTCACCAATTGAAATTCCTACTCGTACTTTATGGTTTTTTGGGCTCATTTTGATTATCTTTGAAGATTATAATTTTACAAATTTAGCAAAAAATAATATGTTCACAGGAATTATTGAAGCAGTAGGAGTTATTGAGAAAATTGAAGAAAATGGCAGCAATATTAATTTTACTCTAAGTTGCCCATTTACCCATGAATTAAAAATCGATCAGAGTCTTGCGCACAATGGCTGTTGTCTTACGGTAGTAGAGATTTCCGGAAGTCAATACGTTGTTACAGCGATCAATGAGACTCTGGTAAAAACCAATCTTGGAAAATGGCAGGTTGGAAGTGTGGTGAATCTTGAACGTTGCATGATGATGAACGGAAGACTGGATGGTCATATTGTTCAGGGGCATGTAGATCATACGGGTGAAATAATTGGCATCGAAAATAAAGATGGCAGCTATTTTGTTACTGTACAATATAATTCAGAAGGAGGTTTTGTGACGGTGCCGCAAGGTTCTATCACTGTAAACGGAATAAGTCTTACTGTTGCCCAAAGTGGCGATTTTCAGTTTTCAGTTGCGATCATCCCTTACACATGGGAGTTTACCAATATGAAAAATGTTAAAATAGGAGATAAAGTTAACCTTGAATTTGATATCGTTGGTAAATACATCGCAAAATTAATTAACAGGCAGAATGACATTTATTAAATATAAAGGATACAGTTTAAGAAACCGAGTTTTTTTTGGTTTCTTACTCGTTTGTCTTTTGAGTGTTGCTGCTTCGTCATTGGTTCCTTACTTTGTTTTGAGAAATAATTCTCTACAACAGAGCAAAATTGATATGCAAGAAAAAACCAATGCGGTGATGAGGTTTTTAGACTACGCAGTCAGTCAGTCGACGGTGCGTACAGAAGATCTTCCTAAAGTTTTGAAAAATAAAATTTTTGAAATTGCGGACATCAATCAACACGATATTATTATTTATGATCTTAAAGGTAATTACTTGCTCTCAAGCAGAGATAAAAATTTAGTTGATAAGAAAAAAATTCCTATTAAGATAGTCAATAAACTTCTGTCAAGTGAGGCGAGATACGATTTTCGGGAAGTTGACGAATCAAAAGATACTGTTTTTACGTCATCTTACTTGTTGCTGAAAAACAATATGTTGGAGCCAGTTGGGATTATTTATATTCCTTTGTATCATGACGAATCTGCTTATCTTGATGTACTCCATAAATACGTTATTTATATTTTAATTGTAGATATTCTGCTTATAATTTTCAGTATCTGGTTAAGTTGGGTTACCTCTAATAATCTGGCTAAAAATATCACCAAATTTTCTGATATGATTACCAGAATTACGCTTTTCGAAAATGAAATGCGTCCTATAAAATATTATAAAAACGATGAGCTTAATGCTTTGGCAAGAGCTTACAACAGAATGATTCTACAAATTCAGGATCAACGTGAAAGACTACGTTTCAAAGCTTCTGAAGAAGCGTGGCGCGAAATGGCAAAACAGGTTGCTCATGAGGTGAAGAATCCTCTAACTCCGATGAAACTGACCATTCAGAATTTTGAAAGGAAATTTGATCCTCAAGATCCTAACGTTAATGAAAAAGTAAAACAGCTCAGCAAAACAATGGTTGATCAGATTGATTTGATTGCCACTGTTGCTTCTGCTTTCTCCGAATTTGCTAAACTTCCAGAAAAAAATAATGAAATCATCAACCTTAATACTGAGATTGAAGATATTCTAAGAGTTTTTAACGATGATCTGATTTTTGTACATTCTAATAAGAGCAATATTATGATCAATATGGACAGAATTTATCTTTCCAGAATCATTACTAATCTTGTAACCAATGCACAACAGGCGCAAAGTGATGAGCGAAATCTTTTGGTAAATGTAGATATTGAACAGCATCAGAGAAAAGTAGTGATTTCAGTTCAGGATAATGGAGTAGGAATCGCTGAAAATATGTTTGAAAGGATTTTTGAACCCAATTTTACCTCAAAAAACAGCGGAATGGGATTAGGTCTATCAATGGTTCGCAAAATGGTGGAAGACTACAAAGGTCAAATCACCGTAAAATCTGAATTAGGAAAAGGCTCTACATTTATTATTACACTACCTACCAATCTTTAGTGAAACCTTTTAAGTTTAAACAATTTGAAATTCAGCAGTCTGCAGGTGTTTTTCGTGTAGGAACAGATGGGGTTTTGTTGGGTGCTTTGGCAAATATTGATCTTGCAGGAAATGTTCTGGAAATCGGAACAGGAACAGGCTTGGTTTCTTTAATGTTGGCTCAGAGAAATTCAGAAGCAAATTTTCTGGGAATTGATATTAATGAAGAAGCTGTAAATTTTACAAAAATTAATTTTGAAAACTCTCCTTTTGCATCAAGACTGAAAAATATTTTTCAGGATTTTAAGACTTTTGGAACTCAAGAAAGATTTGATTGTATTGTTTCAAATCCGCCATATTTTGAAGAATCTGGTTCCGATAAAGACAAAATTGCACGACAAAATGTTGAGCTGAATTTCCAACAATTAATTTCAAAATCTTCGCAATTGCTTTCTGGAAATGGAATTTTCTCTGTCATTATTCCTTATGAAGTTGGCGCTGATTTTATTGAAATTGCAGAAGAAAATCAATTATTCCTAAATCGAAAAATCAATATTTATGGAATTGAAAACTCAAAACTAAAAAGACTGATTTTAGAGTTTTCTTTACATGAAAAAACTCCAGACGAATCTGACTTTATTATAGAAAAAAGTCCGAGAAAATACTCAGACCAATATCTTGAACTCACCAAAGAGTTTCATATTTTTAAAGAATAATTTATTCAAATAATTCTGATGTATCCAACACAGAAACTTTACCGTCTTCACATCTTATAGCTTCTCCCGGGAAATTCTGAATCATGTGATAATCATGTGTCGCCATTACGACAGCAGCTCCGTTATCAGCAGCAACTTGTTTTAAGAGTGTCATAATTTCATTTGAAGTTTCGGGATCAAGATTTCCTGTAGGCTCATCTGCCAAGATTAAATCCGGATGGTTCAATAATGCTCTTGCGATTGCAATACGCTGTTGTTCTCCACCAGAAAGTTCGTGAGGCATTTTGTGCTTCTTTCCTTTCATATTTACGCTGGAAAGCACTTCGTTGATACGCTCATCCATCTTTGCTTTATCGCTCCATCCTGTAGCTTCCAAGACGAATTTCAGGTTTTTTTCTACCGTTCTGTCGGAAAGCAGCTGGAAATCCTGAAACACAATGCCCAGTTTTCTTCGAAGATTGGGAACATCTGAAGCCTTTAATTTCACAAGATTAAATCCTACCACTTCACCGTGCCCTGCAACCAACGGAATATGTCCATATAAAGTTTTCAAGAGTGAGCTTTTTCCGGAACCGGTTTTTCCGATAAGATAGCAGAATCTTCCTTTCTTGATATTTAAATTAACATCAGTAAGCACGGTAAAATTTTTCTGGGTAATTTTTGCGTGCTGTAGGTTGATGATGTTGTCTCCGGATATATTTGTATGTGGCATAAATTCAATTTTTAGAGGCTTTTTCTAAAATGTTTTTTCAGATTTTAAAAATAGAAAAAAGAAGCTTTATAAACCTAAAATTTAGGAAAATTTAACAACAAAAAATGCTTGAAAATAAGTTTTTTCAAGCATAATCTGTATATTGTAAGATAAGAATTATCTCTTAGCTCTTGCAGAACTAACAGTAAGGCTTTTTCTACCTTTAGCTCTTCTCGCAGCCAAAACTCTTCTTCCGTTTGGCGTAGACATTCTTTCTCTGAAACCGTGTTTGTTTCTTTTCTTTCTTTCTGATGGCTGGAACGTTCTTTTACTCATTACTATATATTTTAGTCGTAATTATCTATTAATTTTCAGGTTGCAAATATATGTATATTTTTATTAAGTGCAAATATAATCTTAATTTATTTTAATGGAATATAATGTTGCATAAGTACAATCTTAAAAGAGGGATTTATACTTTTTAAAGATTCATCCGCAAAAAACTTTATCTTTGGAGACTCAAAATTTAAAAAGATGTTTACACCTGCAGAACTTTTAGAAATCAATCAACTGCTTATTCCGGAGAATAAAATCGTCATTCTTACCCATTATAATCCGGATGGTGATGCTATTGGTTCCAGTTTAGGACTTAAACATTATCTGCGTGCAAAAGGAATTGAAGCGGAAGTAGTTACTCCCAATGATTTTCCAAAGTTCCTGAAATGGATGCCTGAAGCAAAGAAAAACATCATCGGAGAATACAAAAGAAAGGTTGCTTTTGATTTGATTAATGACGCAGATGTTATTTTCTGTTTAGACTTTAATTCTCCTTCAAGAATCGGACTTCTCGGTGATTGGTTGATGAGAGCTAAAGCAAAAAAAATTCTTATTGATCATCATCAACAGCCGGAAGATTTTGATTTTGTTTATTCAGATACTATTATTCCTGCAACCTGTCAGATGATTTATCATTTTATTGAAGCAATGGATGATGAAAATTTGGTGAATAAAGAAATTGCAGAATGTCTTTATACAGGAATTATGACCGATACCGGCGGTTTCCGTTTTCGATCTACAAGCGCAGATACGCACAGAATTGTTGCTAATTTAATTGAAAAAGGAGCAGATCCGTCTGTGATTACTTCCAATACTTGGGATACGAATACGGTTTCGCGTTTGCATTTATTGGCTTTAGTTTTAGGTCGTATTGAAGTTGTGAATGATGGTACAGTAGCAGTTTTATCTTTAACAAGAAAAGAACTTCAGGAATACGGTTTCCAAAAAGGAGATACGGAAGGTTTCGTAAATTATGGATTGAGTATTGTTGGTGTAAAAATGTCTGCGTTTTTCATGGAAGATTTGTATGAAGATTTTATAAAAATTTCTTTCAGAAGTAAAGATGATGTAGATGTAAACCAATTCTCGAGAAAATATTTTAACGGAGGTGGTCACATTAACGCAGCGGGAGGTAGATCTGATGAATCTTTACCGGATACTATTGAAACCTTCAAAAAAAGATTGGAAGAAGAGAATTTGTAATTAGTTTTTAATTCATCACTTATAATTCAAAATTCATAACTTAGAATACCCTTTTTCTTCAAGTTCTTTGCAAGTATATTCATAAACTTCTGAAAACATTACATCCAGAAATTTTTTATTGAATAAACTGAATTTCGTCATCTTTGGAGGATCTAAAAATATATCGCAAGACTGAGCTTTAGAATAAACAGATTTCGCAATAGCTAAATGCAGAATGCGGTCAAACTCTTTCATTAAGCTCATGTTTTCAAGTCCGTCATAGCTTATAGAATTCACATGAGAGCCAATCAGGAAATCGCATTTATCGATGATGGGCTCTATTGGAAGATTGTCTAAAACTCCACCGTCTACGTAGACTTTTTCGCCCATTCTTACAGGAGGCAGTACAAAGGGAACGCTCGATGAGGCTAAAAGAGGACCAAATAATTCTCCTTCGGAAAAGAAATCTACAATTCCATGGGTCATTTCGGTAGCTGCAACATATACCGGAATCTTTAATACTTTAAAATCGTCTTCCGGAAAATAATCCATTAATAATTTTAAAATAAATTTTGAACTAAAAATCCCGTTTTTAGAAAGTTTTAAATAAGAGCGTGAAAAAAAAGTGGTTTTCTTAACGATTTCCATCATCTCATCAGGAGAAGTTCCGATAGAGTAGAAGGCTGCAACAATAGAACCTGCACTGGTTCCGGAAATGATTTGTGGCTTCAGATCATACTCTTCCAAAGCTTTTAGGACGGCAATGTGGGCAATTCCGCGCATTCCGCCACCTGAAAGTGTCAAACCAATGATTGGTTTCTTTTTCTTGAAAGAAAATAATCCCATTTACAGAAGAAATTTTTTCGGAAGGTGATGAAGCAATTCTGTATTGATGATTTCTGCACAGATGCTCGGTTTTTCCCAATGTCCGTTATGTCCGCAGTCTAAAACGTAAGATTTAATATTGGTTCTGTCGGGAAGATTTTTGATGGTTTTATCTGTATTTACGGCATTGTCATGTTTTCCGGAAAGTACTAAAATTTTTGCATCCAGAGTTTCCAGAATATGCTTTTTGTCGGTTCTTGCAACCATACCTTTCACACAGGCTAAAGCTCCAAGATTATTTGTAGAAAGTGCAGTTTCCAAAGCAATTTCTATTTTTCCTTCAAGAACGTCTCTTTCATTTTGATTAAATAAATTCGGAACTCCGGCTCTTGCATAGTGTGCAAATGCATCTTTGATGATTCGGTAACTTTTGATACGCTGCTCTTTTTTCTCTTCATCATCAGCAAAGTAGGTTGAAAAAAATAACGTTAAAGTTTTAAGGTTTTGTGGGAATTTTTCGGCAAATGCTAAAGAAGTATATCCTCCCATAGAATGACCGAGAAGATGAATTTTATCTAGATTTTCGTGATCTACAACTTTTTTTACTTCATCTGCCATCAATTCCATGGTGTGAACTTCGGATAATATTTCAGATTTTCCGTGACCGGGAAGATCAATTTTAAGTAGGGTGAAATCTTTGGAAAGATGAGATTCCATATCATTCCAGATGGAAAGATTCTCCATAAAACCATGAAGTAAAACCAAAGTTTCTTTTCCGTTTCCCTTTTTCTCGAAGTTCAGCATAATTTCAGATTAAAAATGAATATCAATATAATCAACAAAACCCGAACCATTTACCATATCCTGAAGTCGGTATGTTTTTCCGCCGTCTTTAGACATAAACGTTTTTGTGCCTTTTCTTGTGTATGGTTTTCCGTTATCGTTATCGACAATACTTTGTGTGATTTCTCCTGTAAAATTAATGTGTTTAGCCGAAACAACCTGTGCAAAACCTTTTAATGTAACCGAATTTTTACCGGATTTAATGTTTCCAGACAAAGTATAATTATCTCTTTCTCCATCTATTTTGGTAAAGTTTATTGATCCTGAATACTTTGGTGAACTGTCATTCTGATAAACGAATTGGTGACTTCCGCTGAAATCTCTGAAACGATTTTTGCTGTTTAAAGCTTTTATACTGTCATTAATTTTTGTTCTGGCTGCGTTGATAGAATCTACCGTATTTGTACTGTCAGTTTTTTCTGTATTTTTTTCAGCTTCTTTTTTCGAGCATGAAAATGTAAGAATTCCTGCTATGGCTATGATTAAAGTTTTTTTCATCAATTCAATAAATTGTGCTTTCAAAATTAAATAAAAAAAGAGCATTATAAAAATGCTCTCCAGTTTATTTTATTGCGTTTTCGTAAACTTTCTTTTCCCAAGGTTTGATGTCGGTAATTCCGTATCGTTCTTTTTTAGAAATGGCAATGTTATCTAAAACATCTACGAAATTTTTATAGTTTGCATCATCTGTTGGTTTTACAATAATAGTAAAGTTTTCTTTTTTTGGAGCTTTTTTATAAGCTTCAGAAATGATGTTCGATATTTTTACTCCGCTGAAATCTGTTTCTTTTAAATTTCCTTCATTAAGATCTTTTGCATTGCTTTGATGATAAAAAACTCTGTTGTCTTTTCCTAAAATAAAGGTGACTTGGTTTAAATCACTAATATAAGGAATGTTGATTGGATTGGGATTAGGATCTTTTGCAGGTAAACCAAGATCCATCACATTGGGTTTTGTAAAATTGGTGGTAAACATAAAGAAGGTAATTAATAAAAAACCTAAATCTACCATCGGAGTCATATCAACTCTTATTGGTTTCTTTTTTTGTCTTCCTCCTTGTTTTTCTTGTGCGATCACTTCAGCCATAGTAGTATTTTTTAATGTTAAACAAAATTTTAATAAAGATTGATGTATTGTTTATTAATTTCAAAAATCAATGCAAAGTTTATACCTAAATATTATAATTGTTGTTTGTTTTTCAACTCAATAGAATTTAAAGGATTGTTATCAATAATTTAAACAAAAAAAGCTCACAACTTTCGATGTGAGCTTTCATATATAATTAATGAGTTTTATTTATTCTGTTTAAAATAATTAACTCCGCATTCCAGGAATTTTTTAAAATCTTCTTTCGGCATATATCCTGAAACGGGATTGTTAATTACTTTTCCGTCCGGAGTTATTAAAACATAATGCGGCTGAGAATTATTATTAAAATTCACTTGTTGAAATAAGCTCCATCTGTCACCAATGGTTTTTACTTTTTTTATTTGTCCTTCTCCTAAATCAATTTTAGTTTTTTGATCTTCAGGAAGCTCTTCTTTATCATCTACATAAAGGGAAGCCAGAACAACGTCGTTTTGAAGAATCGGTAAAATATCGGGTTCACTCCATACAAATTCTTCCATTTTTCTACAGTTTTCACAACCGTAGCCTGTAAAATCAATTAAGATCGGTTTGCCTTCTTTTTTCGCTAATTCAATGGCGGTAAAGAAATCGTGTTCAGGTTTCATACCTAAAATTCCGTCTTTTTCATTGTGAAAGTAACTTACATTTAGCGGAGGTAAAATTCCGCTTAACAATTGAAGTTTCGGACGTTCTGCAGGAAATAATCCTTGTATTAGATAAATCACAAAACCAATTCCCAAAATTCCGATAATCTTTCTCGTCCAGGAGATTTTTGGCTTTTTATCATCATGTGGAAATCTGATTAATCCAAATAAATATAATGCTAAACCAATTGCTATAACGATCCATATCGCAATGAAAAGTTCTCTTTTAATAAGAAATGTTTTAGAAACTAAATCTGCTTTTGACAAGAATTTCAGAGCCAAAGCCAATTCTACAAATCCTAAAACCACTTTCACGGTATTCATCCAGCCACCAGATTTTGGTAAGCTTTGTAGCGCCTGCGGAAATAATGCCAATAATCCAAAAACGATCGCCCAAGCCAATCCAAAACCTGCCAAAGCAAATGTTAACAACATCGGAACATTGCTGGAACCTGTAACGGCACTTCCCAGTAAACTTCCCAAAATAGGACCTGTACAGGAGAATGAAACAATGACTAAGGTTAAAGCCATAAAGAAAATCCCGATTATTCCTCCTGCTTCTTCTGCTTTTGAAGATTTGTTAGCAATCGAACTTGGTAACGTAATATCGTAATATCCGAAGAAACTTCCTGCGAAGAAAATAAAGATTATGAAAAATACAATATTCAGCCAAACACTCGTGGAAATTTCGTTAAAAATATTTCCTGCAATTCCATCAATAATATGAAACGGAATACTTAGTAAAACGAAAATTAAAAGAATGAAAAAACCGTAAAGAAGTGCATCTCTTTTTCCTTTTGCTTTGTCTTTCATTCCTTTTGTAAAGAATGAAACCGTCAATGGAATCATTGGGAAAACGCATGGTGTAAGCAAGGCAATTAAACCTCCGATAAATCCTAAAAATAGATAAGTCCAGTAATTTTCAGAAGCTTCCACGGCTGCTGTTCCGCAATCCGTTAAAGGTTTTTTGAAATCTATTGTGGAGATTTTAAGTTGTTTAGGATCAAGTTTAGGGGTTTCATTAGCTGTGTTTTCTGCTTTTGCAGAAGTTTCGGCAATAGTTTCTATGGCTATAGGACTTTTCACCGAATCTTTTGCAGGTTCTGTTGTTACAGCTTCTTCGGCCGCACCTTTTGGGATAACCTGTTTGTTGAATTCCAACGTATTGGGAGCAAGACAGACTCTGTCGTCACAAGTCTGATATGTAATTTCTGCAACTACATCTCCCGGTTTTGTTCCGTCTTTCAGCTTAAATTTCTGCTTGAAACCTGCCGTGTTGGAATAGAAAATAATTTTTCCGCCGAAAGCCTCAGAAAATTCTTCATGCTTTTTACCCACTTCGGTAAATTTCCCGATCAGTTCGATGTTTTTCCCTGAAACTTTATAGTCGGTAGGAATTCCCGTATCTTCCGGAATGTCTTTGGAGTAAATATGCCAACCGCTTTCCATGGTGGCATTCAGGACGGCTTCGTATTGATTGTCGCCTAGTTCGTTGATGGTAAATTTAAATTTTACAGGATTTTTGATTTGTCCCGAAACTGCAAGGGTAATAAAAAAGAAAAGCAGCAACGGAATTTTATAAATCGAAGAGAATTTCATATTGTAATTTTATGTAAATACTTTACTACAAAAGTAACTGTTTTTTGCAGATTAATCAACCGAAGAAATCTTCCTCAGCCTTTTTTCTATGGCAAGATTATTTTTCAGCGCAGAAAATCCCTCTTTTATATCCAGATAAGGAAATCCGGTTTCGTGGTTTTTTCTGCTGATTTCTGCCATGATGTTCCAGTGTTTTGCAATTTCTTTCCATGCAAAAAACAGGGAGTGTTTCGGATCGTACATATGCGTTGGTTCGCTTTTAGCACCGTTTATTTCGATTATTTTTAAATTCTTTCCCTCTTTTAGAAGTTCCAAATTTTCAAACATAACATCAAGTCTTCCGAAATAAAAACCATTCACTTTGGTACAGATTTCATCTATTTTTTGTTCTAATTTTTCTGTAACTTCACTTGAAATATCAATAAATTTCGCGCCTCTCGTATGGCTTCCGAACGGGATCAGAATTATTTCTTCGTTTTCAGGAACTGTTTTCTGCATTTCGCTTCCCATTTTCTGTTCTATAGCTTTGATCTGGAACGCACTTCTGGGATTTTCCATCACCAGTTCTCTCAAGGTTTTTCTGCCGTTTCCTTGTACGGAAAGAAATTCTTTTTTTACCATTCCTGTGATCTTTCCTTTTTTTTCGTCCGGAAAACGGTGATAAAAAATCCCGACTTCATTTTGATAATTTATCTTTTCCTGAATTAAAAAATCACAGTCATTTTTTTTTTGATAATCTTCCAGTTCGTTTAAATTTTCAACCTGAACAACGCCCAAACCTTTCAATCCGATATTGGGTTTTACAATAACGGGAAAGTTGATGGTTTGTGATTTTAATTCAGATAAAATGTCCTGAAATGAAATTTCCGGGGATGCAAAAACCGTTTTCGGGATCCAGTTTTCGGGGATTAAATCGTAGATTTCTTTTTTGCTTTCCATTGCCATTCCGCCGTATTTGATGGAAGGATTTGCTCCGTGGAAGAATAACAGTGTTCTTGCTTTCCAAGCGCAGTACAGCCAAACCGGAAAAAGCGGCAGGTAAATGGAAAAAGTAGACCAGTATTCCCAATGTGCAATTTTATGAAGGCGATGTTTGAGTTTCATTTTTGAGGGAAATTTTTTCGGGTTTTGAATCTGGGTTCAGTCGGTCGTAATGTTTCAGTGTCATTTCATCGGAAATAACGAGCTGTGTCGTACTGATGGTTTGTATCGTATTTTGTCTTTTGATGGTAATTCCGTTTTCCAGATCATCGGTTTTCTGATGGTGGAAATCTAAAATATCTTCTTCGAAAATCGGCTTGGTTTGCAGAAATTCTTTGAAAATTTCCCTTCTTTTTTCCTGTGCTTTTGCATCGTACAAAGTTGCGGAAGACCAAATGTGTGGATGATTGTTGTCTAATATTTTGAAATATTTTCCAGTTCCATCCCAACGAAATTCTCCCAATTGGTTTTCCTGAAAAATCACCAGCGTAAAAGGTTCAATGTTTTCCAAATCAATTAATTCTATTGACTCGAAAATATCTTCTTCCGCTATCAGATCCAAAACAATCAGTCCACGGCTTTTTCGGTAATTTGTTTTTACCGGATGATTTTCAAAGGCACCGTTTAATAAAATGAGTGCATTTCCGTTTTCTGAAACCGCAAACCAGGTTCCGTTTTTGGTGGCATCTTTCGGATAAAAAATACCTTTTTCACGATGAATTTCCTGTGCAGAACGACTGGGTTTTTCGTCCCGGTTGGAAGTCAGAACAATTCTATTTTTAAGCGGAAAATACGTTACAGTACACATTTAGTTTAAATTTTGGGTTTCTCTGTATTGAACCGTTGAAGGGGCAATTCCAAAATTTTTGTTGAGTAAATGGCTCATTTTAATCTCGTTAAAAGCCACTTTTATCAAAGCCTGATGATGAATGCAATGCTCAATATTGTACAGTAGTTCTCGAAAGAAATTGGTAGGAATTTCCAAAGAAATATTTCCGACAGTCTGATGCATAATCAAATTTTTGTTAGGCAAATTAATGCTGGAAAGTATTTCGGAAATAGTCTGTATTGCCTTTTCGGGATTTTCTTCTAATTCCAGATTTCTTTGTCTTTCATCATAATTGATTTGATTCGTATGATAAGAGTTCAATAAAATTTCCAAAAACTCAATAATATGTCTCGTGTGGCCGCCAATCGTAGAACCGTCCAGAGAAGGAATACTCTGAGTGTACATTTTTGCCGAAACTTTTCTCAGTAAATTCTGTTGTTCGGTAAGGATCTCGTGTAAGATCGCATAAACCGATTGGTCTTTATTCATACTTTCCTTTTTTAAATTTAATTAAAAGAATCACACAGAAAACAAAAACGGTAAGCGCAAGGTAAAACAATTTTCCGCCATCGTTATTGGTATCGATTCCCAGAATGAAAATGTGTGAGGCAATTGCTCCAATCATCGTTACAAGTCCCAGAACGGCACCCCAAAAAGTGGTTTTAGGGTTCAGAATTAAAACTGCCGTAATGAGTTCCAATACTCCTGAAAAAATCCTTCCGAAAGGTTCTGCGTGAAGTTTCGAAAAAATAGCAACCGATTCTGGATGTGCCGTAAATTTGAAGAATAAAGTTTGCAGTAAAATAATGGCGGGAACTATTCTTAATGTCCAATTGATATAGTTTTTCATATGTATAATTATTTTTTCTCCAATAAAGCGTAAGAAAACAGATGATTGTATTGTTGACAATGAACGACCGCATACTTGTACTCATCGAAATTGACTGAAGTCGTGAAAGTATAGGTTTGTCCGCCGTTTACCGATTTTAGTTTTCCCAATGAAACAAACTGCGATGGTTGCTGTTCTTTGCTTACATACACGTAAAGATCCGGGCCGTTGCTGATGGTGAAATTTTCATTTAAAACCAATGTGAAGACTCCGTTTTTTTCATAGATTTCCGCTTTTCCGTTAACGTTATTTCCGTAAGGTCCCTGCATAAAATCTCCGGAATATTTTAAGACCGAATTTTCAGGAGCCATTTCCATTAAATCTTCTGTTGCAGTGCTTTCTCTGACGCAGGAAACCAAGAGAAAGGACGCGAAAATAAAGGTGATCATTGTTTTCATAATTTCTGATGTTTTTATTTGATTGTAAATTTTCTGATTAAAGAATTTAAAATTTCACTCTGTATTCAACATTGGCAATGAAGCTTCTCGTCAGTCCATCGGGTCTGGATGTTCTCACGACAAAAGGAACACCCACATTAAGCTGAAGTCCATTTCTCTGGTTGATTTCGTAATCCAGATAGACATTTCCGTTCAATGTAAGTCCTTTCGAATTGTTAATTTCCAGTTCTACATTGTTTTGGTTGGTAAAACGGTCGTTCTTCAGGTGATAAATCGGCAAAATACTTGGCGTAAGTCTTATTTTCGGATGAATCATTAAAGGATAAGAAACTCTAAGCAAAACATCGCCGCTTCTCTGGAATTTATTGGTGGATAAAAATCCTCTCAACTCCGAACTAGCGGGATATTGAGATGCTAAAAACTGATTGTCATTCTGTGTTAAAGGCTGTTGAAGAGCGGCAACTAACTGGATTTTTTTGATTTCGTAACCCACTCCCACAATTAAATCCAGCGTTCCTAAACTGGATTGATAATCCATTGGCAACGGCAGATTGTTTTTGGAGTTTCCCGCGTCTGAAAGAGGAACTTTTGCACCTAAAGTAAACTTCAGGTTTTTATTTGCCTGATAATTTGCATTCAGGAAAATATCCGAAAGTCCGAAGGTGGAAACATCGTTGCCACTTTGTGCCAAAGTAGTCAATTTTACATCAAGGCCAAATCTGTCATTGATTTGTCTGTTGTATTCTATGTAATTTCCAAAAACAGAAATCGAATTATCTGCTTTGCCAAAGAAAATTCCGGTTTTAATCTGATTATGGTAAGTTTTGATGCTGTCGTTGCTATTCGGCTGAAAACTGTTAATTGTACAGAATCCGGCATCACTGCATCCCTGTGCAACTAGATGATTGCTTTGCAAAAGCAGTAAAAATGTAGTTCCCAGGAAAATTTTAAATGTTTTCATAATTTTAATTTTTTTGTGAGGATTAATTGGTCAGTTTTTTCCAGTTTTGGTCTGCACTTTTTTTCAGTTTTGCCTCGTTCTTGTTCCACGAAGTCAGGGTATTGTTGAAAAATTTATTGTAGAACAAATGGGTTTTTCCGTCAATGATTTTAAAAGTGGTGGGATTGATCTCAACTTTCTCACCATAATCTCCCAATGCAAAAGCGCACCAACCGCCGTAAACAGGTTCGTATTTTGCGGGATCTTTTTTCAGGAGTTCTTTATTTTTTTCCGAAGAAGTATAATAAATGGCTCCGTTTACATTGACCGCAAATTCTTTTTTCCCTTTTACCGCTTTTTTCTGTTCGATGTAAGAAACGGGATCATAACCCTGAATTGCCAGTTTGTTTTCTAAATTTCTATGTTCTGCTTTTTGGGAAAATGCCAAAAAAGGAAGCAGAAATACGAGAACGAGCGTGATTGTATTTTTCATATCAAATGTTTTTATTTTTATTGTTTGTTTTTGTTGACGATTTGCAGCCCGACTTGAGCCGAAATCCTTTTTGCTGCTGGAAATGCTTTGGCAAAAAGATTGGGAGCGGAAGGCGGAAATTGCTGCCATAAAAAATAATAAATGCAATTCGGCGTAGCCAAAAGCTGCCATAAAAAAATTAAAGTTGTTTTAAAATATCCTCAAGTGAAGCTCTTTCTTTGTAATCGGGATTGAAGTGTCTCCAGATGATTTTTTGATTTTCATCTAAAATATAGGTCGCAGAAACGGGCAGTCTTCCGGAATCATCGGAACGACTTTTCTTGAAATCGTCTCCAAGATGTTTTTCGTAGAAATCAGTCGTTTTCTTTTCTGGTGTATAAAGCACATCAAAAAGTTCTGCTATTCTGTAGTTTTCATCATACAAAACGGAATACGCGGTTTTTGTTTTGCTGATGGTTTTTGCGATAAACTCAGGTTTTTCAGGAGAAATAATGACCAATCTTGTGTTTTTTGACTGTAATTCGGGAGCAAGATTTTGTAGGCTTTCAACATATTTATTACAATACGGACACCATTGCCCACGAATGAAAACCACCACGGTTTTCTTTTTTTCCTGAGACAGAGAAAATGTTTTTTCAAACTGATCTTTTGCTGTAAAGTTGCGAATCGTTTCACCTACCATTTTGCCCTTCACTTCGCTGATTGTCGGCGTTTTTTTGTCTGAATTTCTTTTCTCTGTAACCGACTTTCCGATATTTAAAAATTGTGCAGCGTTGTAATATCCATATTCGTACTGCACCAATTCGCCGTTCTGGTCTAAGAAAAGAAAGGAAGGATAATTAACGATTTTGAATTTTTTGGCAAGTTCTGTTCCTTCTTTTTCGGCATCAATATAAAGGCTGATGAAATTTTTATTGAAAAATTCTCCCAGTTCAGGATTCGGGAACGTATTCTTTTTCATTAGTTTACAAGGACCACACCAAGTCGTGTACAGATCGATGAAGATGAGTTTGTTTTCCTGTTGTGCTAGTTTTTTGGCTTCTTCTAAATTTTTAGTCTGAAATTGAATTCCGGTTTTGTTTTGTGCATTGAACGAAATGGCAACTAAGAAAAAGAACGTATAAATTATTTTGGTGAACATAAGATAAAGTATTTAATATGAAGTTCCCAAAAGCAGAAAAAATCACCCGGCGAAAAGGTGATTTTTTAATTATTTTATTTAAAGTACTGATAATCAGTTTTAAAAATTATCATCTTTTTTTATTTTTCGGATTTGTTCCACACATTTATGCTTTTGATTTTGCGCATTGTGCTTGGTAGAATACTTGTATTTTTCCTGTATTTCTTCCATATTTTTATTCTTCATAAAAATATCGTGGATGAGGTTTTGGCAATGCGAAGAAATTTTATTGATGTAATCATTAAGTTTATCATAATAATTCCTTTCGTTTTCTATTGCCTGGTTGATCTCTTCTTTGTTTTCAAAATAATAGCTTTCGTGCATTTCCACAAAAAAGTTTCGGTTGCGCAATTTTTTCAGCCAAAGGTTTTTGGAAATTCCGGTAACGTAGTTCGCAAGACAAGTGTAGGCTTTGAAATCGTCATCATATAATTTTTCGTACAGAATAATTAAAGCGTCCTGAAAAACATCTTCTGCATCTTCAGAATTTCCTTTGTTGGAAAGAACAAATTTTCTGGTGTAGCCGAAATATTTCCGGTACAGAATACCAAAGGCAACATTGTTGTCTTTCTGAAAATCTGCGATTGCTAAAGTGTTTGTTGTTCTTTTGTTCATGTAATCTTCAGAACTTTCTCTGTGTTTTTCGTTGCCATACATCTTCGGTCCTGCCTGAAAGGAATAATTCCCAAAACCGAATTTTCACCGTCGGTAAGGAGCCAGATTTCCTGCCTTGCTAAAATAGATATTTTTTCGTCCCTAAAAAACTTAGAAACTTTCTTTTTCCCCGAAAATCCTGCCGGAAAAAATTCGTCACCGTCTTTCTGCCTTCTTAAACGCAGTGGGAAACAAAGTTTTTCTGCATCAAATTCCCAGTTCAGACTGTTATTGATTTGCTCAATTTCAATGATATTTTCGAGATTAACGGTAATCTGGTTTTCAGAAAAGTCAAAATTTTCCATCAGAAGAATTTCATCATCACTGTGTTTTTCAAACTTCCATTTTCCATCTTCCGTCTTTTTGCTTAAAATCAGCTCATTATAATTTACGATCAGCAGATAATCTTTTGAGAAAAAAGAACTTCCGTTTTCAGCTTTAAAAATTTTCGGAACTTCTTCTTCCTGATTAAAACCATACTTTTTAAGGATCTCAAATTTCACAAAATCACTTTCTTCATTCAGCTTATCTTTGGATAAAACTGTATATTTTCTGTTGAAAACCGAAATCCTGTTTTCGATCTCCTGAATCTGCTGCTGGACAAAATCTTTGGTCTGATTTAAATAAGAAGAGCTTTTTTTGAAATTTTCCAGAAAATGATCGTTGGTTTCCATAAGTTTCGGAACAATTTCGTTTCTAATTTTATTTCTTAAATAATCATTTTTCTTATTAGACAGATCTTCACGGTATTCAATATTATTTTTTTCTGTGAATTCGTAGATTTCTTCTTTTGTGAAATTTAAAAGAGGTCTTAAAATGTGATTTTCGTTTGCCGGAATTCCGCTCAATCCGCTAATTCCAGCTGCTTTCGAAAGATTGATGATGAAAGTTTCCAGTTGGTCGTTCAGATGATGCGCGGTGACTAAAAATTCCAGATTTTCTTCTCTTTGAACATTTCTGAAAAATTGATACCGCAGTTCTCTTGCCCAAAGCTGGATAGAATGTTCCGGCTTCTGATCTTTTTCTGAAACTTTGTATAAATGAAATTTAATATGGTTTCTCTCACAAAAATCCGCCACTGTTTTCTGATCCAAATCTGAATCTTCTCCACGAAGTTTATAATTGATGTGGGCAATCTGAAAATGAATGTCTAAGTCCTTAAAACAGTGTGCTAAAACCATAGAATCTGCACCTCCGCTTACAGCGAGAAGAAAGGTTTTTTTTTCAGGTTTTTTTATGAGTTTCTGAAGCTGATTTTGGAACAATAATTGTGTAAGCATAGAGCTTAGGATTTCTTTTAAGCAAAGATAACTCATATTATTAAAATGAATTTTGTTACCTTTGAAACGTTTAAAAAAGTTTATTTATGAAGATTTTTAAAATTTTAGCGGCTTCGGCAGTGGTGTTGGGAATGACATCTTGTGTAAGTAAAAAACAGTATGACGCATTAAGCGGAAATTACAAACAGTGTATCGAAAATATCGGCGAAAGACAAAGAGAAATTCAGGATCTGAAAGGTCAGAATTCTACTTTGGCAGCAGAAAATAACTTGTTAAAAAGTCAACATGATGCTTTAAAATCATCATTGGATGCTTGTCTTTCAAACACAGGAAAAAGTTCTGCAAATATTGATAAGTTAGTGGGAGAGATTAATGCTTCAAATTCTTACATTAAGCAGCTTATTTCTGCAAATGCGAAGAATGACAGTTTAAATTTAGCGTTGTCAAACAAATTGAAGAGATCTTTGGATAATATGGCTGATCAGGATGTTCAGGTAAAAGTTCTTAAAGGTGTTGTAATGATTTCACTTTCAGATAAAATGTTGTACAAAGTAGGAGATTACAATGTATTGCCTGCAGCTCAGGAAGTTTTGGGTAAAGTGGCAAAAGTAATCAACGATTACGACAAATATTCTGTTTTAATCGAGGGTAATACAGATAACTCTCCTTTAAATTCATCGAATGTACCAAGAGACAACTGGGATCTTTCTGCATTAAGAGGTACATCGGTTGCTAAAGTTTTGCAGACTCAGTTTGGTGTGGATCCTGCAAGAATTACAGCAGGTGGACGTTCAGAATATAATCCTAAAGCAACAAATATGAGTGTTACAGGAAGAGCTGAAAACAGAAGAACGGAAATTATCATCATGCCTAAACTTGATGAGTTTATGAAATTGATGGATATTAATCAAAAGAAATAACCGTTAGAAAATAACAATAGAAATCCCGATAAAATTTTATCGGGATTTTCTTTTAGATAACATCATCTTTTAAATTTTAATAAAATACTTTAAAAGCGAATCACGTTATCTGGTGAGGGAATTCTTCTTAAAAATCAGATTGTTTCATCACCTAATTCTGATTTTTGTTGTGAATAATTTTTTTTCCACCATTCAGTCATCGCTTTGTATTTTAGTGAGACAAATCTACCACTTAAAATGAATGAAAAACACCCGTATTTTCACGGTATTTTCAATGAAATAATGATTGCGAAATTTTCTGAAAATTATTTATTATTTAAGTAAATTTGAATTCTAAAAATTATCAAAATGAGCTTTTTTGAAGAAGTTGCACCCGAAATGGATAGATATCTGGAAAATCATGCTTCTGCAGAACCGGAGATTCTCAGAAAGCTGAGAAGAGAAACGTTTCAAAAAACAACACAGCCGCACATGATTTCCGGTTATCAGCAGGGAAGGCTGTTGACAATTATTTCAAAAATGCTGCAGCCAAAAAATGTTTTAGAAATAGGAACTTTTACAGGGTATGCTGCGCTTTGTCTCGCGGAAGGATTGTCTGGCGATGGGAAATTAACGACTTTGGATGTGAATGAAGATCTGGCGTATTTACCGAAGAAATATTTTGCAGAAAGTGAATATTCTCGTCAGATTCATTTTAAACTTCAGGATGCAAAAGAGTTCTTAAAGGAAACTGATGAGGTTTTCGATTTGGTTTTTATTGATGCTGATAAAGAAAACTATGTAGAATATTTCAAACTAATTAAACCAAAAACAAAATCTGGCTCGATAGTAATGTTTGATAACGTGCTTTGGTACGGTAAAGTTCTGGAAGATAGTCCGAAACAGAAAGCTACGCAAATTATTAAAGAACTTAACGATTTGGTAGCTAAAGATGCCGATTTTGAAAATCTTATTTTACCTTTGCGAGACGGAGTAAATTTGCTTCGTAGAAAGTGATTAGAAGATTTAAAGATTAAATAATTAAAAGATTCGACCCCTCTAATTTTTTAATCTTTAAATCATTAAATTTTTTAATATAAAAAAATGAACAAAGGAATTTGTGTGGTAACGGTAGCTCCTGTGCGTGCAGAAAATTCTGACAGAGCTGAGATTGTTACAGAAATGCTGTTCGGAGAAAGTGCAGATATTTTGGAAGTTAATAAAAACTGGACCAAAATAAAAATGCATTACGATGGCTACGAAGGCTGGATGGATACCAAACAGATAAAACATATAACCGACGAACATCTCACGAACAGAAAAGTAACACTCATTACAGAAAATTTTGCATCGATCATGACCAATGATGGTCGTACTTTGCTTTCCATGGGCTCGGAAGTAGAATATGCTGCAGTAGCATCTCGCAGAAGTCATAATCTTCGGGAAAGTATTGCTTTGACGGCAAAAGAATTTCTGAATGTTCCTTATTTATGGGGCGGGAAAAGTTTTTTTGCGGTAGATTGTTCAGGTTTTGTGCAGTTGGTTTTTAAAATTCATAATATAAAACTTCCAAGAGATACCTATCAACAGGCGGAAGTGGGAGAGGTTCTAAGTTTTGTGGAAGAAAGTCAGCCCGGAGATCTTGCTTTTTTTGAAAATTCTGAAGGTAAAATTATTCATGTAGGAATTATGCTTGAAAATCAGAAAATCATTCATGCTTCTGGAAAAGTAAGGATTGATACACTGGATTCCAGCGGAATTTTCAATAAAGAAATGAATAAGCATACCCATAAATTGAGAGTTATTAAGAGTGTTTTGTAGCTATGGAGAATGTAATATTTTTAGCTTTTGATATTATTAATTTTGCTTTAGTGACTTTATTATGGTGGATTACTATTAAAAATTATAAAATTTTACCAGCAGTTATTCCGACTCATTTCGATTTTGAAGGAAAAGCAGATCGTTTTGGAAATAAAAAATTTGCTTATTTAATGCCTGTATTTGGCACTGTTGCTTATTTTGGATTTTTAACTATATTAAACTATCCCGAAGCCGTCAATTTTCCTGTAAAAATTACAGATCAAAATAAAGATAATCAGATTTCAATCATGATGTTCTTTATGAAATGGCTTTTAACACTTGTTTTAATAATTTTTCTAAATAATCAGGACTATATGATGAGATATAGTTTTAATGAAAAAGCTAAAACACGTATTCCATTCTGGTTGCCATTGGTTTTGATTTTTCTAAGTCTTATAACTACAATAATTTTAGCATCAGTTTTTAAGTAAATGATGGCTTTTCTATACAACATATTTATTCATCTTCTCATCTTCGGAATGAAGGTTTTTTCATTGTTTAATGTTAAAACTAAAAAAGGAGTTGAAGGGAGAAAGCAATCTTTGAATAGAGTTAAAAATGCTTTCTCGAAAGATGATAAAGTTATCTGGATGCACGCTGCGAGTTTAGGAGAATACGAACAGGGATTGCCTGTTCTGGAGAAACTTAAAGATGAATTTCCAACATATAAAATTTTGGTAACTTTCTTTTCACCTTCAGGGTATGAGAATGTTGTTAAAAAGAAAAATATTGCTGATGCCGTTTGCTATTTACCTTTTGATACTAAAAAAAACGTAAATGAATTTCTTTCTCAAATTAACGTAGAACTATTTTTTACGGTGAAGTACGATTATTGGTATAATTTACTCAGTGTACTTAAAAATAAAGGAGTGAAAACCTTTGTTATTTCCGCTTTGTTTTATGAAAATCAGTCGTTTTTTACTTTGTATGGAAAATGGTTTGTAAAACAGTTGCAAACCAACGTAAACTGGTTTTTTCACCAGACAAAACATTCTTATCTTTTGGCGAAAAGTCTGGGTTTAGTTAACGCTTCTGTAACGGGAGATACAAGATTCGACAGAGTGAAACATCTGAAGCATCGTGACAATCATGTTGATTTTATCAAAGAATTTGTTGGAAACGAAAAAGTAGTTGTCTTCGGAAGTTCCTGGTACGCTGAAGAGAAAATTGCTAAAATGATTTGCGGTAAAAATCAGGATGTTAAATTAATCATTGCGCCGCACGATCTGAAAAGAGTAGAAAATCTTAAAGAAATTTTTCCAGATGCAATTTTATACAGTAATTTAAAAAATGCTCAAAACCTAAAACTCTCAAATGCTCAAACGCTTATTATCGACAGTATAGGTTTGCTTTCAAAAGTGTATTCTTACGCAGATGTTGCTGTTGTAGGAGGTGGTTTTCACAGTTCCGGATTGCATAATATTCTTGAAGCTGCTACTTTTGGTGTTCCTGTTGTTTTTGGTAATCAATACAAGAAAAATCCTGAAGCTGATGATTTAATTCAATCTGAAGGCGGGAAATCTTTTGAGCATGAAAATGAAGTTGCCGAATTTATTCTTTTTCTTCTAAATAATGAAGAAGAGCTCAAAAGGATGTCAGAAAATGCAGAAAATTTCGTTGCCGAACAACCAAATTCTTCAGAACTTATTCTGAAAAAAATCTTATCACTTTAAGAATCCCTGATTTTTTATATCTTTTACAATTAAGTCTAAATGATCCGGAATTTTTTCGGTGTTCAGCCAGTCAAAATCAAAGCTGTTATTCATGCAGAGCTTTTCCAAATATCTGTTTTCATGAATCTGAAATTCTATATCTTTCAAATTGTCATTAAGCTCTATCCAGTAATCTTCATCAATTTTTTTTATTGAAATAATGGCTTTGATTAATTTATTAATCAGATAAATATAAAGTTTATAAATATTGTCAAACCTTTGCTGATTGAGTTTTTCGTTGTGTTCTAAAATTTTGTTAACAAGAAATAACTGCAAATAAATGTCACCAAATTTATCCGTAGTAATTTTTACATGTTCCGTAATTTCTGCACTTACTTTTCTTATTAAAACCAGAAAATATTTTGGATTGCTGATGTATTTTGAAGCTAAAAGAATTCTTTCTTCAATCTGTTCTTCCATCTGATTTCTCTTTTGATCTGTAGTTTCTGTATCAATCAGTTCAAAATAAAGTTTTTTAGATAAAAGTTTATCCTTTTTCAGCAAACGAAAAATTAATCGGTCTTTTTCGATGGAAGAAAAATTGCTAAGAGCAGCTTTAAATTCTTTAGAATATTCCATTAATTAAATATTTTAGAGTATTTCAAAAAACCGTTAAATGCCCACGTTGCTGTGTAATAGAGCGATTTTGCGGTAGAAAATTTCATAAAGTCTTTATACACCAAATATTGATCTTTTACAATATTTTGTTTCCTTCTGGAAACGCTTGTTGCATGCATTCTGTATTTTGCCATCGTTTTCGGAAGTGGTTTTCCAACGGGAATTTTTTTGAGCAAATTGAGCCACATTACATGATCTTCGCGCTTACTTCCTTCCGGGAAATATTCTATACCCACTCTTTTAGAATCGTACATAGAAGATAATAAAGAGAGACGGCAGGTTTTCAATAAATTATCGAAAGTAACTTCTTTATCTGCTTTGAAGTCTTCAATTTTCGGCTTTAAATTTTCATCACATCTTGCATAAGTAGAGTAGGCAATTTCTGCATTTTTATTTTTCATAAAAGCAGTCATTTCCTGAAGAAATTCAGGTTCCCAAAAATCATCTGCATCCAGAAAGGTGATAAATCTTCCTGTAGCATTTTTTAATGAAATATTTCTTGCATGTCCTGCTCCTCCGTTTTTTTCTGCAACAGTAAGTTTTATTCTCGGATCATTTATTTTCTCAATCATTTCTACAGAATTGTCTGTAGATCTGTCATCTGTAATCAGCCATTCCCAATCTGTAAAAGTCTGGTTTTGTACAGACGCTATTGTTTCTTCCAGAAATTTTGAAGAATTGTAGCAGGGTGTAATGATGGAAACTTCAGGCATTTGGTATTTTTTACAAATATAACGCTTTGTAAATGGTCTCCAAAAGTTGTATTTGTAAGAAAGTTGAAATTATGATTCCAAAATTCAAAAAAAATGATGGAGTTTTAATAAAAAATCATAATTTTATGCCTTGAAAAATTTGATCTATGAAGAAATTAGCATTATTGTTTGCAGGTTTATCATTAATGGTAGCAACTACCGCATGTAACGATGACGATGAAACTGTACAGGAGTTTCCAATCGTTGGAACCTGGAAACCGGTGGCGGAGGTGAGAACTGAGGTTGACATCAACGGTGTTGGTGTTTCTGATGAAATTACTTATACTACCTGTCAAAAAGAATCTACATGGGTTTTTAGTGAAAATGCTACAGGTAAAAGAACAGATAAAGATGAGGTGGGATCACCTTTGGCTTGTACAACAGTTAATCAACGTAATTTTACATACGTATATAATAAAACAGACAAAAGTTTTGAAATGAAATATCAAGGCTCTGTGGTATCAGATAAAGGAAAAGTAGTTGATTTAAATGCTGAAACTTTAAATATTAAGTTTGAAGATACTTCTAATCCAAACTTATACAAAGCTACAACACGTACCTTTAAAAGAATTGCTCAATAACACATACAATTAAAAAATATATAGATCTCATCTTCGGATGAGATTTTTTGTTTACTATATACACGGAATTAATTTAAAATTAAATTTCCATTTCTTTTAAAATCATTAAATTTGTGAATCTTGATTTAGAATTAAAAAATCTAAAATCTAAAATCTAACATCTAATATCTTTAAAAAAGTGTTTTACGATCATCAGCAGATAGAAAAAAAGTGGCAGAAGTACTGGGAAGATAATCAAACGTATAAAACTTCCGACAACACAGATAAACCTAAATTTTATGTTCTTGATATGTTTCCGTATCCATCCGGAGCAGGACTTCACGTAGGTCATCCGCTTGGATATATCGCATCCGATATTTATGCGAGATACAAAAGACATCAGGGTTTTAATGTTCTCCATCCGGTTGGTTACGACAGCTTCGGGCTTCCTGCTGAACAGTACGCGATTCAGACAGGGCAGCATCCTGCGATTACGACAGAGCAAAACATTACAAGATACGAAGAGCAGTTAAGAAAAATTGGCTTTTCTTTCGACTGGAGCAGAGAAGTGAGAACTTCCGATGCTTCTTATTATAGATGGACACAGTGGATTTTTATTGAGCTGTTCCATTCGTGGTATAATAAAGATACCGATAAAGCGGAGCCTATTTCATCTTTGGTTAAACGTTTTGAAGAAAAAGGAACGGAAGGATTAAATGCCAATCAGAACGATGAATTAAATTTTACGGCGGAAGAATGGAAAGAAGCTTCAGAAATTGATAAAGAAGACATTTTATTAAATTACCGTTTGGCTTACAGAGCGGAAACCACTGTAAACTGGTGTCCTGCTTTAGGAACCGTTCTGGCAAATGATGAAGTGAAAGACGGAAAATCCGAAAGAGGAGGTTTTCCTGTTTTCCAGAAGAAAATGATGCAGTGGAGCATGAGGATTTCTGCGTACTCTGAAAGATTATTGCAGGGATTAAAAACTCTGGACTGGCCACAACCTTTGAAAGATTCTCAGGAATACTGGATCGGAAAATCTCAGGGAGCGCAGGTGAGATTCAATGTGGAAGGACATGACGAGATCGTTGAAGTTTTTACTACAAGACCAGATACTATTTTCGGAGCGACTTTTATGGTTCTGGCTCCCGAAAATCCTTTGGTGGAAACCATCACAACCGCAGAGCAAAAAGCTGAGGTAGATTCTTATATTGAAGAAACTTCCAAGAAAACGGAACGTGACAGAATGGCGGACGTGAAAAATGTTTCAGGCGCTTTCACGGGAAGTTATGCTTTAAATCCTTTCAGTGGAGAAAGGATGCCGATCTATATTTCAGATTATGTTTTGATGGGTTATGGAACGGGTGCTGTAATGGCGGTTCCTGCACATGACGAGCGCGATCACAGATTTGCAAAGAAATTTAATTTAGAAATAAAAAAAGTTGTAGAAACTGAAGAAGACGTTCAGGAAGCTTCTTTCGATTCTAAAGATTCGGTTTGTGTAAATTCTGATTTCTTAAATGGATTAAATTATAACGATGCAAAAGCATTGATTATTTCTGCTATTGAGAAAAAAGGAATCGGACACGGAACAACGAACTACAGACAGCGTGATGCGATTTTCTCAAGACAAAGATATTGGGGAGAACCGGTTCCTATCTATTACAAGGATGGAATGCCTTATACATTGCCGACTTCCGCTTTGCCTTTAGAACTTCCTGAAGTTGAAAAATATCTGCCGACTGAAGACGGGGATCCACCTTTAGGAAATGCGAAAACATTTGCGTGGGATGAAGCCAACCAAAAAGTAGTCGATACCAATTTAATTGATGAAAAAACGGTTTTCCCTTTAGAATTATCCACAATGCCGGGTTGGGCGGGAAGTTCATGGTATTTCCTAAGATATATGGATCCGAAAAATGAAAAAATGTTTGCCTCACCAGAGGCTTCAGATTATTGGGGACAGGTAGATTTATATATCGGAGGAAGCGAACACGCAACAGGACATTTATTATATTCCCGTTTCTGGAATATGTTCTTAAAAGACAGAGGATATATTAATCAGGATGAGCCTTTCCAAAAGTTGATTAATCAGGGGATGATTTCAGGTGTAAGTGCTTTTGTATTTAGAGTAATATTTGAAATTACTTATGGAATAAAAGTAACAGTAGAAGGTACGAATGTATCTTCAATTTTTGAGATGACGAAAAAAATTGAAAAATTTGTATCAACGGGCAAAATTAATCATGAGAGTTATAAAGATTTTGGAGTTTATTTCGTTCAAGATGAGGTTAGAAATGAAATATTAGATTCGTTCATTAAAGCTGAATCACAAGAAAATTCAAAAAGTGGGTCTGTTGAAATTATTAAAATAAGTGATGGTTACCAAATTCAAAAATTACCAGTTGATATTAATTTGTTGAAAGTTGAGGGCAGTGGTAACTCTGCTAAATATACAAATGAGCTTTTAATTGAAGAGTTTAAAAAGTGGAGACCTGATTATACTAATGCTGAATTTATATTAGAAGATAATGGTTCATATATCACAGATCGTGAGGTGGAAAAAATGTCTAAATCTAAATTCAACGTTGTAAGTCCAGATGTAATATGTGAAGAATACGGAGCAGACGGCTTACGATTGTATGAAATGTTCTTAGGTCCGTTGGAACAATCGAAGCCTTGGAACACGCAAGGTTTAAGTGGAGTCTACGGTTTCCTTAAAAAGTTCTGGAATTTATATTTTGACGGAGATACTTTCTCGGTTTCTGATGAAGAGCCAACCAAAGCAGAATACAAAGTTTTACATACCTTAATAAAAAAGGTGGTTTACGATATTGAAAACTTCTCTTTCAATACATCTGTCTCTTCATTTATGATTGCTGTTAATGAGTTACAAAAAATAAAATGCAACAAACGCAATATTTTAGAACCTTTAGCCGTTATTATTTCCCCGTATGCTCCACATATTTGTGAAGAGGTATGGAATTTGCTTGGTTACAGCGAATCTATCGAGTTTGAAAAATTCCCTGAACTGAATGAAGAATATTTGGTGGAAGACGAAATTAATTATCCGGTTAGCGTGAATGGCAAGATGAAGTTTAAAATTTCTCTTTCAGCTCAGCTTTCTGCGCAAGAGGTGGAGGTTTTAGTGCTTCAAAATGAGAAAATGAAAGAGATTTTGGCAGGGAATACCCCTAAAAAAATCATTGTTGTTCATAAAAAAATCATAAATATTGTAATTTAAAATAAATTTAACATTGGTAATTTCAAAAAATTAAGGCTTTAATTTTTGTAATTTTTTAATGTAATTTCAATTAATGATAAAAATCAGTAATATTTTTAGATATAATTACAATATCGGAATCGTATTAATTTTTTCTTATGAAAAAAAGACAAAATGTTTATTTAAGACTATTGCATTTTAAGTAATTTTGCCTTTATTTTACAACTTTAAAATTTTTAAACAATATAATTTAGTTAAATATGGAAATGAATGTTTCAAAAAATGATGAGCAAGTAGTTGCTAAAAAAGCAGGAGGTCTTAATCCGGCTGTAATTATTCCTATTCTATTAGTTATAGGAATTTGTATTTATTTATTCGTTCTTGGTAGCCCAGGAAATTTTAAAGATGCAGATAAACTAGGAAGTGGTTCTGTTGCTTTTTCAAGTGTTGAGGGGAAAGACATTCATCCAGAGTCGTTTTTGGGAATTATCTACAAAGGAGGAGTTATCGTACCAATCTTGATTACTTTCATGATCACGGTAATCGTTTTCTCTTTCGAAAGATACTTCATTCTTAGCAAAGCTGCTGGAAAAGGTAACTTAGATAATTTCGTAGTAAAAGTAAGAAGCTTACTAAACCAAAACAGAGTAGACGAAGCTTTAGAAGAGTGTGACAGACAAGAAGGTTCTGTAGGTAACGTAGTAAAAGAAGGTCTTACAACTTACAAGGCTTTATCTAATGACACTACTTTAAACAAAGAACAAAAAATGGTCGCTCTTAATAAGGCAATCGAAGAGGCTACTACTCTTGAAATGCCAATGTTGGAGAAAAACATGATGATTCTTTCTACTTTAGGTACAGTTGCAACTTTGATCGCACTACTTGGAACAGTAATCGGGATGATTAAAGCATTCTTCGCATTAGGTTCAGGAGGTGGTACTCCAGATGCTGCTGCACTTTCTACAGGTATCTCTGAAGCATTGATTAATACAGCTTTAGGTATTGGTACTTCTGCAATTGCGATTATGCTTTATAACTTCTTTACATCTAAAATTGACGGATTGACTTACAAGATCGATGAGATCGCTATGAGCATCCAGCAATCTTTTGCAGAATTCAACTAAGAATTTTGTAGCAAGATATTTGCATTGTAAAAAGAAGTTTTAATTAAAAATAAATAAAATAATGGCGAGAGTCAAACCAAAAAGACATGGGGTAGTTACGGATATGACGGCAATGTGTGACGTTGCATTCCTACTACTTACGTTCTTTATATTGACCACTCAGTTTAAAAAACCTGACGTGGAGCAGATCAAACCGCCATCTTCAATCTCAGAAAAATTACTTCCTGATGCTAGTTTAATGACTATCAACGCTACACCAGACGGGAAATTTTATTTTCAGCCTGTTGATAACGGTTCAGAAAGAGTACAGCTTTTAGATAAAATGGGACAGAAGTACGGAGTTACTTTTGACAATAAGCAAAAAGCTGCATTTCAAAGAGTTCAGGCAATTGGAGTTCCAATGAACCAGCTGAAAAGCTACTTGGATTTGCCAGAAGATGCGCAGAAGAGTTTTAAGAGTCCTACTGGGATTCCTATGGATAGTACGAATAGACAATTAGTTGACTGGGTAGAGCAGAGTTTAAGTGTTAATCCTGATTACAAATTAGCAATCAAGGGTGATGTTACTACTGAATATCCTAAAGTTAAAAGTTTATTTGAGGGTTTAAGAGATATAGATTTTCTTAAATTTTGGTTGATAACGTCACAAGAAGGTAAACCTAATGAATAATATCATTTAGAAATGGCAGAAGTACAAGTACAGGAAAAAGGCGCCAAAGGCGGCAAGGTACGTTCCAAGAAACAGAGTACCAGAGTCGATATGACTCCGATGGTGGACTTGGGTTTTCTATTGATTACCTTCTTTATGTTCACAACCACATTCTCTAAACCGAATGTTATGGATTTGGGTCTTCCGGCAAAACCGAAAGAAAATACTCCTAAACCACCTCCAACAGAAATTAAACTTTCAAATTCAATCTCTTTATTATTAGGTAAAGACAATAAGATTTTTTGGCATCAACAAGATAATACATCTTTAACTGATCAAAATCTTAATGAAACATCTTTTGATAGAGAAGGAATAAGAAAGATCGTAGAGCAAGCAAAAGCTAATGCGGCTGATAAAACTAAATTTACAGTAATTATCAAACCGACTGACGATGCAGTGTATAAGAACTTTGTAGACATTCTTGATGAAATGGCAATTACCAAAAGCGAGCAGTACGGTGTTACTGATCTTAAACCTTGGGAGAAAGCTATTTATGATAGAAAAGTAGGTAATCCAGCTGGTGCTGCTCCTGCAACAAAGTAATTTAACCATTAAATTTGAATTACAATGGCAGATGAAAATGTATACAGTCAAAATCTTTCATTAGATGAGATTGTATTCGAAAATAGAAATAAAAGTTATGGTGCATATGATATCAGATCTCAGTATCCTAGATTGCTGACGAAGTCTTTTATCATTGGTACATCATTATTCTTAGTGGCTGCTTTATCTCCTTTTATTTATCTTACTATAAAAAACATGAATAAAGCTGACGAAGTTCAGGTTCAAGCAGATTTAGTAGAGATTTTACAGGAAGATAAAATTATTGAGGAGCCGAAGGAAGAAGAACCACCTCCACCACCTCCCCCAAAAGAGGAAGAAAAAATTGAGGTTATTCAAAACGTTGTTCCGGAACCAGTGAAGGCTCCAAAAATTGAGACTCCACCACCTCCAATTTCTAAGCAATTAGAAACTCAAACAGGTTTGGTAGCTCAGGAAGGGGTAAAAGCTCCTGCATATACTCCACCACCACCGCCACCATCTACAGGTACTAAAGCTTCTACAGCTGAAGTTAAACCTCAGGTAAGTGATACTCAGGTGTACAGTGAAGTAGAGCAGACTGCAGAATTCCCTGGAGGAATCAATGCGTTTAGAAATAAAGTTTCCAGTAACTTCGACGGTTCAGCGATGAACGGTGATGAAGGAACTGTAAAAACTGAAATTACTTTCGTTGTTGAAAGAGATGGGTCTATTACTGACGTAAAAGCTAATGGTAAAAATTCAGACTTTAATTCTGAAGCTGTTAGAACAATCAAGTCAATTAAAAACAAATGGACTCCCGCAAAAATCAATGGTCAATCTGTTCGTTACAGATTTAGATTACCGCTTACAATGAATTTTGAAGGTTAAGATTTATCTTAAATATTATTAAAAAAGAGAAGCTATAGCTTCTCTTTTTATTTTTTTTAATACTTTTGTTATATGATGTTCAATTGGTTATCCTTAATTACAGGATTGTTTTATATAGTTCTCGGAATTGTAATTATTGTTTACAAATTCTTTTTTACTCTTTTGGAGCCTGCTGTCGCTTATCCTCTTGGTGGTCTCGTCATGCTATATGGTGTTTTTAGAATATGGAGAGCAGTTTCGAAAATAAAAAATACAGGAGATCATGAGTAAGCTTAAAGTTTTTATCCTTTTATTACTTGCATTTGTTGTAAGCTGCTCAAAGAAAGAAGACAAATCGCCTTCATATCACAAAGGAGATATGACCATTTTAACTGATGAATCTTTTAAAAGTGTGACAGAAGCTTTAGCAGATGGATACATGATCAATTATCCGGAAACTAAAATCAAAGTGGTTACTAAAAAAGAAGATTTAGGTTTCCTGGATCTTTTGAATGACAAAGCAAGAATCATTGTAATGTCTAAGGAACTTTCTGCTGAAGAAGTGAAAGCATACGAAAAACAGGCAGATTTGAAATTTTCACCTGCTAAATTTGCTGCTGATGCAGTTGTTTTTGTGGTTCCGAAAAATTCTCCCAAAACAAGTATTACAATGGAAGAAATTTCTGAAGGAATGCAGTCGGATGAGAAAAATTTTATCTTTGACGGAGCTAATTCTAGTAACTTAAACTTTGTTGCACAAAAACTTAAAAAACTTCCTAAAGATTTAAAATATTCAATCATACCTGGAAATAAGAATGTTATTGAAGAACTCAATAAATATCCGGATAAAATTGGTGTTATTGGTCTTAATACCATTAGCAGACCTTATGATAAAAATGCTGAAAAACTGCGAGAACTTATCAAGATTCTACCGGTTGAATCTAAAGGAAAATTATTCTCTCCAGATTTTGAAGGGTTGCGCGAAATGAAATATCCTTTTACAAGAGTATTGTATTTCCTGACTAATGAAGGCAATTTTAATATTGCTAGTGGTTTTATAAGATATTCATGTACTCAGTTGGGACAAATAATTGTACAAAAAGAAGGTTTACAGCCTTACAATATTTACAGAAGAGAAGTCCAAATGCGTTAAATAATATTAAATTATCCTCATTACTAGAATATTTCATGTATTTTGGTCTGAAAATTGTGGATTATTCATGAATAAAATTTAGAAAATATATAATGAAAGATATAATGATTATGAATGTAAAGAAGATTGCTTTTGGAGCAGCGGTTGTTTTTTTTAGCAATTTTACAATTGCACAAACCTTACAAGATGGTATTATCAGTGTTGACAGTGATAAATTTGCTCAGGCAAAAAATAATTTCACTCAAATGGTCGCTAAAGATCCCAGCGCAGAAAATTATTTTTATTTAGGAAATACATATTTGAGACAGGCGGAGCCAGATTTTGCTCAGGCAACTGAAAGCTTTAACAAAGGTCTTGCAGCCGATCGTAAAAGCTACTTAAACCAACTTGGTTTAGCGACAGTTAAATTAGGAAAAGGTGATAAAAATGCGATTTCTGAAATTCAGAAAATTGTAACAGATTCTAGAGAAAAGGATGCTGAAGTTCTTTTCAGAGCTGCTGAAGCTTTAACTTTATTTGAGAAAAACAACTCACCAGATTTAGCGATACAGTTTCTGAATAAAGCTATTGAAAGAGCTAAAAAAGATGTACCTGCATATTATTACTATACTTTAGGTGATGCCTACAGATTGAAAAGAATTCCGGGTGATGCAATGTCTGCTTATGACAAAGCTTTACCTTTAGCTAAAAATAAGGCTTCGGTTTATACAAGAATCGGAACACTTTGGATGGCAGCTCAGCAATGGCAGCAAGCAAAAACTAGTATTGAGAAAGCAATTGCTACAGATCCTACTTATGCGCCTGCATATAAAGCTTTAGCAGCTTATGATATTAAATATCAGGAGAATGCAAAGGCAACTCAGGATTTGATCAACTATACAAAATATGCTGATGAAGATCCTTATACTCAATTAGAGATTGCAAAATTATATTTCACTAACGAGGATTATGCAAACTCAAAAATGATTTTAGATAAGATTTTTGATAAAATTAATGATCCTATCAAATTCAAATTAAGAGCGTATGTTAATTATGCAGACGGAAAATATGCAGAAGCAAAACAAAATATGGATACTTTTGTTGCTCAGGCTGAAAAATCAAGAGTTCAACCAGCAGATCAAGGTCTACAAGGTTTAATTGCTGCAGGTTTAGCTAAAACAGAAACTGATGCTGCTAAGAAAACTGCTTTAATGAATGAAGCTCAGCAGAAAGTTGCAATCGCAAAAGCTGCTAAAGATGAAACAATGAAATGGGATATGGAACTTGTAAAAATTGCCGGAGGAGGTGCTTCTCAGTCTGCGGTAGATGCGGGACCTACAAATCCTCAGATCGAAGCTTTGAAAAAGCAGGTTGCTGCAAACGCTCAGGATTCTGATGCTTTATATAAATTAGCAACAGCTTATCAGGATGCTAAAAACTGGAATGGAGCTATTGTAACATGGCAAAAAATGAGTACTCTTTTACCAGATTGGGCTCCTGCATATTATAGTTTAGGCTACGCATACCAACAGGTAACTAATAATGATGCGGCAAAAATTGCTTACGAAAAGTATATTGCTACAGTAAAACCTGCAGAAGTAGAAGCTAACAAGCAGACTTTAGCGTATGCCTACTTTGCGGTTGCATATTTATCTAAAGATTCTGATCCTGCAAAAGCTAAAGATTATGTAGCTAAATCTTTACAGTTAGATCCTACTTATCAGGATGCTGTAAAATTAAATACAGAAATCAATAAATAATTTATAAATTAAATCATTAAAATAAAAACTTCCCATTCTTAGTGTTTGGGAAGTTTTTATTTTAAATCTTATATTTGAAACCATGAAAATAGATATACTAGCTTTTGGAGCACATCCCGACGATGTAGAATTAGGATGTGGCGGAACAATTGCCAAATTAATTTCAGAAGGTAAAAAATGTGCCATTATTGATCTTACAAAAGGTGAATTGGGTACAAGAGGTACTGATGAAACCCGAAGAGTAGAAGCTGAAGAATCTGCAAGAATTTTGGGTATTTCGGCAAGAGAAAATTTGGGGATGAAAGATGGTTTTTTAGTTAATTCAGAAGAATATCAGTTAGAGATAGTAAAAATGATCCGCAAATACCGTCCGGAAATCGTCTTGGCAAATGCAATTGATGATAGACATCCCGATCATGCAAAAGCTGCAAAATTAGTGTCCGATGCTTGCTTTTTAGCTGGTCTACGAAAAGTTGAAACATTTATAGATGGAAATATTCAGGAAGTGTGGAGACCAAAGCAAGTTTTTCATTACATCCAGTGGAAAGATATTAAGCCTGAATTTGTGATAGATATATCTGAACATCTTGATAAGAAGTTGGAAGCTTGTATGGCGTTTAAAACACAGTTTTACGATCCGAAATCTACGGAACCGGAAACTCCGATTACATCAAAAGACTTTTATGAAAGCCTAACTTACCGTGCTCAAGATTTGGGAAGATTATCAGGAGTTACTTATGCTGAGGGATTTACGACTGAGAAGTTAATTGCAATGAAAAATTTTGACGGAATTGTTTTGTAGTTAAAAAATCTTTCCTATATTTGCACCACCAAAAACGGTGATTGTAGCTCAGTTGGTTAGAGCGCCGGATTGTGGTTCCGGAGGTCGGGGGTTCGAGACCCCTCATTCACCCATCATAGGTCATCCCGCTTTTTAGGCGGGATTTCTTTTTAAGATAAACATTGTATTTCTTTTTCAAACAGACTTTGTCCTACGAATAGGTTTTAATAAAAATAGAGTTTAAGAATTCCAGAAAATTTTTGCCTGATCACCAGAGTCTGTTATTGATCTATTTTAACTAATTCTAACTGATTTTTAACTAAATTAAAATAATGATATTAATTGTTAATAATTACTGATGTCTATCTTGTTCAAGACTTTCATAAATTTTCTTCCATACAATTTCTTCGCCTTCCAAAGCAACTTCCACTTTGTCACCATCTTTAAATTCTCCGGCAACGATTTTTTTGGCCAGAGGTCTTCTTAATCTTCCACGAATAACGCCTTTTAAAGGTCGAGCTCCGTATTTGATGTCGTAACCTTCTGTGGAAAGATACTCTTTCGCTTCCTGACTGATGATGAGTTCAATATTCAGATTTTTAGCTAAATCCAGTAATTCTTTTTTCAGGTGGATTTCAAATATTTTCAGAGCATTATCTTTGCTTATTGGTGCAAATGGAATCGTTTCTGTTAACCTTCCCAAGAATTCCGGTCGGAAGAAACGGCTCATCATTTCCAATAATTTTGAAGATGGCGGGATTTCCCCTTTTCCAAAGGATTCTACAATAAACTCTGAACCGATGTTGGATGTAAATAAAATAATGGCATTGGAGAAATCGCCTTCTTTTCCGAGTCTGTCGTGGAGTTTTCCTTCGTCCATAATTTGCAGGAACACATCAAAAACTGAAGCATGCGCTTTTTCAATTTCATCAAAAAGAACAATAGAATAAGGTTTTTGTCTGATTTTATTCACCAAAAGTCCACCTTCTTCATAGCCAACATATCCTGGAGGAGCTCCATATAATAAAGCTGCAGAATGTTCTTCTTTAAATTCGGACATATCGAAGCGGATGATGGCATTTTCATCTTGAAAAAGAAATTCTGCCAATGATTTTGCCAATTCAGTTTTTCCAGTTCCTGTTGGCCCTAAAAAGAAAAATGAACCGATGGGTTGTCCTGCTTTACTCAATCCGGATCGGGTTTCTAAAACGGCTTCCGAAACAATGGTGATGGCATGATCTTGTCCTACAACACGTTTGGCGAGAACGCCTTCCATATCGTTGAGTTTTTGTTTTTCTTCTTCTTTTAGTTTTCCAATCGGGATATTTGTTTTTTGAGAAATAATTAATCCCAAATCGAATTCTGTGATATGTGTTCTTTTTTCCTGAGCAATTTTTTCTGTTTTTTCAATCAGTTCTTGGGAAAATTTTAAGATTTCATCGGCATTTTCAAATTTTGGAAGTTCTTTTTCTTCTTCCTGTGCATCTGCGGTACTGATCAGGTATTTTGTTTTTTCAATAAGGTCTTTCAACAACCAATCCGCGTGCATTTTTCGTTCTTCTTCTGCAAAATTATGGGTATTGTCTTCTAAGTGAATGATTTTCGTGATCAAATGGTTTCTTTCCTTTAAAAAAGATTCTCCAGCAGTTTTAAGGACAGACATGGTGTGATCGATTAAATCAATTGCAGACGCGGGCAAACTTTTCTCCTTCATATACCGTTCAGAAAGACGAATGGCTTCTTTCATGGTTTGATCATCAATGGTAATTTTATGATGAATCTGATATTCTTCCAAAGTTTGTTTCAGCATTCTGAGATGAATTTCATCACTGGATTCTTCGAGTTTCAATAACTCAAACATTCCTGCTAAACCTTGTTCTTTTTCAATTTTTTTGGTGTATTCTTCTATGGTCGAAGTAGAAATAAGCGTTAAACCATTGGAAAGCTCACTTTTCAAAAGGTTGACAATGCCCGAATCGCTTCCGTGGCTTCCGAAAAGAGAATGGAATTCTTCAATAATGAGAACCGATTTGGGGATTGATTTTAATTCCTGGGCAATGTTTTTAATCCGATCTTCAATTTCGCCTTTGTAAGAAGCACCTGCAATTAATGCACCCATATCCAGCTCAAAAATTTCAAGACCGGAAAGGATATCCGGAATTTGTTTTAATAAAACTTTCTGCACAAAACCTTCTATCAAAGCGGTTTTTCCCACCCCGTGATCACCGATAATCAGTACATTTTGTTTGCTGAAACGGCAAAGAATTTCGGTGATTTTATTGATTTCGGTATCTCTACCGACCAAAAGTTCTTTTTTGTTTTTCTTTTTTACCTGCTCTTTTTTGTTGATGCAATATTTTTGAACAAACCCTTTGTTTGTTTTTTTGGTAGGTTCTGCGGTTCCTGTCATTTCTGAAGCTCCAAAAGTGGAGATATCTTTTAATAATTCATTTCTTGAAATCGGGAAAGTCTTCATCTGATCGAAGTTGAAGGCAACTCCGGGCGAACTGATGGCAACCATCACGGCAAAAAGGGAGATTTCTTCTTCGGCGAGTAATTCTCTCACCGAATCGGCTTCTGCGAAAATCTCGTCAATAATTTCATCGGGTTCGCAAGAATATTTGTTGGGAGATTTTGGGAGTTCTTCAATTCTTACTTCTGCCCATTCTTCGAGATAAAACACATCAACTCCAAGTGCTTCCAAATGTTTTTGCAAAGACAAATCTCTGGTAAGCATGGCTTTGATAAGATGCGCTCCCGTGTAGTAAGCGTTTAGGTTTTCTCTTCCTATTTTTTGCGCAATGTTGATTGCTTTGTTAACTTCCTGATTGTAAGTGGCTTCTTCTTGATTCATCGGTTTTGTGTTTTAATTTTTTATTCTTTCATCCAAATCAAATATTTTTTGACCTTATATTGGATGTTGATATTCTGGATACAGTTTTTTTGATTTTTATTGAGCCTTAACGCCGATATTTTAACTTTTTTACCTGTGATATTTTGACAGAACTGTTCAAAAGGAACTAATTTGTCATTATTAACCACTACAGGAATATCATATTTTCCACACAGATACTCTTTGAAATCATCTTTGGTTTTGGTCTGTGCAGCCACTTGGTTCAGCAACAGCTGAAACTGTTCATTAGAAATTTCCGGAGCCTTTTTCTCTGCAATAAGGGAGTCTTTTTTCGATTTTGTTTTTGGAGAAACTGGAATATACTGGAGCATATCTATCAAAGGGTCTTTCTGAGCATCTCCTTTGGGAAGAGAAAAAGCGGCATGAGGTTTTTCAAATTCATAGGATTTGATATCGATCTTTTGTTTTGCACGTATGGTTTTTGGTGCTACATAAATGGTTTTCATGGCAGTATGCTCAACATCTCCATTGACGATGAGGGTTATTTTTTTGTCTCCTACAGTTTTGAACTTGTAAATAGGTGATTTTCCCAAAGCATCTGTTGCAGCAGTTTCTCCGAAACTCCATTCCCACGACTCGCCATCTTCTTTTTCAGCGTTAAACTGAACGGTTTCTCCTACAAATGCAACATCTGGAGCCATAATGATAGGCAAATACCCATTTTGTTGGCTTATGCTTGAAATGGTTACCAGTTTTTCGTGAGTACAAGATCCGTTAATGGTCAACTTAACAATATACTCACCGGGTTTTTTATATTGGTGGAAAGTTCTTTTTCTGTTGTCAATAGCGGTGCTGTCACCAAAATCCCACTTCCACGAAGTTGCTCCTTCAGTATTGTCATAAAATTCTACTACACGATTTACTAAAAATTCGTCTGCGTGAACAATATATTTCGCATTCTCACAATCGATATGCCGAAAATATTGGTAGATGAAAAAGATAAGACTTAAGAGAAAGAAGAAACCAAAACTGAGATATATTCTAGGGTCAATATTCGGAAGAAAGTTGAATTTTATTTTTTTCATCTTGTTTTTGTATTCATACAAATATATTCAGCATTTTAATTTCGCACAACTTTTTTTCACTAAAATGTGTTTTTCAATTCAAAAAAATTAATATATTTGTTAAAACACTTAAAAAAATGATGAAACGACTACATACCACGATGTTAAATAAAAGCTAGTATGATAGGCGTGACATCTGAACTATAAAATATATAGACAGATGAACAGCAAAAAAAATCAATTATTTCTTATTCTTTTTATAGGAATTGTTTTGAGTTCCTGTAACGGCAAAAAATACATTTACGAACTACCTTACCAATATTCATCGGAGGATTTTACCAATGCTAAATCCAACGAGAAAGAAGAAATGTCTTCCGCTTATTCTGTGGTCGATGACAATCCGCAGGGATTAAATGATGACACTCTGAGAATAAAGGAAAAATACTCCATTATTATGGAAGTGATGCCTAAAGAAATCAGGGATTACAAATTGTATTCTTATCTGGATGATTGGATTGGAACGCCTTACCAAAAGCAAATGTTAGAAAAACAGGTAGGAGTAGAAGCATCTTATTTCGTTCAAGCACTTTATAGTGATATTTACAAAAAAACTTTTCCTAAAACTCCCGACGGAATTTTTCGTTCCAAATCCTTACAATTGTTTACAGGACGCAGTTTTTTGAAAGAAGGAGATATTTTATTCTTTCGGTATGATAAATTTCGTCCCATTTCCGATGTAGGAATTTATCTTCATAATGACCGTATTCTGGCTTGTACGGCTAAAGGTTTGAATATTTACAATTTCAATGATGAATATTTTCAGTTAAGATACGTTGCAGCAGGAAGACTCAAAGAAAAGGAATGACTATGGAGAATTTAGAATACCTTTCACAACTAATCACAGGATTTAATCATGATGTGAAAGCGGAAGTGATTATCAGCGACTTGTTAACAGCAGGTGACATTGATTCTGACCAATATATTATTCAAAAAGACGGACAGTTCAGCCGTGCTTACCGTTTTGATATTTTGAATACCGAGGTTGTGGATTTCGATTATGACAGTACACAATTGCTAAAATTTATTCTTTCCAGAGACAGTATTTACGATATGCTTCCTGAAGGAGTAACACATCAATCAAAAAATGAAACACCCGATAAAGACGTTGATTCGATGATTAAAGAATACAGAAATCGAAAAAAACAACAAAAGGCAGCAAGAAATTTTTTTCAGCCTTTCGAAAATGAGTTCTTTAGATATGGGGTAGAGATTGAAACATTTGAAAGTACTTTTCTTCATGAACTTAATGGGAGTCATGCTCCCGCTATGTTTTATGATTTTTGGGATATTAGCAGGGATTTCCCGCCGTTTTTGGTTTCAAAATTTATAAAGTTATTACCATTTGCGTATAAAATAGTGGGTGATATTCCTTTAGCTGCGCATATCCTTTCTGTTTTATTAGAAGAAGGCGTAAAAATAAGAGATCGTGAATATCAGGAATATTCTGATGAGGATCAGGGAATTTTATTAGGCAAGAGTAGGTTGGGATTGGATTTTATTACCGGAGACAGCTACGATGATTATTCCAAGCATTTGGATATTACAATTGGACCTTTGAAAAATGCAGCTTTCACGGAATTTATCCATGACGGAAACAAGAAAAAGTTTTTAGAGATGTTTTATGAGCATTTCTTTCCAATAGAAGTTGAAATAAAAACGATCATTTTACTTCCCGAAGAAAAACAAAAATTTGAATTTGATAACCAAACCAAACCTATTTTAGGATATAACACTTGTATATGAACAAGATGAAAAAATATTTCACCAACTTATTCGACCCACAACTTTTGGTCATCGTTCTCGTTGCCATTGCATTCTGCATCATATTTTCGATGATTTTCTCACAGAAAACCACCGAGTTTAAGCAGAAATACAAATCAAAATTTTACATCTATCTTTTTTCGATGACATTTGTTTATGCTATTATTTCATTATTAGGATATAACAAGCTCTTTTCAGACAATCATCTCTATGAATTTATTTTTTATCAAATCTGTTCATTGATTATCGGAATCATTCATTGTTATGCTTACAGAGCCTATTTTGATAAGTTTGGATTCAAAAAATCAGGGATGGAATATTTGTTTGCATTACTTACTGTATTCTTTTCAGCAGTTCCTTTTATGCTCATTTATTCTTTTCTTAACGGAACGGAACTCACCTACCTCATATTGGGGCATTTCATTGTGTTTTTTATTCCAACATTTTTGAATGATACCTTTAACAGAGCTATGGCCATTCCGCCCAAAGTATATGTTACATGGCAGTTTCCTGAAAATTATAAAGAAGCAGCGGGGGTAAGTGATGAAGAAATGAGAGATTTGGTGGTGTTTACTTTTCTGATGGATAAAGATAAAAATGCCACTAAATATAGTGTGTATCGTGGGAAGGGTCCTACAAGAATAGACTTTGGAAGATTATTTTACAATTTTATAATTGATTATAACGAGAGGCATCCTGGAGAAAAAATACAGGTCGAAGACGAGAACGGATTATTTGAATGGGTATTTTTCCTGCAGCCCAAATGGTATGAATCTACCAAATATATCGATCCTAATTTGACGCTTTATATGAATGGTATTGAAGAAAACAGTGTCATTTTCTGTATGAGAAGCGAACAAGTATTGAAGAAAAACATGCATGAAAGAAAAACAGATTTTGAATACGATCAGGATAAAGATAATGAACGTGTAAAAGACAATTAAACCATAAACAAAATGATAGAAAAATTAAACCATTTTCCCGTAAACTGGATCGACGGGATGAAGATCAATAAAAGTCACTTTTTGGAAGTACAGAATTTTGTAAGCGATTCCATTCGTGATTCGATAGGGATTCATACTTCAATGATAAATTATGGGCTATTGCCGGTGGCAGAACCTATTAAAATGAATCTTATTATAGATAACCACAAATTACTAAGAATAAAAGTAGAAGAATGTCATGCTATCACGCCCAATGGTTCAAGAATAGACATCGGAACATCAGAAAGTTTAAGTTTATCTATTCCATATCCTGAAACAGTCCGCGAACTTAAGGAGAATGAAAGTGCTGTTTTACTTGCGTGTATTTCGGTGAATCATTTTAAAAGAACACCTTATGGAGAGCCGGATCCTGAAGAAAATCCACCTCGTTATCCTTATACTCATCCAGAATATTCTCTTAATTTAATTCCCGAAGATGAACTGAAAAGTACGATTGGTTTCGGAGCCAATTATCTGACGATTGGAAAAATATTGGTCAATGCAGGAGAATCTAAAATTGATAATAACTATATTCCGCCAAGCATCAGTGTTTCCAGTCATCAGAAATTACAGGAATTGTACACCGAGATTGATCGTTTTTACGGACAGATTGAATTGTATTCGGTACAGATAGCTCAGAAAATTCATTCCAAAAAACAATCTACAGATTTAGCGATGATGATGGAAAGGATGTCCGATAAAACCTTGAACTATCTTGGAACGGAAATCAACAGACTTCGATGGATGTCTCCCCATACACCACCGGCAAATATGCTGTTATCTGTAGTTGCTTTAGCGAGGGTTTTGAAGAATTTTATTGATGCACGCTCCGGAGCAGGCAAAGAAGAGTTGCTCAATTATTTTGCGGAATGGTGCAATGTAAGTCAGGGAGATTTTGAAATGATTTTTTCAGAAACCATCAATACCGATTACAACCACAACCAAATGGATATTGTGATTGCGAAAATTACAAGATTTATGAAAACGCTGGAAGACCTATTCTCAATCTTAAGCAGATTAGATTACATCGGTAAAAAACGAGACGGAAGCATCTTTGTGTCTGAAAATACAGACGATAAGGAAGCTGTTATTCATGCTAAACGAAGCCGCACATTTTTGGCTGACTAATTATAAGCTAAGAGCGATTGGCTATTAGCTTTAAGCAAAATAATTCACAATTTATAATTAATTTATGGAGGTTCTTAATCAAAAACAACGAAACAAAGCCTACTGGTTTTTCGTGTTATTCTTCGTTATTACTGTCGCTGTTTTGGTTTCGGCGGTATTTTTCAATGCTTATTTTCCGTTTAAGGAAAACAGTTTGCTTAAGAAAGAAAATGTTAAAATGCAAAAAGAAATGGAGATTCAGGATAGGTTTTCTTTTCAACTGGAAAAAGTAAAAGCAGCGGTAGATTCTATGGGAATGCCGAATCAGAATGATTTTTTCAACGAAAAACTCTCACTTTCTATTTTGGCAGATATGTACAAGCAGCTTCCGAAAGATACCCTGAAAAATAAAAATATGTACAACAATACCATTATGACGTACAAGGATTTGATTGATGCGAAAAAACAAATCAAGCAGCTTTCGGGCAATCAGGTTTTAATGGATAGTTTAAGTACCATCAATAAAACTATGAAAGCGGAATATGACAAAATGAAAACCGATCTGGAGGTTTGCAGACAATTGTATCAGGCTCAATAATGAAAGCTATGTTCAAAAAACTCTTATTTTTCAACTTGCTATTTTGGGCTATATTTTTCAATGCTCAAAGCAAACCTACAGATTCTACAGAGTTTGTCCCTTTTGACTGTAGTATCACCCAAACTAAACAACGTCTGGATAAGCGTTTTTTTGCAAGCACCAAACCCATAGAGTTGAGAGTGAACAACGAGGAATTGGTGTATGTTACTTTGCAGTTCGGTAAAAGGAAAAATAAGTTGTATTTGTACCTGCGAATTCTTGAAGACAATATCTGCATTAAAAAAGAAAAAAACGTAGACATTCAGTTTAAATCGGGAGAAGTCATCACCTTAAAAAACGAATATCCGATTAATTGTGAATCTTTTTTTGCCAAGCAGCTCAGAAAAAAAGAAATCCAAAAACTTTTGCAGAACGAAGTCACTCAAATTAAAATGTACACGTACAATAAGAATTTTGAGATGTATGTAAATACGCTTCACAATGCTCATATTCAGCAATCACTAAATTGTCTGCTTCAGTATAAGATAAAAAAATCCGATGAAGTGAAAGTGAAAAAGAATAAGCAAGAGAATAGAACTGAGAGCCAAGAAAAAAGAGTACGGAACAAAGAACAAACGACATATAACCAGCAACCAAAAGAAAAATGAGTCCACTTCCGGAACTTAACCTAAATTTAGGAATGTCCAAAGAGAAAGGATCAGAGAATGATTCCCAAGATGAGATCATTGTCCGTACTGATTCTGCCATGAAAAAGCACATCATTACATTGGTGATTTCGGATCAGGAAGCAGGGAAGATTTCACTTAAAATAAATGATAAAGAGTTGGAAGTTCCAACTTATAAGCTGACAGTAACAGATGATAAAACCGGCGAAACCAATGCCTATCAGATTACCAGAGATACTTTGAGTTTTGTGACTTCCAAAACCAAGAAAAGTTTTCTGTCATTTTTCGGGTTCAAACGTTTCGATACTACTTCATATTTATATGAAAACATTCCTTTTGAGCCACAAGTAGAATATTTGGAAAAATTTGACATTTCCAGACATCGAAAATTGTCACAAGACGCACTTACTTATGAATTTTCCAATGGTGGACAAAGTGTTTTGCTTTATGCCGGAGATTTAAATGAATTTAAGCTGCCAAAAGAAATCTCTCAATATTTTGTGGTTGCAGACAAAGATCAGGGAAAAAGTTTTATTGGTGATATTTTATATCGGGAGAAGTTTCTAAAACTGACCCCAAAAGTAGAATTGCAAATTATCAAACGAAAAAAAATTCCTAAAAACTTTGAATATGATGACAAAGGACATATTAAGAAAGTGATTTATTTGTAGAGCACCAAGAATAAAGAGTAAAAAAAGCCATCAACCAAAAACTGACAACTAACAACCAAGCTATGCAGGGAGTTTATTACAAAATACCTTTCGATTTTGAAAGTTTGACTGAAAAAAAAGATGCAGAAAAGATATCATTGGAAACATCTATCCATCAGCATATTTTTTTGCTTGCTACCACCTCATTTGGAGAATGTAAGTTTGATGAGACGTATGGTTCTGAAATATGGGAAATGGATTTTGATATTATGAAAAATGACAACAGTTTGAAGGAATTTATAGCCGACACCCTCAAAAAATCTGTTACTACCTACGAAAGGAGAATCAGATTAGAAGATGTAGAAGTGATAATTAATGATCATAATCTTGGAACATTGGGGAAAAGAAGAATGAAAAAAAAGGTTTCTATCGTGATAAAAGGAACTGTTTTGGAAACCAACCGACCGTTTATATTTAGTAACGCCTTCTTTGTAGGACCGCTTTCGTACTAAGGTAAAGAATCAGAGAATCAAAGATTCAACGAAGTCATATAAGAGCAAGGAATTCAGAATCAAAAAAAGGGAGTAAAGAACAAAATCGTCCGGTAACCATTAGCTGAGAACGGACAACTAAAAATCATGAAGCAAGACCGTATCAAAGACCGTATATTAAGAAGAGCCGCAAGAATGTGGGGATATAGCGAATTGGAAGCTGAAACTTCTTTCGATCCTATTGTCAGTTTACTGCTCTCGGCAAGTGCCGCTGAACTGGAAAAATTAGGATTTGAACTGGAAAGCTCCCGCTCCAGAATCATAGAAAGGGTACTAGAAGTGATGTTTCCTGAAGAAGTTTCGGGAGTTATTCCTGCGAGAACTTTGTTGCAGGTAAATCCACTGGAGAATAATGCAGAATTATCATTGTTTACCCGTTTTAGAACCACTAAAAGACAGCATAATATCTATAATCCTACCGAGACTACTACTAAAGATTTATTTTTCAGTCCTACCTTGAAGTCCAAGTTGACCACAGGGAAGGTTCAATATATAGCTTATGGAAATGTTCTGAACCAAATAGAAAGTTTTTTCTACGATGATGTAATAGGAAAAGCGGAAAAGCATATTCCTTCAGGAGAATTGTGGGTGGGGATTCATTGTCCGAACGGAGAAAGCCTTGACGATCTGCAGTTTTTTATAGATATCAACAATGCCTACCAAAAAGAGCTTTTCTTTTATTATATGAAGCAGGCAAAAGTATATTTTGGAAATAAAGAATATCCTTTGAAGGAAGGCTACAATGTAGAAAACGATCATCTGAATTTAGGCAACATCATTACCAAGAATTATTCTGATCTGGAACACATTTATCATGATGTCAACCAATATTATTTTTCTAATTTTTTCACTCTTAAAGGGAATCTAGATTTCAAAGATATTCCTGAATATGAAGAATTGTTTACCCGTTATTTTGTAGGACATCAGGCAGGAGAAAATAAAGAGGTGATCTGGCTGAAATTTAAATTTTCGGAAGCTATCGTACCGGATATTTTACAAAATGTACGTTTTGCACTCAATTGTATCCCTGTTATCAATACCAAAAACGGAACGACGGATCATAGAATAAAAGGCAGAATGAATATTATCCCTATAGCAGTAGAGAAAGATTCATTTTTAGATTTGGATTATGTTGCTGATGAGAACGGGAAGCGTTTGGATTTAAAAAACTATGAGTCCGACAGTGAAGGAGTTTCTGCATTGCTTAGAAGAGGGGGTGTTTCGAGATTCGACCAAAGAAACGCTTCTGAGCTCTTGCAATATCTTTTGGAGCTTATTAAAGATGAGACCTATGCATTTGCAGGAATGGGAGGTGATTCCTCTGTGGAAACCTTGCGAGAACTTAATCAAAACGTTGCATCACTCCATCAAACTGCCAAAGAAAAGAACTTTGTACAAAGCACAAATCCGTACCTTATAATATCGACAGGAAATCCCGATACCAATTTCCGATGTTTTATATCTTATTGGTCAACTGCTGCTGAAGAAGCCAATAATCTCAAGCCGGCAACAGTATGCATACAGGAAGGAAGTGAAATATTGAATAATACGGCAGTAATGATTCAGGCATCTTTTGGAGGTAGAAAAAAGTTGTCATCACAGGATAAAATTCTGGAATACCGAAATGCACTTCTTACCAGAGGCAGAGTGGTTACGATAGCAGATATCAAAGCTTTTGGAATGAATCATTTTAAGAATATGATTTTAGGGATAGAAGTACAAAAAGGAACCAAAAAGGAAGTATCTTTAAAAGGAGGTTTTAGCAGAACGATCGATATTTTTCTTATAAAAAACAATGAACAAACGGAGATGATAAATTCTTCTGAATGGGAATATTTACGAGAAAGTTTTCTGTTAAAACTGAAAGATTCTTCATCAAACATATATCCTTATCGGTTATTTGAAAAATAAAATACATTAAATCGTTGCGTATTTAAAGTATTTTTTTAATTTTATAACGAAAAACAAAACACATTGATGAAATTTCTGCAATTCTCAGCAAAACTTAAGCTTTTTCTAATGTTTAAGTAGATTTATGAAAATATAAGAATTCATCTTTGATTAGCCCAGATTATTTAAAAAAAACAATTTTTTAAACAAAATATTATGCTATCAAACAAAGGAATCGGTGGAAATGAAGTTCCATTAGACGCAAATGAAGCCATTGCGGAAATCCCACAAAACAGAACCCTTTTTGCTCAGAAATTAACGGCAGAAGATCCTGTAAAACCAGAATTGGTAGAAGGTCTTACCACGGTTGAAAAGGTCTTTGAACATTACAAACCAGAGATAAAAGTGGATTTTGAAGATGCAGACGGAGCTGTTAAAATGGAAAATCTGACCTTCAAAAATTTAGGAGATTTCGGAACCAAAGGAATTACAGGACAAAGCAATTTTCTTACAGGATTGGAAACCGAAAAGGACCAATACCAGAAAATTGTAAAACAACTGAAAACCAACAAAATTCTTAAGGCAGCTCTTGAAGATCCGGACGCTAAAAAAGCACTGCAAGACACTTTACAATCATTAATTAAAGAATTAGAAGAAAACAAATAACCAAAAACACAAATTAAGTATGTCAAAACAACAAGAAATTCATCAAACGGAAACGCCTGTTTTAGAGGAAAAGAAAGGACAGGTTTCTTTAGATAAATCATTGGAAAAATTAGCACGATATGGCGGTTACGATTTATTGGAAACCTCTATAGAAAATGTTCAGAATATCAATCCTGACAGAAAGGCAAGAAGAAAAATCTTCCTTACGGAAAAAGGAAAAGAAAAAGAAAGGGAAACGCTTAAAAAAACATTAGAACTTTGGGCAAGTGTAATCAGCAAAAGCGATTCTTTAATCGATATGGTAGCGCATTGCGAAGACCAAAGAAAATCTGCGGAAGACTTATTATCCAAGAATCTTTCAAAAGCGGTAGATGTGACCAGAGAACTGGAAGCCAATTACAGAACGGTTGCGATGTTCTACAAAAATACTGAATCTGATAAAGTAAAAAATATCACTGTTGTTAATGCTAATCTGGAGCAGTTAAAAGATTTGGATAATACCCGTTTTATTGATACCATCCATGCAGAGCTTTCCGATAACTACGACCGTTTAGATTTGAAGAATAACTATGGACTGATGGTTATTCCGGGGTATTTGGGATCTAATAAAGTCGTTGAAAAATGGGCGAAAATTGCTCACGAAAATAAAGTGATGCTGGTAACTGATTTCGAACATTTAGACGAACCGGATGATGTGATGGAAATGTTTGATCAAGCTTACCTTACCGGTGGAGAAATCTACAGATCTAATGTATTGATGACCTGTAATTGGTTGGTTGGAAGAGGAAGATTTGAAGAAATTGATGAATTAGATGATTTATTTATTCCGCCTTCCGGAGCTTTAGCAGGAAAAGTGTATAAAACATTGATGTCACAGGTTACTGCAGGTAAAAAATTTGGCGGAATTAATGAAGTTGACGGAGTAAGATTTGATCTGAAGAAAAGTGAAATCGCCAATCTTGAAAATCTGGGATTAATCCCAATGGTCAACGAATACGGAAAAGTAATGGCTTTCTCCGGGAAAACATTATTCAACGGAGATAATTTGGGGCTTCAAACCTATTCCGTAGTTAGAGTTTTTGATTACGTAACCAAAGTATTAATGGATTTCCTTAACAGAAGAGCCTTCGAGAACTTTACGGCAGTTACCCGAAAAGAAATCATGGGACAAATTGTTCGCTTCCTCGATGGAATTACAGGACCGGGAAAACTGATTGAAAATTTTGAAATCAGAAAATTTGAACAAGATCCGGTACAGAAAGACAGAATCCATTTGGATATCCACATGAAGCCTTATTTCCCTGCCAAAAACTTCCTTATCAAAATGGATGGACATAAAGGCGATGACGGTAATGAGTGGGATACAGAATACGAGCAGAAGTAGATCATCAGTCACATAATTTGTGTTTTAAGCACAGAAGTAAAAATTGCTTCTGTGCTTTTTTATAAATTATTTATTTGTAAATCATAAATCAAAGCACATGACGAAGGAGTCTCTTTATTACAAGGGATGGTACTTCATATTTAATTAAGAAGAGCTAAAATCAACACCAATGGGAAAGCTAAGCGGATTTCTTTTATAAAAAAAATAAACTAATGTGAAAAATGTTCTTTAAAAAGTATTATTTAAATCATATTTATAAATATTGATTCAATAAAAACTGAAAAAATTGAAATAGAATAAGGAATTATTGAATAAATTTTGTAGATATTTATCTATAACATCAAATTAATTAGTAATTTTTCATTTTGCGAATAATTTAATTATAGCATTTTATTAATATTAATGAATGCATTGTTTCTCAATTATGTGAAAATTTGTATATAATTATGTCTGTTGTTATTGTATTTTTTTTTCTTAACAAATTGACTTACTTATGGTTATTTTTTTGAATGAGCGTTTCAAACTATTTGCAGGATTGAAAAATATTTTTACATTTGTTATGTAAATATTTCCACATAATTGTGAAATTTTAAGAAAATATTTATATAAAGTCAGGATATATTCCATATTGGTTTAATGTCAAAATTACAAATGATGAAAAAAACACAGGTCAGAATATATTCCATGTTGGTAGTATTAAAATTTTAAACCTTTAAATATATTTATTATGTCATTTAAAACCATTTTAGAGTACGCAGGAAAAAAGCGTAACGTACTATCTGTAGAATACGCAATGCTACAGGAAACCGACAAAACAGGAAGACCCTCTTCCATCACCCGTGGCGGGAAAATCTTTATTACAGTAGAAGGTACAGGTGAAACCGATCTTTTTGAGTGGATGACCAATTCATTTGAAAGAAAGGACGGAAGTGTGAGATTTGTGAAAAGAGACAGCGATGCCACTTTGAAAGAGCTTAAATTCAAAGAAGCTTACATCGTAAAATATAACGAAAATTTTGATGCATCGGGAGACAATCCATTAACAGAGACTTTTGTCCTTTCGGCAAAAGAAATCGAGTTAGGTAATGCGAAGCATACTAATGAGTGGGTGTAGTATAATTTTATTCAAAAGACCAATTATAAAATTTCTTTATCCAAATTAATTTTATTGTATTGATAGGGATTGAAATTTTCTTTTTCAATTATGTCTTTACATCTGTAATTTTATGTTGGAGCAAAGATTTTTAAAGACACAAATTCTATTAATAACAATTAAAATTTTACAACTATGTCATTTAAAGCCATATTAAAAGTAGCAGGAAAAAGCTATAATGTATTAAACGTAAACTACGGTTTATTTCAGGAAACAGATGCTACGGGAAGACCCTCTACCATTACAAGAGGTGGTAAAATAGATATCACCGTTGAAAGTACTGGCGAAACCGATTTGTTTGAATGGATGACCAATTCATTCGAAAGAAAAGACGGAAGTGTTGTGTTCTACAAAAGAGACAATGATGCTACTTTGAAGGAACTAAAATTCGCAGAAGCTTATCTTGTAAAGCACAAAGAAAAATTTGAAGCATCAGGAGACACTCCGCTTATAGAGACTTTTACCATTTCGGCAAGAGAGATTGAGATGGGAACAGGGAAATATATCAATGAGTGGGTGTAAACCATTTAATGTAGGAAAATGGGTAATATAGAATTGCCCATTTTTTTGCTTTTTGAAACAAGATTCATTTGACAAGAATTAAAAGCCATCAACAGACAACCATCAACTAACAACTAAGATTATGTCCTTTTTATCAAAACTAGAATTAGACGGCAGTATATATAATATTTTAGAGTGTAAATACAACTTCATCCAACCCGTTGATGGCACCGGAAAACCGAAAGGGATGCCTAAAGGAGGAGACATCATCATCAAGATTGAAAGTACGGGCAATCCTGAACTTTTAGGATGGATGTTGGATCATAACCAGATGAAGAACGGAAAAATTATTTTTTATCGAAGAGATGCAATGAGCAAACTTCAGGAATTGATTTTTGAAAAAGCATTTTGTATAGAATTTACAGAATGTTTCAATGGACTTGATAGCCAGCCTTTACAAATAGAAATGCGATTGATTGCTAAGAAATTCAATATCAACGGAGCGATACACGAAAAACAGTGGATGGAGTAGTTATCAACTATTAAACCTTAACACATCATAAAAAACAAATATGGAAAACGAACCTTTTGATTCTTCAATATTTGGTACTTCACGCCGATTTGAAGACTGGCTAAAAGATAAAACCAACCCTTTGGTGTATTGCCTTCTGACCTTAGATGGCAAAGAATTTCTAAGAAAGAACAGCTATGAAGTCACTCTTCATCAAAAAACCAATGACCACGATATGTTTACGATTGTTGTTCCGGATGACGCTTTAGATACCTTCAAGGGTTATGTAATGGAAAACTCCAAAAATCTTCTCGGCAAAGAAATTGGAATTACTTATTGGCGTTTTGGCGAATCTAAACATTATTTCCAAGGTGTTATTGGAAAAATAAAAAACAAAAAAGATGAAGGGGGTGGTTATGGAGATCTCTATATTACAGGATATGCCCCAAGTATTTTACTGGAAAGTGGGAAAGACTGCCAAAGTTTTGAAGACAAAAGCTTGGAGCAGATTGTTAAAGAAGTGACTGAAGGATATCCGCAGGAAGTCAAAGTAGAAATTTCTTCTAATCAACTTAACCAATACAATAAAAAGCCCCTGTCTTATACTGTACAATATAAAGAATCTGATTACGAGTTTCTGCAAAGACTGGCAAAACGTCACGGCGAATATTTCTATTACACGGGTGAAAAGTTAGTTTTTGGAGGTTACGTACAGCCTACAATAAAGCTTGGAGAAAATATGGATTTGATCGATGTAGAATTTGAGATGCGGATGCATACTCAGGAATTTACTTTGGTAAGTTATGATACACACAGCGGAGCTAAAATAGAAAAAGACAGTAGCGGTGCAAGAAGCGAATTTAAGGAAAGTCCGTTTCAGGTAATCGCCACCAGTACATCTAAAAATGTCTTTAAGAAGATACCTAAGATGCACTTCAACCACACGGGAATAAACGACAGTTCGGAAGATCAATTGGAAGAAGCGGTTCGCTTGGAGAAAGAAAAGCGTGAAAATCTAATGCAGGTAAAAGGTAGAAGCAAAACGCCCGAACTTAAAATTGGTGGAAGAGCCCAGCTTTCCGACATCAACGGCAAAGCGATGGAAACCTACCGCATTATCGAAATAAAGCACGTTTACGAGCCAGGCAATTATTATAATGAGTTTGTAGGGATTCCCGATTTGTTCAATGCAGCACCTTATATCGACACGGAAGCAATACCCAAAGGCGAAGAACAACCTGCAAGAGTAATTGACAACAACGACCCAATGGGAATGGGAAGAATCCGAGTACAGTTTCCTTGGCAGGAAGAGAAAGGGCAGAAAACGCCTTGGTTAAGACTGATACAACCACATTCAGGATCTGGCAAAGGATTCCATTTCATTCCTGAAATTGGAGAAGAAGTACTGATAGGTTTTGAGAGCCAGAATGCAGAGAAACCCTTTGTAATGGGAACGCATTATAATGGATCAGAAACAAGTTCCTATCATACCAGTGGAAATGACAAGAAAGTTATTCATACGAGATCAGGAACCAAAATTATTTTGAATGATGCAGAAGGTTCGGTTTTTATAGAAGATCCGAGTGGCAATACGTATTTAATGGACGGACAAGGGAATATCAATGTCAATGCGCCGAATGATATGACTTTTACAGCTGGGAAAAACATGAATATTAATGTAGGAGAGAATATGACAACAACAGTTGGAATGAATAAATCTACCTCAATAGGAATGAATAATGTACAAAGTGTTGGAATGATGAAAATGACTTCTGTGGTAGGAGATGTAAGTATGTTCATTACAGGTAAACTTACAGAAATGATCGAAGGAGATGTACATAGTGAAACTAAAAAGGACAGAAATGAAATCTCCCATGAAGATATGGAATTAAGCTCTGGTAAGAGCATTAATAAAAATGCACAACTTGAAGTGAAAAATAATGGAGGAGAAAAAAGTAAAAGTCTTTAGATCATGTCCAGAAGAAGAACTGTATTAGGAACGTATAAAAAAATTACCGGTGGAGATCATAATATGTCTTCAGAAGGTCATATCATTTCAAAAGCTATACTTAATATTGGGGAAAAAGGTGCAGAAACAGGAGTTACTCATAATAGTTTTGAAAGATTAGGAAGCAATATTAATGAAGATTTTGAAATTACTTTTTCCCGTAGAAAAGATAAAGCATACTCTACTATGGTACCTTTAGGAATTCTTGATTTCAAGGGAAATTATGAGAATGCTCAATTTGTTTTTGACTATTCATTAATGTTGAGTAATGTAGACTCATTAGAATTTAAAATTTTAAATGAAGATGGAAGTGTTTTGTATGCCATTACGAATCTTCCGACAGTTACTGTAGTAGCAGCCAAAAGAGTACTTTTATTGGTAGAAGATCTGGTTAAAAAGAAACCGAAACATGATCCTTTGAAACCTATAAATATGTGGGACTGGAAGAGCATTTTTGATCCCTATAACATTACATCAGGGGATTATACCAAATTAGGCTCTTATGTTATCTTTTGGGATGGCTTTGATAACAATGGAATTTATGATAGTACAAAATTCAACAATAAAAAACTGAAAGCCCAAATTGTAGCCAGAAAAAATGGCAAATCAAAAACAAAGGAAGTTGAGTTTTATACTGAACAAATTGGAGCAGATTGGGTAGATGTAAAAATAGATAAGAATAATAAACGGATAGACACAAAACTTCGTGTAAACCTAAAGGATGGTGGCGAGAAAGGTTTGAAATGTTCATCATATATAGCAGGTGGTAGATTTAATCCTCAATGGGAAACTAAATGTCCTTGGGATAAAATTTCTACAGAAGCATTAAATTATTATAAAAAAGAACCAATTAAGACTAAAACTATAAGCTACGAAAAACTTAAAGAAATAGCCTTAGGAGGAATCAATAAGTTTTGGTCTAGAAATTCAGGAAACATTGGAAAAGGAGTAAATATAAATGGTGATTTATTCGAATTTTTTGTGGACTCTAAAAATGATGAAAATGGGATGGTTGCTCCAGAGCTAATATATTTCACAAATAAAGAAAATCATAATTTTAATCGTTCTCACAACTGGGAGGCTTCTCGAGAGCTTTATTTTAAAATTGGTTATACTTATTATTCTGATTGGAAAGATTATGCTAAAAATACAATTGTTTATGTAACTAAAGGATGGACGTATAAAGAGTTTGATAAAGCAAAATCAAGTTTCGAAGAAACTGCGGCTCACGAAATTGGTCATCAATTATTATTAAGTTACGGAGGACATGTTTATTCAAAAACACATAAAGATACATCTCATTGGAGTATGATTATCCAAGAACCTAATCAAGGAACTAAGTATCCTCCTAAAGGAAATGAAATAGATTTAATGAAGTATGCAGAAGAAGCAGAACCTGTTGATTATTATAAAAGGGTTATTTTGGCAGAAAAAGATGCATTAAGTTTGTTATGGCTGTGTAAAATTGAAATTAAATGAATATGAAAAAACCGAGAATCATTTTATTTGCAATAATATTAATAATATTGGTTCTATTTTCTCTGATATATATAGGATTAAATGGGGCACTTTCAAAAAGAAAAAATTATAATAATCTTCCTGAATTATCATATTATCATGGAGTAATTGTTGATGAGAACGGAGAGGTAATAAAAACTGCAAAAGTATCAAATATTAATTATCCGAAAATTATTTCAACTACAGATGATTCAGGAAATTTTATTTTAGAGGATAAAAGTATTGATGTGAAAATACCAAATAGAATTATTGTAAAAAAAGATTTTATTGTAGATACTGTAGATACTTATGTTTTTTCCGATTCTGATTATAAAACAAGTCAAAGCTATTTTTTTTGTATGAAAAAAACAGACACAATTATTTTTAAAAAAGATGAGTCGAGAATAAAATAAAATGAAAAAGGATTTTTTAATTTAAAAAGAAAGAATATTAATTCTGTAAACATTTTAATACTATTAAGAAATGGAAAAAAGTATACTCTTCAACTATTAAGAGGTGGAGCTGCAGGTAGTAATAGACACTATCTTTTTTTCAATGAAAGAATAGATACATTAGACTTATTCAGAGAAGAGTTTAATTAGTAGGATGGATGTATAGTTAAAGCTTAAATAAAAAAAATAATCATACTATCATTTTTTATTATTCTATCATGTGCAAAGGATACTCAAAATATAGGTTTAAATAACTATGGATATGTATATGACACTGTTAGTAGAAAGCCAATAAAAGGTGTAATTGTAAAGGATGTGAATAATCCTAATAATAAAACTATCACAGATATTGGGGGGGGATTTTCTTTTTCTGAATGTAATGATTTAATAATCATGAGAGAAGAATATAAGACGGATACATTGCAGAAATATGGTTGCAAACCCAGTGGAAAATGTTTTAATGGGCATATTTTTTACATGCAAAAAATGAAAAATTAATTATTCATTATTCATCCATGAACAAATATATTACAGTAAGAATTGTAATTATCTAATAAATTATATTTAGTTTTTATTATCCGGATTGCTTTTTATAGATGATCAAAGATCCTGTTTAGGCAATCCTAAAATATTACCTATCATATTCTTAGGATTACCTTTGACACTTATAACTCTGATCATTGATGGAATCATAATATTTTGTAAAAAGCAAAACCAAAAATATACAATATACCCGTTTATTTATTACTTTATAGTTGCAGGATTAATTATTATAATATTCAGAGATTTATAATAAAATAAGACCAGAATATCACAGATGAGTTTTTACATACAAACACATATCGTTAAAAAGGGAGATAGTTTAGATAATATTGCCGAAAAATATCAAATTGAAGATGTTGAAATGTTGCGGTATTATCATAACCAGAACTGTAGTCTGAAAATGCATATAGGAAAGAGTGTTTTACCGGGTCAGGAAATATTGATTCCCACTCAAAAAGAAATAGAAAAAATTATCTTTCAGAGAAGTAATGTACAAATAGAAAAACAAAACAGAGAAATTAGCTCACTAGAAAATGAAAGACTTCTTCCTCAGTTTATAAGACTAAATCATTCATATAATATCAGAATGACTGATTCTCAAAAAGAAGATAACAAAGAGTCACAAAATACCACAGAATTTGAGGTACAGTTAAAATATATATCTAAAGACAATGAAGGCAATTATATTATTTCAAGTAACAAAAAAAACTTATTTGTAAATAATGAAACCCCTCAGTTAAAAGTATATGAATTAGCATTACAATGTGCTTCCTGTCTAAATTATTTAGAATTCAAAATTGATCCCAAAGGAAAAATTACAGGCATTCACAATTACAGAAAAATCCTTGAACTTTGGAATAAAGAAAAGCAAAAACTGCAGCATTTGTATGAAGACCCATATTCCTTACGTTATATAGATCATTTTGATTATACCATTACGCATCAGGAATATCTTGTAAAGCACTTAAAGAGAGACTTATTTTTACAGTTCTACTTTTCCTCATTTTATACAAAATATGATCAGGCGAAAGCAGAAACAGAAAGTAAATTTGGGATGCATGGAGTTTTGTATCAGAACACCTATGAAATTAAACAGGACAGTATGATAAACATACAACATACTGCAGAATGCATAGACCCAAGAGAACAACAGGAAATACTTACTCATATTGAAATAAATGATGAGTATCAGCAAACCGAAGATCCCTATTTACTGGAATCAAAGATTTCAGGAAACTATGAACTCGATAGAGAAAATAAAATTCTCCATAAAGCAGATATAAAAATAGACTCATTTTTCTACGGAGTAGAAGAAACCACACAAATAGAAATAAGTAAAGTAAATTGATGAATATTTGAAGGATAAATTATAAAACACAAATATTGTATGGCAAAAAAATTAATAGAAGAAGGAAATATAATTGTAGGAAGCAATAGCATAAAACATTTAGGAAATGAAGTTTACCTCATAAACAATTCTTCAGGGAATAATGCTTATGATACCATTGCAGGAGATAATCCTTCATCTACGAAGGAAGACAACCTATGCTCTAATTTCAGCAAACTAAGATTAACCAATATTAAAAAATGGAAAACTGAAGATCTGAAAGACAGTTTTGAAAACGCACTATATCTCATGTCAGATACTGGATCTGATGCCAAAAAACTGGCTAATCATTTCTTCACAGGAGCCGGGAAAATGTTTGTTTTTGATAATTCTACCAATTTATCCAAAGAAATTAAAGAATCAGCTCAGTTTAAAAACTTCACAAAATCTCTTCTTGCCGAATTAAAAAAAGAAATGGTGGATGGAAGTCTTAAACAGGAAAATAAAGACGGAACATATGAAATTTTGAGAATAAAAAATGTAAAACTTCCTTTTTACAGCGTTTCCGATGTGTTGGGAAAAAACGATGATGCCGCTGCCATATTGGGTGGCGTACAATTGTCCATTGCCAAATACAAGCTCTATAAAGACGGAAATACCTATACTGTGGAACTTCCGGCTATTTATTTCTATGACACATTTGGTGCGGGTTGGGAAGATGCATGTAACACTACAAAATCCTATGCAAATGGATTAGTCTCAATGTTCGTTTTACAGCATTACAGAAATGTTGGTGACAGTACAAAATATCAACCTTTTGTAATTGGAGTGGAAATTAAATTTTAAAAAACATGAAAAAAAATATATATCTGTTTTTGATGATCTTTCTGCCTGTTTCCCTATCTGCTTTGGGAATATCAGACTGGACTGAAAAAACCCCGAAAGGAAACGAAATAAATAACATTAACGGAACTTCATTATATCTTAACAATCAGCAACAGATAGATGGTTTGTGGAAATGGTACTTCTACAAAGGATATATTGTCGGTCAAACTGCAGATCCCAGTGTCGCAGATATGAACATATCATATTTTGTTGTCAATGAAACAACCTATCAGATCACAAAATTTAACTCCATTGAAGATTGGGAAGGCTATCTAAAAAGAAATGAATTAAAACCACAAATATGGACAAGATGGTATTTTGGCGACTGGACTTTTTTTAATAATGATATTTTTTTTGTGGGAATCTATTTATTGATCCCATTTATATTTCTTTTTACATTTCTCCTTTATAAAGCAATTAAAAAGGAAAAATTTAAGTTGTTCAGACCTTATACTACAACCATTGTAATATTATTTTTACTAATATTTTGTTATTGGCTTTTAGATCAGTTCCCGGAAAGTATTTAAAAACACAAAATTATGAGCTCAGAAATATTAAAAATAAGCAATTTAGCATCGCAGGGACTTGCCGAATACAAGTTTTATCCTGAAGATGAAGAAAATAACAATTCTGAAGAAAAGCAAAAGGAAGAGGAAAAAAAAGAAGAAGAAAAGGAACAGAAAGATAAATCTGCAGGAGAGCATGATGGAAAATTATTTATAGCCCAAAAAGGAAAAGCAATCTGTGATAAAGGAACCAAATTTCCACAGTTTAAAGTAACCAGTCATAAAAAACTCTTTGTAAATGATAAAGAAGGCGCAGACGATTATCTTGCCGTGACAGAAAATGACCTGCAATTTAATCCACCGGTGGTTCCGTTTGGTAACTGTTCAGTAAAAAATGGTCAGCCTTGTAGTTTTGCACCTGCAGGAAAATGGCAAAAATTCTATAAAGATGTAAAGGTGATGGATAATTGTCTCCTCACAGAAATTTCTGAATTACAATGTGCAGTAGGCGGAAAAATAAAAATTCTGGATCACGGACAGAAAGCACAGCTAAGTAAGCAGAATTTTAAAAATGCAGATAACAAGGTTCACCAGTATATTAATCCTTTGATAGATTTAGATGGAATTATTGCTGAATTTGATGAGAAAGAACTGGATGCATATTAACATAAATCGTATTACAATGTCTAAAAAAGGAGTTTCAGCTGTATCAGGAACTATTTCTCCACTTATAGGAGAAAAATATCTTTATCATATTGCGGGTTGGTATCCCGATACACCAACAGGAGAAAAAAATCCTGCAAAAATAACATGGGAACTTTTCAGGAAAAGAAATAACGGAAAATTTACAAGTACCAATATCAGGAAAACAGGAGACAGTAGTTTTACTTTTGGACAAACATCTCTGGGAGCAACTTTTCGATTGGAAGGTTACCTTCACAAGCCGGAAGGCGCAGGATTGATTATCACCCCAAAAACAGATAATATCCCGAGAATTACAAAGGTAGAATTACATTATGTGGATGATTCAAAGGGCAACACTTTTAGTTTTCATGAAAAATTAAGAGCAAAAGCACATTGTGTAAATATGCTTGCTAAAAAATTAGTTTTTACTTTGTGGGAGGATGATGCAAATAATGAAGGTCACAGTGCAAGCAACCAAATCATAGAAACTCTTCCGCCAGTAATGGTGGATAGAAATGGAATTGCAATAGGAGAATTTACTCTTACCAAAGCATTGATGCAAAAAGCATTAAAAGGCGAAGCAAATCCAAAACAATTGGAATTTTATGTAACGGTAGAATACTATAAAAATAAGAAACATACTACTGAAAATGTAGAAGTAAATAATCCTTTTCCACAATCTCAAAAGCCAAAACAGCAACTAAATCCAACTTCTCAGAAACCCAAATCACAACCTAAAGCTAAAGGTTCTCCAGCAGAACAGAAACCACCAAGTAAAAAAGAAGAAAGGGGTATTGGAACAGTAATTGGAGAAGCAATTGGTAGTTTAAAACAACTTTGGGATCATGTAGAAAGCAAAGGGACAATCACTAAAGATAAAGAACCTGCTCAACCTAAAGTGGAAAGTATAAGTACGAGTGGAATTAATGCACAAAAAAGCCCTCCCGTTTCTAATTGTGGTGAAAAATACTGTATTAAAAAAGGAGATAAGAATGAACTTATAAGAGAAATTAATATACGTCTTTCTGGTTTTGGAGGTAATGTTCCTACTGATGAATTTACAGAGAGAACTGAAAAAATGATAAAACAGTTTCAGAAGGATTATATGAAAGTTCCTGAAACAGGAAAGGTTTGCGGAAATGTTTTAAGAGCTATTGATGAGTTTCAGAATAAGTATATAATAAATTTTGATGATGTTAAATGTCCTTGTGGAAAATGTAAAGGCTTTGGAAATGGTAAATTTTCTGATCAGAAACAGGACTCCAAAATTGATGAAAAAATTAGGAAATATGAATATCCAGGTATTCATAGAAGTTTGATTTGGGCATTAAGAGCAGCAATGTTTTATACAACAGTTATTGAAAAGGAAATGAAATATTCTCTTAAGTGTATTTTTTCTGGTTATAGATGTCATGAAAATAATAAACAGCACAAGAGAAGTTCAACAAATCATATGGGTAAAGCCTTAGATTTGCATTTTAATAAAAATGGAAAAAGAACACAAATTCCAAGAGAAGTAGAAGAAATACGACAAAAAATATTTGTGAAACACTTAGGAAATCAAGTAAGGTGGGATAATGATAATAAATTTTCATTAGAGCCAGGAATTGCTGCATACAAAGGAGAGTTTACTGCAAGTACTTGGATTCATTATGATGTAAGGCAATTTGATTTAAAATATTTGAAAGATGATTTTTTTGTTAAAAATATTAATCAAGTCAATGGAGAGAGCATTGTTGCTTTAGCTTCAAAAACTAATCTTGAAACATGTAATTGTATTGGAGGAGGAATAACAAAGCAAATGAATACTCCTGCGTTTGCTTCTAAAATTCAAAATAACGGTTTTACAGAAAATGATGGTAAAGAAGCTCTTAAAGTTATTTATGACAAATATGGAAAAGATATGGCTATTATAATTGAGCGGATGTATAGAGATGAGACGCGTCATTTCAAATCTGGACAATATAAAGCGTGTGGAACAGGAGGAATGGAGGTTTTTGGTTCTGCACCTTATTATGGATGGGATAAAAATTTCTTTGAAACAAATCCTGAATTTCAACCAATTGGTATTTGGAGTGCTTATGAAAACAAAGGAATGAGTGGACAAGGAGGTAATCAACAGGTCACAGATCGAAAAAAAGAATTTGTTGTATTGCCATCTGTTTTGGCTGGAATGGAATATAAGGCATTTTATATAAATAAACATAATGGAAACTGGGCAAGATGGCATTCTACAAAAGCGTCTAATCAACAAACCTATAAAAAACATATAGAAAGTATAAAGCCACGATTTGTAAATGAATTTGAAAAAAATAAATAATAAAACATGAAAAAATATTTAAATTTCTTTTTTATACTATTTTTATTTTCCTGTAAAGGAGAGTCTTTTAAAAAGGAAAATATTAATAATACAAAAGCTAATACAGAATTTGAGATTAATGAGGAAAGTAAAACACCTCTTAACAAGATATCTGAAAATTGCTATGATTATCTAACTGAACTTGTGAGAAGCAGTAATTTTCCTTTTTCGGAATTGAAAATAAATAAAAGTAAAGTAAATCTTTTAATAGATGAGGAAAATGATGATATTATATCATGTAAACTTTTTTTTGAAACTGATGGAATAGGTACTATTGGATGGATAGAATATCACAAAAAAAATGGTAAATTATTTAATACATCTGCTGATCTTGACAATCCAATTGAATTAAAATATGATTTAAAATGGAAAAATTTATTTGATTCATGCTTTTCTAAAAAAACAAGTAATGAACCAACTCCTAAACTTATAACTAAAAATGCATTAGAAAAAATCTACAATGATTGTATTGAACTTTCCTTACCTAATAAATATAATTATGATGCGGCAAATGAAGAAAAAGGATTTATATCTATTGACAAGGAATATTATAGCTTATTTTCTCTTGAACATCAAGATAATTATAAGATGGCTAAGTTACCCGTTGTTAATAATGTAAAGCCGGTTATATTAATAACATATAATGAAAATGGTCAATCTACTTGGTATTTATTTACTTTAAACAAAGAATTCAATCCAGTATCGAATATTATTCTTTATACAAATATAGAAACTGAGAAAGGATCTAAAACAATCACATATAATATAACAAAAGAATATGAAATAAGCATAATAGAATCACTTATATCTAAAGATAATGAAAAAATTATTACAAAAAAGAATTATTCAATTTCTAAAGAAGGATACATAAAGTAATTGTCAAATTTGCTTTGCTCTTTTAGGAAATAATTGTCAAGAGAAAAAACTCTTTTCTTTGCTCAAATTAATTAAGAGTCAGGCAAAAAACTCATACCTCATGAATCAAAAAGTATTAATTATAGAGCAAAAATACTTAAAGATGAAAACGATGTAAAAAATATGATGGTTAAAAGATTTAAAGAATGGAGAGCAAAATCCTCAGGTAGTTAAAGAATACAAGTATAGTTTGTCTTCATGGGGGCTTGGAAGTATGCCTAATAATATATTCAACCCAAACCTGGAAATAGCAAAATGAGAAATATATGTTCTGGAAAACGGGAAATGGCGAAAAACTACAGGAAATAGTAAGCAGGGAGAAATTGCTCCTTATACATCTAGTCAGAACAGCCTTACTAAAAAAGGAATAAAAATTTGCGTTACAAAAGGAGAAAATAAAGGAGAACTCATTATAAAACCTAAAAGCGCAGGACAACCTGATATCAATAAAATTAAATTACTGAATGTCAATGGTAAAATAGTAAGAATATCATTGAGTTACCTTGACACATTAATAGTAACAGTTAATTGCACAGATATGGAAGGAGAAATTGCACAATTTACCCTTTGGGATGATGATGCAAAAGGAGAAGGGTATAATAAAATAAATTAAAATAAATGCTTTTCCTATATCTGGAACCGTAAAAAAGGAATTGCTGAGGCAGATTTAGAATATTTGCATAATTGAATGCATCTTTAATAGCTAATATGCAACTTTTTAAGGGAGATAAAAATGAAGGAAGGATCCATAAATAATATGCAACAGTAGAATATTTTGGCAAATTGGAAGCCAGTAACAATGTTAATTTAAAAAAATCTGCCTATAATCCCAATCCTGTTCTTCCAACAACTCTAATAAATAGGAATAAGCACTATCAGAAATCACAAAAGATGATTTAAACGATGCTTTAGATATAGCAAGTTATGAGTGGGCAAATTTGCCACAAGACGATCCTAATTATAAAACAGGAACACAATGGCGATACGCAAGATAACATGAACGGCCATTATAAGTATCAAGGGTTAACGATGAAAGTTTTTAGAAGAAGAATTAAAGGAAGACTAAATACAAAAATAAAGGAGCAATAAAGACAATAAACTATTTTTAAAAAATAATTATCTCTTAAAAGAACAACGGTTTATAGAGGTTAAATATACACTGTCACTCAAATAAGTTCTCATACCAAATAAAATTTTTTGAGATCTATAAAAATTTGTAAATCAATGTAATTGATTGGTGATTATCAACAAGTGATTCGAGGTTTTCCCCTCATTCACCCCACGTTAAACACATTTTCAAAAGAAAATGTGTTTTTAGGTAATGTGGTCAAAGATAGTTGGTGTTTTTCACAAAAATAATTCGTAAT
>JAEAMF010000156.1_pt1 | contig 120379 bp, 97 predicted proteins | sample 8958721 | NCBI WGS metagenome assembly JAEAMF01 (sample SAMN16933255, study PRJNA681124) | bioreactor sludge metagenome | isolation source: anaerobic bioreactor treating anionic surfactant - SDBS | place: India: Bengaluru | collected 2019-02-28
TTTAGGTGGCGCCATTTGCTCCGGAATGGTGGCGCCGTTTGATCGGAATATTCACATCTACTTCTTATCATATATTTTGACATAAATGTCATCAATATAGATATCTTCTGGATCAAATGTCCAGACATAGACCTTGAGGAATCCAGGAGGAGAGATGCCGGGTAAAACAAAATCAGTTTCGACGGACCCCCATGCCCCTTCGCTGATCTTCGAATCCTGATCAAATCGGTAATGGTTGTAATAGACTGGTTTGGAGCCCCATGAAATAGAACAAACCAGTAAGCTTTTACCAGGAGGTCCCGTAAAGTTACACTTCAGCCCTACCTTTACTTTCATCACCTTACCTTTTATGACTTCCTCCAATTTTGCCCCAAAGCCATCAGAATACTTTATGGAGTCATTGACAACGGAAAGATGGCTCCCGCTATAGGCCTGGCTGGACTCGGCAATATGATTATGCGTGAAAAACCTGGAGTCTTTGGATTCAAATTGATAACGATAGGAAGTGGCGTGCTGATTCAACTGGAACGGGAAAATATGTGCCTTTTGATAATATCCTTTATAGGGGCCCCAGTCCCATTTGGTACCCTGGTAACACCGGTTGTAGATCCCGACCAGGCTAATGTTCACGTATATCAGGTAGACAATGATCAGACCGAGGGCTATCAATTTATAGAGATGCCTTCTGTTCATACCATAGTTGAACAGGGTGGCAAGCGGCAGACTGAACAGTGGCAGGTATTCAATAAATGACCTCTGACCAAAACTGCACCCATAGTACGGTGTCCACCAGGAAGAAACCATATAAAGAAGCAATAAAAAGATCAGGTTCACCAACCATCTGTCTTTTTCCTTCCGGATAATCATCACGATGAAGCCAATAAAGACCAGAAGGAAAGCCGGAGTATAGGGTAGCAATCCGTTCAGCGGAGAGGTGAGAACTATGAGTATCTTGGGATGGGCCCAGTTGGTAAATCCTTCATCAGCATAAGCATTAAAAAAATAGCTGCCTGACAGAAATTTCAGGTAGGCCATTTGGGGTGCCAGAATCACAAAAAATATCACCAATGATCCTATGAGTCGAATCGGTGAAATGATAAACCTGAGGCGCCGAATAAATTCTTCCCGGGTTGAAAGACCAAGAAAGGGAACCACCAAAAGAAAAAGGACATTCGAATGACGCACCAGGACGATCAATCCGGCTATAAGGCTCACCAGGAATAGTCTGCCCGTTTTGGGATCCCTCCACAGGTTATCCGTTGATAAGAGCAACAGGGAAAATAACGCAAAGGAATAGACATGTGATGATAATGGATTTCTGAAAGCATAAAAATAGAGATTTGTACCGAACATGATAAGTACAATGGTGATCGCTGAAATCCACCAGGGAAACCGTCTTCTCAGGAATATAAAAAGACTGAGCCCCCCGATAAGGTAATAAAAAATCGAGGTATAGTTGGCCATCTGATAATATATTCCTGAAAAACCGTCTGCCGGACCATGCCCCGCCATAGCCAGCAGATGTGTGACCAGGAAAAACGGCATGACCAGCAAAGCTACACCGCATGGATACTTTGTGTATAATTTTCCGTCCTCGAACCGGAATCCCTTGCCAAGTCTTTCCTCGATACCTTCAGGATAGGAGGACTGGTGATATCCGTGAATGAACGTAGCAGGGAGATAGATGTAATATCCGGCCTTATCAGCCCAAATTACTGATTGCCAATCACCTGGCGGATAATCATTGTACCGGCAGGCCAGGTATACGAAGAATGAGTAAAGAAAAATAAAACCCAGAATCCGAAACAGCCATTTTAAGAATAATGAAAAACGGGGATTTTGCTGACCCATAATGAACATCCTTATAATAGAATCACCAGAACGAAATTAATTCTGTATGAGGAGATTTTCATTGGAATGAATGTATCTCCTTCCTCAGATATGTAAAATTAAAAAATAACCAGAGAAAATTGAACCTGATGAATAATTCCTGTAAAAACAGAAAGAGCGTGCACCCATACACGCTCTTTCATTTAACCCAGTTTGATTTACGAAACAGTGGTTAGTAATTCACCCAATCTGATGCTTAATCGGAAAAAAAGGAAAAGGTAATACGCTCTCGATAAAATTTTTTTAAAAAATTTTATCGAGAGAAGTGGTGATTTACGAACAGAGGAATAAAGAACAGGTTTTGGGATTTCGGTATTGGAATTTGGAAGTTAAGCGGCTGGAATTTAACCTGTAACCTGAAAATCCTATTGATAACGATTAAAATAAATGTTACGGTTAGAATGATTACCTTTGCAGTGGATAATTAAACCATATCACTTAATCTATTTAAAATGAACGATTTATTTGAAATGATCCTTTCCCAGCTGGGGAATGATACCGTGGAACGGATGAGCGCTCAGGTGAATGAGGATCCTTCCAACACACAGAGGGCCATCCAAAATGCGATCCCTATCCTGGTGAATGCCCTGGCCAGAAACAGTTCATCCAGCGAGGGAGCAAATTCCCTTCTGGGTGCTCTTGACAGAGACCATGATGGCAGTATTCTGAACGACCTGGGCGGATTTCTCTCCAATCCGGCAGTGGCCAACGGAGCCGGCATCCTGAAACACGTACTGGGAGGTAACCGCGGAAAAGTGGAAAACTACCTGAGCAAATCCAGCGGCATCAGCCTGAGCTCAGCCGGTAATATACTTGAAATGCTCGCCCCGATCCTCATGGGATTCCTAGGCAAACAAAACAGGTCTTCCGGAACAGGCGGAGGCATCATCGATATCCTGCAGTCAGTGCTGAACAAGGGGCAAGCTGCCGATCAGCAGCAGCAAGCCAAACAGGAATCGATCTTCAACAAACTCCTGGATAAAGACGATGACGGCTCCATCACCGACGATATCCTGGATATCGGTGCGTCCATCTTTGGTAAATTTTTACGTAGAAAATAAGTATTCATTAAAAACTTTTATGTCATGGGATTGAAGAATTTTATCAGGAACATCGGCAAGAAGCTGGCCGGTGTTGAAACGGAAACCAAGGAAATAAGTCCCGCTGAGATCCTTCAGAAAAATGCGACCGCCACCCTAGCGATAAAAAACCTGCTGACCAAGATGGCGCTGCCCATCGAAAACCTGGCTGTTGTTTATGACCAGGGTAAAGTGACCCTGATGGGAAAAACCGAATCCCAGGAAACCTCCGAAAAAGCGGAACTGATCGTTGGAAACACACAGGGCGTGTCGGAAGTGGACAACAACATCGAGGTGGTGGTGCCGCAGCCGGAAGCTGTGTATCACACCGTCGTGAAGGGGGAATATCTCTCAAAGATAGCCAAACAGTACTATGGGAATGCGAACCGGTATATGGAGATCTTCGAGGCCAACAAGCCGATGCTGAAGGATCCGGACGAGATCTACCCCGGCCAGGTGCTGCGGATCCCGAATGTGACAAAGTAGGAATACAAGAGGACAGTTTATTGTACCCCACCCCTGCACCCCTCCCCTGCTGGCAGGGGAGTGGACGAGGGAGGGGTAAATTAAATTCCCTCTCTCAACCGGATATGGATCTCTTTTAACTGCTCCTCGTCCAGCGGAGCAGGTGAATCGATCATCATATCCCTTCCGGAATTGTTCTTCGGAAAGGCGATCACATCCCGTATGGTGTCGGCCCCGGCGAACATCGCCACCAGCCGGTCGAAGCCAAAGGCGATGCCTCCGTGCGGCGGGGCACCATACTCAAACGCATTCATCAGGAATCCGAACTGCTCCTGCGCTTTTTCTTCCGTGAAGCTCAGCACCTGGAACAACCTGCGCTGCAGCTCCTTGTTGTGGATCCTTATCGAGCCTCCGCCGATCTCCACGCCATTGATGACCAGGTCGTAGGCATTGGCCCTGACGGTGCCGGGGTTGGTGTCCAGCAGCGGGATGTCTTCCGGCTTGGGCGACGTGAATGGATGATGCATGGCGTAGAACCGATTCGTTTCCTCATCCCACTCCAGCAGCGGGAAATCAACTACCCATAGCACCTCATAACGCTCAGGATCGCGCAGTCCCAGGCGGTTGCCCATCTCCAGGCGGAGCTCGCTGAGCGCCTTGCGGGTGCGAAGGGTCTCGCCGGCGAGGATCATGACCAGGTCGTTGGGTTCGGCATCAAAACGTCGCATCCACTCCCTCAGCTCATCCTCGGTGAAGAATTTATCGATCGTTGATTTGATGGTCCCGTCGGAGTTATACTTCACGTAGATCAGTCCCCTGGCGCCGACCTGAGGTCTTTTGACAAAATCGGTCAGCTCGTCGAGCTGCTTACGGGAATAATCACCGCATCCCCTGGCGCAGATGCCCGCCACCAGCTCCGCTTCCTCAAACACGGAGAATCCCCTGCCTTTTGCCAGGTCGGTGACCTCGGTAAATTTCATGTCGAAGCGCGTGTCGGGCTTATCGGAACCATAGTATCTCATAGCATCGGCCCAGGTCATCTTTGGTATCCTGCCGATACGCAGATCCTTAATGGCATGAAAAAGATGGTGGATCAGGCCGCTGAAGGTTTCCAGCACATCTTCCTGTTCCACGAACGCCATTTCGCAGTCGATCTGGGTGAATTCCGGTTGGCGGTCGGCGCGCAGGTCCTCGTCGCGGAAGCATTTCACGATCTGCATGTAACGATCGTAGCCCGCTACCATCAGAAGCTGCTTGAACGTCTGGGGCGACTGGGGAAGCGCATAGAACTGTCCGGGGTTCATCCGCGAGGGCACCACGAAATCGCGGGCACCTTCAGGGGTGGATTTGATCATGCAGGGGGTCTCGATGTCAATGAATCCCTGCGAGCTCAGGTAGGAGCGTGTCTCCATGGCCATGCGATGGCGCAGCTCCAGGTTCTTCAGATTGGGAGTACGCCGAAGATCAAGGTAGCGGTACTTCATCCGCAGCTCCTCCCCGCCGTCGGTGTTGTCCTCGATGGTGAACGGTGGTATTTTGGATGCATTGAGCACTTCCAGCATCTCCACGGTGATCTCCACATCGCCGGTGGGCATCTTTGGGTTCTTGTTGCTTCTTTCCGTAACCATGCCGGTGACCCGGATCACATATTCCCTTCCGAGCTTGCGGGCTTCCAGGCAGAGCGAGGGATCCACTTCCATATTGAAGACCAGCTGGGTGATGCCATAACGGTCGCGGAGGTCAGCGAAGGTCATGCCTCCAAGGTCGCGGGAGCGCTGCACCCAGCCGCTGAGGGTGACCGCCTGTCCGGCGTGTTTCATGCGGAGCTCACCGCAGGTATGGGTTCGGTACATGGGGATTGGAGTTGATTGAGGGTGTAAAGGTAGGGAAAAAGCTTCAAGCTACAAGCTTCAAGTTGAAAGGCGAAGCGACGAAATCCTGACGAAGGCGGGGCTTCAAGCCGCGATAACTTCAAACTGCGCAAAGGCTGGCAGTTGACAGTTGACAAGTGGCGGTTGGCGGTTTAAAACAAATTGGCAACTGGGACTCAGGGCTCTATTTGTACTTGAATTTTCCCAATGGATTTTGTACTTTTAAGCAATCTTAATACAGATTATTTTATAAAATAGATGCGTACTTATCTATTAATCTGCTTTCTTATCAGAATCTCTTTCCCTTCCTACTCACAGGCATTCTGGGAACAGGTCAACAGCCCTGCTAATGTAAATCCCCTTTATATAGCCTCATCAGATGATGATATTTTTTATTTAGGTACTAACAATGGGGTTTATGTTTCATTTGATCAATGTAATTCTTGGGAAAATATTGGAATGAATGATGAATTAGTATCGCATTTATTGATTACCAAAACAGGAAAAGTCTTTATCGATGATGGTTCTGGAGGTATCCACAGATATCTTGATAATGGAATATGGGAATCGGTTTTTTGGTCAGTTTTTGGAATTTCTGATCTTGCAGAAGATATAAATAACAATATTTATGCAGGTAAATGGGGGGGTATTTTTAAATCATCCAATGAGGGAGATGACTGGATACAGACATTATCGATCTCTCCGAACGCTGCAGTATATTCTATCAGAGAAGATCTGGATGGAATCCTTTATGCGGGGGTAACAGATTTTATGGGGGGAGAGGGGGTTTATTGCTCCACAGACCAGGGTGAAACATGGACGAATTTTGGATTGACTAATGCCTATGTCACTTCCCTTGCAATCAATTCAAACAACGAACTCTTTGCAGGCGCCCAGGGACATCAGTATTTATTCGAGGAAGGTTCGGGTGTTTATAAATATGATAAGGATTTACAGGGCTGGATACACTTAAAAGATAGTCTAATTGTTGTTTCTATGGTAATTAATTCATTGAATGATATATATGTTGGACTCTCAAACGATTGGGGAACCTATGGTGGAGTCTATGCTTCATATGACAATGGAATGACCTGGGATTTACTGGAAGAAGGATTGGGTAAAGACTATATGAAACAACTTATGTTAAATTCTCAGGAGTATCTTTATACGATCAGCGGATGGGATACCAATACAATACATAAAAGTGTAAATTCTACTGTTGGGTTAAGCCCTATCGTAAATCCTATTACAGCACTGGTCTACAATTATCCGAATCCTTTTCATGAAGAAACCATGATTTACTGGGCTTTACCTAATGAAATAACTGGGGATTTGTCTTTTAGTGTTTATGATTTGTCGGGTAGCCAAGTTGTCAGGAAACAATTTAAGACTTTCAGAAAGAGCTGGGGCCAATTACATTTCAGTGCATCTGGATTTTCCAGTGGGGTTTATTTATTTGAGATTATATCCGGAAAGTACCGTATCGGGAATAAGATGGTTATTAAAAAGCAATAACAGACCATCTTCATCTTTTTCTTACTTTTGTTCCCCTAACTTTCCCCCGTCCCCTTCTCCATGTTGGAGAGGGGGCTAAGGGGGTGAGGTAATTTACCATGAAACATTTAATTGTCACCATCATTCTGACCTGGCTGCTGATTCCCTTTGCCCTGACAGCACAGGAAGAAAAACCGGCAAAACCTGAAGAGGGCTATGTCTTTACGATCGTCAAAGAGGTGAAAACCACACCCGTCGAGAACCAGTACCGGTCGAGCACCTGCTGGAGCTTCTCCTCCACTGCATTTCTCGAATCCGAACTGCTGAGGATGCATGACGATGAATACGACCTGTCGGAAATGTTCGTCATCTACTATACGTATCTGGATAAAGCGTTGAAATACATGAGGCTTCAGGGGAACATCAATCTCGCCGGCGGCGGGGCCTTCCATGACGTCACTGACGTGATGCGCGACTACGGGATGGTGCCCGAAAGCGCGTACACCGGGATGGTGATCGGCGAGGAGAATCCGGTCCACAACGAGATGGACAAGGTGATCAAGGCATACATGGATGCGGTCATCAGTAATCCCAACGGCAAGCTGACACCGGCATGGAAAGCGGGGCTCAAGGGAATCCTCGACGCCTATCTTGGCGAGATCCCGGGGGAGTTCAAATACAACGGGAAAAACTATACCCCGAAAAGCTTTGCCGAAAGCCTGGACCTCGATCCCGACGATTACGTGGAGATCGGATCCTACACCCACCACCCGTTCTACCAGCCCTTCATCATCGAGCTGCCCGACAACTGGCGCTGGGGTAATGTATACAACGTCCCCCTGAACGAAATGGAAGAGATCATCGACAACGCGCTGAACAACGGGTACTCGGTGGCCTGGGGCGCCGACATCAGCGACAAGGGATTCTCGTGGAAGAATGGTGTGGCCATCGTGCCCGAAAAAAAGCTCACCGACCTGACGGGAACGGAAAAGGAAAAATGGGAAAAACTGACGGAAAAGGAGAAACAGGAAGCGCTGTATAAATTCGCCGGCCCGATGAAGGAGAAAACGATCACGCAGGAGATGCGGCAGGAAGCGTTCGACAACTACAGCCTGACCGACGACCATGGCATGCAGATCACCGGGATCGCAAAAGACCAAAACGGTAACGTGTATTACCTGGTGAAAAACTCATGGGGCACAGACCAGAAATACAAGGGCTACCTGTATGCTTCAAAGCCATACGTACTGCTGAACACCATCGACATCATGGTGCATAAGGATGCGATACCAAAGCAGATCCGAAAAAAGCTTGGTTTATAATGATCCTTTCCATCATCATCCCCGCTTACAACGAAGCAAAGACCATTCACCTGATCCTGGATAAGGTGTTGGCGGTCAGGCTGATCAACGACATTGAGAAAGAGATCATCATCGTCAACGACTGCTCGAAGGATGCCACTGTGACCGTCGTGGAGCAATACATCGAAACGCATCCTGACCATACTATCCGCCTGTTCAACCAGCCAAGGAACATGGGTAAAGGTGCGGCGCTGCACCGGGGAATTAATGAGGCAAAAGGGGATTATATCATCATCCAGGATGCCGACCTGGAATATGATCCGGAAGAATATAACCTGCTGCTAAAACCCATCATTAGTGGTTTTGCCGATATTGTTTATGGTTCCCGTTTCCTTGGAGGAAATCCTCACCGCATCCTCTTCTACTGGCACAGCATCGGCAACAAATTCCTGACAAACCTCTCCAACATGTTCACCAACCTGAACCTGACGGACATGGAAACCTGCTATAAGCTATTCCGGGCGGAGATCATCAAAAAAGTGTATTTCAAAGAGAACCGGTTTGGCTTCGAGCCTGAAGTAACGGCAAAAATTGCACGGTTAAGGGGAATCCGCATCTATGAGGTGGGAATATCCTATTATGGGAGAACATACGACGAGGGGAAAAAAATTAACGCCAGGGATGGATTTCGAGCCATTTACTGCATTTTAAAGTATAATCTGTTCAATCGCAAGTATCTGAAATGATCTTACCCCGGATACCACATACACACACCGGATATTAGTACCGTAATGTCCAATACACATTTGGACGGTACTTTCATTTTTTAATAATTCTTTCCTGCTGGGCAATCAATAAGCTATCCAGGTTATGGAACTGCCAGTTCATCGTACGGGAAGATAAATGATATTCCAGGATCAGTACCGCATTCAGGGGGGAGTTGTTCAGTCCGCACGCCATAAAATGGATCTCATCCACTGAATCCATTGAAAAAGGTGTGCCACTCGTATCCCCCATGATACATATCACTTCGGTCCCGCGTTTTTTTACCTCCACAAGCCTTGGATAAATCGTTTTTACAAATGTACTGCCGGACGAATCGCAATTGGAGTTCCAGTATACAAAATCACTGTGTGAATAGGCGGCAGGATTGGGCAGATTGGGCACACCGCGCCAAATCCCGTGGTGCATTATCAGAACAAGATGGGATGAAAAATGTATGGTATCACAGACATCCATCAGGATTTTATATTGCTTCTCAATATTTTCGCAATCGGTGGGGACCAGGTTTGTATTCATGACAATGGAAGTAATTCCCTTGTTATAATGCGTGAAATAGGTTTCGCGCCCTGTAAATTCCTTCAACCACTCCAGGTTACCATTTCTGGCATCATGGTTACCGAGGGCCCAGTAGGTTGTGGGACTGGTCAGATCGAATATAGAATCTATATACTGGAGAGTGGAATATTCCAGTGTGGCTTCCGATTGAACATCTCCTCCCAGCCATATTCCTTCGTATCCGCTCAGATCAAGCTGTTCCACCCTGGGATCGATTTTATGGTCGGAACTGTATATATGTCCCATAAAAATATACCGCAGGGTATCCTGGTCCTGACCTGTCGTCCAAAACGGACTCCAAAACAGAATGAAAAGAAATGCCCGGATGATTTTATTGTTTTTTCTCACTGAATCTTTTAATGATCCATTCATTAGCATTCCGATGGATTATTTCATCTATCAAATTTATAACAAAGTCACATCAGAAGGTATTTTAAAGATCAAAAATGATATTATTATTGCTGGAATCTTATCCGGGATTCGATCTGAGGGTCTCCGTGATTAAAAATAATTTTACCACAGAGGCGAAGGAAGTAAACACTGAGGCGTGCGGAGGGGTTTAGTGGTACATTTCCGACTTCAGGAGCCCGACGCGGTTCAGGAAATGCGCCAGGGATGTCTTCAGCACCCCGAACGCATAGATGGTGCTGTTCCGTAAATTGATGGAGGATGCTTCCTTGAAGTACTTCGTGGGGCAGGTGATCTCAGCAACCGGGAATCCCGCATAGATGATCTGCGACAGCATCTGGTTGTCGAACACGAAATTATCCGAGTTGGTATTGTAGTTCACCTTTTCCAGCACCTCCCTCGAGAACGCCCTGTAGCCGGTGTGGTATTCTGATAATTTCTGTCCCACCAGCAAATTCTGTATGAAGGTCAGGAAGCGGTTGGAAACGTACTTGACCCACGGCATCCCGCCTTTAAGGGCGCCGTTGCCCAGGATGCGCGAGCCCAGTACCACGGGATAGACATCGTTGGCGATCAAGAATGCCATGGAGTGGATGAGTTTCGGAGTGTACTGGTAATCCGGATGTAGCATGATGACAATGTCGCCTCCAAGCTCCAGCGCCTTGTTGTAGCAGGTCTTCTGATTGCCTCCGTATCCCTTGTTCCGGTCATGGACCACGATATGCCGGATTCCGATCCGGTGCGCCAGTTCGGCTGTCCGATCGAGGCTTTTATCGTCCACCAGCACTACCTCATCCACGATATCAAAGGGGATCTCCTGATACGTCTGTTCCAGCGTCATCTCTGCATTATATGCGGGCAGGACGACGATTATTTTCTTGCCGTTGATCATATCCGGCTGATTAGTTGAGTTTTACGATCTCCAGATCGTCGAAATGAACGGTTTGTTTTCCGCTGTTCCAAAGGTACACCTTCAGCGGATCATCTCCAAGACCTTCGGGAACCGTCACGTACATCACCAGCTGTCTCCACCCTTTCGCGTCCGTACGGATGTTGTCGTTCACTGCTTTGTAGAACACGCCAGGTTTGTCAGAGGCTGCCACCAGGTGGCTTTCATAATAATCTTCAAGCCGCCAGACGCTGAGCCGGTAGCGGTCGCCGGATTTAAGTCCCGTGAGGGCATACTCCAGTCCGAAGCGGTTCTTTGTGTCAAGCTTGACAGAACAGGATCCTGACCGGGCCTTTTCCCGGGATTGCAGCCAGCCTCCTCCGAATGTATATGCCTGGTTGACAAAACAGGAGCGGTCATCCGTAAGAGAATCGGCGTCACAGAAAATCCGTTCGCCGGAAGGTGCATCCAGGCGGGTTATCAGGGGCTCAATGGCATTGGTATCCAGTTCGTAAAGCGAATGAATACGGCCACGGTACACTTCTTTCAGGGGGAAGCCTTTCCGGCCGATGGTAGCCACTTCCTCACCGGAGATTGCCCGGCTGATAAAGATGATCTTTTTGCCCGACATCCGCAGGATGTCTTCCATGCTCATCTCTGCTTCCCAGTTGTAAAAGAGGTATGTCCTGACATCATAGAACAAGGTTTCGGGGTACACCGCTTTCAGCTCGGGCAGGATCCTTCGTTTGGCATAGGCACTCCCGAACTTCAGCGCGGAGAATTTGTTGATGGTGTTGGGATAGTAATATACCCGTGTAAAGCCGGCAAATTGAGCATCGACGCGAGAAAGAGTGGCATCCGTTTCCTCGTTCGTGATGCGGTAGTAATGATCTGCAGTCTTCAGGTAGGGTATGTTTCCTATTACGAAAATGACCACCAGACCGGTAAACAGGACCGGTGAGGCGATCCGTGTCAGTGCTGGCCTCCTGATGAGGCGTTCAAGGCTCAGGATGATCAGAAAGACGGCCAGTCCAAGGAATCCCTGTGCGGGAAGAAGGTAGTGGTTGGCATGGTAGTGTTTGGCCACGATCACGATGCTGAGGGCGATCATGAATGTAATGGCGGAGAGAAGCTTCACCGAGGGTATGGGGCCGTCATGCTTTTCGACAGGCGCCCGCCGGATGATCTTTCGGATCAGGAAGGTGGCCAGCAGCGTCAGGGAAACGAAGAAAACCGCTGTCATCACGGGATTCGTAACGAAGATCTGAGCAATGTTGCTGAGATAGGTCTGTGTATCTATGACGCCCCTGCTGCCCTGTCCGTAAATGCCTGTATGCGTGGATAGCCGGTAGAACCAGTCGAACATGTGTCGGTACTCCGGGAAGGCTGGAGAGGTGAATAGAACAAACGTCACCGCCGTTCCGGCGACGAAGAGGCTCTTTCGCAGCCAGCCGCTCAAACGAAGCAGAGGGATGAAGAACAGAGGGAAATAGGTGGCTTTGGTGGCCAGTCCAAATCCTGAAAGAAGAGCAAAGAGGATCACATATTTCCATGAGTCCCTGTCTGGATCATAGAGATAATAGATTAGGGCCATCACCATCAGTGTGGTTACCATGAACAATACGGGTTCCGGCGAGACTTTGGTCCAGACGTGTTCCAGTACGTTGGCCGACAGGAAGGGTGTGAACTGAAAGATCAGTGCATGCCAGAGGGAGCCCGTTTTCTTCCATCCCACCCATCCCAGCAGGATCAACAAAAGGGCGATGAGTATGATAAAGGTCACCCGGATCAGCTGAATGTACCGGTCGGGATCCCGGATCACCCTTTCGATCAGTAAATGGTCATGGTGCCCGTCGAATACGGAGGCCGTTGCCAGGATGGCAGCATTCATTTCCATCACCGTCGTGCCTGGATTGTCGATATGCCCGACAGGCTTTCCCTTTAACAGGTTCAGCGCGTTGACAAGGTAAATGTAATCGGGATCGTTGGCGTAATGGGTCCTGTTGAAGGGGATCCCAAACAGGAGAAAAAGCGCTGGCAGGATCAGTAAGGCAAGGATGGGGGCGGATTTTCTCATCATTGGATCGGAAGAAGGATTAGATGGCCACCTGGGACTTAAACAGCAGGATGCCGTTGATGTACTTTGAGTTCTTGATCAGCCGGAACGGTAATTCGCTGGTGATCTCATCGGCGACATCGTCCTGGTCAAAATCGTATTTCAGCTCCAGCACCACCTCCGTGTGGATGGAACGGGCCCTCTCAAACTTGTTGGGAAGAGTATAAACGTCAAAATACTGCAGCTGGTCGTCAATTGTGATCCTGAAACGGCGATCGTGGCTCTGATAATAACTTCTGTGATACGAGTTCAGGAGTGAGGGCTGAAGGATGGTCAGCTCATTCTGGACCCATTCAGGTAGTTCTGATTGTGCGAAAACCCTAATTATATCTTCGCCGGTCAATTCCTGGTCAACGTCAAAAGTTATAAGGGGAAACGACAGCTTCCGGCCAACATAGCCATTTTTGATCTTGATCTCCAGGACCGGGTTCTGAATTTTGCCAAACAGTTCCCCGTACCATCGTATACGGAATTTTTTCCGGTCGGAGCTGCCGTAAATATTATCATAGAAGAAGCGCAGGGAGGGGGTGTCGAAGTACAGGTTGTTGACCTGGCGTTGTTTAAAAATGGGTGAAAACACTGCCGGGTGAAACCGGATGATCATTTCTGCCTGAGAACGGGAATACGGGTGGATAAGAAATTTCCTTTCGAACCGTTGCCGGGTCAGGGGGGTATACTCGGTGTTCATGATCCTGCGACCCGTTTAATACCCTTTGTTGTCGATGAAAACCACTTTTACATCGGGGCTGATCTTCTGCAGTTCTTCTTTGCAATCCTGGAGGTTCCCGGTCTGTTTGATTTCAACCAGAAAAGAGGCCTCTATCAAATGGTTTGATTCGTCGAAGCGTTTCAGTTCGGCAGCGCTGAAATTCTTACGCACAATGTCGCTGATCGTATTGAGCTGTATAAGGCCGGGTGAAGCACTTGAAATGGTAAGGTAGAGGTTCTGTTTCTCCGATTTGCGGGATAAAAAGTGACGGGCCCACAGGATGGCCACAATGATCAGAAAGGCGATCACCACGATATTACGCTGGTTGGCCCCCAGTCCGAGTCCGATAGAAATGCACAGAAAAAGGTAGGCCAGCTCTTCGGGCTCTTTGATGGCGTTCCTGAACCTGACGATGGAAAGGGCTCCGACCAGCCCAAGGGAAAGAGCCAGGGAAGACTTGACGATGGAGATGATCAGCATGGTGGCAAAGGCCAGGAGAATGAAGTTGGAGGCAAAACTTCTCCGGTTCGAAATACTTTTCCCGCATTTGAGATAGGTCCACCGTAAGATCAGCATCAATACGACAATGATCGCCGAGTTGATCAGAAAGTCGGTGACCGATATCTCTGATGTCTGGGTGATCAAAAACTTTTGAAACAATTGCCATTTATCCTGCATAACCTGATTTTTAAAGAGTGTAAAAATAGATAAAGTGATTGTATTTGGTTCGTTGTTAATAAAACATGGAGGCAACATCCTTTTTGTCTCCCTGTATGATGCTGTCGTTGAGTGTTACAAGTGATTTCAGTTCCACCCAGGTCGCATGCCGGATATTATCAAGCCGGATATTGGCTGCTTTGATGGTTCCCTCACCGTATTCTGGTTTTTTCCGGTAGGCAGCCAGGCCATAATTACAGTTAATCATTTCACAATCAAACACATTTAAGACAGAAAGATCTTTTGCAGCCATACCGATATTGCAATCCGTAACCGTGCAGTTCCGGACCGTCAGTGATGATTTCTCTCCACAGCTGATCCCCTTGTCGCCTGCCCTGACCACGCTGCACTCTCTAATCTCAACGGTGCTTCCAGAGAAGTCGATAGCATCGTTACCCAGGTTGATATAGCGGCCGTTGATGACCGTTCCTGTGCAAAAGTCGTTGTCAAAAGCATCGGCAAAGGTATTTTCAAAGGTCAGGAGATCGGCCGTATAATCGCATCGGATCAGGTTCATCGCATCCTCACAGTGGTTATTGCGTACCACTGTTTCTTTTATATCCACGTCGGACTCATAGTACGTCACGGCGCCGGTGAGTGTCCATCCTTTATAATCCAGTGTATTAAGGTCTTCAAAGATCACATGTTGCATGATGCACCGCTCTTTGGATTGCAAAACAGTGAATCCCATGGCTGTGGAATCGGAGGAGGTAATCATGACCGGATCCTGGGCCGTGCCATTGAGAAAGACAGGTGAATTGGATATGAAACCCGCCTTATTAATGATATCCAGCTTGCACCCTGGCTCAAAATATACCCTATGTCCTGCCGGAATGATCAGGAATTCATCAAGAACATGCTTTCCTTTCGTAAAAATCACTTTATCCTGCTCCCTGACAAAGATCGTATCCCTTTCAAAAACACCCAGCTGTTCCAGCTCCCTTCTCGGATTACCCTCTGTCGGGTATGGCCAGGGGTTGACCGGGACAATGTAAGTCTTCTCTCGTCCCTTTACCCAGAAATAAAGGAACTGAACAGCCGTGTCCGATTCAATGAGAACGGACTGGTCCATGCCGGAAACAAAGGCAGGGACCGTGAAGCCGGGAGCGACGGGATAACGCAGCCGGTCAGGGCTTTTACCTGTACCCAATAAAAGGATCTCCTGGGTGTAATTATTAAAAACCCTCACCCAACATGTGCCTCCATCGGTCTTTTCCCTGTAGGCCTTTACGTACTGGGGCGGGAAAAGATCGTGGAACGTCGTATCATATTTTGTCAGTATCCTGAAATTTTTCAGAATTCTGGAGGCATAATCCGGATCCTCGCTGACCATTTTTTTATACCGCACCAAGGCTTCACGCACTCCGGCAGCGCTCTTCGATAAAAACTGCCTGTCATACCTGTAAAAAGGAAATTCCTTCTGGATCAGTTCCTCATTTTCAGTCAGATCGGATTCGATGGACTGCATGAACGTGTTGATAAATTCTCCGGATGAATATTTTTCAAGATACTGAATATATAATTTTATAAATTGTTGATCCTGAAATAGATAAAAAAGCATTACCTGGTGGGGCTCGATATCGGGTTTGCCGAATTTATCGATCTCGCCCAGAAACGCCTGGTTACCGACCGGCAGGATCGGCCCGTTGGTATATCCGTCAAAAACAATGGGTTCAAGTTTGCAGAGCACGGGATTATAGTACAGCCGCTGGTTGTGCCACGGAATGGCGTGCCAGGCCTGTGTCACATCGCAAATGGCGTAGTAGCGGGCCAGTTTGTCGAGATCAAACAACTCCGAAGGAGGCTGGAGGGTGTTTTTGAATTCATAGGCAAGGTTCTGTGCAATAAGGAACTCGGCCATGAGGGCCGGATCGGTCATGGTGCGTTTGACATTAAACGGCTCGATGACCGATGTTTCAAAACAGGGAAGCATATGATACTTTTTCGTCAGGAAGGCCACCTGCTGGATGGCCCAGAAAGCCTCTTCCGTCAATTTCAGGATGGGTCCTTCCCTGCGGTTCCTGGATTCGACCAGGTGTTTGTCGAAGTGTTCCTCGTAGGCATACAGGCCAAGACTTCGGTCGGTCAGATAGACCGGTATGAATTCGTATGAAGTGTTCAGTACATCCTCCTGGTCGCACAGGCGGTGGGCCGCCCACTCATTGAGAAAATCGCGGGCCATAGGTGTTTGGATGGAAAATGTACGCATGTGCCTCCAGCCGTATTCCTTTCCAAGCTTGATCCGGAACGACCATTTATCGCCGTACAGGTGATCGAGCCAGTCGCCTTTCAGGCGGACCTTTGCTTCCATCATATCACCGTCCTGGCCGAAAAACAGGATACCGGGTACCCAGGAGGAGGCATCCGTTTCGAGCACACCCTGTCCGAACGCTTTCATCCTGTCGCGCTGAATGGTGATCATGTCCACTGAATCGATGAACAGGCGCAGGGGGCTCTGGCTGTATTCAGGGTATTGTTTCCGTGGTGAGGAAAAAACATGCAGGTCGTCGAAATAGATCGTGGTGGTGTCGGGATTCCAGACGTAGATGATCATTTCAGCCTGGTCAATCGTGGGGGGAATAAAAAATTCAAGGCGGATCTGTTCCCAGCCACTGGGGTCAGTCTCCACCACATCCCGGGAAGCCTGGTAAAAATCATTATCCAGGATATCGGCCACCAGCACGCCGACACCTTTCGTTCCTTTTTTCCAGACCCTCAGGTCAAAATACTCATCGGCCGTGACCATTGGAAGGGTGCATTTCAATCCGTACTGTTCATCAGGGGTTAGTTTTATAGAAGATTTCCCCGAACGGGACTGCTCTGCCGTCCGAAGATACGCACTGCCCAACCGGTAGCTGGTATCTGTCGTAGTAAACGATGCCCCATCTGAGCTGACACTTTCCAGGTCGCTGAAAAAATCCCTCCCCGGATTGACTTTCTTTTCTTCCATGCAGGATATCAGCGAAAGAATCATAAAGAGCCCTCCGACAATCTGGAGGAATCTTCTTTTCCGCTTTAGATAGTGATCAAAAAGAAACATTTGTACTTTTGTAGAAGGTGAATCCTGTTATCCTGCAATTACAAAAGTACATAATTTTAGAAAACCGGGCAGTTTTCGCCACTATCCCATGAATCCCAAGAAAAATCACATTATCCTGACATTGCTCCTGTGCTTCCTGCTGACTGCCGGCATGGCTCAGAAGCCGACCGGGAATACATTCGGGGGAGCATTGAATGAACAGGGAATTTGCTTTGACCTGACGGGCGACAATGGTTTCATCATTGCCGGGAATACACGGAGCATGGGAGCGGGAAGTAACGACATTTACCTGGTGAAGGTGAATCAGTTCGGGATGCCCGAATGGGAATATTCGTACGGGATCCAGTACCATGATTTCGGGATGTGGGTGGAACAGACGCGGGACATGGGATTCATCGTAACGGGATACAAATGGGGGCAGGGACACGGCGGGGAGGATGTCGTATTGCTGAAGACTGATGCATTCGGTGAACAGCAATGGAAAAAATACATCGGTCACCAGCACCGGGACCAGGGATTCTGTGTCAGGGAACTGTCGGACGGATACATCATCACCGGCCATACGATGAGTTACACCGAACCCGGCGACATTTATGCGGTGAGAACGGATACAGAGGGCAACGTGATTTGGGATAACTATTTTGGGACCAATCAGATAGATTACAGTTATGACATCACCCCGGCTCCAGACGGACAGTTCCTCATTGCCGGTACCATGGGTGGATTTTACAATGTGGACCTGACCATTTTCCGTATCCCGGATTGCGATGCGCTGCTTGTCCGGATCAACGGTGAGGGGGAGCAGGTCTGGCAAAAACTTTATGGTGGAGACGGCCATGACTGGTTCTGGTCGGTGAGTCCCTCTCCCCAGGAAGGATATTACTGCCTGGGGTCCACCCAGAGCTATGGCTGGGGAAGTTTTGACATGTACCTGGTGAAAATTGACGATGCGGGAGAGGAACTGTGGTATAAGACCTTCGGGGGTAGCCGGTTCGATTATGGGCAATCGCTCAGCGTAGCCCCGGACGGGAACCTGTATCTTTTAGGCACAACACAAAGCTTCGGGCAAAATGGATCCACAGACCTGTACCTGGTCAAGACCGATCCGCTGGGCGAAAAGATCTGGGAGCTGGTGATCGGGGGTGATTATTCGGATTACGGGCACTGCGTCAGGGCCACCCCGGAAGGGGGGTGTGTCATTCTCGGCGACTACCAGTGGGCGGATGAGACCAAAGATATATACCTGATCCGGATCGACAGCCTGGGTAACATCATATCGCTGGGAAGCGATGACGATCTGGCGGGGGAGAGTAACCTCTTCATCTATCCGAATCCTTTTACCAGCCAGGCCATGCTGCTGGTCAAAGACAGTTCCGCCCTGAAAGGGTACGACCTCATGATCTTTAACCAGAATGGCCAGCTGGTGGAGCAGACAAAGAACCTGAGGTCCCAGAGCGTTCCCCTCAAACGCAGGCACATGGAGCCGGGCTCCTATTACATAAAGATCTCCTTTCCCGACACGCCGGGGAAAGTCCTGGTGGGAACCTTTATCGTCTACTGATCTTTCCATGCTGTGAGATCAGCAGGCTGTCGGGAGAATCGCACCGGGCATTCCAGCAGATAAAATCAATATACTGAAAGCACTACATGTCCAGCTATTCCATCCTGGGATCGATCTTGTTCCTTTTTTCACGTAACTTCTTATCCACAATCCAGACTGCGTCAATATGGATCATTTCGTCGACAGTAGCATTCCTTTTGGCAGCCTTTTCCCTGATCAGCTCCATCCACTCCTTGTTGTTCCGGATGTTGCGTTCTGCCTCAGCGATCATGGCTGCCCTTTCAACAGCCGCTTTTCTCCCCTCCACCGTAATCATATCGTACACCTGGTCGGTGAATCCAAAATCAAAATTAGACAACGTTGCATCAGTGGCCATTAAAATCACAAAATCCGCTGATCTCAGTTCAGCAGGAATATCCAGATCTTTCACCTGCTGATCTTTAGGATAGGGACCGTATGCTGCACGGAAATAGTACCAGAACTTATCCTGGCTATAGATCTTCTGAGTTATGCCCTTGCCAAAAAGGTTCCAGTTATAGCTGTCGGCAATGGTGATTACCACTGGTTTGAACGTAGATGCGTCCTCCCTGTAGTAAAATTCAGGATAGGGCATTGCATAGTGCGGGACATCGAAAATCAGATTCATACCCCGGGCAATGTCATAATCAGGTACCCGTAATTCATGTGACATAGTCACTTCATTCCATCCAAAATCCACCATCGTTTTACCCTTATCCCGTTCCATGTATCTTATGATTGAATCCAGGACCAGCCCTTCACCGTAACTGCTCCAGTGAATGCCGGTCTTCGGGTAAAGCGGATAGGGCGCCTTGTCTTTGATCAATGTGAACCATTGATTGGCATCGATGAACCGGATCTGTTTTTCTTTCAGTCTTTGCATCAGGTACTCCTGGTTAGTGGTATCCTTTTGCCAGGGTTTGAATTTATCAGGGATATATTCGGGGAAAAAAGTGCCTTTGCCCGGGGCAAAAACGATCAGCAGGGTGGTGCCGTTCCTGTCAAGGCTGTCGCTGATAGCTTTGAGCTTTTCGGAGTACCTGTCCCATTTTTCGGTTCCTGTGAAATCTCTTCCAAGATACGCCTTGATATAAAAAACTTCAAAAAGGAAGCCTTTCTTCCCGAGGATGACATCCTGTGCCAGGGCCATATTAAAACATGAAAAAGCGATCTGGTTATTGATCCTGACCAGGGCGGGCCGGAACCCGATGTGCTGTTCAAAATAAGGAGTGTACAAATCCTGGAACGTACTGTTAAAGAAATCATGGAATGAAAAAGCAGGCTCTTTTGCCAGGACATAGGAGCCCTCAAGGGGTTTCACCCTGACCACCGGCAACACTTTCTGGAACAGAGGCAAAAAGAGCGCCACGACAATAACAGCATAGGTGATGTATTTAATCCTTGTCATGGAATCAGAAACGGAAATAGATGAATGGATTGAATCCCTGGGATGTGATGGAGCTGGCGCAGATGATCAGCAGAAGCAGTCCTCCTGCGGCCATAGTCAGGATGATCCGGTCGTTTTGTTGCTTTGAAAAAACCCTTACCTGCCAGGCTTCGATGGCCCTGAAACCGCCGTAGAAGGCAAACAGGGCGCCCAGGGCCAGCATGGTCCAGAACCGCTTATCGAAGTCAAAGGCAGTTGCCGTGAAATCCAATGCGAACATCTGTCCGAGGTACGACCAGGCTGCCGGCAGGCCGTCGGCCCTGAAAAGCACCCAGCCGATCAGGGTAATGAAGAAGGTGATGACAATGCTGGGTATTTTGCCGATCTTTTTATACACCTTCAGTAAAAACAGTCGGTCGAGGACGAGAAAGGTCCCGTGAAAAGCGCCCCATACCACAAAATTCCACGCAGCGCCATGCCAGAGGCCGGAAAGGAGGAATACCAGCCAAAGATTGAAGTACATCCGCAGGGTGGAGACACGGTTACCGCCCAGAGGTATATACAGGTACCCTTTCATGAACCGTCCAAGGGTCATGTGCCACCGGCGCCAGAATTCAGAGATACTTTGCGAAATGTAAGGATTGTTGAAGTTTTCCGGGAATTCAAATCCGATCATACGGCCCAGCCCGATGGCCATATCCGAGTATCCTGAGAAATCGTAATAGATCTGGAAAGCGTAAGCCACCACTCCGATCCATGCCAGGGGTGTGGTCAGTTCAGCGGGAGAAAGGGCAAACACTTTGTCCACATATTCTCCCAATACATTGGCAATCAGTACTTTTTTAGCGAGGCCTATGGTGAACCTGAAGAAGCCGGTAAGGCGGTTATCCAGGTTTTCGTTGGCCTGGCGATCGTTGATCTGGTCAGCCACCTCCACATACCTGACGATGGGCCCTGCGATCAGCTGGGGAAACATCAGGATGTACATGGCAAAATCCCACACATTGTCCAGGGGACCATGCACCTTTCGGTACACATCGATGGGGTAGGTCATTTTCTGGAACGTAAAGAAGGATATCCCGATGGGGAGGGCGACGCCCGCCCAGGAAATTTCACCGGCCCCAACATTCTGGAGGATGGCGTTCAGGTTGTCAACAAAGAAATTAGCGTACTTGAAATATCCGAGCAGGGCGATGTTATGGATGACCGACAGGGTAACGATCTGTTTTCTTTTTCTGCCTGTGCTCCGGTGCATCCATCTGACCAGGTAGAAATCCAGGGTGATGGAAGCCAGAACAATGAAAATGAATTTGGGTGCGCCCCAGGCATAGAAAAATATGCTGGCAATCAGCAGGATGATGTTCTTGTACCGTTTGTCGGACAGATAATATGCCAGCAGAAAGACCGGCAGAAAATAAAAGATGAAGAGGCTGCTGCTGAATACCATATCACGGACTTATAACCAACGCAGAATCGATTTTTCCGGCCGTCAAATTTAAAGGAATTTTATAAATATCCGATATTTTCATCTCTTGCTCTCTTTCGCCTGGCGCCTTGCTTCCCGTTCTTGTCTTTGTTTTGAGAGCTTTTCCTGAAGGCCTTTATAATCAGGGTATTCCAGATACTGATAATATTCTTTAGTAGGTTTCATTTTGCCGAAAGTCTCCCAATAGGCTTTTTTGGTCATGGAAGCAAAATGGATGGCACCGTGAATGTACTGATTGACCTGGAAATTATTAAAAAAAATGAGAAAGGCCAGGAAGATAACAGAAGAAATACGAATCCAGATCTTTTTTGTCAGGATCCACTGGATCAGTGCAGCCAGGGGTAAAGCCAGAATACCATAGGAATCAATGAAAGCCCGAAGGCCAAAACTACCTCCGTACCACCAGTCACACCAGGACGATATGATATAAATATTAACGAGGGTAAATAACAGCACGGGCCAGAAAGAGCCCCTCATGTATCTGGGAAGCAAGGGAATGCCGGCAAGGGCAAGTGCCATTACCGGGGTGTAGAGCAGCCAGCCTTTACGGTAACTGAACAGCACATTGATGATTTCCGGATCATGAAAGAAAAATCCGGCCTTGGAGCCATATGAAAAATAAAAATACGATCCCGCGACTGTTTTCCAGTACAACAACTGTGGTATCCAGACCAGGCATGCGAACAAAAGGATGATGATCAGTTTCTTATATTCCCGGATGAACAGCTTCAACCTGTTTATCGGGCCGTGCAACGACGTTGTGCCCCAAAAAAGAAAGAGAATGACCACAACTGCATTCGTGGGACGTATCAGTGTAATGATGCCGCCTAACAGTCCAAGTACGATGGATGTCAGATAACGGGGATTTTCATACCACTTGATGACGGTATATAAAAATCCGGTTATAAGTGCAAAACTGTAAGCGTGGGACATCGGTGCCTCTATCGTTGCATAATAGAGTAAATTAGTCCCAATTACAACCGTGAACAGGGTGATGGACGACGTTATTTCGGAGACATAACGTGAAAGTATCTTTCGAAGAAAAAGAAGGCCGAGCCCTAAATAGAAGATACAGCTGACCAGCAGGGCAATTTTGTATGTAAGGGTATAACCGTTGGCTTCAAATCCAAGCAGGGGTGCCATTCCATGGGCTATAAGAAAAAAGGGCGAATAAAGGATAGAAAGGCCACAGGTGAATTGTATCACTCCTTTCCCGGTGGGGCTTTTCAGAAACCAGACCTTGTCCATATAGAACTCAACATCCTCTTTAATAAAGTCCAGATAAAGGTCATTGCCATGGATGACGACAGCAGGAAGATAAAGATAATAGCCCATTACATCGCTTACTATCGGTTTATTTCCTGTATTCCAAATCTTATAACTAAGGTTATAAATGATAAGAAGAAGAAGAATGAACCAGACAGTGAGCTTGGGTAGTTTTTTTAAAAGGCCGGGAATAGTGATCTTTAGTCCTTTAAAACGCATCATCATCGTAATCTTTCTGTTTCTGGGTACCTTGCCCTCCGAAACAGTCTAGATCTACTGAAAGGGGACTCAGGGGTTTTTCAAAATCTCCCATGGATATATGAAGATCCGGGTCACTGTAAACTTTTTTCATATAGATGGCCCAGATCGGCAGGGCCGTGTTGGCTCCCTGCCCGAGAGTCAGCGACCGGTAATGGGCGGCGCGGTCCTCACAGCCGGCCCAGATGCCTGTCACCAGCTCCGGCGTCATGCCGATGAACCATCCGTCGGACTGATTCTGCGTGGTGCCGGTCTTCCCGGCAATGGGATTGGTGAATCCGTACCTGTACCGCAGCCGGACCCCCGTACCGGTCTGCACCACCCCTTTCATCAGCTCGATCATCAGATAGGCGGTCTCTTCGCTCATGGCCTCATTGATCCGCGGGACAAACCGTTCCAGCACATTACCATAGGCATCTTCGATGCGCGTGATGAAGATCGGTTCAATATAAACGCCTTTGTTGACAAATGTGTTGAGCGCTCCCACCATCTCATAGAGCGAAAGATCAGCAGATCCCAGGGCTATGGAGTACACCGCCGGAATGTCACTGGTTACGCCCATTTTCCGGGTGATGGTGATGACCGATTCCGGGGAGTAGCGCTTTATCAGAAAAGCAGATATCCAGTTATTGGAATGAGCCAGGGCCTCTTTCAAACTGATCATCTGCCCCAGCTTGTATTCTGATGTGTTCTTTGGTTCCCAGAGACTTCCGTCATATAATTGGATACTGTAAGGGATGTTGGGAACCTCTGTACATGGCGAAAACTCACCCTGCTGCATGGCCAGGGTATACAAAAAGGGTTTGAAGGTGGAACCCACCTGGCGCTTGCCCACCGTCACATTGTCATACTGGAAATATTTGAAGTCCGGACCTCCCACGTATGCTCTGACAAATCCCGTGTTCGGTTCCACCGACATGAGCGAGGCGCGGTATATGAATTTATAATACCGGATGGAATCCATCGGGCTCATGACCGTATCAACGGGCCCGTCCCACGAAAATACCGTCATGGGGATCCGTGTATTGAAAACCAGCTGGATCGAGTCATCCGGCATTCCGGCTTCTTTCATGCCGCGGTACCGGTCACTGCGTTTCATGGCCTGGGTCATCAGCTTTTTGATCTCCGTGGCAGGGTCGGAATCAGGGAAGACAAAAGGCGCATTGGGTACGTTCTTCCAGTGTTTGTAGAAATCAGGCTGGATGTTCCTGCTCAAATGTTCCCTGACTGCTTCCTCAGCATACCGCTGATACACGGAGTTAATGGTTGTATAGATCTTCAGTCCGTCCATGTACAGGTTGTACGTCGTGCCATCGGCTTTCCTGTGGGTCTCGCACCACTCGTTCAGCCTGACGCGGATCGCCTCCCTGAAATACTGGGCGATACCTGAGGTATGATCAAGGATCATATACTTCGTCATATCCAGGGGCAGTTGATGGATGGAGTCGTATTCCGCCTGGGTTATGAAATCATACTTTCTCATCTGGCCCAGGACGGTTTCCCTTCGTTGCAACGCCCTGTCGGGATGCCTGACCGGACTGTAATAGGACGGTGCTTTCAGGATTCCGATCAGCAGAGCAGATTCCTCGATGGTCAGATCGATCGGCTCCTTGTTGAAAAATGTACGTGATGCCAGTCTGGCGCCAAACGCCTGGCTGCCAAACGACACCGAATTCAGGTACATCGCGGCAATTTCCTCTTTGGTGTAATTGCGCTCCAGCTTGGTGGCCGTGATCCATTCCTTTAACTTGAAAAGCACCAGCTCTGCCTTGCCGATATCGGATTTGCGGGGAAAAAGATTTTTGGCCAGCTGTTGTGTGATGGTGCTGCCTCCTCCCATGTCCTGGCCAGTCAACAGCCCGAATGCCACGCGGAAATTAGCCTTGAAATCAATACCCGAATGTTTGGAGAAACGTATGTCTTCCGTGGCTAGCAGGGCATGAATCAAATGAGGTGAGATCTCACGGTAAGTCACGTTCGACCGGTTCTCAATGTAATAGGTTCCCAGAGTTTGCTGATCAGCCGATATGATTTCCGATGCCAAGTTGCTCTTGGGATTTTCCAGCTCTTCGAACGAAGGCATGAATCCGAACAAACCCATGGATATGCCCAGGAATATCAAAAAGATGAACCCGATAGTGGAAAGGTAAGCTATCCAGAACCTCCTGATGTATTTCCTGTAGTTATCCGGTATATTCTTTGACTTCATGGCAGGATTTCTCTCTCGGCATTAATACCTTTCGATGCGCAATCCCACATCATGGATCCCTTTCAGGTAATTTTCCCTCATGGCCTGTTCAATGCGGAAAACATACGTTCCTTTCATTGGTAAATGAATTCCTTTTCTAAACGGATAACGGTTGTCTTTTATTTTACCCAGGCCCCTTCCTCGCCATTTGCCAGAAGGATCCGCGAGGACATACTCCACCGTGTCCCTGTAGAGCTGTCCGTCGGGAAAACGGGTGTGAACAAAAAAATAGATGTTGCTGTAAGGATATTCATTGGTATGCCTGAGGTTGATGTACAAATTATAAATGGAAATGGTGTCGGCGATCTCCACCCTGAATTCCTTTGCATCACGCGGTATCCATCCTTCCGGATTGACCGGTTCATTGCTGTCGAACACCCGGTTCGGATCACACGCCCCCGTCATCACTACCAAAACACCGATAATCAAATATATATACGTCCCATTTTTCATACAACCCTCTAAACATCCATCACTACAATACTGGAACCCCTACAGGGTTCTCCTTTTATCAAAACACCTTTGTGCCGCAGCTTGTCCCGACGAAGTCGGGATGCCTCTGTGCCTTTTCAAATAACCACCGAGATCTCATTCCCGCTGTCAAACCGTCTGAGATCATCCTGGCCGACCACATTTTCAAAGTCAACCTTTTGTTCTTTGATCTTGGCAAAATCCTCCAGCTTTTCAGGGAAAACTCCCTTGGTGTTCTGTTCGATGATCTCCCTTACTTTCTCCACGGGGATGGCCATCAGGTTATTGGGATCCACGACATAGGAATACCACATAATCTGGCTGAAGATGTCTGTCTTCTGGTGCACTGCTTCTCCCTTTCGGGTTTTCAGGATGATCTCGCTGTTGGGGAAATGTTTCAGTGCATCGATGTAGACTTCGTACTCATATCTCAGGCAGCACTTGAGCTTGCTGCATTGTCCGGCCAGTTTCTGCGGATTGGGCGACAGTTGCTGGACGCGGGCCATATTGGTGCTGACCGACCGGAAATCGGTCAGCCAGGTCGAGCAGCACAATTCCCTTCCGCAGGTACCGATCCCTCCCAGTCTGCCGGATTCCTGGCGAACGCCAATCTGGCGCATTTCGATCCTGACTTTGAAATTCTCGGCCAGCACTTTGATCAATTCCCTGAAATCCACCCGTTCATCGGCCGTGTAGTAAAAGATGGCCTTGGTCCCGTCGCCCTGGTATTCCACGTCGTTGATCTTCATCTTCAGTCCGATCCGGGAGGCGATACGCCTGGCCCTGTGCATGGTCTGGTCTTCCTGATCCACCATGCTGATCCACTTCTCAATGTCGGATATCCGGGCTTTCCGGTACACCTTCTTTATGTCGTCGGAGGCGGGATTGACTCTTTTCCTGCGCATCTGCAGACGGACCACCTCACCCGTTAGGGTGATGATCCCGATATCGTGCCCCGGAGAAGCTTCCACTGCAACGATATCGCCCTCATTAAACCAGCTCCCGGACGGAATCCTGTAAAAGTCTTTTCTGCTGTTCTTGAAACGTACCTCAATACAGTCAAATCTATCCTGGGAATCAGGAAGGATAATCTCTTTGAGCCAGTTATAACTGTCCAGTTTGCTGCAGCCATGCGCATAAACCATCTCATTGTGATACTGCGGTCTGGGTGGCTGGCAACAGCCACGCGACAAAAAGGAATTCTCTTCGCTGTTCTTGATCTGGTCTTCCATAGGATGAACCTCTGGTCTGCAAAGGTATAAATTTAACTGATCACTATCTGCCGGGCTTCATTTTTAACAACTTACCAAAGGTAAGGGACAGGTCCATGAACAACAGGGAGGGATTGGCGTTACGTTCAATATGAGCAAGGGCACGGTTCAGTTCTTCCGTGAACAGGATCCCGTTGGCTTTATGTATGAACGGTGCGAAGTTCACAGCAAACTCCTTTTCTGCAGGGGTCAGCCGAGAAAGTGCCTGATCGGCGTATGGCAGCATCATGGATTCCCGGATGAAACGAAGGGCGTACAAGAGGAAGCTCTTCTGCCGCTCCCTACCCTGTTCCGTAAGACCATCAATGAATGCGGAGAGCCCTGCAGCCTTCTGTTGATAGCATAATCGCATCCACTTGGCGAACCGTCCAAACAGGTCCACTTCCAGCTGACCGTCATTCCATCCGAGAGCCAGGTTCAGGTTGCCGTCAACCTGACGCACCAGCGAGGTTAACTCATCGCCGGAAAGAGCAAGCCTGGTTCTCAGGACTTCACGAACCGCAGCATCATCGGCTTTGAAGAATTTCACCGGCTGGGTACGGGACAGGATCGTGGAAATGATCTGATCGTGGTTTGCGCTGATGAGAATAAAAAGTGTCTTGTCGGGGGGTTCTTCAAGGATCTTGAGGATCTTGGGCGCTGCTGCATGATAAAGCTTTTCCACCATCCAGATGATCATCACCTTGTATTCCGCTTCATAGGCCTTGTAATTCAGCGTTTTAATGATCTCGTTGCAGTCATCGGCGTTGATGATGGCCTGTTTGTTCTCAAGATCGATCTTTTGGTACCAGTCGTCGAGTGCGACAAAACATCCCCTGGTGATCAGCAGCTCGCGCCAGTCAGACAGGAACTCCCTGGTGAGGGGATTTTTGGGTACTTTTTTTGTAACCGCCACCGGAAGGATGAAATGCAGGTCGGGGTGAATGAGCTTCTCATATTTGATACAGGAGGGGCAGCGGCCGCAGGAATCCTCCTCTGTCCGGTCAGTGCAGTTGATATACTGGGCATAGGCGATGGCCATGGCCAGTTTGCCGGCTCCCTCGGGTCCGAAGAACAGCTGGGCGTGACTTATACGGCTCTCCCGCACCGTCTGGATCAGGCGGCGTTTGATGTTATTCTGACCGGGGATGGAGGAAAATCTCATGAATTGACAATTGTCAATTGTCAATTGTCAATCCCATCGAACATTGTACATTGACAATTAACAATCGGTAATCATACAGTTTTCTGTCCGCAGACCTTGGCTTTCCAGAACTCGCGGTTCATGCGGGCAATGTTGGTGATCTTGATCCCTTTGGGGCATTCGGCCTCACAGGCATAGGAATTCGTACAGTTACCGAATCCCAGCTCGTCCATCCTGGCCACCATGCGTTGCACGCGGCGTTTGGCCTCCACCTTTCCCTGTGGCAGCAGTGCAAACTGTGACACTTTGGCTGAGACGAACAGCATGGCCGAGGCATTCTTGCAGGCTGCCACACAGGCCCCGCACCCGATGCAAACAGCTGAATCGTACGATTCGTCGGCGTTCTCCTTCTGAATCTTTGTGGTGTTGGATTCTGCCGCCTGGCCTGTGTCAACCGATATATAACCGCCAGCCACCAGGATCTTTTCAAGCGAGGTCCGGTCCACGATCAGGTCCCTGATCACCGGGAAAGGCCTGGCGCGCCAGGGCTCCACAACGATAGTCTGTCCGTCCCTGAAAACCCGCATATACAAATGACACGTGGTGGCCAGCTTCTGTGGACCGTGGGGATGGCCGTTGATGTACAATCCGCAGCTGCCGCAGATCCCCTCGCGGCAGTCGTGCTCGAAGGCCACAGGCATCTCCCCTTTTTCCACCAGTGTTCCATTCAGCGAATCCAGCATCTCGAGAAAAGACATTTCGGGGGATACGTTATCCATGTCGTAGGTGGCGAACTTTCCTTTTTCAGTGGCATTTGGCTGGCGCCATATCTTGAGCCTTAGTTTCATGGCTGTTTCAGTTTGTTATTTGTAACTTCTTTCTTTTAACTCCACATTTTCGAACACCAGGGGTTCTTTATGCAGAACAGGTGTGCCGGCCTCGTCCGTATACTCCCAGGCCGCAACGTAGGAATATGTCGAATCGATCCGCTGGGCTTCCCCTGATCCGGTCTGGCTCTCCTCGCGGAAATGGGCACCGCAGGATTCTTTACGGTCAAGGGCATCGGTGATCATTAGTTTGGCCAGTCCGAAGAAATCGGCAATACGGATTGCTTTTTCAAGCTCCTGGTTCAACTCGTTGGGTGTTCCCGGGATCCTGACGTCCTTCCAGAATTCCTTTTCCAGCTCTTCCACCATGTCATAGGCTTTCTTCAGGCCTTCTTCGTTGCGTGCCATCCCGCAATGGTTCCACATGATGTTGCCTAGCCGTTTATGGAACGATAGGGCTGTCTTCCGGCCATTGACCTTCATCAGTTTATCGATCCTGCCGGTAACATTTTTCTCCGCTTCCTCAAAGGCTTTGTCGTCGGTGGCTATATGCGGTGTCCTGATCTCGGCTGCAAGATAGTCGCTGAGGGTATACGGGAGGATGAAATATCCGTCGCCCGCACACTGCATCAGTGAGGAAGCTCCCAGCCTGTTGGCCCCGTGATCCGAAAAATTGGATTCCCCGATGGCGAACAGCCCGTTGATGGTGGTCATCAGGCCATAGTCCACCCACAATCCTCCCATGGTATAATGCCCTGCCGGGTAGATGCGCATGGGCTCTTCATAGGGATCGCTTCCTGTGACGCGATGGTACAGCTCGAAAAGATTTCCGTACTTGGCTGCAATGGCCTTTTTACCCTGTTTTTGGATCGCATCCTTGAAATCAAGGTACACCGAAAGGCCCGTGGGGCCTACGCCATAGCCCGCATCACAGCGTTCCTTGGCTGCCCTAGACCCCACATCCCGTGGCACCAGGTTGCCGTAAGCCGGATACCTGCGTTCCAGGTAGTAATCCCTGTCCTCCTCCGGAATATGATTGGGATGCCGTTTGTCCTCCTTGTCCTTCGGCACCCAGATGCGGCCGTCGTTACGAAGCGATTCCGACATCAGGGTAAGCTTCGACTGGTACTCGTTCAGCACCGGCAAGCTGGTCGGGTGTATCTGGACAAAGCTGGGATTGCCAAAAAAGGCTCCGCGTTTATAGGCTGCCCAAGCTGCCGTAGCGTTGGAGTTGACGGCCAGCGTGGAAAGGTAATAAATGGTTCCGTATCCGCCGGTGGCGAGTACCACGGCATGGGCGGCATGCCGTTCGATCACGCCGGTGACAAGGTTGCGGGCTACCACGCCCCGCGCCTTTCCGTCGATCACGACGATATCCAGCACATCCCGCCGGGGATACATGGTCACTGTTCCCAGGTCAACCTGGCGGCACAATCCCGAATAGCATCCCAGCAGTACCTGCTGTCCTGTCTGTCCCTGTGCATAAAACGTGCGTGAAACCTGCACCCCGCCGAACGAACGGTTCGCCAGCGTACCACCATATTCCCTGGCAAAGGGTACACCCTGTGCAACCAGCTGGTCAATGGAGGCATTGCTCACTTCAGCGGCACGGTAAACATTAGCCTCCCGCGAACGGTAATCACCCCCCTTGATCATGTCATAGAACAAACGGAAGACGCTGTCGCCGTCGTTCTTATAGTTCTTGGCTGCGTTGATCCCACCTTGCGCCGCCACTGAATGGGCCCTCCGCGGCATGTCCTGATAACAGAAAACCTTCACGTTGTATCCCATCTCTCCCAGCGTGGCAGCTGCCGAACTCCCGGCAATGCCGGTACCCACTACGATGATATCCAGCTTTTTGCGGTTGGCGGGATTCACGAGCCGGGCATGTTCCTTATAATGGGTCCATTTTTCTGCCAGAGGCCCCTGGGGTATTTTCGAATCTAGTTTTGTCATGGTTGTTTTGGTTTTTGTTTAGGGGTTAAGGTTAGGAGGCCAGTGTGGTTCAGTGGTCAGGTTCGGAGGATTTTACCCTGATCGTTACCCTGAACCAAACCGGCATCTTAACCTTTGCCCCTAAACGAATATTCATCATTCTTTCAAAAAATAAGAAAATATAACGGAATGCAAATGAAGCCCAAGGGGACGATGACAGAGTAAGCGTACCCCAGCCACCGGATAATGGGCGTATACTTACTGTGGTTCAGTCCCAGTGACTGGAAGGCAGACTGAAAGGCATGGCTGAGATGAAATCCCAGCAGGATGAGCAGTACGATGTAAATAACGGCATACGTTGTATTGGAAAACAGATTGACCGCCATGTGATAAAAATCATGGTCGCCAAGGACCGGGGCCTGGCCCGTGGGAGGGGCGGTCCATCCCAGTTTCACAAAATAGAAATTGATAAAATGAATCACCAGGAAAATCAGGATGATGATCCCGGTATGGATCATGAATTTAGAAAAGAAAGAGGTCTGAGACCAGCCCTCCCTTCTGTACCGTTTTGGCCTGGCTATCCAGTTCTGGATCTGGAGAATGATCCCGTAAACCATATGGATGAGGAACGTCAGAAACAGGACGATCTCAATAACCTTTACCAACGGATTGGAGGTCATAAATTGTACGGCCTGCCCGAAGATCTCCTGATGATTCACGGTAATGGGCAGGATGAACAGATTAATGCCCAGATGGACCAGTAAAAAGAGCACAAGGAATATCCCCGCAAAGGCCATGATGAATTTCTTTGTAAGTGACGACTGCTTAATCATTTCCCTGAATTTAAGTGTCTAAAAATAGGTGATCGGTCTCCTGATTAAAGAAAATTTAGTTCTTTTGTATTTGGATGCGAACAAAATTAGGATATGTTAGTTGAATAACAACTGCGGGTAATTTATTTTTAGAGATTATAAATAACCTTTGGTGTACCCAAACCTGTCATGCATGAGATACGAATCCATTGATAATCGCTTGTTCATAAAGAATCGCCTGAAGCTCAGGGAGATGTTGCCTAAAAATGCGCTGGTCGTTGTCAACTCCAATGATGAGCTTTTGCGTTCGGGCGACCAGTATTACCCGTTTCGTCAGAATTCGGATCTTTTTTACCTTACAGGTCTCGATCAGGAAAAATGCATTCTTACCATATGTCCCGATCATCCTAACGAGAAATACAGGGAGATCGTCTTCACACTGAAAGCGGATGAGCTGACCGAAACCTGGAACGGGCACAAGTACACCAAACGGGAGATCAGGGCCATTTCGGGCATCGAAACCATTGAGTGGCTCGACGATTTCGAGATCACTTTCCGCTATCTGATGGCCTCTGCCGGGGTAGTCTTTCTCAATCAGAACGAGTACATCAAGCTGACCAACGAGGTGCCGCTTCGCGACCTGCGTTTTGCGCAAAAGATCCGGGATGCCTTCCCTGTACACCGGTATGAGCGTCTTGCGCCCCTGCTGACCGAGCTGCGACTGGTCAAGGAGCCGGAGGAGGTCGCCCTGATCAGACGGGCCTGCCATCTCACCGGACAGGCATTCCGGCGGGTACTGCAGTTTGTCAGGCCGGGTGTCATGGAATACGAGGTGGAAGCGGAGATGACCCATGAGTTCATAAGGAACGGTTCCAGCGGCCATGCCTTCCAGCCCATCATTGGATCCGGGCGCAACGGCCTCGTCCTGCACTATACGGATAACCACGATTGTTGCCGGGACGGTGACCTTTTGCTGATGGACTTCGGAGCTGAGTACGCCAATTATATCGCCGACTGCACCCGTACCATCCCTGTCAACGGCCGGTTCTCCCCCAGACAACTGCAATGTTATGAGGCGGTGCTCCGTGTCATGAAACAGGCAACATCCTTCTTCGTGCCGGGTAATTCATCTGATTTTGTCACAAAAGAAACCCATCGGCTCATGGAAAAAGAGATGATCGGCCTTGGCCTGTTCACCCAGGAGCAGGTCGACCGGGAGGATCCGGACAAACCGCTGTACTTTAAATATTTGATGCACAACGTATGCCACCCGATCGGGCTGGATGTCCACGACGTGGGCAGTAAACATACTCCCTTCAAAAAAGGAATGGTCCTGACGCTCGAACCAGGCCTGTACATTCCGGAAGAAGGGATCGGTATCCGGATAGAAGATGACATCATGGTGGATGATGAACCAGTCGACCTGATGGCCTCCATCCCGCGCGAGGCGGATGAAGTCGAGGGATTGATGAAGCATTAAGCAGTTGGCAGTTGGCAATTAGCATTAAGACAATTTAACAATTTAACAATTTAACAATTTAACAATAAATCAATTAACCATGTTCAGCAAAAACCTTTACACTGGCCGCCGTAAAAAGCTCGCGGCCAAGATCCGTTCCGGAATCATTCTGATCCAGGGGAACGCCGAAGCAGCCATGAATTATACGGCGAACACCTATCATTTCAGGCAGGACAGCAACTTTCTTTATTTTTTCGGGCTGGACCAGCCGGATCTGATCGGCATCATTGACGCGGACAATCATAAGGAGTATATTTTCGGCAACGACACCGACATTGAAGACATCATCTGGATGGGTCCCCAGCCCACCATAAAAGAACTCGCCTCAGACGTAGGGGTGGAGAACACCGGTCCTCTGGATAAAGTGGCTGAGTTGCTGGCTGCAGGCATTAAATCGGGAAGGAAGATCCATTTTCTGCCCACATACCGTGGCGAGCAGGTGATCCAACTCCACCGGCTGTTGGGTCTGATCCACTCCCGGGTGAACGATTATGCTTCCATGGAGCTGATCCGTGCCGTGGTTGACCTTCGGTCGGTAAAAGACAGGTACGAGGTTGCAGAGATCGAAAAGGCGATCGACATCGCATACGACATGTTCACCACGGGAATGAAAATGGCTCACCCGGGAGTATACGAACGGGAAATCGTCGGCGTCATGGAGGGCATATCCATAGCGGGCGGAAATCCCACATCGTTCCCCGTCATCCTTTCGATCAACGGACAGACGCTGCACAATCACAAGCATGGAAACAAGCTTGTCCCTAACCGCATGCTGATGATGGATGCGGGCTCGGAAAGTCAGATGCATTATGCAAGCGATATCACGCGCACGGTGCCCGTTGGCGGTAAATTCTCATCCAAACAGAAAGAGGTATACCAGATCGTCCTCGAAGCCAACATGAAAAGCATCGATGCCATCCATCCGGGTGTCACCTACAAGAGCATACACCTGTTTGCCGCCAGGACCATTGCCCAGGGCCTGAAAGAGCTCGGCCTGATGAAAGGCAATGTGGAAGAGGCGGTGGCCAGCGGGGCTCATGCGTTGTTTTTTCCCCATGGACTCGGCCATATGCTGGGACTGGATGTGCATGACATGGAGGGGCTCGGAGAAAACAACGTGGGCTACGACCACACTGTCATGCGAAGTGACCAGTTCGGGCTGGCTTACCTGCGCATGGCGAAAACCCTTGTCCCGGGATATGTTCTGACCGTCGAGCCCGGCATTTATTTCATACCGGAACTGATCGACCAGTGGAAAGCGGAAAAGAAATTCGCCGGATTCATCAATTACGATAAGATTGCAGGCTATATGGAGATCGGCGGTGCCCGCATCGAAGACGATGTCCTGGTGACACCCGAAGGGCACAAGGTACTGGGCCGGCCCATCCCAAAAACCGTAGGGGAAGTCGAAACGACCGTAAGGGGATAACTTGCTCCGGGCCTTAATGTTTTACGAAGATGGCCTTGATGATCTGCGTGGCCATTTTGGGATTCTCCTTCAGGCGGCGGGTAGAATATCCAAACCACTGCTTCCCGTAGGGAACGTACACGCGCATGTGGTGTCCTTTGTCCACCAGCGTCTTCCTGCGCTCGGGAGTAACACCGTACAGCATCTGGAACTCATACTTGTCCCTGGGAACGTTATATTTTTCGATAAGACGCAACGCCCCTTCGATCAGGGGAATATCATGGGTGGCAATGCAAGGGTAAATGCTATTGCGGAACATGAATTCCAGGTTCTCGAGATAATGCCGGTTGACCTCATGGTACTTTTTATAGGCAATCTCTGCGGGCTCTACGTATATTCCCTTGCATAGCCTGTAATTGAGGGGCATTTCCCTGCTGTGCAGGTCCATCAGATCCTCCAGGTCCTTACTGGTCCGTTTCAGGTAGGCCTGTACCACCAGACCGACATTTTTTGGGAATTCTTGTTTCAGCCTGCGAAAAAGAGCGATCTCCATATCGGTGCACTGGGAATCCTCCATATCGATCCGTATAAAGTTATCGTATTTTGCAGCACGGGCCACAATTTCCCGTATCATCCGGTAGCACACCTCCTCATCGAGCAACAGTCCGAACAAGGTGGGTTTTACGGAAAGATTCCCGCCGATCCCGCTTTGCTGTATCACATCGATCACGTTCAGGTATTCCACTTTGTTTTCCTCGGCCTGATCCAGGTTGGTGATGAACTCTCCCAATACATCCATGGTCACCAGTATACCATTTGCGTTAAGTTCTTTCGACACCCGGATGGCGTCTTCCAGCGTCTCTCCAGCTATATACTTCCTGGAAAAAATCCAGACGAATTTCTTCGGGAAATAAGGCAACATCGCTGCAATCATCTTATTGATCATACCTTATGAAATTATATGAAACTATTGTTAATAAAATAACAGACAAAAGTAAAGGATTTTTATTTTTCTACGAATGGGAGCGATTTTATTTTCAGGAGTTTTAATCAATCCCTCCCCCTGCGAGGTTTGTCAAAATGAATGTTTTTTATTAAACCACAGAGATCACGGAGGAGAACGGAGAATACAGAGGACTGATAACGAGTTATTTAAACTCCGTGAATCCTCCGTGCACTCTGTGGTTAAAATGTATTTTGACACAGCCCCGTCCTATTGATGAATCCCCGGCACTTGCACTAGATTTCTGTTCCGGACCCGATCCATGGAGATACCCCGGAATTCATACCAGTAAATATCCTGAATACCAATAACAAAAGAATCGCGTTGAAGACTGGCGGTTGAAAATGTGAAAAAAAAATACTACCTTTGCAAACCCTTCGTAACACCTCCGGCCTATGGAAAAAATTAAAGTTTTATTTGTTAATCAGGAGATTACACCTTATCTCAAAGAAAGTCACATGGGTAAGGTAGGGCGGTACTTGCCCCAGGGTATCCAGGAAAAGGGAAAAGAGATCCGCACGTTCATGCCCCGGTACGGGAACATCAACGAAAGGCGGAACCAACTGCACGAAGTGATCCGGCTTTCAGGAATGAACCTCATCATTGACGACACCGATCACCCCCTGATCATTAAGGTTGCCTCGATCCAATCTGCGCGTATGCAGATCTATTTCATCGACAATGAGGATTATTTTCAGCGAAAAGCGATGTTTACGGATAAGGACGGCGGATTTTTTGAAGATAACGACGAAAGGGCCATCTTTTATTCCCGCGGAGTCCTGGAAACCGTTAAAAAACTGGGATGGAGTCCCGATATCGTGCATTGCCACGGGTGGATAACCAGCCTGATCCCCCTCTATATCAAGCGTGCCTTCCGCGAGAACCCGCTCTTCAGTGAAACGCGTGTCATATACTCGATTTACAACGATGACTTCCCTGGATTCTTTAAAAAAGACTTTCATAAAAAACTGAAAATGGATGGGATCACCAGCGAGGATCTGAAGCTTTACAAAGAACCCAACTTTCTCAATGTTACTAAGGGGGCCATTCACTATTCGGATGCCGTGATTCTGGGAAGCGAAAAAATGAATCCCGAAATTCTTGAACACCTGTCCTCCGTCAGCAAACCCTTTCTGAATTACATACCCCTGGATCAGTGTGTCGACGCCTATTCTGATTTCTATGACAGGGTTCTTTCCAATGGGCTCATTGATAGGTAAAATAATCCGGCGAATTTTTCGTTTTGGAACAGAATCCCATGAACGTAAAAACCGTTAATTCCTTTTTTATACTGATCGCGGCAGGTATCCTCCTGCTGTCGTCATTTTTTCTCTCCTGTAAGAAAGATCCTCAGACCCTTGGTTATGATCTGGTTGAAAACAATCCCCTGGAGGTGGTTTTCTGTGATACGGTCACTGTGGTGGCTTACTCCGAGGTGGAAGATTCGGTCCGTACTGACGAAACCACGTACAGCCTGCTGGGTTCCCTCTATGATCCGGTGTTCGGGAAAACCTCTGCCTCCGTCTTCACGCAGATCAGCCTATCGTCGACAAATCCTGATTTCGGAACCAATCCGCAGTGTGATTCTCTGGTCTTCTCCCTTCAGTATACGGGTTATTACGGTGACACCACGACCGTTCAGACCATCCGTCTGTACGAGATAACGGAGTCGCTCTTTCTTGACTCGACCTATTACTCTTCTCATATGGTTGCTTACGACGCCGTTGAGCTGGCGTCCTACACATTCGCACCTCACCCTAACGACTCGGTGCTCATCGATACCACCTATTACGAGCCCCACCTGCGGTTCACCATGCCTCCCGCCCTGGGCAACAAGATTCTGACGGCACCTTCGACAGCGCTGGACAGCATCAGTTCCTTCAAGGAATATTTCAAAGGGCTGGCCATCCTGCCCGACGATGTTGCCACCGGTCCCGGAATGGGTTCCCTGCTCTATTTTAACTTTTATGCCAATATTTCCCGCATCAACCTGTACTATCATAACGACGAAAAGGATTCCCTGTCGTACCGGATCGCCCTGAACGCGACGTCAAATGCCCGTTTTGTGCATTTTGACCACTACGGATACCAGCAGGCGGATGATCTTTTCCGCCAACAGATCCTTCTGGGCGACACCGCCCTCGGCAACAGCCTCTTATACCTTCAGTCGACTTCCGGTGTAAAGACCAGGATCGAATTCCCTTACCTGATGAACCTGGTAGGGGATAACAACATTGCTATCAATGAAGCGCAACTGATTGTTTACAATCAGGATCCGCAAAGCGTTTATCCTCCTCCCCAGGAGCTGGCGCTATACGGGACCAACGACAGTACCCTCTTTTACCTGCCCGACCAGTCGGAAGATGCGGATTATTTTGACGGAAAATACAACGAGCCCCGCTACCGGTTCAGGATCAGCCGTTATATCCAGGAGACACTCCTTGGAGATCAAAGCAACATCGGCCTGTACCTCTTTACCACGGGTGCCTCCATCAACGCCAACAGGGTGGTCTTGTATGGCACCGGTACCTCCGGAAACAGAATGAAATTACGGCTTATTTATACCAGACCCAATATTTGATCTAGGATATAACACCTAAACGCTCATCATCATGTGTGGCATAGTAGCCTATCTGGGGCATCGGCAAGCCTATCCGATCCTTATCAACGGCCTTCGGAGACTCGAATACCGGGGGTACGACAGTGCAGGGATCGCCATTATCAATGAAACCATCCATCTTTACAAAAACCAGGGGAAAGTCTCTGACCTGGTCAAACGGATAAAGAACCTTCCCGTGCCAGGTACCGTTGGAATTGCCCATACCCGCTGGGCAACGCACGGCGCCCCCAACGACGTGAACGCCCATCCGCACTTCTCGCAATCTGGCAATCTGGCCATCATCCACAACGGGATCATTGAGAACTATGCCAGCCTGAAAAAGATCCTTCTGGAGAGAGGCTGCCGGTTTCGCAGCGAAACCGACTCCGAGGTCCTGGTACAACTGATCGAAGATATTCTCAACAATGGGCAGGTTAGTCTTGTAGAGGCAGTACAACAGGCTCTCAATCAGGTTATTGGCGCCTACGCGATCGTGGTGCTCTCTAGGAATGAACCCGACATGCTGGTGGCCGCCCGCAAAAGTAGTCCGCTGGTCATCGGTATTGGGGAAGGGGAGTTTTTTCTTGCTTCCGATGCAACTCCTATCGTGGAATACACTAAGGATGTCGTGTATCTGAACGACGAAGAGATCGCCATCATCAAAAGAAATGAGGATCTGAAGATCAAGACCATCAAGAACGCCGACAAGATCCCCTACATACAGAAGCTCGAAATGAACCTGAGTGCGCTTGAAAAAGGAGGTTTTGCCCATTTCATGCTCAAAGAGATATTTGAGCAGCCGGCTTCGGTCAGGGACAGTATGAGGGGGCGTCTGGACACGGAAAAGGGGATCATCTCCCTTGGCGGGATCCGGGATTATCTTCGAAAACTTATCCAAGCCGACCGGATCATCATCGTAGGATGTGGAACATCGTGGCATGCCGGATTGGTCGGAGAGTACCTGATCGAAGAGCTGGCACGTATTCCCGTTGAAGTGGAATATGCCTCTGAATTCCGTTACCGCAACCCGATCCTTTCCGAAAAAGACATTGTCATTGCCATCTCTCAGTCGGGTGAAACGGCCGATACGCTGGCGGCGATCCAGCTGGCCAAATCCAAAGAGGCCACCATTCTTGGGATTTGCAATGTGGTCGGCTCCACCATTGCACGTGAAAGTCATGCCGGGTCGTACACCCATGCCGGTCCCGAGATCGGGGTGGCATCCACAAAAGCTTTTACTGCACAGGTCACGGTCCTTACCCTGCTGGCCCTTGAAATAGCCAAGGCCAAGGGAACGATCACCCAGTCCCGGTTCTTTCAGATCATCCGGGAGCTTGACAGGATCCCTGAAAAGATTGAAAAGGTGCTCGAAACGAACGGAAAGATCCTTGAGATTGCCCGCAATTACAGCCATGTGCGCAATTTTCTGTATCTGGGACGAGGGTATAACTTTCCCGTGGCCCTCGAAGGTGCACTCAAACTGAAAGAGATATCATACATCCATGCAGAAGGATACCCCGCCGCGGAAATGAAACACGGTCCCATCGCCCTGATCGACGAAGAGATGCCCTGTGTGGTCATTGCCACCAACAAAGGCACCTATGAAAAAGTCGTCTCCAACATCATGGAGATCAAGTCCCGCAAAGGAGAGATCATTGCTATCGTGACAAAGGGTGACAGGCGCGTAAGGGAACAGGCAAATTATGTGATCGAGATCCCGGAAACGGAAGAACTGCTGGTCCCGCTGCTGGCGACCATCCCCCTTCAGTTGCTTTCGTACCACATCGCCATCCTGCGCGGGTGCGACGTGGATCAGCCGCGAAATCTTGCTAAGTCTGTCACAGTGGAATAGTTGATGGTCGAATTCCAGACAAATCCCACCCCTGGGGGGTGTTTCCGCCGACTGGCTACAGCCTGCTGGCAACAGCCCCCCAATCAACGATCTTCCAGAAATCGGCAATATAATCCGGTCGCCGGTTCTGTTTGTCAAGATAGTAGGCGTGTTCCCAAACATCACAGGTGAGGAGGGGTGTCAGTCCATGCCTGAGCGGATTGCCCGCATTGCTTTCCTGAACGATGGTAAGTGAACCGTCGGGATGCATGACCAGCCAGGCCCATCCGGAACCGAACAGGGTGGCCGAAGCCTGGGTGAACTTCTGTTTGAACTCGTCCAGCGACCCGAATGAGGTTTCCAGCTGCTTCAGCAAAGCGGCGGAAGGCCTCTGATCCACTTTCGGCGACAGACAGTTCCAGTAAAAGGTATGGTTCCATACCTGGGCGCCGTTGTTGAAAATCCCTCCTTCGGCCTTTTTCACAATTTCTTCCAGGGAGCTGTTCTCAAACGGGGTTCCCGGGATCAGCCTGTTCAGATTGTCCACATAGGCGCGGTGGTGCTTGCCGTAATGGAACTCCAGGGTTTGCTTCGAAATGAACGGCTCCAGGGCGTTCATTTCGTAGGGTAATTTCGGTAATTCAAAAGCCATGATATACAATTTTTTAATTTGGTATTTTCCTCAATGTGTCAACCGCTTTCAGAAAGATTTTATCATCCTCGTTCAGGATGGGATAAAACGCTTCGTCGTCAAATAAATTCCTGCCGATGTATGCCTTAAGCAACCGTGCGATCATATCACGCGTCGATCTCAGATCGCGGTCGTTCCGCCGGACACCCTTGGCCTCGCTGTAGGTGATCAGCTGGTTGAACAGTGTGTCTTCAACGGTAAACCGTTCAATGAATCCGGTAGCGTCAACATAGGTCTTTGACAGTTTCTCGCGGTTCTTATCTGCGAAATCGTAAGCGAACTGGTAGATCAGCCCTTTGTTGATCAGCTGGTTATAATAGGAATAATACTGTCCTGTATCGATGGGGACGTAAACATCAGGCATGATTCCGCCGCCGCCGTAAACCACTTTACCACGGGGCGTAATGAATTTGAGTGAGTCGGGAAACCGGATACTATCCTGATTGTTCAGTTCGCCGATTTTCAGTCGAAGCAGGAGATCGTCGTAATATGCTTCTTCGCCGTTGTTATACGGCCGCTGAATGCATCTTCCCGTTGGGGTGAAATAGCGTGCAACCGTCAGTCTGACAGCGGATCCGTCGTCAAGTTCGATCTGTTGCTGCACCAGTCCCTTTCCAAACGATCTGCGTCCGATGATGATTCCCCTGTCGTTATCCTGAATGGCACCGGCAAGGATTTCACTGGCAGAGGCGGAGCCCTCATCGATCAGGATAGCCAGTGCCTGGTCTTCAAACTTTCCCGACTGGGTCGCATAGGCATATTGTCGGGGACGGTTGTTTCCTTCCGTGTACACGATCAGCTTTTCGTTGCCCAGAAACTCGTCGGCCAGCTTGACGGCAGATTCCAGGTATCCCCCCACATTGCCGCGAAGGTCAAGGATGAGGCGGGTACTGCCCTGGTCCTTGAGTTTTTGCAGTGCATCGTCGAGTTCTTCGGGGGTGGTGAGTGAAAATTTGCTGACCTTGATATAGCCGATCGAATCATCCGCCATGTAGGAAATATCCACGCTGTACAGGGGAATGATATCCCGTGTGATGACAAAATCCACCGTTTCTGCGAAATCCGGCCGGTACACTGTAACTTTTACCCGGGTACCTCTGGGCCCTTTGAGTTTCTTTACCACCTGCTGGTTGTCCAACTTGAATCCGGTTACGATCGTATCGTTGATCTTTATGATGCGGTCTCCGTTCCGGAGCCCGATCTTTTCCGAAGGTCCCCCGGGGATCACCTGGATCACATTGATCGTATCGTCCACGACGCGGAATTCGATCCCGATCCCTTCAAAGTTGCCAAGCAACGATTCATTCGCATCTTGCAGCATTTCCGCACTCATATACTGGGAATGGGGATCCAGTTCGTCCAGCATGCCTTTGATGGCATCTTCCCTTATTTTATCACCCGAAACGGAATCAACATAATCCTGTTCGATAAAACGAAGCACCTCCATCACCTTGTCGTTCCGGAAAACAGGGATCACAATCCGCTCGTCGCTCCGGTTCAGGTACCTGACAAGCTGAGTGCCGGCATAAATGCCTATGATCAGTACCAGCAGGATCAGCAGTGGCATACTGATCTGCAGTCCCCTTGGCCGTTCATTCCCTGATTTTGATTCCATCATATTTTGTTTCGATGCCATTTTCATACGAAATAACAATAAAAAGTGTTCCGTCGGGATCATACTTGACCCAATCACCTTCTTTCAATCCCATGATATACCTTCCTTCTTCCCTGAGCTTTCCGTTTCCCCAGTAATAAACGTGCTTCCCGTTCGGGTTGTCATCAATGAAGTCTCCAGTGAAACGAAGCTGCCCGTCCTGATAATAGGAAGACCATGTTCCGTTTCGAAGGCCATTGCGGTAGATGCCCTCTTCAAGACAGCCATCGATGTTGTAGAACCACTTTCCCTCTTCGTTTCCCTCGATGAATTCTCCAGAGGTGACGATGCTCCCGTTTTCATCATACTCCAACGACAGGCCGTCAGCCGATCCGTTCAGGTAGTTCTCTTCACGGTGCAGCAGTCCGGAAGGGTAATACCACTTCCATAAACCCTCCGTAAGGCCCTCGGTGTTGTAATAGCCCTCCTGTTCAAGGGTACCGTCAGGATAGTAATATTTCCATCCACCCACCTTTTTGCCTTTGTCGTATTTTCCTTCTGCTTTCAGCTGTCCATCGTAATAATACTCTTTCCAGGGCCCCTGCTTGATCCCCTCTTCGGTCATGATTCCCTGTCCTGTCATTTTTCCTTCTCTGAACGTAAATGCCATGAGGATCCTTCCGTCTTCCGAATATTCCCTTCGTATCCCTTCAGGAACTCCGTCCTTGAAGCTGGCCACGGTTTTGATCTTTCCGCTGGGATAATAGTCGGTCCTGACATCGAGCTCCACCAGTTCAGCCACGTTTTCCTGAAGGGTATCATCAATGTATTTCTCAACCACCACTAGGTTTCCATTCCTGTCATACTGCTTGAAATACCCATTCTTCATATCATCCCTGTATGCACCTTCCATCCGGATGTACCCATTGTCATAGAAATAGACCCATCTTCCCTGCTTCAGGTTGTTACGGTCCCTGCGATTGATCCTGTCGCGATTGACAATAAATCCTCTCTTGTACTCGATCATGGTGATGATGGTCCCGTCGTGATCATATTCATACGCCATGCCGTCTTCGATGCCGTTGACAAAAGGCACCTTCATCCTGAGGTTCCCATCCGGGTAAAAATAAAGCGTGTTACCCTGCTTGATGTCATTGGCAAAATTTTCTTCGACGATTTCATTCTCCATGTAAGAGCGTCGGATGCCATTCTTTTTATCGTTCTTGTAGGTAATCTCCAGCATCAGTCTGGCATTTTCATCGTAAAATTTCCAAACGCTGTCCAGCATGAAGTCTTTCCGGTTGCCTTCCGATTTCAGGATTCCGTTCTCATAATAGGTCTTCCAGTATCCGTCAGGCTTTCCGCCGACCATGGTCCCCTCGCTTGAGATCTGCCCGTTTTCGTAATAGAAGGTGTTGTATCCGTCGGGGATGACCTTGTTTTGCTGGGCATGAACAACACAGGCCACCGCCATGAAAAGGGAGGAAAATAAATAGTTCACACACTGTGATTTCCAGGCAGAATACCGGGTTTTTCGACGTTCCATGGAATGATATTTTTCTGTCAGGACAGTTCAAGCATACGTTCGATGGGCTTTTTAGCCTTAAGAATCAGGTCACCTGACAATTTGATTTCAGGCTTTTCGTTTTTAAGGCATAAATATAGCTTTTCTACGGTATTCAGTTTCATATAGGGGCAATCATTACATGCGCAGGTCTGATCCGAGGGAACGACAAAAAACTCCTTGTCAGGTGAAGCTTTTTTCATTGGATGCAGTATTCCTGTTTCAGTAGCCACTATATATTTCCGGGAGCTGTCCCTGATGGTAAACTTCAGCAGGGCGGTAGTGGATCCAATGAAATCGGCCAGTGCCAGTATCTGGGCTTTGCATTCAGGATGAGCGATCAGTTTTGCATCCGGGTGCTCCGATTTCAGCCGGATTATCTGTTCAACCGAAAGAATATCATGTACTTCGCAGGTTCCGTTCCAAAGAACCATGTTTCTTCCCGTGACTTGGTTCACGTACCCGCCCAGGTTCTTATCCGGGGCAAAAATGATGGGCTGATCTTCAGGAAAGGAGTTGACGATCTGAACCGCATTGCTTGACGTGCATATCACATCCGACATGGCCTTTATGGCAGCAGAACAATTGATATAGGAAATGACCACATGATCAGGATATTTTTCTTTGAATGCAGCGAATTCCTGCGGTGGACAGGAATCGGCCAGTGAACACCCGGCTTTCATGTCTGGTAGAAGCACTTTACTGTCTGGACTTAATATTTTTGCAGTCTCGGCCATAAAATGAACGCCGGCAAACACGATGATACCGGCCCTGACACGGGCTGCCTGCTGGGATAGTCCAAGACTGTCGCCAACCACATCAGCCAGATCCTGTATTTCAGGTACCTGATAATAGTGGGCCAGCAGGATGGCATTTTTTTCTTGCTTCAGGCGTTTTATCTCTTCAATCAGCTTTTGATGATCCTTTTTCATTTCTTTGCTTTTCTTCCTATGAACAGCACGAATTAATAAATAATTTTAATAAAAAATAGTATATATTATTAATAGCTGTTCATAGTGTTTAAAAAATGCAGTCATTCTTCTTGGTATTTTCAATATTAAGGAACGGCTAACAGAATTCATGAATATACAAACAGTTACTTGTATGATTATACAGATGATGGCCGGTTATCAACAGGGTGTTTATAACCTTCAGTGTTAATAAAAAAATCATGTTCTATCGGTTTTTTCTGTTTATAAAAAGTTCACATTATTTGATAAAATGTCGGTTATTTTTATGGATCGCTATGCATGACCGATTTCATGTTTTTATAAATAGTTGATAACAAAATTAAACAGTTATTAACAATGAATTGTTTAAATGTTTTAAAAAATTGATCTTTAGTTAAATAGATAAAAAACAGAACGGCATGCAACCGGTTATGAAGGTCCAAAATTAAGATGTTCCGGTGTACATCACCGGGTATGAGTTATTTTTGTGAAAGTAAACACCAATTATGAAAACAATTGCCATTGGATGTGATCATGCGGGGTTTGAACTCAAGGAATATTTAAAGGAACGCCTTTTATCCCATGGTTATCTGGTGAAGGATTTCGGGACAAACAGCATCGAAAGCGTTGATTATCCCGATATCATTCATCCGCTGGCGGCAGCCGTCGATAAGCACCTTTTTGAAACAGCGGTCATCATATGCGGTACAGGGCTAGGGGCAAGCATGGTTGCCAACAAATATCCCGGTGTGCGGGCAGCATTATGCTGGTTACCGGAAATTGCATTGCTGGCGCGAAAACACAACAATGCCAATGTGCTTGCTCTTCCGGGAAGATTTATCAGTCCGGATGTGGCCTGGAAGGTGGTGATGGCATTTCTTTCCACTTCTTTTGAAGGCGGCCGTCATGAACGCCGGGTAAATAAAATATCACCGATCCTGTAACCACTCATCATCATGTCCACTCAGCGTGTACGGTTTCTGGAACAGTCAGAGCGCAAAGCCTTTGATACGAAACACAGGAAGACCATCAACCATAATATTTCGCGGTATGAGGATGCCGTGAGCAACGGTGTCCTGCAATTTGCCAGCCTGGAAAACGCCAAAGAGCGTGCATCCAATATCAAACACAAGGTCATCGAGCATCTGGATGAATACCTGATCGAGTTTGAGTCCAATCTGAAACACATGGGAGGCAGGGTGGTATGGGCCCTGAACAAGAAGGATGCTGTCAGGGAGATTCTGAAAATCCTGAAGGAACATGATGTGAACATGGTGGTCAAATCCAAGTCGGTAACCACTGAAGAGCTGGAGTTGAACGAAATGCTGTCGCGGAACGGTATCGAACCGGTTGAAACCGACCTGGGAGAATATATCGTGCAGGTAGCAGGGGAGAAGCCCTATCACATTCTAACCCCTGCGATGCACAAGTCAAAAGAGGATGTGGCCGCTCTTTTTCATGATAAATTTGGCATTCCTGCCGACAGTACTCCGGAGCAAATAACCTTGTTTGTCAGGGAAAAGCTCCGGGAGAAGTTTCTTCAGGCTGGCGCGGGAATGACCGGTGCCAATTTCCTGATCGCCGACACAGGGGCGGTCGCGGTCACTGAAAACGAAGGCAATGCGTTGATGTCAATGGCCTTTCCAAAACTCCACATTGTGGTTGCCGGCATCGAAAAGATCATCCCCTCGCTGTCCGACCTGCACCTTTTCTGGCCCCTGCTGTCCAGTCATGGTTCTGGTCAGAACATCACCGTGTACAATACGCTGCTGACCGGGCCCAGGAAAGAAAAGGAGACCGACGGGCCGGATGAGATGATCGTGGTGCTGATAGACAACGGAAGGACGGATCTGCTTAAACAGACGCCTCACCGCCGGGCCCTGTCGTGCATCCACTGCGGCGCTTGCCTGAACGTCTGCCCGGTCTACAAAAACATCGGAGGCCACGCCTATGATGCTACCTATACGGGACCCATCGGATCGGTGATCAATCCCTATCTTCATGACTTCAGTCAGTACATTCACCTGAGCTTTGCCTCTTCCCTTTGCGGGCGTTGCACAGCAACCTGCCCGGTGAAAATAAACCTCCATGAATTGCTGCTGTTTAACCGTTACGAGTCTGTCAGACGGGGACAGCTTCATCCCGGAGAAAAGGTGATCATGAAAGGATGGAAGTACATTATGCTCAAACGTTACAGGATGGATTTTTTCAGGGCTACCACCAAAAACAGAGCCCTTGCGTACTTTTTCGGCCAGGCATGGGGTCAGCGCCGCATACTGCCTATCATCCGAAAGAAATCATTCCGCCAGCTGTGGACGGAGAATGGATGATCCATCATGAGGATTCTTTGCGTACCTTTGCACCCGACCGCGATTATAGAGAAATTCTCACGGTTGTAAACCGGCAGCATGAACGACAACTATCAGTTTCTGATCCGCAAACTGGATCATTTTATCAGAAAATACTATAAAAATCAAATCATCAGGGGTTTGATCTATAGTGTTGCCCTTGTTGCGCTGTTCTACCTGGTAGTCAGCCTTCTTGAATTTCTCGGTCATTTCGGGATGACGGTCCGCACCCTGCTCTTTTACGGATTTCTTGGCGCCATCCTGCTGGTGCTTGTTCGGCTCATCGTGATACCGACGTTCAAGCTGTTCAGGATTGGCAGGATCATCACACGCGAGCAGGCAGCGGAGATCATCGGGAGTCATTTTCCTGAAGTACGGGATAAATTATTGAACACATTGCAACTGAGCCAGATGGAGGATGATTCCAACCGGGATCTGATCGAGGCCAGCGTTAACCAGAAAATACGGCAGCTCAAACCCGTTCCTTTCCATGCCGCCGTCAATATTCGAGAAAACAGGAAATATATCAAATACGCGGTCGTGCCCCTTGGCGTGCTCCTGTTCATCCTGATTGCTTCTCCCAGCATGATCAAGGGACCCACCCAGAGGATCGTAAAGCATAACGTCTATTTCGAAAGGGAGCTCCCTTTTACAGTAATTGTTGAAAATCAAGAACTTAAAGCCTTGCGCAACACAGATTTCAAACTCTTGATCGGTGTTGCAGGGGATCAGATTCCTGAAATGTTTTTCCTGGAGATAGAAGGCCAGAGCCTGAAGCTGTCGCGTGAAACCAGCGGGCGCTTCAGCTATCTTTTCCGGAATATTCAGAAAAATGTCAGTTTCGTCATTACGGCTGACAGGTACCGTTCCGACAGGAAAGAGATCGTTGTCATTCCCAGCCCGGTCATCGGGCGGTTTGAGATAGATGTATCACCTCCTTCCTATACGGGTAAGAAAAAGGAGGTGCTGGAAAATACCGGGGACCTGGTGGTATCCGAAGGAACAAGGCTTTCCTGGAAGTTCTTTACCACAGATACGGATTCCCTTCGGTTTACCATTGAAGGCAACACCACCACCATCCCTCCGAAAAGCAACAACCTGTTTGTGGCTGATCATTCCTGTTTCCGCAGCTCCTATTATTCGGTCAGGACCATCAACCGGTACGTCCAGGATCCGGATTCCCTGTTTTATACAATTAACGTGATACCTGACCTGTATCCGACGATCCTGTGCGACGAATACCATGACACCCTTTTTGCCGGCAGGCTGTATTTCAGGGGAAACATAAAGGACGATTATGGTTTTACGCGGTTGCTTTTTCATTATGAAAGGAAAGGTTCGCAGGAAATCTGGGAGCATGCTGCCGATTCCGTTCAGCTGATTGCCATTAACCCCAGTCAGTCGCAGCAATCGTTCTACCATTTTTTTGACGTTTCAACCCTGGTGCTTTCCCCTGGCGAGGAGATCGACTATTTTTTCGAGGTCTGGGATAACGATGGCGTCAATGGGAGCAAGTCAAGCCGCACACCGCGAATGACATTCAGGGCGCCATCGCTAGAAGAGATCGATCAGCAGGCCCAGGCTGCCAGTGAGTCCATCAAGAACGAGATGCAATCTGCCCTGATGGATCTGAAGGGCATGCAGAAAGAGATCGAAGAGCTTCACAAGAGCCTGATCGACAAGAAGAGCCTCAACTGGCAGGAACAGCAACAACTGGAACAACTTATACAAAAGCAGCAGTCCCTCCAGGACCGCATGGAAGAACTGAACCTGATGAACATGGAAAAATCGCTCAGGGAACAGCAATACAAGGAGGTAGATCCGGATGTCATTGAAAAACAAAAAGAACTGGAGAAACTGTTTAACGAGATCCTGTCGGAAGATGTCAGAAAACTGTTTGAGGAGTTTCAGAAAATGATCGACGAAATGGATAAGGAGAAGGTCAACGAGATGCTCGAAAAGATGAAATGGGCCAACGAAGACATTGAGGAGCAACTCGACAGAAGCTTTGAACTTTTTAAGAAGCTTGAGTTTGAAAAGAAGCTGGGAGAAACGATCAGTAAGCTCGATAAGTTGGCCGGGAAACAGGAAGATCTGTCGGAGGAAACCGACAAGAGCCGGGATGAAGAATCCGGTAATTTGTTAAAGGAGCAGGAGGAAGTGGAGGAAGAATTCGAACAGATCAGCCAGGACCTCGATGAACTGGATCAGATGAACCAGGAACTGGAAGATCCGAACCAGCTGGAGAATACCGATCAGCAGGAGGAGGATATCCGAAACGACATGCAACACAGCAAGAATGAGCTTTCCACGAAAAAGATGTCAAAAGCCTCCAAATCTCAGAAAAGTGCAGCCCAGAAGATGAAGAACCTAAGCAACAACCTGATGAACATGATGAACAGTATGATGTCGGATCAGCTTGGGGAAGACATCTGGACCCTGCGCGAGATCCTGGAGAACCTGCTGCAGGTCTCATTTGACCAGGAGGACCTGATGGATGGGCTGAGGGTCGTCAACAGGAATGACCCGGTATACAACCGCATTGTCCAGGATCAGAAAAAGCTCAGGGACGACCTGCTGATGATCGAGGACTCTCTTACGGCGCTGGGGAAGCGGCAGATTTCCATTAAGTCTGTTGTGCAGCGGGAGATCAATGAAATCAACGACAAGATATCAAGGACGCTGGAAGACCTTATCGATAAAGATATCAGCAACGCACAGATGAACCAGCAGTATGTGATGACCTCCGTTAACAACCTTGCCCTGTTGCTGTCAGAGGCACTTCAGAACATGCAGTCACAGATGAATCAGATGAGCCAGAATGCGGGAGGAGGAAGCTGTCCCAATCCGGGAATGGGAACCCCATCGATCAGCACGATGCGGCAGCTGCAGGAGCAGCTCAACAGGCAGCTCGAGCAAATGAAAAAGGGTATGGACCAGGGAAAGGAGGGGCAAGGGATGCCTACCATGAGCGAACAGCTTGCACGGCTGGCCGCTCAGCAGGAAGCGCTTCGCAATCAGCTCCAGCAGTACATGGACGAACTGAAGGAACAGGGTATCGGAGACGACGGCAGCATGAAGAAAATGCTTGAGGATATGGAGAAAACGGAGACGGAACTGGTGAACAAAATGATCACCAATCAGACCCTGATGCGGCAGCAGGATATCCTGACACGGCTGCTGGAATCCGAGAAAGCCGAACGCATGCGGGAGATGGAAGAAAAGAGGGAATCAAAGGAAAGTAAAAATCAAAAAATAAGTAACCCTGAAGAATTTTTTAAGTATAAAGGTATAAAAGACAATCAGACCGAAATCCTAAAGAGCATTCCACCAGGCTTAAAACCCTTCTACAAAAGAAAAGTGAACGAATATTTATTTAACTTTGAAGACTGATCCGAGGACATATGAGATTTGAACGGTTAGCCATCAGGATTCCTTCAGGCATGAAATACATTCACCTGGTGGAACAGTTTATTGAAGAGATCTGCGACAGGTACAACATTGGGATGGATTATTACGGTAACATTGCTGCCGCCGTGATGGAGGCTGTTGAAAACAGCATTATCCATGGCAACGGATTACAGGAAGATAAAATGATCGATCTTCTTTTTGAGGCCAAGCCCGGCAGGCTGATCTTTCAGATCCAGGACAAAGGCGACGGATTCGATGTGAACAAGATCACCGATCCGACGGATACCAACCAGCCTTCCTCCGAACTTGAGGGACGCGGGCTGTTTATCATCCGGCGGCTGGCCGACGAAGTCCATTTCAACGAGAAAGGCAACTGCATCAAGCTTCATTTCAAGATCAGCGGAATCCGTGAAGCCGTAAATATTGACCGCCAGAAGAAGATGGAGTCGTTCAAGAAGACAGAAAAGAAGCCTTCACACGAGGAAAATAGATAATCCACCGGCGGTTATGGAAGATCAAAAGATCCACTTCTTTCATGAAGGCATTGATTATCAGCTTAAAAACAAAACCACACTGCGTCAATGGATCGATATGGTCATCACCATGGAGCACGAAGAATACCATGATGTCAACATCATCCTGTGTTCCGACGAATTCTTAAACCAGCTGAGCCTCACCTATCTTTCCCAGGATCATTTCACCGATGTGATGACCTTTGACTTTTCGGAAGGCGATCAGGTTGTATCGGGGGATATTTACATCAGCCTGCCCAGGGTAAGAGAGAACGCAAATAAATACGCAAGTTATCTCAAAGACGAAATACACAGGGTGATCATTCACGGCATCCTGCATCTGTCGGGCTATAATGACAAACGGCCCAGGGACAGACACCGGATGACCGAAAAGGAAAATCTTTACCTATCTTTACGCCCGAAAGGACTCTGAAGTCCTTGTTTCACGTGAAACATTCCGGTGCTATGTCTGGTGAATATGATGTCATTGTTGTCGGAGGAGGCCATGCAGGCTGTGAGGCCGCTGCTGCAGCCGCACGCATGGGTTCCCGTGTGCTGCTGATCACCATGGGCATGACCACCATCGCCCAGATGAGCTGTAATCCCGCCATGGGAGGTATCGCCAAAGGACAGATCGTCAGGGAGATCGACGCCCTTGGTGGCTTTTCAGGGATCGTCACCGACCGGACCATGATTCAGTTCCGGATGCTCAACCGTTCCAAGGGCCCCGCCATGTGGAGCCCCAGGGCCCAGAGCGACCGCGCCCTCTTTTCCAGGGAATGGCGTCACGTGCTGGAAAGCATCCCTACCCTTTTCTTTCGAGAAGATATGGTGACTGGTCTGGTTTGCACTGACCATCAGGTGAAGGGCGTGACCACCCAGATGGGACAAACCATCTATTCCAGGGCGGTCATCCTTACCAACGGAACCTTTCTCAATGGCGTGATCCATATTGGCGAAAGCCATTGGGAGGGAGGACGGATCGGTGAAAGAGCAGTGCGGTGCCTGACCGAAAACCTGGTTAGCCTGGGTTTTGAAACGGACCGGATGAAAACAGGTACCCCTGTCCGACTGGATGGACGCACCATTGATTATTCAAAACTCGAGGAACAGAAAGGAGATGACGTACCGGGCCGATTTTCATTTACGGACACCCCCCCGCTGAACCGTCAGCGCAGTTGTTACCTTGCCTGGACAAATGAAAAAGTGCATGCCGTCCTGCGGACCGGATTCGACAGGTCCCCTCTGTTCGTAGGCCGGATAAAAGGAATCGGGCCAAGATACTGTCCCTCCATCGAAGACAAAATCGAACGGTTCAGCGATAAGCTCTCTCATCAGCTGTTTGTGGAACCGGAGGGGTGGGATACCGTTGAGGTCTACCTGAACGGTTTTTCATCTTCATTGCCGGAAGATGTTCAATACAATGCCCTGCGGCTCATTGAGGGCTTTGAAAACGTAAAGATCTTCCGCCCGGGATATGCCATTGAATATGATTATTTTCCCCCGGTACAGCTACAGGGTTCTCTTGAGACCAAACGGATCAGGCATCTCTTTTTTGCAGGCCAGATCAACGGCACCACCGGATACGAAGAAGCCGCCGCACAGGGGATCATGGCAGGCATCAACGCTCACCTCAGGATCAACGGACAATCCGAATGCATCCTTAAGCGCTCCGAAGCATACATCGGCGTCCTGATCGACGATCTGATCACCAAAGGAGTAGATGAGCCTTACCGGATGTTCACCTCACGGGCAGAATACCGGATATTGCTGCGACAGGATAATGCCGACCAACGCCTGACACCGCTTGCTTTCCGGCTTGGACTGGCAGGCCCTGACCGTATGCAGCGCCTGGAACAAAAGACCGGGAACATCGGCAGGCTCCGGAAATTTCTTTTTACCTCCAGTGTTGCACCCGATGAGGTCAACGCCTACCTGGCCCTGGGCAATTCAGCCCCGCTGGATCAAAGCGTGAAAATGGCTTCCCTGCTTCTGCGTCCCCAGGTCAGCATACAGGGATTGCAGTCATGCCTTCCCTCCCTTCGGGAGTTTGTTCAAAAAATGGGATCCTGCGGACCGGAAGTTATGGAAGAAACGGAGATCATGATCAAATACGAGGGTTATATCAGCAGGGAAGAAGAAATGGCCTACCACCTGTCGAAGGTGGATGATATCTTTCTCAAGGATACGATCGACTATCATTCAATAAATGCGCTTTCTTTTGAAGCCAGGGAAAAACTGAACAAAATCCGGCCCAGGACCATCGGCCAGGCTTCCAGGATACCCGGGGTTTCTCCGGCAGATATATCCGTATTACTCGTCTTTTTAAGAAGATAACCATACGTTCCACGTGAAACACTACCTATGAAAACGATCACAGCCTGTCCCGTCTGCCTGTCGCTGCTTCCGGATCCGATAATGGACATCCGTGATCATTTTCTGACCGGCGAAACGTTCCACCTGATGAAATGCCAGCGATGCGGCTGTGGGGTGACAGACCCGTGGCCAGAAGGACAGGAAATGAACAGGTATTACCGGACAGAGGATTACATTTCCCATTCTTCCTCACCCAAAGGGATCATCAATAAACTTTACCTTCTTATCCGAACCTTCACCCTGCGGAAAAAATACAGGTTGGTGTGCCGTATCACCGGCTGTTCAAGGGGATCGATTCTGGATGTGGGTTGCGGATCGGGAGAACTGCTGCATCTGTTCAGTAAGAAGCAATGGGTCGCCTTCGGGATAGAACCTGATGAAAATACGCGAAACAAAGCCATCGCCAGATACCGCCTCCAGGTTGGGGACAGCGGTTCCCTGCAGGATTTGTTGCCCGGGACGTTCCATGTGATCACATGCTGGCACTCACTCGAGCATATCGCCCTTCTTTCGGAAACACTCCATCAACTCAGGCGGATCCTTGCCCCGGACGGCACCCTGATCGTAGCCGTTCCCAACCATGATTCAAGGGATGCCATGATCTACGGCCCGTTCTGGGCCGCATGGGATATGCCAAGACACCTCCTCCATTTTACCCGCACCGCCATGGAGACATTGATGAAACAACATCACTTCCGGATCATTGAAACACTACCGCTGAAAATGGATGCGTATTATATCAGCATGCTGAGCGAGAAGTACAAATCCGGGAAAATCCATTATGTACGGGCGCTTGCGAACGGATACCGATCCAACCGTTACGCCCGTGCCAATAAAAATACCTATTCCAGCCTGATCTATGTTTTGAAACAGGAAAATGCGTAATTTAGTCTGATTTCACCAACCGGCATGACAATCCCAGCATCCCATACCAGGAGTATCCTTCTGACCTTCGCGGTATCCCTCTTGTTTCTGGTAATGGCCGTTATTACCGACCGTGGATTGACCCGGAGCCACTCACCAGAAAAAATATGCCGCCGCATGGAAACGGTTCTGGCAGATCAATACAACCTCCTCGGTACATATCTTGAACAGCTCCGGGCAATAGAGCCCACAAATCAGGCAGACAACCAAACAGCGCTGTATGATCTGTACCGGCTCTACGAAAAAAGGGATATGGTCCTTCTGGAATACCATGCTGATTCACTGGTGATGTGGACGTCCAGTGCACTACCCATGGATTCGTCGTGGTCACCGGATCAATTCAACCGCCGGATCATGTTTTTTCAGAATGGATGGTACCTCATCCGGAAAACAACCCAGGCCGACAGAACCCTGGTGGGGCTTTATCATCTGAAAAATGATTATTCCTATCAAAATAAGTATCTTGACAACGCGTTCAGCAAGTCATTGAATATACCATATAATATATTGATAACTAATAAAATAACAGATTATCCAATCCATTACACCGATGGAACTTATTTGTTTTCCCTGGTTTTCCCTCCCACAATGGGTTTAACCGGGAGTCAGATCTATGTTGTATTCGGGCTGTATTTTTTATTCCTGATTTTTTTTATAGCCGGAATGTACCAGGTGTACCAATGGTTCCGCGAATTTTTAAAGATCAGCACCCCGTTGTTGTTCCTGGCGTTTACCTTGGATGTTGCCATCGTCAGGGTGCTTATCCTGGTGTTTCAGCTGCCACACAACCTTTATCAGACCGACCTGTTCAAACCCCTGTACTATGGCTCATCATTTCTGTTTCCATCGGTTGGCGATCTCGTTGTGAACGTACTTTTACTCTTGTTCATCGCATATGCGTTTTTCGTCATGGTTCGACCCACACTGAAAGCCAGAAGGATCAGGCGAGTCTTTCGGTATATCCTATCCATCTTTTTCTTCCTGTTCATCTTTTTTCTGATGGATGGAGTCCTTTACCTGGTGCGGGGGTTGATCCTGGATTCCAATTTTTCGCTCGACCTGAGCAGCCTTTTTGATATCACCTTTTCCAGCATCCTGGGCTTTGGAGTCATTGCCTGCCTGCTGATATGCTTTTTCATGATGGCTTACACCCTTTTTGTCTGGATCTATCTTTACCTTTTATCGCTCAAACAGTTTGTTCTTTTTCTGGTCTCTACCCTGATCCTATATTACATCCCGGCCAGTATCCTGGGGTATTCTCCCGATCCGGTCATCATCGGATTCCTGGCCGTCTTCCTGATCTCTTTGTGGGTGATCCGCGATAAACGGATTCCCCTGCCCTCCTTTAGCGCCCTGGTATACCTTTGTTTTCTCTTTGCTGCATTTTCGACCTATTTCCTTCATTCCTATCATCAGGAGAAGGAAAAGGAACAAAGAAAATGGATGGCGATCAAACTTTCGATCGAAAGGGACCAGATCACCGAATACCTGTTTTCGGATACAGAAAAAAGGATCGCAACCGACAGCATTCTAAGGAGCGACATTTTCTCTGCCGTCACCACTGATTCGGTCGAGCAACGACTCATCCGGATGGTTGAAGAGCGTTACCTGTCTTCCTACAGGGATACTTACAGCTATCAGGTCACTATCTGTGACCAGAAGCAAGTCTTGCAGATCCAGCCGGAAAATTACGAAGCAGGATGTATCGGATTCTTTACGGATATGATCCGTCAGATCGGAAAACCCACCGCCGCCACTACGCTTTACTTTCTTGACGATGGAACCGATGATATCAATTACCTGGCGCGGTTCTCCTTTGTTTCTCCAACAGGGGCCGATACTGCGGGGCTCTTCATCGAACTTTATTCCAAGTATATACCTAAAGCCCTGGGATATCCCGAGTTGCTGATCGATCAGAAGACCTCGGTATTCACCGACCTGACCAACTACTCCTACGCCATTTACAACCGTCATGTGCTGACAAAGAGCGTTGGTAAGTTCTTTTACCCGATCAATGAGAACGAACTGGGACACTCTGCGGAAGAATTCACGTTTTTCAGCAAGGACGACTACAGCCATCTGCATTATACGGCCGGACCCGACCGCGACATCATCGTCAGCACCCAGAGGGATACACTCTGGAGCCTTCTTTCTCCCTTTGCCTACCTAATCCTGTTTTACGGCATCGCCCTGCTGGTACTCCTGATCATCCTTAATCCCCCGATGAAAACCAGGATGTCAACTGCCAGTTTTAAATCCCGCCTTCAGGTTGCGGTGATCACCATCATTTTCGTCTCCTTCCTGGTCATAGGAATCACCTCTCTGTTCTACCTTGATAACCTGAACACAAAAAAGAACATGGATATTCTAAGCGAGAAGACACATTCGGTGCTGATCGAGCTGGAACATAAACTTTCTACCGAACCTTCACTGTCCACCAATCTTACCGGCTACCTGACCGGGCTTCTGAATAAATTTTCCCAGGTATTCTTTACCGACATCAACCTGTACGACACAACGGGCTATTTACTGGCTTCTTCACGGAACGAGATCTTTGAGGAAGGTTTGCAGTCAAGACAGATGGACCCCATGGCCTTTCACCAGATGGCATTTCAGAACAAGACGGTATTCATCCACAAGGAACGGATCGGGAGCTATGAATACCTTTCCGCCTATGTGCCCTTTCAGAACAATGCGAATAAAACGATCGCGTTTGTCAACCTGCCTTATTTCGCGCGCCAGACTGAACTTCGCCAGGAAATTTCCACTTTTCTGACCACGTTCGTCAACATCAACGTGATATTGATCGCCCTTGCCACATTTGTTGCCCTGATCGTATCGAGTTACATCACCCGCCCCATGGAGCTGATCCGGGATAAGATGAGGAAGCTGAAACTGGGCAGGACCAACGAGAAGATCAACTGGCCAGGCAAGGATGAGATCGGTAATCTGGTGGAAGAATATAACCGGATGATCGATGAACTGGCAAACAGCGCTGAGCTTCTGGCCCGCTCGGAACGGGAAAGCGCATGGAGGGAGATGGCCAAGCAGGTTGCCCACGAGATCAAAAATCCCCTCACACCCATGAAACTGAGCATCCAGTATTTGCAGAAAGCCTGGGACGAAAAAGCCCCCGACTGGGATGTACGGTTGAAACGGTTTACCGACACTATTATTCAACAGATTGATAATCTATCACTTATAGCAAATGAATTTTCTGATTTTGCCAAAATGCCCCAGCCGGTCCTTGAAAAGGTTGACCTGAAGGAGGTCATTTTGCACGCGGTGGACCTGTACAACGACATCCAGCATATCACATTCATTACCTCCGACATGCCCCAGGAGCTATGCCTTGTCAGGGCCGACCGAAAACAGATGCTCAGGGTGTTCAACAACCTGATCAAAAACTCCGTGCAGGCCATACCTTCCCGGCAATCCGGGCTGATATCGGTATCCATCCATCCTGAAGAATCTGCCTGCCTGGTGCAGGTGAAAGATAACGGTATCGGGATACCTGCTGAACAGATCCCCCGGATCTTTACCCCCAGTTTCACCACAAAAACGGGCGGAATGGGCATGGGGCTGGCCATTGTCAAAAGCATCATAGTGAACTCCGGTGGCGAAATCTGGTTTGAATCACGGGAAGGGGAAGGGACAGTATTCTCTTTCAGGCTGCCCCTCTACCCGGAGAAGAAATAGAGGTGCAATAATTTTCCTATTTTTGCGCACAGAGGTAAATTCCACAACGGATTGAATCCACTTCGACAACTTGCCGGCCAGACGCTGATCTACGGAATGGGAACCATCGTTCCCAGGGTTTTGAATTACCTGCTGCTGACACCGTTCTACACGCGTGTGTTCATTACCGGGGAATATGGTGTGATCACGGAACTCTATGCCTATGTTGCCTTTCTGATGGTGTTGCTAACATACGGGATGGAGACGGCGTTCTTCCGGTATGCGGAAAGTGAGACCGACAAGGAGAAGGTCTACCGCACATCCCTTACTTCCCTGTTTTTTACCACGCTGCTTTTCCTGGTGGTAGTGATCCTGTTTGCACAACCCATTGCCAACCTGATCAACTACTCTTCCCATAAAGAGTACATCCTGTATTTTGCCCTGATCGTGGCGATCGATGCATTCACCGCCATTCCGTTTGCCCGTCTCCGGCAGCAGCAGCAGGCCGCCCGGTTTACCATGATCCGGATCGTCAATGTGCTGGTGAACATTGGATTGAATGTATTTTTTCTGTATGTGTGTCCAAGGGTCCTTGCGCATCACCCCGATTCCGTCGTCCGGTTCATTTACTCCCCCGGGATAGGCGTGGGCTATGCGTTCATCTCCAACCTGATCGCCAGCGCAACCACGCTGCTGCTCCTGTTGCCTGAGCTTTTGCGTTTCAGGATCCGCTTTGATCCTGTCCTGCTCAGGCAGCTGTTGGCGTACGCACTTCCTTTGCTGGTGGTGGGCCTGGCGGGCATGGTCAACGAAGTGTCGGATAAGATTTTATTGAAATACCTGGTGGTGCCTCCTCCGGGAACTTCCGATCCGGAAGCCTATGCCATGGGGCAGGTGGGCATCTACGGTGCGAATTTCAAACTGGCGGTACTCATGACCCTTTTCATCCAGATGTTTCGCTTTGCGGCCGAACCGTTCTTCTTTGCTCAGGCCAAACAGGATAATCCGCAGAAGATCTATGCTGACGTCATGAAATACTTTGTCATCTTCTGCCTGCTGATCTTTCTTGCCGTCACCCTTTATATGAACCTTTTCCAGTACCTCATCGGGAAAGATTTCAGGGAAGGACTTCATATTGTTCCTATTGTATTGATTGCCAATCTTTTACTTGGCGTGTTCTACAATCAGTCGATCTGGTACAAGCTAACCAACCTCACGCGGTACGGAGCCTACATCGCCCTGATGGGTGCGGCGATCACCGTGATCGTCAACGTGGCGCTGGTTCCCCTGATGGGATATGTGGGATCCGCCCTCGGACATTTGGCCTGTTACTCGGGGATGGTCACCGTGTCCTATTTCATTGGGCAGAAGCACTACCCAGTTCCTTATGATATCCGGACCATGGCATTCTATTTCATCATTGCGGCGGTGCTGTTTGGCATCAGCCTGCTGCTGCCGGATCTGTCCCTCTTCCTGAAGACAGCAGCGCACACCGGATTATTTCTTGTTTTCGTACTTCTTGTCCTCATCAGGGAAAAGCCGCTTCGGGCAGGCCGGTTTACCTGATTGATTATTTCCGTAATTTTGCCCGGTTTAAATGTATCCCATGAAGATCAAGATCGTCAACAGGTCAAAATACCCATGCCCGGCCTATGAAACCGTTTCTTCCGCCGGCATGGATCTCCGTGCCAACCTCAGGCAGCCGATCAGGCTGGAGCCCATGGAACGGATGCTTGTCCCGACGGGATTGTTCATAGAGCTCCCTGCGGGATATGAAGCGCAGGTCAGACCGAGAAGCGGTCTGGCGATCCGTCACGGTATCACGGTGCTAAATACACCGGGCACTATTGATGCGGATTACCGGGGCGAGATCATGGTTATTATGATTAACCTTTCACGGGAACCATTTGATATTCAGGATGGCGACCGTATCGCACAAATGATCATCGCCTCCCATGAAAAGGCCGAATGGGTGGAGGTACGGGAGTTGTTGGATACAGACCGGGGCCAGGGCGGCTTTGGTCATACCGGAAACCATTAAACGAACAGATACCTGTTATGAGAAAGAGCGCCATTGTGATCACCGTGCTGGCAGGACTGGTATTTCAATTCGGCTGCAAAGGGCCGCAGGAAGCCATCCCCTTCGATCCTGCCGCTGTTTCAGCGTACAAGCCCGGGGAGAATTCGGCGCGCGGGATCACGGCACTGTTCATCGACGCAAAAAAGGAGGCCTTGCTGGGAAATCATATTAAAGCGGGGGCAATGTTTTTATCGGTGATCGATAAAGATCCACGCAGGGATGCTGCCTATCATGAACTGGCACAACTCTACGTTCTCCAAAATAACCTGACCGATGCCCAGAAGATGGCCGAAAAAGCCGTGGCATTGGATCCTTCCAACTATTGGTACAAGATCACCCTGGCGGAGATTTGTCAGCGCAATCAGGATTACACCGGAGCCATCAGGATCTATGAAGAGCTTGTGCGTCTCTTCCCCGGAAATATGGAATATCATTTTCAGCTGGCCGCCTGCTATGTATATGTAGGGAAAATCAATGATGCGCTGGGAGAGCTCGACCGGATCGAGGAAAAGCTAGGCATCAGCGAAGAGCTGATACGGCAGAAAGAAAAGCTTTACCTGTACCTGAACAGGGTGGATGAGGCCGCTGCCGGCATACGGAAGCTGATCAGCGCCTATCCGGAGGAAAGCCGTTATTATGGCTGGCTGGCTGAGTTGTATATGTCGAACAATATGCCAGAGAAAGCCATCGAGGTCTACCAGATCATCGCTGACAGATTTCCGGACGATCCATATATCCATATTTCTTTGTCCGATTATTACCGGAAACAGGGCGATGACCAGAAAGCGCTGGAGGAGTTAAGGCTTGGTTTTGCCAATCCCCGTCTGGATATTGACACCAAGATCCAGGTGATGCTGACCTATTATTCGGTCGATGAATTATTTGACAAGATCAGGCCTCAGGCCATGGAGCTGGCGCAGATCCTTATACAGACCCATCCCGACAATCCGAAAGCGTATTCGATGTATGCTGATTTACTGGTCAGGGACAGTCGGTTCAGTGAGGCCCGTGATCTTTTTCATAAGGTCATCTCCCTCGACAGCAGCAAGTTCCTGGTATGGGAAAGCCTGCTGAGGGTGGAGGCTGAATTGGAGGATTATCAGGCCATGAAGCATGACAGCCGCCGCATGATCGACCTGTTCCCCCTCCAGCCCATCGGATATCTGTTCAACGGTGTTGCCCAGATGCAGCTCAGGGAGTACGAGGGAGCCATTGAAGCCTTCAAGGCCGGGTCGGGCCTGGTGGTCGCCAATAATCTCCTCCTTTCCCAGTTCACAGCATACCTCGGGGATGCTTTCCATCAGCTCGGGGATGTTTCTTCTTCCTTTGAGTACTATGAAAAAACCCTGCTCCTTGATCCCACCAATTCCTATGTATTGAACAATTATGCCTATTACCTTGCCTTGAGGAAGGAAAAACCCGAAAAAGCTGAATCCATGGCACAAAAAGCCGTTCAGCTTGATCCGGGGAATTCGTCCAACCTGGATACTTACGGATGGGTGCTATATATTCTGAACCGGTTCGAAGAAGCGGAGTCCTGGATCAGGAAAGCCCTTGACCGTGGAGGAACAGACAATCCTGTGATCCTGGAACACTACGGGGATGTGCTGTACAGGCTTGGAAGAACGGAAGAAGCACTGAAGTACTGGAAGAATGCAGTCGGGCAGGGGAAAGGGTCCGACAAGCTCGAACAAAAAGTGAAGGATGGGATTTTATACGAATGATATATGCTGCGACATTATTCATTCTTACTCAATCATTACTCAGTTATCCTCCTGTTCATTCTTTCTGTTCTGTTTCTGGTCACTTCCTGCAGCACCTCCCGCAAAACTGCAGTGGGACCGCTGACGGACATTAACGCCGATGTTCTTCTGCAAAAGATGACGGAACACGAACTGGAGTTTCAGACGTTTGCCGCCAGATTCAGTGCCTCCTACCAGGAAGGAGAATCACGTGCTTCCTTCAGCGGAACACTCCGTATCCACAGGGACAGCATCGTCTGGTTGTCCTTTTCACCGGCGATGGGCATCGAAGTGATGCGGGTGGCCATCACTCGGGATTCAGTGAAGGTCCTCGACCGGATCAGTAAAGTCAGTGTCATACAGGATTTCAGGTATCTTCACCGGTGGGTGAATGGACCACTGGATCTGGGCATGATCCAGGCGCTGTTAACCGGTACATGTCTGGCATACACCGATGGTGACCATTCCAGGGCTTACGTTGACAAAAAACTGTACAGGCTGGATTGTACAAGGGCGTATCCCGATGCTGATTCAATATCGGGCCCTGACCAGGCTGAACTCCCCCAGTCGTTTCAGATTTGGCTGGAACCGGAAAATTTTAAGGTCGTCCGCACGTTTGTAAAGGAAACACAGGGAGCAACCCAGACCATGGAAGCCAGTTACATGGATTTTAAACTTTCCGGAGAGCAGGCAATTCCCTCGGAAGCGAACTTTCTGGTAAAGGATGGCAGACACCAAATGGAACTTTCGCTTCGCTATGCCCGCGTAAAGCTGAACGAATCCCTGACATTTCCCTTTACCATACCGGAGGATTATACAAGAGTGACCGAATGACCGCAAAAAGCCGTACAGAAAACAGGAAGTCTACGTCAATCCTAGGGATCCTCTTGACGTTATGGATAATATCTATATTGATCCTCGGAAGCAGCTTTCCTCTCAGCGCCCAGGTGGGCGACAAAGAGACGCTTCAGCAAAAAAAGACGGAGATTGAAAAGGAGATCGAATACACCAACAAACTTCTGGAAGAGACTCAGAAGAATAGGAAAGCTTCCATGAATGAACTGGCGGTGATCAACCGCAAGATCAGCAGGAGGGAAGACCTGATCCAGACTATTTCCGATGAACTGGTTGTTTTGGACAGGATGATCCTTCAGAACCAACAGTCGTTGAGTGAACTTGATGCCGAGTTAAAGCAGCTCAAGGATGAGTATGCCCGGATGATCTACCTGGCTTTTTTGAACCGGGGGGCGTATGACAGACTGATGTTTTTGTTTTCTTCAAGAAATTTCAACCAGGCGTACCAGCGGATGAAGTACATGCAGCAATACGGCGACTACCGAAAGCAGCAGGCTGCGCGGATCCTGGACAAGCAGAATGAGCTTACGGAAAAGACCCGGGAAATCGAGCAGCAGAAAGCGGATAAAGAAACATTGCTCTCTTCCAAAGAAAGTGAACTTATCAAACTGGATGGAGAAAAGAATGACAAAAACGTTACCCTTTCACGTCTTGGACAAAAAGAGAGTGAATTGCGAAAGACGCTGAAAGAAAAGGAAGCGGCTGCCAGAAAGCTTCAGCAGGCCCTTGAGCGGATCATTGCAGAGGAGATCCGGAAATCCAATGAAATGATGAACACCCGTGCAGGAGCATCTTCCACGACGTTTGCCCTGACACCTGAAGAAAGGGAGCTTTCCAATTCATTCGCATCCAACATGGGCAAGCTGCCCTGGCCTACGGAGAGAGGGATTGTCTCGAGCCCTTTTGGTGAACAGGCGCATCCCGTGCTGAAGGGCATCAAGGTAAAGAACAACGGGATCGACATTCTGACAAGTTCCGGATCACCCGCCAGGGCCATCTTTGCAGGGGAAGTCACACGTATCATCTCCGTTCCTAAATACCACAACGTTGTCATCATCCGGCATGGCGAGTTCTTGTCGGTATATTCGAACCTGGACGAAGTTATGGTCAGCAAAGGGGAAAGCGTTGTGACCAAGCAGGTGATCGGTTCCATTCATACCGATGAATCCTCCTCCCGTACCGAACTTCATTTTGAGCTCTGGAAAGGAAAGGAATTGCAGGATCCCCTGCATTGGATTACTCACTGAGCGATGGTGAAACAGGATGTTAAAAAATCTAAAAATTGTTCTTAGCAGGCATTTTGGATGTAAATATTGTATCTTTGTTCATTAAACACTATCAATATGCTCACTGGATTGATACTTCTGGGCGTGATTGGACACTGGGAAATCCTTCTTATTGTGCTGGTCATCGTTCTGATTTTCTTTGGCGGGAAAAAAATACCAGAATTAATGAAGGGATTAGGAAAGGGTGTTCGAAGTTTCAAGGATGGTATGAACGGAGAGGAATCAAAGGAAGATAAGCTTGACGATCTGACCAAGAAGAATTAGGATTTTTCATCGGTTAACCTGATTAGAAGCGGTTTTTATCCGTTTCATCCTGCCTAATGAGCCCGTTTCGCTTGTTAGGTTTTTTATATATAAATAAAAAATAAAACAAGGAAACGATAAAAGTTTTTTTGGTTTCTTTTTAATGTACCCTACCCCTGCACCCCTCCCCGGCTAGCAAGGGAGGGGACGGGGGAGGGGTATTAGGCAGAGTCCCCGGTGCTTGCACCTGAATATGAGTCCAGTCCCGATATCTATCGGGATGACGAGGGATTTATACCAGTGATTTTTAAAAAATACACATGATGATCAAATTCAACAGCAGATATTTCTCATTGCTTATCATGCCCTTTCTCTTTTTTGGTTGGCTGAGATCTCCTGCCACCTGTCAAACAGTGGCAGCGGATTCCTCACAAGTGATTTTCTTCCAGCAAGATACATTAACGGATACACTTTCGCCTATCCTCTCCGCCAGCCGGCCTGACTCCCTGAAATTCACCCTTACTGAAGATTCGCCCATCGTCAGGGCACTGGACAGCCTGGCTGACATCAAATATTTTAGGGAATATTACTTCAATGCGGACACATCGTTCCTTAATGTATACCCGTATTCCTTTGAGGCTCCCCCCGAGTTCCCGGATACCGTTTACCGCGACCGAATCCGGTTTCTTGACAAGACGACACCGATCGAATTAACGTATAATGAAGATGTTAAACGATGGATCCTGCTCTATGCTACTCAGAAAAGACAGCTTACCTCCCGCGTTCTCGGACTTGCTCAGGTATATTTTCCGCTGTTTGAAGAATGCCTTGACCGGTATGATCTGCCACTGGAACTCAAGTACCTGGCTATTGTTGAATCCGCACTGAATCCCACGGCCCGCTCAAGGGTAGGAGCCAATGGCTTGTGGCAATTCATGCTGAATACGGGCAAATTATACGGTCTGAAGGTCACTTCTTACGTGGATGACCGCTTTGATCCGTATAAATCGACCGATGCAGCCTGCAGGCATATGAGAGACCTGTTTGATATCTATGAGGATTGGTTGCTGGCACTGGCAGCCTATAATTCTGGTTCCGGCAATGTGAACAAAGCCATCCGAAGATCCGGGAATATAAAGAATTACTGGGCCATACAGCCTTTTCTTCCCCGGGAAACGCAAGGGTATGTCCCAGCATTCATCTCTGTTTGTTATATCATGAATTACAGCCAGGAACACCTGCTCTATCCCATCGATCCAGGTATTCTTTACAACGAGATCGATACCGTGGTCGTGAACAACTTTCTGACGTTCGACCAGTTGAATGAAATGCTGGGAGTTCCTATGGAAGACCTGACGTTCCTGAATCCATCCTATAAACTGGGGGTAATCCCTTCGGTCAACAATGAACCGTTTGTCCTCCGTCTGCCTAAGGAATTCATTGGGCCGTTCATCGCCAATGAACAGGCACTGTATCAGTTTAAAACCCAGAAAGGCATCGAGCGCGAGCAGTTGATGACTGAAGTCAGCAAGGTAAAAGAAACCCGTTACCATACTGTCCGAAGGGGAGAAAACCTTGGGCTGATTGCCAGTAAATACAATGTGAGGCTGACCGATCTGAAAAAGTGGAACCACATCAAAGGATCAACCATCTATCCGGGACAGCGGCTGATCGTTTACCAGTCGAGTGGATTGTCCCACGTAACCTCTCCGGTAAGCTCTCCTGCCAGTTCTTCACCCCCATCGGAGGATCCTCCTCCTCAGGATCAGACAACCACTCACATAGTTAAATCAGGAGAATCACTGGCGTCCATCGCTTCAAAATACGGATGTACGGTGGATCAGTTAAAGAGCTGGAACAACCTGACCTCCAATATGATTTATCCCAGGCAGAAACTAACCCTTAGTTCATCTGTCTCCCGTGGTGATACCAGAGATCAGGTCAGTCAGGGAGAAACCTTCGTCTATCATATTGTACAGTCAGGGCAAACCCTGTGGGATATTGCCAATTTGTATCCAGGGGCCACCGTTGAAAAAATCAAGACATGGAATCAAATCACCAATGCCAAAACCATTCAGCCCGGACAGAAACTGAAGATCGCGGTAAAAGAATGAATTCTTCATGGAGCCTGCTGTCTCCGGTCGGTTTGCCGCCCCGGGCACCCGGCAGGCAGATCCTGCACTATTGCCTGATGCTGGGTGTCCTGCTTATGACGATGCTCACAGCCGGATGCAGGCCAAAGCAGGATAAATCGCCCCGCAAAGAGGATTCCAGCGGTGCTACACTTGAAATCCTTGTTGTGTCAGACAATAAGGAACAATGGAATGGATCTCTGGGCGACACGCTGAGGAATTTTTTCGGCCAGTTCCAAACCACCATCTCACAGCCAGAACCCCGCTTCACCCTGGCCCACATCGAGGTGACCGGCTTCAGTAAAATGTTCCAGTCCCATCATAACATCCTTATCCTGACCGTGGATTCTCAGAGCCGGAAACCGTTGCTGGAGACACGCAAAGACTTGTGGGCCGAACCCCAGCGGGTGATCAAGGTCACCGCCCCATCCTATAAGGACCTGATTGACGAGGTCGACAGCAATAAACAGGCATTCATGGATCTGTTCCTGGAAACGGAATATGCCCGCACTACAAAAACGGATAAAACGCTTCCCGAACATCAACTGATCAGGCAGCTGGAGAATGAATACAAAATATCCCTTGTGATCCCCGTGGGATACGTACTTGCTAAAAATACCAGCGAATTCATCTGGTTAAGGAAGGAGACCCTCAAGACAAGCCAGGGCATACTTGTATACATCGAGCCCTACAAGGATACCCTCCAGTTCAGTAACGACAACATCATCCGGCGAAGGAACCTGTACACTATGAATTGGGTACCCGGTCCCAGCCAGGGATCATTCATGACAACGGATGTCAACAACACCAAACCCGTATTTCAACGCATCATGCTGAACGGCCTTTTTGCCGTTGAAACGCGGGGTGCCTGGGAGACCGTAGGCGATTACATGGGAGGACCGTTTGTCAGCTACTCGATGGTGGATGAAAAACAAAACCGGCTGGTGACCCTCGAAGGGTATGTTTATGCTCCCAATGCACCTAAAACAATACTGCTGCATCACGTGGAGTCCATTTGCCGGACCGTCGGATTCCTGGATTAATCGGTTAACGTGAACCGTTCAGTCTGGTTCCCCACAGTCACTTCAAACTCACCTGGCTCTGTCACCCATTGTGAGTCGGCATTCACAAAGGCAAGCTCGGAGGGGCTTATGACAAAGGAGACGGTGGTGGTCTCCCCTGGAGCAAGTTCCACTTTCTGAAAACCGCGCTGCCGCTTTACAGATGGCGTGATGGAGGCATACAGATCGGAAACATAGAGCTGGACCACCTCTTTTCCTGCCCGTGCACCTGTATTGGTCACGGCGATGCTTATTCTGAGGGAATCGGTGCTGCTAAGTTCACTGGTCGAAAGTGCAAGGTTGGCATAGCTGAACGAAGTATAACTTAATCCGAACCCGAATTCAAACTGGGGGATGGAAATAACCTCAGGCACCCGTTCCGTATATTTATGGTCGTAGTTGATCAGGGCGTTGGGAGAGCTTGGATAGGTGTAGGGTAACTTTCCGGAGGGATTGACGTTGCCGAACAAAACCTCAGCAATGGCGATGCCACCTTCATTTCCCGGGAGGTAAGCCATCAGGATCGCATCCATGTGGTCTGCAAAGGCAGAGATAAGACGCGGTCTTCCTTCGGTTAGCACCAGGATCACAGGTTTGCCTGTTGCCGCCAGGCGGTTTGCCAGCTCCACCTGTGCAGGTGGCAGCGAAAGGTCGCCGATGGTTCCGGGTTGTTCACAATATGCCATCTCTCCCAGGCACAGAATGACATAATCCGCATCCCGGGCCTGACGGACAGCTCTGTCGGCATCCGTGATGGAATCGAACCAAGTGCCTTCCACCCAGGAGACGTTCTGCCCGCCAGCGGCCTCCCGGATGGCTTCCAGGATGGTCAGCTTATCCGAAGCATACCGGTCGGCCTGATCTCCCTGCCAGGTATGCGACCACCCCCCATTAAGGCAGGCCATGGTGTTGGCTGCAAATCCGGTCACCAGCACGCGGGAGTTTTTAGGCAGGGGAAGGACGTTATCATTGTTTTTCAGTAATGTGATACACTCTCTGGCCGCTTCCAGGCTGGCAAGACGGTGCTTCTCCGACCCAAAATCAGGGTAATCGGAAGCCGGATAAAACAGATTTTCGAAGAGGCCCAGCTTGACCTTTACCGTCAGGATGCGCCCCACTGCCTCATCAATACGCCAGACCGGTACGGACCCCTCTTTGACCAACTCGAGCAGATACTCGTAGAAAGAGTAATCATAAGGGACCATGCTCATGTCAACCCCAGCCATCACTGCCATTCTCACGGCTTCCTTAGGTGTGGATGCCACGTGGTGCTTGGTGTGTAAACGGATGATATCTTCCCAGTCACTGCAGGCAAGCCCCTCAAATTTCAGCTCGTTGCGAAGGATCTCTGTGAGCATGTAATGGCTCGCATGCACCGGTACTCCGTTGATCTCACCCGAGTTGATCATCAGGGTGTGGGCTCCGCATGCAATAGCCTCCTCAAAAGTGGGCAGGAAGTATTCACGCAGGTAGTTATCCGGAATCCAGGCAGGCGTGCGGTCCTTCCCCGACACCGGAAAGCCGTACCCCGTATAATGTTTTATGCAGGAGGCCACCTTGTATTTGTCGCTGATGTCTTCTCCCTCGTACCCTCTGACGATGGCCCGCGTCATCTGCCTGGCAAGGAAGACGTCTTCACCGAATGTTTCCCAGAGGCGCGACCAGGCAGCGTGCCGCCCGATATCAAGCACGGGGGAAAAATTCCACGGGATGGCAGCCGCACGGGTCTCGTAAGCCGTAATAGAGGCTGCCTGTTCCATGAGTCCCGGATTCCAGGTGGCCGCCATGGCGATCTGCTGAGGGAACAAAGTCGCCTTCTCGCAGTAGTTGTTCCCGTGAATGGCATCAATGCCGTAAAGAACCGGAACCTTGCAATGGTTCTGCTCTGTCATCTCCCGGATAGCCGACATGATCTCATACCAGTGCTCACGTGAATAACAGTGGTTGGCTACATTGAGAATGGAGCCTGCATGATAGTCGACAATGGCTTTACGAAGTTTGCCGGTATCGATCCGGTGCGGCTCCGCGATGGCTCCGTTTTCGGTCACCGAGACCACATCAATGCACACCTGAGTCATCTGTCCGATCTTTTCTTGCAGGGTGAGCTGCGCTAGCAGTTCGTTCACTTTTGCATCGGTGGCTGTGGCCGTTTTGTTGCCCTGCGGAGGATTTTCCGGGGCACAGCCCTGAAGGACGATTATCATCATGATTAAAAGAGAAGGGATCAGAGATTTTGGTTTCATAATAATTATAACTTATTGAATATTAATTATTTAACTCGTTGCATAACTTCAAGGCACATCCTTCCGTTATGGTAAGGGCACTTCCAGAATCCCGCCTTATCATCGTTCCGGTTAATTGTACCATTGGCTTTGATGCTCCAGTACCATTCCCCGTTGCCGGGATCGATAAGGCGCCCTTTGATGTAGCGAAAACACGCAACGGCCCTGTCAAGGTATCGGGTATCCCTCGTCAGCTCGTAGGCGTTATAGAAACCCACCACTGCTTCCGCCTGCGGCCACCAGTGCCTGTCCTCATCCAGGAGGCCTGTGCGTCGGTCCGACTCGTAAACGATGCTGCCGTCGCCTCGGATGCCCTCCTCAGCGGCAGCCACGACCTGCAGGCATTTCTGCCGTACGGTCTCCGCAAGCTCATGGTCACCCAGCACCCCGGCCGCTTCCAGGAGCAACCATGAACACTCGATGTCATGACCGTAGGAAACGACCGACGACTTGCAGTCCCATTGCTCATCAAAGAACAGGTTCAGGTGACTGGAATCCGGATCAATGATCCTTTCCATGAAGAGCTGGATCAAAGATCGTAATTTTTTTGCCAGCAACGCATCCTGCCACACCCTGTAAAGATTGGTATACGCTTCCAGGATATGAAGGTGCGTATTCATGGTCTTTTTCTCGTTGGCATCTTTGTCACTGAGCCTCATATCACTCAGCGGTTGCCATTGCCGGTCAAAGGCCTCCAGATAACCATGGAATACCGGGTCGAAACTGTGCTGTTCGATCAGTTCGAACAACCGTATGGCTGCTTCTTTGGATAAAGTGTCTCCCGTGGCCATGACATATTCAGAAAGAGCGTATATAAAAAAGGCCTGGGAGTAGACCTGTTTTTTAGTATCGGCAGGTAGCCCTTTATAGTCAACGCTCCAGTAGGTCCCGCCCCATTTTTCATCAACGAAGTGCGTAACGATATATTCCCTGGTCCTGCGGGCAACGTCCAGGTACGGATCCTGCCGGAGATGCCTGGCGGCTGCAGAAAAAGTCCAGAGGATCCGTGCGTTCAGGATGCCTCCCCGGATCGCTCGGGGATGGATCTTGTTCCTCCCGTCCATACGGCCGTAAAATCCGCTGTGTTTCCAATCCTGCATCCTTTCCATCCAAAACGGGAGGATATGGTGCGTCAGCTCATGGTGAAGGTCGCTGGCCAGCCGGATGCTTGCGCTGTCGGTCATGTTCATGGATTCTGGTCTGTACGGTATTGCATCCGCCGGTCTTTCAGTTCACTGGTGATCGTATGCATGTGTTTTTCGTTGAGCGGGTAAAGGGAGATAAAGACGACCGAAAACAGGGTGCCGATCGCAGGGAAGAAGCTCAGCATCAGCCGGATACCTGTCTGTACGTCTTCTGTCTGTATGACGTTTGCCTTAAATCCATAATATCCCAGCAGCCAGCCGGTCAGTGCTCCTCCCAGGGTCCATCCGAATTTTTGTGACATGGAGGAGGAGGAGAAGATCAGGCCTGTGGCGCGGCGTCCGGTTTTCCACTCGGAATAATCGGCGATATCGGCATACATCGACCACAGCAGTGGGAAGATGCTTCCGGCGCACATGCTGATCAGGCATTGCATCACCATGATCCAGCCGATGCTTTCTTTATGGAGGAAGAAGAAGAGGAGGCTGAACAGCGTGGCGGCCACCATGGCTCCCAGATAGGTCATTTTTTTACCGAACCGGTTCGAGAGTGGCGTCACGATGATGATCCCGATAATATTGAAAGCCTGTCCCAGCACCAGGTACAGTGTTGTCAGGGTGATCGCTGTTCCCACCAGGGGCAGGTTCACCGTGATGTCACTCCGGACAAAATACTTGAAGTAGTACACGGCGGCCCCGTCGCGGATCGAATTGAAGATCAGGGCAGCGATGCCAGCGCCCAGCAGGATCCACCACGGACGATTCCCGACCAGGTCCCTGATGTCATCCCTGAGGGAGTCGTTTTTCGTGCTGATGGGTTTGACCCTCTCCCGGGTGAGAAAAAAGCAGCCCAGGAAAAAGAGCACGCACAGGATGGCGATGACCATGACGCCCAGCGTCCATCCGGTTTGTGTATTCCCGCCACTGCTGCCAGTGAAGAACCCGACCAGAGGCTCAATGAGCAGCAGTGCGATGAAGCTGCCGATAAACGCAAAGACCATACGAAACGAGGAGAGGATATTGCGTTCCCTGACGTTGGCCGACATGACCCCCAGCAGCGATGCGTAGGGTACGTTGATCATGGAATACACACCCATCATCAATGAGTACGTAAGATAGGCATATACTAGCTTACCGGTCGTATTGAATCCGGGGGTGATGAACATGACTGTTCCGATGATCCCGAAGGGAAGGGCGAACCACAGAAGATACGGACGGAATTTTCCCCACCGCGACCTGGTCCGGTCGGCAAGCACACCCACCACCGGGTCGAAAAGGGTATCCCAGATACGCGTCACCAAGAACATGGTCCCTACCGCTGCCGCCGGCAGGCCAAAGATATCGGTGTAAAAAAACAACAGGTACATACCGAATATCTTCCAGAACATCGAAGAAGCCAGGTCGCCGAAACCGTACCCTATTTTTTCCTGTAACCTGAGTTTTTCAGTTGCCATTGTCCGATCCTTTCAAAAGTAGAAGTGAAAACTCACAGGAGGCTCATCAAACGGATTTTTACCCAAGATAGGCATTATTTTTCAGGATCAGATCCCGGATTGTATTTACGGATCCTGCCGAATGAAACAGATCAGGGGGCGTATTCAGACAGTAATCTGTGAGCCGGGCGATGGAAGAGACTGCCACATGGAGCCGTGTGTCGGAGGAAGCGTAGTAGATATTAACCGTGTCGTCATCATCGGCGATCCATCCGTTGGAGAAAACGACATTGGACACATCGCCGGTGCGTTCTTCCCCTTCGGGGGCGATCAGGTAACCGGCGGGTTCAGCGGACACCCTGGAAGGATCATCCAGCGCGGTCATATACAGGTAGAGCACGTAGCGAAGGCCCGCTGCGCACCCTCTGACGCCATGGGCCAGATGCAACCACCCTTTGTCGGTCTTAAGAGGGGGCGGACCCTCTCCGTTTTTCAGTTCTTTGATGGTATGATAGCATCGTGGGTCAATGATCCGTTCTTCACGGATCTCGGCATGGGTGATGTCATCGGTCAGCGCCCATCCGATCCCCCCTCCGGTACCAGCATCGATGAAACTGTTCTGGGGCCTGGTGTACAACGCATACCGGCCCCCGATGAATTCAGGATGAAGCACTACATTCCGCTGTTGGCTTTTGGATTTCAGGTCGGGAAGCCGTTCCCAGGTATCGAGGTCGTGCGTGCGTACAATACCTGCCGAAGCGATCGCCGACGAAAGATCCCCCGGGGGAGCGCCGGGATCTTTACGCTCGGTGCAGAAAATCCCATAGATCCATCCGTCTTCATGACGGGTCAGTCGCATATCATACACGTTGACATCAGGATCTGACGTTCCGGGAAGGGAGATGGGAAATGGACGAAACCGGAAATGATCCACGCCGCTGGTGCTTTCTGCAATGGCAAAGAACGATTTGCGGTCTGATCCCTCTACCCTGGCAACTAGTGTATATTTCCCGTTATATTTTATTGCTCCCGTATTGAAAACGGCATTGACGCCGATCCGTTCCAGAAGAAACGGATTGGTGGCTGGGTTCAGGTCGTATCGCCACGAAAGGGGTACATGAGCACTGGTCAGCACCGGATTTTTATATCGGTTGAAAATGCCGTTCATACTTTCCTTTTTCCTGTTGGGACGTTCCACCAGCTCTTCGTAATGGCTGTTCAGCAAGCGCAGGCGTTCTTCAAAGCTCGGATTCATACGATATACGGATCTTTATTTATGGGTGTAAAGGTTCATATCCTGGATGTCTTTCTGAAAAAGGGTTCTGGGGAGGTCATAGAATAAAACAAAATTCTCCTCGCTGATCTGGCCCGGATAAGGGACATAGTAGTGGTTGGGCCTGTCGGCGGCATTCCGCCAGAACAAAGCATACGATAAACCGCTGTCCTTCAGTATGGGCCACACCACATGGGTCCACCAGGCTGGATAAGGGATCTGTTCATAACCCATTTCCGTGATGGCAGGCAGCTTATCATGTTCTTTCGCCAGATCAACCAGTAGCGATGTTTTACGTTTCATGACAGCCATGAAATCCTCATTGCTTTGCCCGGCCTGCTGGTACTGATCAAATCCCACAATATCCACGTACCTGTCGCCGGGGTATCGTTCCATAAAGTCCTCTTTTTGTTCGAAACGGTCGGATGCTGAATAGGCCCAAAGGAGGTTGTGCACCTGTTTGGTTTCGTTCAGGTACTCCACGGTGAACCGCCATATCCGGATGAATTCATCAGGGGTGCAGTGGCTCCGTCCCCACCAGAACCAGTCTCCTGTCTGTTCATGAAATGGCCTAAAAATCAATGGAATAGGCTTGTTGTTATCATCGGTTAATCCGTTAAAGAACTCAGCCAGCCGGTCTAGCCATCGCCGGTACGCTGCATGCCGCTCTCCTCCGGGAAGGATGCTTGCTACCACTCCCGGTGTCTGGGTATCCCATGCTGAACCTCCTGTAAGCGGGTTATTGCAATGCCAGCTGAATGTGTTGATGGCCCCCAGGGAATGTACCTGGAGGGAATATGCTTTCATCTCCGCAAAGGGAACCGAATCCAGGTTGACTGCGGATCCGTTTTCCATGTGACCCAGATCCCAGCCAAATACAGCCGGGTAATCGGAACAGATCCTGTAAATATCCGATCGCCCGTTGGGGGCCATCCATCCAACCCCGTAGGCCAGGTCGTCCTGATGGCCGATCATAATACCACTGATGGTCAGCTGTTTCATTCCCGCATGAAGATGTTGGGTTTCTGTGGTCGCCTGTCGATCTGCTGTAGCTATTTCATTGTTTTTCAGCTGATTGCAATTTAATAGAAATATACAGATCAGAGCTGGCAAACCGTACAGGATTTTTCTGAGGCATATCATATGACGACCAGATTTCATGATAGGAAGAAATTAAGCGTATGTAAAGTTCATATTCAGGCATCTCTTTAGGTAATACTTTTTTAGCATAATAACGTACTTTTTGATGAAAATCCCTCTGCCTTCAATCCTGTCAATCGTTTGTAACAGGGTAAAATAAAAGGTTTCAGAACAGGGACATACTCCGGTTTTATTTTATACTTTTATAGTATGATTTTTTCAAACCGATACGGTGTATCCATTAAACATCATAAGCCATGTACGAAAAAGTGATGCGGGAAGTTACACCCCTGACACAGGCAGATTGCTTCACCATTTTTAGCAGGAAAAAGACACAGTTTGACTTTCCTCTGCACGTTCATGATGAAATTGAGCTTAATTTCATTCAGAATGCGAAAGGCGCCAGACGGGTGATCGGCGATCACATGGATGAGATCGGCGATATTGAGCTGGTACTGGTGGGGCCCAACCTACAGCACGCATGGTTCGGGACCGATTTTCACGGAAGGATCATCACCGAGGTGACCATTCAGTTCCATCATGATTTTTTCGACGAAAAGTTTTTGAAAAAGAACCAGTTGGTATTCATTCGCAATCTTCTTGATAAATCCGTTCGTGGTATTCTTTTTTCCACGGCCACGGCCAGGCGGTTGACTCCCCGGATCATCGGCCTGGCTAAAAAGCAGGGATTCGATTCGGTGCTGGAGTTGATGTCGATCATTCACGATCTTTCCATTTCCAGGGATTACCGGATACTGAGCGATTCAACGTTCACTGCTGCTGAGAAGAGCCATTACAGCAGCCGCAGGATAGAGAAGGTGATGAATTACACCCATCAGAATTTTCATCGTCCCATTTCCCTGACAGAGGTGGCCAGGCTCACCAACATGACGGAGACCGCCTTCAGCCGTTTCTTCAAGCTTCGCACCGGAATGACCTTCATCGACAGCCTGAACGAGATCCGGCTGGGGCACGCCTCCCGCCAGCTGATCGAAACGACGCAGACCATCTCTGAGATCGCTTACGATTGCGGCTTCAACAACATCTCCAATTTCAACCGTATCTTCAAGAAGAAAAAAGGCTGCACCCCAAAGGAACTCAGGGAAAGTTATGAACAGGGCGTGCGGGTGTTCATTTAATCGATTGCCAATTTTTTGTCATTTCTCCGGAACCGCGAGGCCAAGGCTCTCAAGGAGAGGGATATTGAGGTCGGTTTCGAAGAGCTCCATCGAACCTTTGTTGAACAGGCCGAATGTACCCCTGTAGTCCCACGACGTCCATGGAATGTTGTTCTTCTCCAGGTACTCCCTGACCACCTTATACCAGTAGATGCGGTCATCGTTGCCGCTGTTGGGTATGTAGACACCAAACTCGCCGCAGAAAACGTTGACCTGGCGGCTGTTCCTGAAGTTGATGGCGATGTCAAGCAACGATCTGACCATTTTTTCGTTGCCTTCTGCCGGGTATCTCAAAAGGCCGTCTTCCACCCAGGTATCCTTGAACTCCGATGGAACGGGAGGCATCCGACCGGGATCATACGGGAACGGGATCCCTTTCAGGGAGGCCATCGACGGGCTGTTCCACGCAGCCCCCTGATGGGTGAACATGAACGGATCGTAAAAATGAAACGTATAGATAAGGTTTGGGTCCTGGTAGAAAGACATGCTGTCAAGGTCCTTGTATCCATTGTATCCCGACGGGCCGACGATGATGGTATGCCTGTCATCAACTTTTCGTATGGCGTTAATCGCCTCCTGCTGGATCTCTCCCCACCGTTTGTTTGATATACCGTGTGGTTCGTTCAATAGTTCGTAAATGATCAGGTCGGATCGGTCCCTGTACCGTTCTGCCATCTGGGGCCAGACTTTGTTGAGGATCTTGCCGATCCCGAGATCGGTGACCTGAATGGGATGAAAGGAATGATTGTCGAGGATCAGGTACAGGTTTAGCTGTTCAGCCCAGTAAACGGCCGAATCAAGGCAGCTGAGGAAATGTGCATCCAGGATGTACTCCGGAGCGCCCTCTGTCATGCTGTGCAGATTGATAGGCAGGCGAATGACGTCGCATCCGAGGCTTTTGATGTCCTGGAAATCTTTTTTAGAGAACCTTTCGAATTGGATATGTCGTGCATCCCGTGCCTGGAACCAACCGGTCATGTTGACACCCCTGTGGAAAGGGACCTGGGCTGAACCGGCCATCATAAGGATGAGGGAAACCGACAGGAAGAGAGCTTTTTCATGACCGTTATTGATTGATAAGTTGAATTGCACATTCAGCGGATCGAAGGCCATCGGCTCTGGCTTTCAGGATTAGGCTGCCCGGTTGCTGCCCGCTTCTGACCACCACCAGGCACATACCATGAAACGCCCTTCTCTCATGGGCCTTGAACGACTCCATGCTCACCTGGTTGCCATTGTCGACCGCTTCGATCGTTCCATTGCCTTCCACCGAAAAATAGATCCGGTTATCGGCCAGCGGCACGACCACGTCGTTCCTGTCCACCACGGTGACCGTCACATACGACAGGTCGTCTCCGTCGGCACGGATCACATCCCGGTCGGGGGTAAGCTCAATCCGGTACGGATCTCCGGCAGTTCTCACCTCCTGAGTCAGGATCACCCTGCCGTTGTTTTTTCCTGTGGCGCGAAGGGTACCGGCCTCAAAAGGCACCTCCCAGCTGAAATGAAGCTTGTCGCCGGATTTACGTTGTGCTCCGAGCGATCGGCCGTTGAGACTAAGCTCCACCTCATCGCAGTTGGAGTAGGCCCACACGTCAACGGTCTGCCCCGCTTCCCAGTTCCAGTGAGGGAGCAGTTGCAGCACAGGTTCGTCGGTCCACTCGCTCTTATACAGGTAGTACGCGTCTTTTGGGAACCCGCAGAGGTCCAGAATACCGAAATAAGAGCTTCGGGCAGGCCAGGGATACGGTGTGGGTTCACCGATATAGTCGAAGCCTGTCCAGATGAACATTCCAGACATGAAATCATGCTGTTTTACGATTTTCCATGTTTCTGAATGGGTGGATCCCCAGGGAACACGGCAATTATCATACGAAGAGCAGCTCATGTCGGCATTGCCTTCCTGGAAGGGGATATCCCACTGGATGGGCCATACGCGGACGCTGTCTGCTGGCATATCGTAACTCCCACGGGTGGCCAGCGCCGAGGTGGTTTCGGCAGCAATGAATTTTTGACCCGGAAACAATCCCGGAAACTGGGCGAAATTTTCCTCATGGTAGTTGTATCCGATCAGATCCAGTGCTTTCGAACGGATAAGATAATTCTCCGGTTTTGGATCGTTACACGCAGCGGTGATGGGCCGGGTGTCATCCAGGTTCCTGACGATGGAGGCCAGTTCCCGCGCGATCCTGGTTCCCGATGTATCCCACTGTTCCATGATCTCGTTGCCGATGCTCCAGATGAACACGCTGGGATGATTGCGGTCGCGCAGCACCAGATCCTCCAGATCACGGCGATGCCACGCGTCAAAGTCATCACCGTAATCGAACGGTGTCTTATGGATTTTCCACATATCAAATGCCTCATCCATTACGATAAATCCCATCCTGTCGCACAGGTCAAGCAGCTCAGGCGCGGGAGGATTGTGTGATGTCCGTATTCCATTGCATCCCATTCCCTTCAGTAGTTCAAGCTGCCGCTCCAACCCGCGGGTGTTGATTGCGGCTCCCAGGCAACCCAGATCGTGATGATTACATACTCCTTTGATTTTGAATTGCTTACCATTCAATAAAAAGCCACGGGAACTGTTAAATTCGAACGTCCGTATCCCAAAGGGAGTCATGTATTCGTCAAGGACCTGATCCCTGGAAAGTAATGTGGTGACGACCTGATACATCGTCGGATCATCAACCGACCACAGTTTGGGATTGGTCACATCCAGGGTTTGTTTGACCTCACTGCCGGAAGTGCCGATCAGGATCCCGGGAGAGGTCACTTCGGATACCAGTTGGTTATTGTGATCGTAAATGCCTGACCTGACCGAGATCTTGACCGATGTGCCCGTGGTGTTACGGATCCGGGTGCTTATTTCGACTCTGGCATTGTTTTCTGTCACCGATGGTGTTGTGACAAAGGTTCCCCAGTGGTCAACGGCGATCGTGCCCGTTTTTACGAGCCACACGTTCCTGTAGATCCCTGATCCGGAGTACCACCGGGAGTTTGGTTGTTGCGAGTTGTCAACCCGCACACTGATTACATTCGGCTCATTGCCGAACTGAAGGTGAGGAGTCAAATCATACCTGAACGAGGAATAACCGTATGGTCTTTTTCCCAGGTAATGGTCGTTGATCCAGACCTCTGCCATGCGGTACACTCCGTCGAATTCAATGTAGATGTTCTTTCCCCTGTCGGAGGGGGGAAGGTAAAACGTTTTCCGGTACCATCCGATACCACCGGGCAGGGCTCCTCCCCCCGGAGTGGCAGGATTTTTAATATCAAAATCTCCTTCAATGCTCCAATCGTGTGGCAGGTTCAATGTTCTCCAGACTGAGTCATCAAAGGACACCGCTGATGCTGCAGGACGGTCTCCGGGATTGAATTTCCAGTCCCGGTTGAAACGATCCCTGGTTCGCATGGTGGAACCGGATATCGGCAAGGTATCAGGAAAAAAAGTCTTCCGGATGAATGCCATTTTTTTGAAATAAAAGTCTTCCGGGAGTCCATGCCCACTCTCGGGGTAGACGATGTATTGTTTTTCAGATTTCACCTGGTTGTATGCAGCAAAGTTGATATGGGGCGGACAGACATCGTCGGCGAGCCCGACTCCCATGATCATGGGTGCATTGATCCACCCTGCCAGGTTTTTAATGTCGATATAGCTGAGTGTGTTGTATACGTCTTCCCATGTTTCCTTTTTTTGTTCCACGACCAGGTTGATGAACTCATTCCCGGGCCAGGAGGCTATCTTGAAGTAATCTTCAAAGTCGGAAAGGAAGGGCACCTGGGGTGCGCAAGCCCTGATCCGGTTGTTGCACAGGGCCGCTGTTGCAAAGGTGAGCGCTCCTCCCTGGCTGGCACCTTCCACTGCCACCCTGGTGGTGTCTACCTCCGGCCGGGAGAAGAGGAAATCCACTCCGCGGACGCAATCCATGTAGCCTCCGCGGTAAATATACATCTCCTTATCATCAATGAAATGCTGCAGAAATCCAGGGAATCCCGGATTGACATGGTCTTTGCTGTTGCCATGGCCCCGGATATGAAGGCCGAATCCGATGAGGTCATCACCATAATCAACATATTCCGGGAGAATGACACTCGAGTATCCATGCACCTGCATTACTGCGGGATAGGTGCCCGGAGCGGCTGGCACCGAGTACCATCCGCGGATGAGGATATTGCCCAGCGACCGCATTTCAACCAGATATACGTTTCGCCGGGAGGTGCACAACGAGTCGATCCTGATCATGTTGAACCGGGGATCAACAGCCTTCAGCTCCCTTTTGGCGCGGGCCCAGTAGTCGTCAAAGTCCGGGCGCGGATCAGGTGGGCTGTAGATCTTTTCAGGCTCATACCCGAACATGAAGGATGTCTTCTTGGTAGATGAAGCACCCTTCAGGCTTACGAAGACCTTGTAAAAACCGGGTTCCGGATTGGGAATAATGAAACTGACCGAAGCCTTTTTTTTGGTCTTCAGTTTTACGGCCTCTTCCTGGCTGAAAATATCCTCACTAAAGTCCGACACTACATGGATCCCGATCGTCCCTTCAAACGGCCGGTGCAAGGTATTGGTCAGGGTGATGAGGATGACCACATCCGAGGAGCCTTTCAGGATACGGTCCGGTTCAGTGAAGATAGGTTCGATCAGGATGTGTTCTGCCGGCCCGTGTGCGGTTAGGAGGATGGGCTCTCCGTATATGCCTCCGTCACCATTAAGGTCGAAGACCCTGACGGCCAGGGTATTGGGTTGATCCCACAAGATCTTTTCGGCAGGTATTGAATAATTTCGGACAACATCCCATTGGGAGATGTAATTGGGTGGGAGTTCACCTGAGCCTGCCAGAAATTCACCATTCAGATAGGTGTAGTCCACATCGTCGATTTTTCCCAGCTGCAGCAAAAAGCCGCCGTATTCCTCGGCATCGGCCCTGCATGTCGACGGGATGACAAACGTGGCACGGTACCATGCAAAACCGTCATAACCCGGGAATCCCTGCCTTTCCCAGACCTCTCCGGGGGCAATGCTGTTCCATTCCGCATCATTCAGTGAAGGGGATGCCCATGACGGATCATCACCGGTTTTGAATTTCCATTGCACGGGCAGCAGATCCTGGGCAAAACATTGGCTGGTGAAGGTCAGCACCAGTAACCAGTAGAGAAATCGTTTCATCGTGTTGTTATTTCGTAATATATTGATTTACAGACTTGAAAGATCAATAATCTGTTCGGTGCCATCGTAGGTGATCACTTTGTCGGGCACTCCCGTGAGGTCCATTTTCTCCGGTTTCAGGGGGGTGACCACAATGACCTGAATGGTCCGGTTCCGGAGCATCCCTTCAAAAGCGCCCTCACAGCGGCCAATGGTCAGCATTTTCCGTGACTCGCTATAATGAAAGGGGATGGTCGCAAAAGCACCCTTTTCGTAGTTATAGTTGGTGTCTTCATCTTCATACAGGACAAATTGTCCGTCACGGCCGGTGAAGACGAACAACGTGAGCGGGTCGGCCGGTTTCTCTCCGGTATACTGGATCTCAGGTCCCAGGGGAAGGATGGCTCCTTCCCTGACAAAGACCGGTATATGATCCAGGGGCGAGGGGACCATGATGGTTTGCCCTCCCGGGTAATGCATGCCCGTGAAGAAGTTGTACCAGCCGGTCCCGGCGGGCAGATATACTTCGCGGGAGCGCACCTTGTACGCGCATACCGGATTGATCAGCAATCCCTGTCCGAACATGTACTGATCCCTGATATCGAGCACACGGGGATCTGCGCCGAAGTCCATGGCCAGCGGTCGCATCATGGTGTAGTCGTTGAGCCATGTATGACCGGCAAGGGAGTAAATATACGGCATTAGCCTGTAGCGCAGGTAGTTGAATTTCACCATGGCCTGGTAGGCAGGATGGTCGGCGGGCGCGGTATGGTAGATCTCCCGGTAGGGGTATTGTCCATGCGAGCGGAATATGGGGACAAAGGCTCCAAACTGGTGCCAGCGTGTCATGAGCTCCCTCCACTCTTCCAGCGTTTCCCCCGCAGCGTCGTAAAACCGGCTTTCCACGGCAAAACCACCGATGTCCATAGTCCAATAAGGGATCCCGGATATGCAGAAGTTCAGTCCGCAGGGGATCTGGGCGGCCATGTCGTGCCAGCGGGCGGCTATGTCGCCGCTCCAGTTGGAAGCTGCGTATCGCTGCAGGCCGGCAAAGGCGGAGCGGGTAAGGATGTATACCCGCTGACCGGGATTGACGCGGCGCTGGCCCTCATATACGGCCTGCGATTGGCCGAGAGAATAGGCGTTGAAGTACATTGCTGCAGGACCCAGTGCAGTGGGATCCATCAGCGACTTGCGCTCGTCCATGGGAAGATTGGAACAGATATCCGGCTCGGTGGCATCCAGCCACCATGCGTCCACCCCCTTGCTGTAAATGCTCGTGTTGATCTGCTCCCAGAAAGCATTCTGCGCCTCCGTGTTGTATGCGTCATAAAACGTGGAGACATATCCCAGCCAGTCTTTCCTGTCCTTCTCGATATTGAGCTTGTATAGCCAGCCACGACTGTCCATGGCTTCATAGTTGGCTGTCCCTTTATAATATTTCGGCCATACCGAGATCATCAGGTGGGTATTCAGCGAATCGTGCAGGGTGGCCATCATTCCTGCCGGATCCGGGAACCGTGAAGCCTCAAACGCATGATCGCCCCATTTGTCGATGGGCCAGTACTGCCAGTCAAGGACAATGTTGTCGATCGGTATCCCGCGTTTCCTGTATTCCCGGACCACCCCTAGCAGTTCTTCCTGTGTCTGGTACCGCTCGCGGCTCTGCCAGAATCCCAGGGCCCATTTGGGCATCATCACGGCCTTCCCGGTAAGGGTACGGTAACCGCTGATCACATCATCCAGGTTCTGTCCGGCAATGAAATAGTAGTCGATCTGGTCAGCCACCTCCGAGGTAAAGGTGATCCGGTTTTGCTCGGCGGCCGGCAAAGGGGAAAGATGTTTCAGTGCGATGAACGATTCTCCGCCGTCGGGGATCCAGTCGATCTTCAGGGAATAGCGTTTACCTGCTTCCATCGGCAGATCGAACCGGTTGGAGCAGGTGTTCCAGCATTGGCGCCAGCGATCGTACAGAAGGACTCCGCCGATCCATAACCTGGCATAGCCCGCCGAGGTGAAGATGAACTTGTGTACGCCCGGTTCTTTTGCCTCCATGGCTCCTTCCCAGACAACAGCCCCTTCCCCCAGGTTGAATCCTTCGGGCAATTTCACCAGGTCGGGGATGAACTGGTAATTGATCTCTTGTTCCTTTCGTGTTGTAAAAACTTTTGTCGTATCGTTCCTGTCCGTATAGATGGCCGTAAGCCCTCCCTCTGCCCCGTCTTTGTCATACAGCTTCAGTCCTGACAATTCCTGCGGCTCACGTGCGTCACCGAATTTGGTCCTGGAATAATTATCCCACAGGATACCATAGTTCTTTGTGGAAACCAGGAAGGGAACAATTGCCTGGGTGTTGTACTGGAAGAGATCGGCATCCTTTCCTTTCAGGTTCATGTAGCCGGTCTGGTTGGATCCCAGCCCGTACAGGGATTCGTCGCCGGGGGACTCGAACTGCTGCCGGATGGACAGGTAGTTCTTATTATTTAGCGACACGGTTTCAAAAGACTTCCCGCCTCCCTGCTTTTCGGCAAGGTATACGTTTCCCGCGGGATCGCAAAAGATGACTTCTCCGGTTGCCGGCTCTATCCGGGCCTGCAAAGCGGAAGTTTTCAGCATGATCCCACCTTCCTGTTCCACGATGTCAAAGCCGGTGGCAGATGACAGCGTATCCAGTATGATAAGGCTTTTTGCCCCGCTGAACGCATCATCGGGCAGGGCAGTAACACGAATGATGTGATCCCTGATCACCTGAAGCCTGACGGCATGGGCGGGCTGGTTTTCAGTTTTCTTAACGTGGATGATCAGTCCGTCGGGGATCTTTTCATAAGATGCTTTCTGACAGGAGATTATAAAGAAAGGAATGGTAAGGATGATAAAATAATGAAGGATGGCGCTTATGCTTTTCATATCAGTAAATCATCAGTTTTTTGGTAAATAGTGTGTCTTTACCTGTGAAAACACACAGGTACAATCCGGGTGTCAATGGGATCGGGTACTCCCTTTCCAGTTCCTCACCCCTTCTGCAAAGATAAACATATAGGATTCTCCCACCCATATCGCTGATTGTTAATTTATTAATGTTAGTTGGGACCCCGCTGATCTGGAAGTGGCCGTGAACGGGATTGGGAGAGAGGACAATGGAATCAGCGGGTAGCAGCGGAGGGATCCCGGCGATGTCCTCGTTGATGACCAGTTCCTTGTTACCCGGTTCCACCAGGATGAACGTGGTGGAGTAACGCGGTAGTTTGATTTTGATCTCTTCACCAATAAGACTGGATAGCGCCTCAATAGATTCATAGTTGCCGGGACCGCCTGCCACGCCAGGATTGCCAATATCGTTTACGAAAACCTTTCGTGAGAAATCTTTTCCGTCCCCTGTCAGCGTATACGTGTAATACCGGTCTCCGAACCCAAAATCCTGGATGTTCAGCCGCGTCACAATATCGTATGTGGCCTTGTTTACCATGGTGACAGCCACCTGTCCTGACGAAAACGCTGTTGGGTAGGCCACCACGTTGGTATCTCCCCGTTGCGTCATGTTCAGCAGGACATCACCTGTGAACCGGCGCTGATAATACAGGTGGTAAAAAGCAGGCCTCGGTGCGTACTGGACAACTCCGGGCTCGTTGCCGTATGAGTACATTCCGTGGTCGTTGCCGTTGTCCCAGCCATTGGCCAGGTCCCAGCGCAGAGCGGCGCCGTAGCCGGTTTTCATTGCCTCACCGGTCACCAGCACGGCGTGCATGCCGTTGGCATGCGAAACGGGCTGGTTGGAGCCGACGGCAAAGATATTATATTCCGTCAGCGCCACCGGCAGGTGGGGCATGCCTGCTTTATCCACTTCGGCATAGACGTATTCCTTGAATTTGCCGGTACGCCTGTATGAATTCAGGATCGTTGCGATGGCTGAGTTCTGGTTCCAGGGAGTAAAGTAACTGTGCACGACATAAAAGTCGGCCTTATCGCCTGCGCTGGCAGCCACATCCCTGTTCCACGTTGAATTTTCCCAGCTGTACGCATCCAGCATCACCACGCCGATACGGATATCCAGGCCGAGCTCCGCCGCAGCCATCTTCATGCTGTCGATGAATACCCGGCAATGTTGTCCGTAGAGTGTCCCGTTGATGTATTCCGGCTGGCCGTCCTGGTTCAGTTCCGTGTCGATGCGGTAGCCGGCTTCCCAGTTTCCGTAGACCTCGTTGCCGATCTCCCAGAATTTGGTGCGGCCGTTGTCGTACCGGACCCAGTCGGCTGCCATGTGCGCTGCTGTGGCTACGGGTGCAGGGCCGGTACCATAACGGGCATATCCGTAATTGACGGTCAGCATGCCGGTCACATTCGTTTGATAGAGGATCCGGTAAAAGGAATCGATGTGCATGGTCCAGCTTTCCCAGGAATTGGGGCGTATGCCATACCAGGGTTGAAAGGGCTTATCGCGGCCGGCCAGTGTGTCCGGGATATCCACGGGCCGGTCATCGGTGACTCTGTTCCAGAAAAACTCATCCGATACGGAGCCGGCTGGCCCCCGCAACACACCCATACGCCGGTCCCGGATGTGCTTCATCAGGAGTGTGTCGTCGGACATGCAGCCGGTCCACAGGTTTGCATTGTCGCCGAACAGATAGGCTGGCACACAGGTGAGGGTGTCATGGAAAAGCACTTTCAGCGACGCTTTCACTGGTTCCGTGGTTTGATCTTTGTCAGTATACGGCGGGCTGGAGAAGACCGCCGGCCTCCATTCGTTCAGGAAAAAGCCCTGGTCCTGTCCCAATACCCCGGCCATATTTACAGCGAGCAGCAGGGAAATGATGAATAATGGGTGTGGTCTTTTCATGTTCGTTATGAATGTACCCCTAAGGCTGTGTCAAAATGCATGATTTTTTATTAAACAACGGAGATCACTGAGGAATGCGAATAACACAGAGGGATGATAACGAGTCATTTAAACTTCGTGATCTCCGTGAATCCTCCGTGCACTCCGAGGTTAAATTGTATTTTTTATGCACCCTCTGGGTAAAATGGGTAAAATTCCCCAAATGAATAAAAAAAAGCCTGGTCCGATGCTCCGTTGCCTTTGCATGAACCAGGCAGCCAACCAGTCAACCTAAAACTGAGTCGTCATTATTCTTTAATAAATACAATGTTGTCGAAATAGACCGTATGACCTTCCTCGTACATCTGGAATGTAATGTTGTTCACTGCAGTCTTGTCGATGGTCGGATAGTCGATGAGCAGATCGTACTTGTAATAGGTCCAGACGTTGGCCGGTATGACCACATCCACTTTCTGATCCTGCCAGTTGATCCAGAACTGCATTTTCTTTTCCACATCGGCTCCCTTGATCCAGAAGGTGAAGTAGCGGTATTCGGTCACATTGATAGATCCACCGTTTCCGAGCTGCAGTCCTCCCCAGGTTCCTGCGGGGTCATATGCAGCTTTCATGGAGCTGGTTCCGGTCACCACGTAATCGGATGAAGGCTCGAATGTACCGCCCCACGACCAGCTCTCAAAACCGTTCATCAGCGCGTCCGTGAAGACGGGCAAGGCTTTGTCGATATTAATGAAGATCAGGTCGGTGGTCCTGTCCCCGGCAGGGCTGGTCAGTACCAGCCTGCATTTGGTCAGTTCAGTGGAGGGCATTTTGATGACCGCGGTATTCAGGGAGGAGGACACGATCTGTGCTTCGTCTGTACTGCCTTCGAGAACCACCTTTGAACAGACGTCAAGGTTGTTGCCGCTGAGTGTAATGGTGCTTCCTGACTGAAAATCGGTCGGGAAGGCGCTGTTCACGATGGAGTAGGCCAGCACGTCAAATGGCACGGTCAGCGTCTTGCCGTCCACATTGGTAAGGATGATGTTTTGCTGACCGCGGAAGGCTGTATCGGGAACGCGGAACAGGATGCTGGTTTCGGTGTTCAGGTTCGGGTTGATGACAGCCGATGCGTTATTCAGGTCGAAGACAATGCTCACCATCTGACCAAGACCCTGGCCCCTGAGGGTTAGCATCGTTGTGGTCGGACCTGCCGTTGGGGCTATGGATTCAAAGACCGGCGTCCCGGCAGGGACATCGGGGCTTCCGTCCGTATCCTTTTTGCAACCGCTGAAGATCCACACCGTGCTGAGCATGATGAGGAGCAGTGCTGAAATTGTGGTTACAGATATCTTTTTCATAGGGTATGCGTTTTAAGATTATTGATAGTAAGGTACCGGTGGGCCAGCCAGGGCTGGATCCTGGGTGATTTCGCTGGCAGGAATGGGCAGATACATGTATTGCTCAGTGAAGGTAACGTAAACCGGTGTACCCATTTGCCCTCTGTTCTGTGCCTCGATGATCTGTTTGGCTTTGGCAAATCCCTGACGCTGGATGTCGTACCAGTAGTCTCCTTCGAATGCAAATTCAACGCGGCGTTCCTGAAGGATGTCCTCTTTGGTGATGGAGGCTTTGGGCTGCAGGCCGGCGCGCAGGCGGACCCTGTTGAAGGTGTTCAGTGCCTGTGCGTCACTGGTGGAAGCATTATTTCCCAGGATCGCTTCGGCGTAGATCAGCAGGACGTCTGCGTACCGCTGGACCATGAAGTTCTGACCGGTATTCATGCCGATTACTTCTTCCCCACCATATTTGGCACCTGGTCCCACGACATATTTGGCTATATTGGACCGCGTACCGTTGAACTGACCTCCTTTACCGGCAGGCTGCGCCGTATCGTAGACATACCCGTTGGCCATGAATGCATTGTAATCCGCATCGCCGCCCTGGGGCTTCCAGGCAGGCATCGACCAGCCATGTTCCATGATGGTGGCAGGTCTGCGGATGTCTCCCGGTTCGAAAGCATCTTTGAAGTCCAGTGAAGGAAGGAAAAGCTCCCACATATTGGAAACATCGGTTTGCAGGTTGCTCGGACCCCGGTCGCATTGCAGCTGATTGCCCGTTCCCCATGGATTCTGCGCGAGCTGATGCTGGATGGCGAAGATCGATTCGATATTGTTGTTCCATGCGCTGGAGTTGAACATCGACTGGTAATCTTCCTTGGAGACTAGGTCATAGTAACCGGAGGTGATCACTTCCTGTGCCTTGGTGGCAGCGTTTGTGTAATCCTGAAGGTAAAGGTACAGTTTTGCCATCATGGCCTTGGCGGCCCAGGTGGTTAATCTTCCGGAGACATCGCTCGTGGGAAGGCCCGCTTCGGCGAGTTTCAGCTCCTCCAGGGCATACCTGAAAACATCTGCCTTCAGGTAACGGGGGATGTCGTAGTCTCCTGACAGGGCAATGGCACCCGGATCATCCACGATGGGGACGTCGCCCCATACGCGGGCCAGATAGAAATAGACCACGCCCCTCATGTAATGGCACTCGGCAATGGCAGGATCCAGGAAGGAAGCATCGCCACCCAGACTTTTCTTCATTTCGAAGGCCTGAAGCAGCGAACCTGACCATCCCGCCACCTTGTAGAAGGATTTCCAGCTGTCCGCTACCAGAGCGTTTGTTGATGACAGGGTAAAGTTGACAAACGCGGCATAATCCCCGTTGGAGGGATAGCTGAAGGCATTGCCTGCCATCACATCGCCAATGTCGTCCATGGCGCGGCTAAGGAAACCATGCCATGGCAGGCCGCTGTACAAAGTACTGGTTCCGGCCCGTACCTCATCAGCCGTGTTATAGTAGTTGTCGACCGTCGTGCTGTCGAGGGATTCACGTTCGGTAAACTCTTTCTGGCACGCCCCCAGTGTGATAAGAGCTAGGGCCAGCGTATATGAGATTATTCTTTTCATTGTTTTAGGATTTTAGAGTGAGTGATCCGTTTCTTTAGAATTCAACATTGACACCGAATGTATAAACGCGTGGGTTGGGAAAGTGCCCCTGGTCCACGTTCATGAGCAGGATCGTGTTGTTGAACGCTCCGATCTCCGGATCATATCCTGAATAGCCGGTAAAGGTGTACAGGTTTTGTCCTGAAAAATACAACCTCAGGTTGGTCATTTTAATATGTTCTATCCATTTCTTCGGCAGGCGGTAGCCGATGGTTAGGTTCTGGATGCGCAGGTAGGAACCGTCTTCCACATACCTTGTCGAAACATAGGTATTGTTCGAGTTGGTGGTGGTGAACCTGGGCAGGCTTCCATTCGTGTTGGTCTCAGTATACCTGTCCGAAACTGTTTCAAGCTGGTTGTAATAAGTGTTGTCCATCTTTTCCAGCTGCCATTTCAGGAAGTTGTAGACATCGGCTCCGTAACTTCCCTGCAGGAACAGGGATACATCAAAATTATAGAAGCTGAAGTTGTTGGTGAAGCCGAAGGTGAATTCAGGGATCGGGCTTCCGATATAGGTCATGTCTGCCTCATCGATCTTTCCGTCCGGTTTACCGGTCCGGTTTCCCTCTTCGTCTTTGCCATCGATATCCTTGAACCGTACGTCGCCCAGCCAGGTATGTGTTTCATCAACGGGAAAACCAAACTGAGGCAATGCATTGTCAAGATCTTCCTGGGTGCGGTATATGCCATCGTAAATAAGCCCGTAGAAGGAGCCAACCGGATGACCGGGGGCTGTCAGGGTGAGCGTATACTGGTCATAGTACACTTTTCCCGCCAGGGTAGAAGCTTCATTCAGCAACTTATCCAGTTTATTGTTGTAACGGGAGAAAATAAGGGAAGCGGTCCAGTTAAAATTTTCTTTCATGAAGATATAGCCATTCAGGTTGAGGTCGATCCCCTTGTTGGTCATCTGGCCCACATTTCCGATGGGCGCCTTCAGGTCATCCCAGTTCGAGCCAATACCGAGGAAAGTTGGGCCCGTAGTGAACAGCAGCATGTTGGAGGTGGTCTTCTTGTAAATGTCGATGGACGCCTCCAGCCTGCTTTTGAAGAAGCCGAGGTCGACACCCAGGTTGGTGGTGATCACTTCTTCCCATCCCAGGTCGGGATTGGCGATCCCGTTGATAAAATTGGTGACGGACGTACCGATGGTCCCGAAGCCAACAGGCCCCGGCCAGAACATCACGCCCGATGAATAGGGAGGATTCTGTGCCCCGCTGGGCAGATTCTGGTTGCCTACTCCGCCATAACCAAACCGGATCTTCATGTAATTCATGACATTTTCAAAGGAGGCGGCGAACTTCTCGTTGGTGACCGTCCAGCCTACGGATACTCCGGGGAAGTAACCCCATTTGTTGTCGGGGTGGAAATTGGAGGATCCGTCAGCCCTGAAACTGACCGACAGGGAGTAGCGGTCGTCAAAGGCGTAGTTGGCCCTGATAAAATAGGATTCCATTGCCCAGTTGTTCTTGCCTCCGCTCAGCTCCCAGGAGGATTGGGTGGTGCTGCCAACGTTCAGGTCGATGATGTTGTTCTGCAGATCGAGTTTTTTACCCGTGATCTGTTCCCAGTACGAATATTGTGCTTCGTGACCTGCAGTCGCACCGATAAAATGCCTGTTGAGTTTCTTGGTATAGTTCAGGTAGTTCCTTAAAGCCCAGTAGTAGGAGTTCTGGCGGTTGTCATACAGCTGGCTCTGCTGGATACGGGTGCCGATATCTGCGGCGAGCTGATAGGCCGTGTTATTCTGAAGATTCAGGCTGTAAGACACCTCATTCTTAAATGAAAAATCTTTCAGGAATTTGAAGTCAGCATATAGGTTTCCAAATGCCTGTTCTCTCATGACGGTATTTCCGCGGGTTTCAGCCTGGGCGACAGGATTGTCTTGGTAGTACTGCACCCCGCCGATGATATCGCCTCCACCCCAGCTGTCGTCAATTTCTTTCACCGGGATCAGTGGGCTTTGGATCGCTGACAGCCAGATGGTGCCGGAGGGCGCGTTATCGGTAAGGGCTACGTTCTGGTCGCTTCTGAGCACGTTGGCACTCATGCCGATATCCAGCCACTTTTTGATCTGGTGGTCAATGTTGAACCGGCCCGAATACCTCTTGAAGTTCGAACCGATCACGGTACCTTCCTGGTTCAGGTAGCTAGCGGATATATAGTACGAGGTTTTTTCTTTGGCTCCTGAGAAACTGATCGCATGGTTCTGGGTCAGGGCGTTCTGGAAGATGGCCTCCTGCCAGTCAGTTCCCGGACCGAGGAGCGAAGGATCCTTGAATTCCTCCGCAGGTTCCAGTCCTACCAGGGGCATGACTTCGTTCTGATACGTCGCAAACTGGGGCAGATCCATCAGGTCCAGTCTTGTTGGAATTTGTCCGACACCAATCGATCCGTCGTAGGTCACCTTGCCGTCAACAGATTTGCCTTTTTTCGTTGTGACCATGATGACCCCGTTGGCGGCCTGTGAGCCATAGATGGCCTGTGCGGAAGCATCTTTCAATACATCGATGGATTCGATGTCGTTCGGACTGATGCTTGCCAGAAAGCTGTTGCCAATCTGGCCGTTGCCACCTCCCATCTTGTCGTACCCGAAGCTGTTTACCGTGTTCGTAGTGAATGGAACACCGTCAATAACGATCAGGGGATCATTGCTGTTGATGGACGTCAGCCCCCTGACACGCAGGGCAACACCGCCACCGGGCTGACCGCTGTTGTAAGTGACCGTCACGCCCGACAGCTTCCCCTGCAGACCCTGGTCCACCCCGGTGATCTGTAGATCCTTGAGTTCTGTCGTTTTTACAGAGGAGATGGCCGATGTGACCTCACTCCTTCGTACAGTCCCGTACCCGATCACCACCACTTCACTCAGGGAAGTCAGCGCCGATTTCATGGTGATCTCCATAGGCCCGGCAGATATGGGCACCTCCTGTGACTCCATACCCACAAAGCTGATCTCCAGCATGGTGGCCGTGACAGGTACCTGTAAGGTGAATTTTCCGTCCATATCGGAAATAGTGCCTACATTGGTGTCTTTGACCTTGATCGTGGCACCGGGCAGCGTCGCATTGTTTTCATCATATACGGTCCCTGTCACAGTTCTAGTCTGCTGTGCAAAAACCTGTGATGACAGTACCAGTGCAACGACTACAATTAAAGCAAATGCTTTGAGTAATTTTTTTTGCATAACTGGTTTGGTTTTAATACTTCAAAGTTAGACCTTGACCTATACGATATATTAATACTTTTTTATCTCTTTGTTATAGAAATTTGCTTAAGGGAAAAGATTTTATTTAGTTGTAAAACCAGACACCACACATTTAACATATTGATAAACAGTAAATAAGATGAAGGGTTATTGTATCAATGAAGCGAAAAAAAAATCAGAGGAATCATTGTATTAATTTACTGAATACAGAAAATCAGGAACATAGATCATCCCTGCACCTTTCAAGAAATTCCCCTAAAGTTAACACTCTTTAAGCAGAATTGTACACATTCCACGGTAAAATTTTTCAAATCAGCATGCATTATCCATCATCTGCTGAATGACGACCCTGAATTCAGGGAGCAGATCGATGACGGTTTTGAGATCGAGGCAATGATGATACGTTAAATTTCAAATTCCATTCACCAAAATTCCTTTCTCCTTTCTCCTCTCTTTTTGCCCGGGTAATGGGTTTTTCAAAAAATGTCATATATTTGTCAGTGAACTTAATTCCCAGCACCATGAAAAAATATTTCAAACCCCTGGCTTGGATTTTTTCCATTATCGCCATTGTGATGATGGTGATCGGTATTATCCTTGGACTTACAGGCAAGCCCTTGATCAGTGTAAGTGGCTACACCTGGTATTTTGCAGCTGCCAACTTTATTCTCTTCGCTATCCTTTTTTACCTGGCAGGTACACCTTACAAAACCGAGTAACGGACAGATCGCACCTGTTTCTGTTGCGTTATTCTTTCGACGATAGTATTCCCCACTTACGATTATTAGCGTAAGCTAGCCTGTATTTTCTCTTCCCTCGCCCCATAGTTCTCATTCGCTGCTCTTTACAACCCGGTAAATTAAGTATTTTTGCATTTTTCTTACTTTCCGGGTTGGATTTTCCTTTGATCAGTACCCAGGATCCATTTCATTTTTCAAACTTGAAAACAACACTCTTCACGGTGACCTGACGGATTCGGAATTCTCCATCGAAATTCTTTCCGAACTGAAGATTTCCGCAAGTAGAATTTTTTTATCTTTGTAGTACGCAGATTCATCAAATCTATTGATTTCAGCGCCGGGGAGGACGAAAACCGTTACCAGAGTAGTCATTTTATACAAAACACATCCTTATGATCGCTTTATTATTCATTTCCCTGCTTGCCATCCTGGCCGGTACCCTGTTGCTTGCAAAGGAGAAGAAAGAACAGCTTGGAAAAATCTTTTGCTGGATCTCATGGTTCTTTATTGCAGTAGGCTGTCTCCTGTTCATTGTTTCCGTCATAGGTGGGATCTGCCGCGCCACTCACGGCTGGAAACCGGGTCAGCCCTGCTGCCCACAGGAAATGATGATGAAAGAATGCAAACCTGGAATGCAAGCCGGCACATGCAGTCCGTATGGGGCTGGCGCCTGTATGCACATGGATAAATGCAAGCAGCACGGCGATTGCTGCATGAAACACGAAGGCAGCATGCAAAAGGAAGGTTGCATGAAACACGACAGCATAATGAAAAGATGTCACGCTCACCAATCTGGTGACAGCATTAAAATGCCCTGCCCTAAGGAAAAGGAAATGAAAGTTCCTGAATAAAAGGATTTAATTAAAAATTTTCGAAAATGAAGAGAGTCGCCCTGAACCGGAATGACCGGAGGATTATGTATTTGTTCTCGACCTGGTTAACCTTTGCCGTTATTTTCTCTATGTCTTTCACCGTCCCACCGGATGATCCCCCGGTTTCTGCCGGTCAGGACGCCACCATCTGCGAGGGGCAGAACTATCCCCTTGCGGAGGCCTCCGCTCCGAAATCTGCCCGCCTGCTCTGGACCACCTCGGGGACGGGCTCTTTCAACAAGTCCGCCATCCTGAACCCAACCTACAAGCCCAGTACAAAGGACGCCGTTGCCGGATCGGTCACCCTGACCCTTAAGGTCACGGGCCCGGAAGGCCAGCCGGATACCATCTGCAGCATGGTCCTTACTATCATACGGTCACCCAGGGTGTACGCAGGGGGTGGGGACGCCATACGGCCGGGGGAAAGCTACATGCTTTCGTATTCAACGGCGGAGAATCATACCGAACTCACCTGGTCAACCTCGGGTACGGGATTCTTCAATGATTTCCACGACCTTCATCCCACCTATACACCCAGCGCAGAGGATATCCGGTTCGGCTCCGTGACCCTTACCCTGACCGCCAAAGGCAAGGACAATTGCCCGCTGGCCGTATCGGAAATGGTGCTGAATATCAACTGATAAGATCAAAGATCAAAAAGCAAAGATCAAAAGTAGTTTTTCCCAATCTGACAAACTTTTAATCTTGCTATTTGCTTCTTGATTTTAGAACAGGGAAAAGGAAATATTGTACCAGTAAATATATATATATTTACATCTTCTGAAACAGAGATTGCGATAACATTGTCCTTCAGGCACATGCGGCATCGTAGGCATCAAACCTGCACTCGGACTCTGATCAACCCGGAGGTAATTCTTAAATTCATCATTCCCGTAGAAAAGTCCTGAAAAAGTTGTACCTTTAAGGTGCTTTAAATCTTAAAGACGTCAACATATGAAAAAGGTCCTTATTCTTATTTGTCTTGGCTCCTTTTGCCTGTTCTCCAGTGCGCAAAACGGGACCATCTTTGCCGAAGTGAAGGGCGATACGGCAATCCTCTGGCAAACCGAAGCGGAACGCAACTGCGCCGCCCTGTACGAGATGATCGTCACCCCGGATGATTTTCACCTTCATTGGCTTCAGCGGGATACGGGCGATGCAGTATTTTGTATCTGCTACTTCGATCTTTCGGTCACCCTTGCCTCCCTTGCTCCCGGAATGTATACGGTCGATGTTTGTCATACAGAGATCGTCAGCCCGGATACGATCTGGGATGGTTCAGCGACTTTTGTCATTGAAGGGCCGGACGCCCGTGATCCTGTCCAAATGATCGCTTCTTTTCAGAGTGAGTGCCATGGTGCGGTGGGATCAGGTGAGATCCTGGATGAAAAAACTGTCCGGCTGGGACAGAACTATCCCAATCCATTCTCTGATGTGACGTTCATACCCTTTTATTGTCCTGAAAATGACAAATGTACGTTGCGTATTTTTGATGTTTTCGGGAGCCTGGTGAGAGTGTTCGGCCTGAACGGAAATGATGGATTGCTGCACTGGGATGGCAGAGATGGCAATGGGATTCCGGTACCACCGGGAATTTATTCCTATTCGCTGAACTCATTGACGGGAGATGATTCCAGGAGGATGATCCTTGTCCGGTAGAAGGTGGCTCCTTCTGTAAAAGCAAAATGATCCATCAGAGATAATTCTTCTATGTTGGTGGATGCAGCCTCTGGGCGAACCATTTCCTGACCGACTGCATGGTCTTCTGCTGGTACGGCGGGGCCCGGCGACTGCACGTGGACCGCTCGTCGCTATCCTCCGGCGCGCCCCAGCGTATTTCAATACAATCGTTCGGATTGTACGCCATCTCAAAAGCGTCCCTCCTGCTGAGGATTTCCGCGACGGTAAGTTCCCGGGTGGAACCATCCGAACGGGTATAGCTGATGGTAAGTTCGGCAACCTTCCTTTCCAGGAGCGATTGCAAGCTTTTCCTGATTTCTTCCGGAGATCCTGATTTGAAAGGCTTGTAGTCTTTGGGTGCGCTAGCAACCCTGAGGGGAAATTCAAGTACTGCATCCATTGCGATCAGCAGCCTGAGATCCCTGTTGGGTGTCGAAAAATCTTCCCACGGTCCGCCGGCCAGGAAGATACCGTTGGCACCCGACGGCATCGGGATCACGGTTCCCGGATGCGATCGGAGATACGCTTCGCCATTGTCCACGGATCTGACGCGTACCAGAAGCTGCTCGTGGAGGGCCCGGACCAGGTCTTCCAGCGCTTCCTCCGGATTGAGTGGCTCCGCGTTGATCAACCTTTCCATCGTCCGGTAGAACTCATCTCGGCCCATGCCTCGTTGCTCCACAGAATAGGCCGCATAACCCTCCGCTGACGCCAGCGCTTCATTGCGCACCAGGGATAATTTGCCGTTTTCAATCATGACCGGCCGAAAAGCCTTAAATCCTGGCTCCCCGACGACCTCCGATGTGTTGAAGAGAAAATTCCCTTTCCAGAAACGTTTGACAGCAATGGTGTTGTCAGGCTGGGCATCCACGGCAAGCAGCAGTCCTGGTTCGTCCCTGGTCTGAGGCACCCAGCTGATAATGGTCAGCGTATGCCCGTAGGGATCGGCGAATACGGTGCCGGGACGAAGGGCTTCCCGGTCCAGTGAAACAGGGTAATAATCGGAATGTTCATCGTCGAGGGCGGTGCGTGCCGTCCCGGAATGCACGCCATCCATCATTTTCCGCACAAAGGAATTGAACGCCAGCACCGGATCGCTTTTCGGGGAAGAAGATTCGTTGGTGACCCATTGGCCGGTTTTTGGACTCCTGCCCACCCAGCCCCTGTCACAGAGATGGTAACCGAACGGGAGCCCCAGTTTCCACGCAAAATAGGCCCTCATAAAAAACGGATTGTCGGCACAGTCGGGTTCCATGATCACATGGTTCCTGCTGGCAGGATCATCTTCGCCCAGGGAAAGGTAATTCCAGAGCAAATTACGCTCCCGGTCCTGGGTCACCTCATGGAGCGCTGACCATGAAGTTTGTTCGTCGCAACCCTGGAACAACGCATTCACCCAGGCCGAATACATGGTTTCCATAGCGCCGTCCCATCCTCTTGTTGTCTTCCAGACCTTCCCCTCCCAGGAGATCTCCTGCCGGGGGGCGATTTCAAACGCCAGACTGTTGACCTCCCTGTTCTTCATGGTCAGGGTGGCTGTATACTTTCCGGCAGGGCATCCCGTAAAGTCATCCAGACGCCAGGATGGCAATTCCTCCCCGGTTTTTGTTCTCAGGGGTCCTTTATCGCCCGGTGGGCCACTGACCGTGATCTTCCCTTTGCCGACGTTCCTCCCGCCTGTGGCCAGGATACGGAAGCCCTCTCCCGGAGCCGGATTACCGGGTAGGATCAGCATGGCATATACCGGACGGTATGGTTCCTGGTCCTCTGCGACTGTATCCTGGACCGGTGGTTCGCTACCTGCAGAATCTTTTATAACTGTCCGGTTTCCCTCACAGGAAATCAGGATAAGCAACAGAAGAGGAATGACCAGGCTATGAAATTTCAATCGCATTTTAATCCTTCATCTCGTCCAATCAGATTCAATGGCTTTTGCACACATGAACAATTAACAATTGACAATTAACTACCCCCATACCACCCATGGCTTCTCACCCGTGTAATCCCTTCGGTATCCGGTGAATTCACGATCCGCCGTGCGGCAACAAAATTCCGTTCAGGATCGTGTTTCGGATCGCCTGGCAGGATGCTGCTGATGTGCACTCTGCCTGAAGAATGGATGAAATCCCCTTTTCCCAGGTGAATGCCCACATGGCTTGGCCGCTCCGCCGAACTACCGAAGAAGAGCAGGTCCCCTGGTCGCAGGTTGTCAGGGCAACAGATGTCGACCGGTTCGCCGTAACAGGCCTGTTGGGATGAATCACGCGCAAGGATGATCCCCTGGGTATAGTAGACCAGCTTTACAAATCCCGAACAGTCGACCGCTTTGCTGGATGCCCCGCCCCACAGATACGGAGCCCCCATCATCTGCCTGGCATATGCCATCAATGATGCGGCATCCGGTTCCAGGCCGCTCCACTCCTCAAAGGGAATGCAGTCAGCCTCCATGACATATCCTCTGCGACCATCAGGGAGTCTCATTTTCAAAAATCCCTTTCTGTCTGGTTTCGCTTCGAAAAGGTCACCCAGCACCAGATCAGTCACAACTTCACTCTCAGGATCAGCAGTATAATAAGCAAAGCCCGAAATAGTATGGTAGAAGTAACGGTCCGATCTTTTCCAGGATCCCATCTCCTGTTCCGTGAGCAGCTGCAATCCTTTAGCGTCCATCCATCCAAAATAATGCTCGGGTGTTTCGACACGGTAGAATTTATCCTTGTACGCTGTCACTTGAAGAGGCGTTCCCATCATGACCTGCGACACCAGTTCCGAGGTCTGGTCGGGCAGGGCGCGCATGGTTGACACCGACAGAGTAGCCAGCGCCCAGGATTTATCTGTGAATGTTTCAGCCATTTATACAAGGTTGTGTTCATCAGGAGTATCAGCTCCCCACTTTTCTTTACTTGACTTTCCTGATTCGGGCATACCCAATTCTTTCAGCACAACATAATTTTGGCGGTTTTCTGACGCCTGGCCCACAGGGTTCCAATGTGGCGAACACCCAGCAATCCGAAAGATCTTTAGTGCGAAAATTTTTATCCAGTAAAGTATATTCAGCATGGTCTCCTTCGCGAAACTCACCCCGGTAAGCCGTTTCGTAAGCCCCATCCGGAGAAACAATCACAGCGCCTACCCGTGGGCTTGGAGCATTTTTATGCAATTCGTCTACTGACCTTTTCATGGTCTCAATAGCTAGCTCCATATAAAAGCGTGGTATCTTTCTTTGATCTTTCATGGGATCTTTATGCATATTTTACCAGAGTGATTCAATGTTTTCTTCCAGGTATCCAATGATTGCTATACTATCAACAGTTTCCCCTTTTTGAATATTTTCTTTGCAGCAGCCAGTAGACCGGGATGCCGGCCAGAATCAGTGCCGTTCCGATGGCAGCTTCGCGTGGCCGGGTAATGATCGTGTTGAAGAACAAAAATAGGCAAAAAATGATGTAAAGGGCTGGGACGACCGGATATCCCCAGACTTTGTAGGGACGGTGGGCATCGGGCATCCTGCGGCGCAGGATGAATACACCCAGGGAAGTGGCCCCGTAAAAAATGAACACGGCAAAAATGATCATGTCGGTTAGCTGATCGAAGGTTCCTGACAGTACCAGCACGGAGGCCCAGATGCCCTGCCACAGCAGCGAATGGGCGGGTACGTTGGCGGCGTTCAGTTTTCCGATGCTATGAAAAAAAAGCTGGTCCCTCGCCATCGCATAATAGGGACGGGCGCCGGTAAGAATGCTGGCATTGGTGCATCCCAGCGTGGTCAGCAGGATCAGCAGGGAAATGAACAATGCACCTCCGGCACCCCAAAAACTCCTGACCGCCTCCACCGCAGCGATCTGGTTGTCGGACGCATTGATCTGCTCCAGCTGCGGAATGGATAAAAGAGCAAGATAGGTCACGTTGACCAGCAGATAAATGAAGATCACCACGAAGACACCGATCACGATTCCCCTGGGGATGTTCTTGTTCGGATCTTTGACCTCACCGCCTACGTAACCGACGGAAACCCATCCCTGGTATGCCCAGAAGGCGGCAAGCATGGCCGTGAAAAAAGAGGATACCGTAACGGTTCCCCCTGTCAGGTCACTCATGTTCATGAAATTCGCCGGGATTTTATCAATGTGGATCAGACCAAAGAATACGATCATGAACAGCCCTGCGAAGACCAGTCCCAATATGATCTTACTGGTCCTTGCGCCACTTTTCAGACCCGTGATGTTCAAGAATGTCAGAAGCAGGATCAGGAGGATGGCGGTCAGCTTCACTCCGGAATTCTGAAAGGGAAAGAATACGCCCCCAATGGTATAATCCTGCAGGGATGGAAAAAGTTCAGGTACAGAGATGATGCTGTTCAGCGATTGGGCAAAAACATAAGCCAGTGAGGAGATCGTTGCCGTCTGGATGACGGCAAAGAGTGACCAGCCGTATAAAAATGAAAAGAACCGGTTGTAAATTTTCTTCAGGTAGACATAATCCCCGCCCGTATCAGCCAGCAAACCCGCTATTTCAGCATTGCTCAGCGCGCCAAAAACAGTGATGATCCCTGCCACGATCCAGGCCAGGAGGATCCATACCGAAGAGTGGAGCTCGGCCGCCATTGGAGCGATCTTTTTATACACACCGGAACCGATGATGTTTGCAACAACAAAAATGATCACATAGGTTAAACCGAGTGTCCTGACCAGATGCCTTTGATACATCATGGGTATTCAACTGAAATGTAAACTGTCAAAATTAGCCGATTTCTGTTACTGATCCTTTGTTCCAGGCCACATAAGCATCCTCGCTTTCAATACTGCTCCGGAGCAGTATCGGAGGGTCTTGTAATCAATCCTTTGCAGTTATGACGACGGCAAAATACCCACCAGTGTATTCCTGACTGGGCATAACAACTGTTAAGGTCATACATTCTGGTTTCGACCTTCCCACGAACCAACCGCTCCGATAACTTCCTGATGTGCTGTAACTGCTTTAACATCATTATTTTATTCAGAACAGAAAAAATGACAAAGAATCCTTTTGAAGACAGACCCGTATTAAAATACCCCCTGACCTTGCACCATAATCTGGATTTGGCACCCTGTTCCACTATCCGGTATTCGATGAACATCCCCTTCATATAACGGTTAATCGGCGGATTCACCGGTTCACAGAAGCGGCTTGCTATGAAAGAATTTTCCTCAAATTCCAAAATGTGGAATGCCAGCAGAAAGTGAGTGTGGACCTTCAGGGGGGGAAGGTTATTGATGATATAATCAGGCGATTTTCTGCATCTGTTATCAATAAAATCATAACTGTAAGGTGCAACACGCAGTTGTTTTAACCATACAAAAATGTCTGGTGCACCTGCCCGGATTTCAATACAGCGGAGCAAATCCCTGCGGTGCGCGTTCAGGATATCAGGAAGGGAGTCAATAAAAAAGGATGGTATGGCTGTAGATGTTATCTTCATTACTATAAGTTACAATACCGCGCTTTACCTGAGTTGTTCGACCGATACCCTGGCTAACCAGACCTTCGGACCCCATCCCCTGTCCCCCATAGCCGTCAAGCTAATGTGTTAATATTGATTATCAACAAGATGATGTTTAAAATAAATGTGTCGGGAATCTTGAACTAAGTGATGACTTCAATAAGATCGCTGAATCGACCAAAATTTAGCACTTATGAAGCAATCAAGTAGTTCAATTGTAGCGAAAGTAACACATTTTTTAATACAATCCTTCGGCAAAAACGATATGGAAGAACTTGCAAGGAATACGTGTTTTGTAAGGAAACGGAGCAGAATAACCGGGTTTGTTTTTACCATGGCAATGATTTTTGAATTGCGGCAGCCCCGGATAGCCAGTCTGAATGAATTGAGCACAAAACTTTTTACCTATTACAGGACCATGTTGTGGAATCGCTTAAAGCTTGTAATAAGTGATTTAAAATCAACGAAATACCTCCTGACTATGCTTGGTCAGATACGGATATTTGCAATAGCACGAGCCACTAAGAAAATGAACAAATTGCTATTAGATACCTACGAAATCCTGGTAAGAAAATGCAAAAAAGAAAGAAAAAAGGACACCAAACCCCTATGGTGATTATGAGTCATCTGTCCTTAGATTGACGGCTATGGGGGCTGGGGGGTGGGGTCAGTTACTTCCGACCTCTTCTCCTGTTGAAAATTTATTTTTCCCGAAATTTAATGAATATATCGGTAAAAGTCAAATAAATAAGGAATTAACAGCGACTTATGACAGGGACAGATCAGCTGAGCCGGAGGGGAAGCAGGGAAGTACGAACAAGGAATAATGATCTCTGATCTCTGAAATAAATGAGAAATCCCAAATCTCCAAATACTGAATCATAAATCAAAAAGCCCTGGCAACAGGGCTTTTTATCGTGGTACCACCCGGATTATGAACCTTTTACATAAGTGGCTTTATATCAGTGGCTTATTCAGTCGGTTTTTGATCTCTGGTTAACCCCTGGTCAACAGTATCACCTTTTCCTTCAAGCCATTTATTCCAAATGCCAATTAAAGTACTATCTCTGATTAAATCCCTTTCAAAAAGTGTGTAAATCCCAGGAACATGAGCAAAAAGTTTAAATAAAACATCCTTATCCAACTCGAGTAAAATATACTCAATTTGTATAATAAGCATTCTGTTATCTATATTCCTGTATTCCAAGTCTTTATTTACTTGGGTTAACTCTTTAATTTGTTCTTCTAAGGACCTGATCTTATAGACAAATATCTTTTCATTATCTGGTATTGCCGTTATCTGATGACCGGCTAAAATATCAGATTCAACCAGAGCATACAAGGGTACATCCAAGGCTTTTGCAAACTCTATTAAAGTTGATATTTTATAATCATTTCTTTTCAACATCCTGTGAATAGAGGGTTCTGGTATTTTGGTTTTATCTGATAAATACTTAACAGTTAGCTTTTTTTCCTTTAGTATGCTTCTGATATTCAGTCGTATATTCATATATAACAGATAAATGTTAATAAAAAAGTATTAACAAAAAGGTTAACAATAATAAAAACGTTATCTTTGTGTCGTTGAATATCTTTATATGTCTTCACAAAAGTAACGTTTAAATCTTCAAATATTAACGATTATGGGAGAAATTATACTTACTACTAAAAGCGAACTTGCTGATACTCTGGAACAAGTTCTCAGAAAGTACGATAAAGAAAAGGCAGATAAGCAGCCTACTAAAACCTACACAGTTAACCAGATAGCTAAAGCCCTGGGAAAAGCTCACTCAACTATTAAGCGTTTGATCCGTGCCGGTGTGATCAAAACAACCCGGGACGGACTGATCCCTGAATGGGCCTTAAACGAATATCTGAATAAAAACATTTAATGCCAGGCATTGAGTGAGGGCCGGCACCCCTAAAAAGAAGGGAGCCAGTATCCATCTGGCCCCCTTCAATTTAAAATCTTGGTTCATTGAAACTCTAAACCCTTAAAACCTTTAAATATGGATGCAAATATATTACAAAAAATCCAAATTTCACACGGTATAAGTATTTTATTTTCATGCGCTTTATCCGGTGACATCATCCAACAAGAGTCTGACCAAAATTTTAAGGCACTTTCAGCGGTATCAGATTTTCAAACGGAACTTTCAGAAGAGATACGATCTGCCATCCTGGATGTAATGGACGACAGAATGAAGCTATTCCAGGAATTAGAGAAATGGATCGATGATCCTGAAAAGCTTAAGCCAGGCCCAGGGAACAAACATTTTTTGGCAAATATTGGTAACAGAATAGTTCGGGATCTCCAATGAAAGATGATATGGCCACATTTTAAAAGAAGGCCATCTTTTTAATTTATGTTATGGATGAACAAGATGTAAACCTTTCGAATAGATATAATCAGATCATTCAACATTTTATATCCATGGACGGCAAAACATTCCTGGATACAAAAAGAATTGACCAGTTAAAAGCTGGTTTACGATCAGATCCGCGAAATCCTATATTTTTTGCTTTACTCATTGAAGTGGATAAAATGGAAGCCTATATTGCTCAACTTGAATGGGATAATGCTCAACTTTTTTATGAATATTCTAAACTACAGGAGGATATTCAACAGAATGAACGCATTATTAAAGTACTAATGAAACACTTTTAATATGAAAGATCCTAAAAATGATAATTCAAACAATCAGTATATCCGTGTAGGTGATGATTATTTTAAGCTTATAACGTACACCGACAAGAATAAAAATATCATACCTAATCAATTAGCATTTCGGAAACGACAAACCATTTTAGATGATTTTAACATGGATTTTTTAAAAACAATTCCTAGATACGATTCATTCGTAAACGTACCATATAATAAAGGAGAAGTACCAATTTTCCCCACTAATTATAATTTATATTTCCCTTTTCAATATAAGCCAATGAAAGGATCCTGGACTTGGAGCGAACATTTTATTAAACATATTTTCGGAGAACAATATGAATTGGGATTAGATTATATCCAACTATTATATGAACAACCAACCCAAATGCTACCCATCCTTTGTCTTGTAAGCAAGGAAAATGAAACAGGGAAAACAACATTTGTCGATTGGTTAGTTCATTTATTTTATGGTAATGCTGTTATAATTGGAAGTCAAGATGTTCATGGAGATTTCAATGATCATTTTATATCAAAACTCATTATTGCTGTTGATGAATCAAAAATCGATAAACAAACCTCACTTGAAAAAATCAAACATTGGTCGACCCAGCAACAGGCATTTTTCCATGCAAAATGGCAGGGAAAAAGGACCATTGATTTTATTGGGAAAATTATTCTTTTATCGAATTACGAAGACAATTTTATCACTGCCAGAGATGAGGATATACGCTATTGGATTAGAAAACTACAGAAGCCAAAGGAGTATAATTTTAAAATCATTGACGATTTAAAAAACGAGATTCCTGCATTTATACATTTTCTGGATCATCGAACTCTTTCAACTAAACAGGAATCCAGGATGTGGTTTCATCCGAAAGACCTTGAAACAAAAGCTTTAGAGGTAGTACGTGAATCATCAAAAAGCTGGTTATACAAGGATCTTTTTGAATATTTCAAAGAGCATTTCAGTGAAAATGAAAACTTGATAAGCTTTAAGGCATCACCCACCGATATTAAAAGTAAATGGTTTGAAAGGAACTCAAACGTGCAGGTAAGTTACATCAGAAAAATATTGAAGGATGAGTTTAATTTACAACCTTCGGAAAAAGATGAACGTTATGTTCCTTTCGGAGTAAACTTGTCCCCGAGTAAAGTCGGCACTCCATTCACTATCGAAAAATCATTTTTCAACAATACGAAAGAGATAGTTAATACCAATGTAAACGAATCTAACCTATTAATGGACAATGTATTAGTTGAAAACAATTTACCATTTTAAATGTGTTGAAAATATGTTGAAAACAGGGTGTTGAATAAAAAAAATCCATGTGTGCGCGTGCGCGTGCGCATGTATATTATATTATATTATATATAAAATAATAAACAAAAACAGTAAATAATAGAATATCAATAAATTACAGCGTTGAAAAATTGTTGAAAAGGCGTTGTAAATCAGTCGAAAGTAGAAATAATCAACAAACCATGAAAGCACAATTGATCATTTCAAATGCCCGGTTATTTTCCAGGAAGGTAAAGGATATAAACCTAAAGGGCCTGACCGGTACGGATCATCATAACGGGATCCTCGGCAACGTTTGTTTTACCGGGAACCTGTCGATCCGTACCCGGGCGGGGGGCTGGAAAGACATCACCGGTGAACACGGTTCCCGGGACTATGAAAGCGAATATGGTTTTATCTTGGAATGCAATGATCACTAATTCCAGCCTGTCGTTTACAGAATTAGTCAGCGCTATAGTGATCACTAATTCCAGCCTGTCGTTTACAGAATTAGTTGGCGTTATAGTGATCACTAATTCCAGCCTGTCGTTTACAGAATTAGTCAGCGCTATAGTGATCACTAATTCCAGCCTGTCGTTTACAGAATTAGTCAGCGCTATAGTGATCACTAATTCCAGCCTGTCGTTTACAGAATTAGTCAGCGCTATAGTGATCACTAATTCCAGCCTGTCGTTTACAGAATTAGTCAGCGCTATAGTGATCACTAATTCCAACCGTATGAATGACAGACGTTTACAAAAAGTGTCCTTTGGTTTGCATTTTCCCGGGATTATGTTTGCACAAAAAAGCCATGAGAGTACGCAAAAAAAATCCCTTAAATCATACCCTGGCGTTCCGTGTAAGCGAATCGGACTACCAATCAATAGAGAAGGAAGCTGCAGCCAGTGGAATCAAAAAAAGCGAACTGATCAGAGAACTTTTAAAAATTTCAATAAATGGAAGCAATGATCAAAATTAAGCCTTCAGAGCTCGTAAAGCTTCAGGAAGCGATCAGACTATCCAACCAGTTAAAACGTTGCTCCCTGGAGCTCCTGGAAGTCCAGGGAAGTGATATCCGGATCTTATATCAGGATCCCCGTGAACTTTTTATCCTGGGCCGGATCTTTCAGCCCTTAAAACTACCCCTGCAGGCCGGCAGTATTCAGATTGAACTGGACAATTCATTTATTCAAACCATTTAAAAAACAAACATTATGAGCTTAACAGAAGAGGAACTCCGAGTAGCCAGGAGTGAAGCAGAAAACGAAAGAAGGAAACGGCATATTTATTTAATAGCGGTAGAAGAAGAACGTCGCTTACGCCTTGAAAAGCAAAAAGAGGAAAAGGAAAAGGGGAAAAAATGTCTGAATATTACGATCCTTTCAGCAGCCCCGGGAAGTGAGGCCACGCAAAGTATTATCAAAGCAGGGGAAAAGAGAGGCCATAAAATGACCGTTCTGGATCCGGCGAAACTTTACCTTTATATTTCGGACAAAGAAAACGGTTATGACCGGATCTATGATGGCTCGACCGGAACGGATAAACCGGAACGGATCAAAGCGAAAGAGATTGACGCGGTCATATCCAGGATAGGGGCTAACCTGGAATACGGTGCAACCGTCCTGGAGCACTTTAACCGGAACCTGAATATCTTTTGTACTCAAAGCGCAAACGGTATAAAGACGGCTTCTAACAAGCTTATAAGCCTGCAGCGTTTGAGCCAGGCGGGGATCCGCACACCTCAAACAGTTATCGGCAACAATATCATACATTGCTCCTGGTTGATCGATAAGATCGGCGGTCTGCCAGCTATAGCCAAAACGCTGCAGGGATCCCAGGGAATAGGGGTTGTGCCCTTGAAGGATCCGGAACAGACTAACGCAATGTTGCAGAGCTTCCACAAATCAAAGGTCAATCTACTCCTACAACAGTACATTGAAGCGGGGGCAAGGGATATACGGGTAATTGTAATTGATTCAAAGGTGATCGCTGCAATGGAACGTACTGCAGTAAAAGGATCCCTGAGGGCGAACATATCCCAGGGGGGATCCGGGCGAAAGATCGAGCTTTCCCAGGATGACCAAGATATTTGTATTAATGCAGCCAGGGCTGTAGGCCTGGCCGGTGCCTGTGGGGTGGATCTGATCAAAGACAAGGATGGATCCAGTTATATCATTGAGGTAAATTCAAACTATGGGTATCACGTCGAAACAATCACCGGCGTTGATATATCGACACCCTTAATCCAGTATGTTGAACACAATTGGAAGCGGGGCGGGTTGGCTACTGAAGGGATCGCTTCTGCAATGACGGATCCGATGATTGATTATTTTTTGTCGCTGTCGATGATGGCCGGGATCCGGGTTGCAGAGAACCTGGAAAGGGAAGAACTCAATGAGTTGAAAAATTCCATTTTGAGCTCAATTGAATCTTATAATATCGATCCTGAAACCTTTGAAAAGGATCTGAGGGAATGTTATTTTCAATAGTAAACAATCAGAAAATCAGTAAATTATCCCATATCACTGTATTTTCCTCATATTTGTAATTCAATGCCTCTTCCCAGCGTGACCGGTTAAGAACCTTACACCTGAACCAGTGATAAAATAAGAATTCATTGTAAAATGATGAAATTGTGAATGATAATATTTTCAAAATAGGATAAAAAGGTCATTTATTGACCTTTTTTGATCATTTATTGATTGTCTTAGATCGACCCAAAAAGCCCCGCAAAATCTTACGGAATTAAGCTATACCGACGTTTTTCAGATCAATTTGATGAAATATTGTTCAATAAACCTGAAAAATCGGACTTTTCACAACTGTTTGTAACCACCACTTTCGAAAATCCCTCTTCCGGATCCCTTTCAAGCTTTTTCAATTCTTTGATCTTTAATTTATCCGGGTATTTCGTGTAAACCTGGGTAACTTTCAAGCTACTGTGTCCTAAAATATTGCTGATAACATCTATCGGAACGCCCAGTTCAATGCAATGAGTTGCAAAAGTGTGACGGCTGCAGTGGAATGAAATGATCTTATTGATCCCTGCTATTTTCATTATCTCTTTTAAATGTCGGTTTGTAGGCTGGTTTGATATAACCCTGAACACCTTCAAACCCTCACAAACCGGATCCGGTTTAATCAATTCCAGGGCCTGTTTGATCAGTGGGATCCTTACAAAACGTTTACTTTTGTGCATCACCACATTTAAAAACGGTTCATTGGATCCCAGGCCTTCAATATTGGAGTATTTCAAGTCCTTTACATCCCGGTATCTTATGCCGGTATAACAGGAAAAAAGAAAGTATTGTAATACAATCTCGTATTTTCTTTTCAGGGATCCGGCCCGGTAAAGCCTTACCAGGATTTGTAATTCAGGACCGGTTAAAAACTCTCTCTTGCTTTCAATTCCGCCGGTGATCCGAAACTTCTTGTAAGTGGTGGACTTCAATAAATTCCTTTCAACAGCCAGGTTCAACAGCACCCGTATAACCTTTAGCGACTTTACAACCGTGTTGGGATTATTCTTTTTCGTACCCCTTAAAAACCGTTCATATTGCTGAAAAAAGGTATCTGATATTTCATTGAATGATAATTGCAGACGGTATGTCTTCAGCTTATTCACCTGGGATTTATAACATTTGATCGTATCCGGTGAAAGTTTACCCTTCAATAATTCAATCTCATTATCTGCAAACTGATAAAAGGAAGTTGTATTGTACTCATGTAAGTACCTTTTATCAAACTCCTCAAAGGTCAAAGGGGTATCATTTATTTTAAGGCCTGTTAGTATATCATTGGCCCGGTTAACCTGCTTTTCAATAAGCATATTTTTTGATCGGTAACAAGGATCTGATTTTTTAACGGTGATACCGTTTAAATCTTCTGGTCTAACATTGATGTTCAAAGAATAAAACCGGGCCTTATGGCCTAATATTATTCTCATGCGAATAGCGCATGTTCCATCCTTACGGATGACATCATTTCTGGGAATGATTTTAACTGAAGTTTTCATTTTGGCAAGTGTTTAAAAGTGAATTTCTGGATAACCACTGGATAACACTTATGCCAAAACATTGAAGAAAAGGGCCGGCACCCTTAAACAATCGAAATTTTAAAGAACTGAAAGTTAAATGTTTACAATTTTTGTTTTCAATCTTTAAACGTTCTCAGTGGTACCACCCGGAATCGAACCAGGGACTCACGGATTTTCAGTCCGTTGCTCTACCTGCTGAGCTATGGTACCGCTTCGGAGGCGCAAAAATAGGAAAAAAAGATCAAAGAGCAAAATTCAAAAATCAAAAATCGTATATTCGCTCTTTCGAAGCCTTTTTATTGATCTTACCGCTATGAACCTTGTCATTGATTACGGCAATACGCTGAAGAAAATTGCCCTCTACGACCGGCAAAACATGGTCTACTTCAAGCCTTTCAGGGAACTCGACGCAACCATCCTCTGTCACCACCTGCCGGAAAAGGAACAGATACGCGCCGCCATCCTGGCCTCTACCGGCAACTGCCCGCAGGAACTGATCCAGTGGCTGAACAGCTCCTACCGCTTCATCGAACTCACTGAACAGGTCCCCGTCCCCATCACCAACCGCTACGAGACGCCCCTGACCCTCGGCAAAGACCGCCTGGCCGCCGTGGTGGCCGCCCAGGAACGGTTCCCCCGCCAGGATATCCTAGCCGTCTCCGCCGGAACATGCATCACCTACGACTTCATCAACGCCTCCAAAGAATACCTGGGCGGCAGCATCTCCCCCGGTATCCATATGCGCTTTAAGGCACTGCATACTTTTACGGCCCATTTGCCGTTAATCGAAATGGCGCCCCCTCCCCGGCTTACCGGAGAAAATACTGAAGAATCCATCCTCTCGGGTGTCATGAATGGCATCGTGGCGGAAATGAACGGGATCATCCACCAGTACCGGCAGGAATACCCTGATATTAAGATAATTTTGTCGGGCGGCGATGCGAATTATTTTGAGAAAAGACTAAAAAATAACATCTTTGCAATTCCAAATATTGTGTTGGAAGGCCTGAACCTAATCTTATCCTTTAACCTTGGTGAAAAACACTCGATTCGCCCTGCTGCTGTGGATCCTGATTAACGGGATGGGACTGACTGCCCAGGATATCAATTCACCCTACTCACACTTCGGGGTAGGAACGCTTTACCCCGGCCAGACAAGCTTCAACGCCGCCATGGGCGGGATCGGCCTCGGCCTCCAGGGGAACTCATTCGTCAACATCCTCAATCCTGCCTCCTATAGCTTCTTTGACTCCACGTCCTTTTTACTGCAGGGAGGACTGCTGGCCGACTTCATCAACACACAAACCGAAGAGCTGTCAGCCAATTCACGCAACGTTCAGCTGGGCTACCTACTGGTCGGCTTTCCCATCACCCGCTGGCTGAAGACCAGCCTGGGACTGACGCCCTACAGCCAGGTGGGCTACCTGATCTATGAAGACAACGAACAGGACAGCATCGGCCGGATCACCAATGAGTACAAAGCTTCCGGGGGCATCAACAGGGCCCATATCGGTCTGGCCCTCCAGCCCTTCAGGAACTTCTCGGTGGGTGCCAACGCCTCGTTCCTCTTCGGACCGCTTGATTACCAGCAGATCGTCGACTTCCCGGATTCGGCCTTCATCTACAGCATGCGCGTGATCAATAACCGGTTCGTGCAGGATTTCATGTTCGAGGTGGGAGTACAGTATGCCGTCCGCCTCTCACCCTCCCTGACACTAACCACCGGACTGGTCTATGAGCTTCCCGCCTCCCTCAATACAAAACGGTACCTGCTGGCCGAAACGTTCGTCCCTGCCCTGAACGACATCGACAACATTTACGACACCATAGCCTATTACCCCGATCAAAAAGGTGCGATCGAGCTCCCCACAGCCTATGGCGGAGGCATCACCCTGCAGAAAGCCAACCGGTGGATGGCAGGCGTGGACGCCTACTACCAGAAATGGGAAGACTTCACATCGTTTGGCGTTAACGACTCGCTGGACAACTCCTTCCGCATTGCCGCCGGAGGCCAGTTCATCCCGTCGGCCTCAGTCACCGCCGGCTATGCCCAGAGGATCAACTACCGGCTTGGATTTCATTATAACAAGACCTACCTGAAACTCCACGGACACCAGATCAATGAGTTTGGCCTGACTTTTGGTACGGGACTGCCTCTAAAAGGCCTCCAGTCGATGGTAAACATAGCAGTGGAAATAGGACAACGCGGAACCCTCAACGATGGCCTTATAAAAGAAAATTATGTACGGATCAGCCTGGGATTATCAATTTACGAACGATGGTTTATCAGAAGCAAATTCTACTAACAATGAAAACGACCCGATCTTTTCTTCTTCCATTGATCATCTCGCTCTTCCTTGTTGCAGGAACAGGTCACATTGCGATTGCTCAGGTGAAAGGCCCTAAATACGGGCAGGACAGCGTTAAATGTGTTATGGAGATCTCCCTCTACCGCGAGTTCTTTAAACAATGGAAAAGCAGTGACTATACCAACATTTCGGTCAAGGATGCGGTCGTACACTGGCGCTGGGTTTTCTTCAACTGCCCGCTGGGTACCGAAAACACTTACCTCGATGGTGTGAAGATGTACAATTACTTCATTAAGACTGAACCTAACAACGCCCGCAAGGAGCTGCTGATCGACACCCTGATGATGATTTATGACCAGCGGGTCACGTATTTCCCAAACCACTACAAAACAGGCCAGCAACAGGCCGGGAACATCCTGGGACGGAAAGGTGTTGACCTTTACCAGTGGAGGCCGTCCGCCACGCAGGAGGTCTTTGATATACTGAAACAGTCGGTCGGGCTGGACGGAAACCAGTCGCAGACGGCTGTGATCGTATATTATTTCCGTACGGCTATCGAACTGGTGAACAGCAACATACTTGGAAAAGATGTACTGATCGAGCTGTTCGACCAGTTAATGCAGATCGTTGAGTATAACATCCAGAACAACCCTGAAGGACGCGATGACTTTGAAAGCGTGAAGGCCAACCTGGAACTTTCGGTCGAACCCTATGCAAACTGCGGGGACTTGGTTCCGATCTTCCGGGCCAAATTTGATGCCGGGGGAGATACCAATCCTGAGTTGCTCCGGAAGATCATCAACATGCTCGATAAAAAGAATTGTACCACCGATCCCCTTTATTTTGACGCAACGGTCAAGTTGTATGAACTGGAACCCAACCCCGAATCTGCCTTTCTCATCGGGAGGATGCTGTATAAAAGAAATGAAATCAACAAGTCGTCCCAATATTTAACACAGGCCGTTGATATGGCCGATACCAATGCCAGGGCTGACTGCTACCTTTTGCTGGCAGATGAGTTCCGCACGATGAAGGATTTCTCCCGGTCCCGTTCGTATGCCTATAAATGTGCTGAACTCAGACCTAATGATGGCAATCCCTATATCCTTATCGGGGACTTGTATGCTGCCAGCGCGGATGTCTGCGGCACCGACGAAATTAGCAAGAAAGCCGCCTACTGGGTTGCGGTGGACAAGTACTACAAGGCCAAAAGTGTCGATCCCTCGATAGAACAGGTGGCCAATGAACGAATCTATTCGTATTCGCGCGCTTTCCCTGCATTGGAAAGGCTCTTTTTCCATGACCTTAAAGAAGGCGACAGCTTCACGGTGGGTTGCTGGATCAATGAAACGACCACTGTGCGGGCATCTAAATAATCATTTTATTTTATCCATTGTATCATGAACAGAAAAGCAATAATCACATGGCTTCTGATCATCTTCATCCTTCCGGTGGTGTATGGCCAGAAATATGGAACCGACAGCCTGAGATGCGTTGAAAACCTATCCCTCTACAAGATCAACTTCCGGATGTGGAAGGATTACAACTTCTCCCAGGAAGTGATCGACCAGGTGCCGGTATATCAACCGTGGAAGTGGGTCTTTGAGAACTGCCCGCTGTCGAGTCAGAATATCTACGTGGATGGTGTTGTGATCATGAAATATTTTTTTGAGAATGAAACAGACTCGGCCAGAAAAGACCAGCTGGTGGATTCGATCATGCTGGTCTACGATAAACGCATCGAATACTTCGGAAACACCTCCAGCAGCCGGGAAGGGCTCGTCCTCGGACGGAAGGGGATCGACCTGCTTATCCTCAGGCCCGAACGCTTCCATGAAGTGTACCAGATCCTGGACAGATCCGTCGTACTGGAGGGTAACAAAAGCACCGGGCCCGTGCTCGTATATTATTTTCATTCCACCATCAATAGTGCCCGGGCAGGTCTGATAGACTCGTCGCTGATTGTGGAAAACTTTGACAAGATCATGGGCATTGTCGATTTCAATGAAAAACAAAACCAGGAAAAAGAGCAGGAACGTACCGAATGGCAAGGGATCCGGCTGAACATCGAAAGCCTTTTTGAGCCCTTTGCCACCTGTCCCGACCTGATCAGTATCTATAAAAAGAAGTTTGAACAGACCCCTGATGATCCCGAATTGCTCAGGGAGATCGTCAAGATGCTCGATAAAAGAGATTGCGGGAACGATCCCTTCTACTTCGACATCATCGTCAAACTGTATGACCTCGAACCCGATCCGGAATCGGCTTACCTGATCGGCCGTATGCTCTACAGGAAAAATGAATACAGCAAGGCTGTGGAGTATCTGCTGCAGGCGACCGACATGGCTGATACGAACAGCCGTGCGGATTGTTTTCTACTGCTTGCCGATACCTACCGAAATCTGAGGGATTTCCCCAGGTCCAGGTCCTTTGCCTATAAGTGTGCCGAGCTGCGGCCCAACGACGGGAATCCGTACATCATGATCGGCGACTTGTATGCTACAAGCGCCAGCGATTGCGGCTCTGATGAAATCAGCAAGAAAGCTGCATACTGGGCTGCCGTCGACAAGTACCTCAAGGCAAGAAGCGTGGATCCTTCCGTTGAGCAGGTGGCCAATGAAAGGATCAGCTCCTACTCACGAGCTTTCCCTCCCATGGAAAGGCTTTTTTTCCACGATTTAAAGGAAGGTGACAGCTATACTGTCGGCTGTTGGATCAATGAAACCACTACCATCAGGGCTGCCCGTTAGGCAATTCCCGGCCTGGTGCCTGGCTGTCACGGGATTGCTGCTCATGGGGTCATGCGAGAATGATTTACGGCAGATCAATATGACCAGCACTCCCGATACCCTGTCGGTGGAGACCATTCTGGACATGGAAGTTGCCCAGAGCGAAAACGGAAAACTTACCCTTAAACTTACCGGCCCGCGCATGGAAAGCTATGAAGGTGATGATCCCTATATTGAATTTCCCGAGGGTGTACACGTGGTGTTCTATGATACCCTCAAGCGAATGAAATCGGAGCTGAGCGCCAATTACGGGATCAGCTATGAAAAACGCAATGTCATGGAGGCCAGGGGGAATGTGGTCGTGATCAATCACCTGAAGAACGAGCAGCTGAATACCGAACACCTGATCTGGGACCGGAACAAAAAGATCATCTACTCGGAAGTGTTTGTTAAGGTCACTACACCCGACAAAACCATCTTCGGAGAGAACGGTCTGACCTCCGATGAACAGTTTGAGTCGTGGAAGCTGAAGAAGGTCAGGGGGGATATCCGGGTCAGTAAGGAGAAGTTCTGAAAGGTACCCCTCCCCCGGCCCCTCCCCTGCTAGCAGGGGAGGGGTGCAGGGGTGGGGTACTATTTTCTTACATACTTCTCAGCATAGCCTTCACGATGGCGTCGGCTCCTTCCCATATCTGGACAATGTTGGCGTCGAGCATGTAGCACGGCGTCGTGAACAGTTTCTTTTGCTTATCGACCACCACTTCACCATGCCCCGTGGTTACATGGGTGGCGCCCATCTTCTCGACCGCTGCCGCGGTGCCTCTGTCCTGTCCGATGGTGATCTCGATATCTCCGAACACCCGTGCCAGGAGCACCGGGGCAATGCACAGCGCGCCAATGGGTTTGCTCTTTGCGGCCATGGCCTTCATAGCCCGTTCCACATCCGCATCCACCGTGCAGTCCGCCCCCTTGAAGGCATAGTTACAGAGGTTCTTTGCCACACCGTATCCTCCGGGAATGATCAGTGCATCAAAATCGTCCGCTTTCAGCTGGCTCAGCGCCCTGATGTTCCCCCGTGCGATACGGGCCGATTCGACCAGCATGTTCCTGCTCTCCCGCATTTCCTGGTTGGTGATGTGATTCACCACATGATGCTGTGGCTTATCGGGTGCAAAGATCTCGTACGTGGCGCCGTTCTTCTGAATGGCGAGCATGGTCATGGTGGCTTCATGGATCTCCGATCCGTCCTTGGAGCCACAACCTGCGAGGATGATGGCAAATCGTTTCATGGTGTCTTTTTGGGCAAAGGTAAGAATAAATGGGTAAATTTGGTAGGTAATTAGCTGCAAGCTACAAGTACTGGTCTTGAAGCTTGTATTGTTCCGTTTGTAATCCTTATGAAGAACATTTGAAACCATCAAGTCCCATTTTCGCCCTGGTCGACTGCAACAACTTCTACGCGTCATGTGAGAAGGTGTTCGCTCCCGGACTGGAAGGCAAACCGTTGGTGGTCCTTTCCAATAACGACGGGTGCATCATTGCGCGTTCGGCCGAGGCGAAGAAACTGGGGATACGGATGGGAGTGCCGGCCTTTGAGATCAGTGAACTGCTCGAAAAGAACGACGTGGCTGTTTTCTCGACGAACTATGCCCTGTACGGTGACATGTCGCAGCGGGTGATGACCGTCCTGCAGAAGTTCACACCAACGCTTGAGATCTATTCCATTGATGAGGCATTCCTTGACCTTACCGGCATCCCTGTCCCCGACCTCGCAGCATACGGCCGTCAGATCACCGCGACGGTGGGCAGGTGGACCGGTATTTCCGTGAGCATCGGCATTGCTTCGACGAAAACGCTGGCCAAGCTGGCCAACGACATGGCTAAGGACCACCCGGAAAAAGAGGGCATCATGGTATGGTCAGATGAGGGTGCGGTTGACCGGGACCTGGAATCCCTTCCCGTGGGCCAGGTGTGGGGCATCGGCCCGCATCATGCCCGTTTGCTGGAAAAACATGGCGTGCTGACGGCGTACGACCTGAAGCATGTCAATGAGAAATGGGCCCGTCAGCACATGGGCGTCATGGGAGAGAGGACCGTGCTTGAGATGAGGGGTATTTCCTGCTATCCTGTGGATGACAATCCTTCGCCGAAGAAAGGGATATGCACCTCGCGTTCGTTTGGGAGGCCTGTGCAGACCTATGACGACCTGGAAGAGGCCACCACCACGTTTGCCGCCTCCGTGGCCGGTAAGCTTCGCAGGCAGCGCTCCGTGGCACAATCGCTCACAGTCTTTGTGATGACGAACCGGTTTGCCCGCGGCCCGCAGTATGTCAACGGAATGACCATAACACTGCCCGTGGCCACCCATCATACGGCTGAACTGATCCATCATACCATGACAATCCTCAAAAAGTTGTACAGAAAGGGCTACCTTTACAAGAAAAGCGGGGTCATCGTCAATGACATTATCAGCCAGAAAACGATGCAGTGTACCCTGTGGGACGACCAAAACCGGGAACGACAGGAGAAGATCACCGCAGCCATTGATCAGATCAATGCCCGGATGGGAAAAGGTAAGGTAAGGTATGCCGTGCAGGGAACAGACCGGAAGTGGAAGATGCGACAGGAAAAGCTTTCCCCAAGGTACACGACGGATTGGGAAGAGTTACTGGTGATAGAGGTAGGGGGTGACCCCTCCCCTGGCCCCTCTCCTAAATGGGAGAGGTAACAATTTAGCAATTTAGCAATAGAACCCATATGTGCGGAAGATTTTCCTTTTCACCGAATGAGATCCTCATCGAGGAACGCTTCGACCTTGAAGTGGAGGAAGGGCTGTACACTCCACGCTACAATTGTGCGCCGTCGCAGAACCTGGCTGTCGTTTCCAGCCAGGAGCCCGGAAGGCTGAGCTATTTCCGGTGGGGACTGATCCCTTTCTGGGCGAAAGATCCGGCGATCGGTAATAAAATGATTAATGCGCGGGCGGAGGGGATCCTGGACAAGCCATCGTTCAGGAATCCGTTTCGGCAGAGGCGTTGTCTGGTGCTTAGTGATGGGTTTTTTGAGTGGAAACGGGAGGGGGATTCTCAGGTCTACAGGTCTGCGGGTTCTCAGGTCTACGGGTCTGCGGGAGACAGGAAACAGGAGGCGGGAAGCGGGAAGCGGGAGGTGGGGGGAAAGGAGCCGTACCGGATCGTGATGAAGAACGGGGATCTGTTTGCGATGGCGGGGATATGGGATGTGTGGAAGGATCCGCAAGGCAATTTCATTCGTTCATTTGCTATCATCACGACAACACCCAATGAATTGATGCTCCCCATCCACAACCGTATGCCGGTGATCCTTCCCAGGAGATTGGAAAAAGAGTGGCTGACCAATGACCATACCGGGGAACTCTTAAAACTTCTCCAGCCTTATCCTGCGGAGGAGATGGAAGCGTATCCCGTGTCGCGGCTGGTGAACAATCCGGTCAACGATCATCCTTCAGTATTCGCACGCCTTTAGACGAGTAGGTTGCAGCCACGCACATCGCTGTCGTCAAACCGGCCCAGCACCTCAAAGGAACCGTCGGGGTAAGACCTTCCCAGATCCTGCGTAGCAATGAATGAACAGGAGTGTATGTTGGCGAGGTCGATGATATTAATCCCGCCGGCCTGGTGATGCCCTGTGAGGGAAAGCGGATCATTGGCATCGCGGATCAGGATACGCATCCAGGGAGGCGTGCGAAAGATGCCGTTTCCCCTGGAGTACGCCTGCGATAACAGTTCCGTCATGCCGTATTCCGAATGGATAGCCGCAACGCCAAAGCCCCTGCACAACCGCTCATGAAGCTCCTCCCGGATCATTTCCCTTCTCCTGCCTTTCATTCCTCCGGTTTCCATTACGATCAATCCCGGGTAATCCAGGGTATGATGGTTGGCGATGTCGAGTAGCGCGAACGATACGCCCAGCAGGATCGCGGGCTGATGGCTGATTTTGAGTTGCTCAAGGACACCGAGCAGCGAATCCGTGCTGTCAAGATAAAATCCGCTGAAGGGATGGCAGCTCTTGGTGATCAGTCTGCCGGCCATGTATACCAGGGAAGAGCCCTGCTGTGAAAGGTAAGAGGGGAGCAAGGCAAGGAAGCAGTAATCCGTGACCCTGCCGTAGAACATCCTGAAGCACTTCAGGAAGCTGGATTCATACAAGGAAAGGTCCGCCACCTCATGCCGGCTTGGTTTCATGCCGGTGGTGCCGCTGCTGAAGAAGACGATGTCGGGAGGCCGGTACCCGGTGAGGATACGGTGTGTCTTGAAAAATGAAATGGGCAGGAATGGCACCTCCTCCAACGTTTTAACAGTATCCGTCTTAATATCAAGTTGTTGTATAAATTGCCTGTAAATGGGATTATTCCCCGCCTGGTAATGAAATATATGCATCGCCAGGACGTTAAAATCTTCGGGGGACTTTACACGGAAGATATTTTTCCTGATTTCCGAAAGGGATCCCATTTTTGGCTTTATAAATGAGTGTACCTTTGCTTAACAATCGCTCATGACATACCTATGAATTCTCCTTCAAAGATACTTCTTATCCTGTTCATACCGGTTTTGTTCATATTTACCGCATGTTTGGAGAAAGTGGAATTTCCCGTTGAGCCGGCGATCAAGTTCAATGGATTCGCCAAGGTCGTAGACAGTACAGGCATTGACAATCGGGGGATCCTGGAGATCTCCTACCAGGATGGCGACGGGGATATCGGGCTGACCGAGAAGGATACCCTTCCGCCGTACGATTACAATTTCTTTATTCGTTATTTTGAAAAGATCAACGGGCAGTTCGAGGAGGTTTTCATTACATACTATAACAGTCAGACGGAACAATACGACACGATCAACATGAACGCCCGCATTCCCTTGCTGACGCCGACAGGGAAGAACAAAGCGATCAAGGGGATCATCCAGGACACGCTGTATATCAACAATTACTCCTCCCCCAATGATACCATTCGTTTCGAGGTGTACATCAGGGACCGGGCGCTTCATGAAAGTAACCGCGTCACCACTCCCGAAATCTGGATCAAAAAGCAGTAGTTCAGAACAGATAGTTTTTCCGCAGGGTAAGCTTCCTGATTATTTTATCGAGCACTACCAGCAGGACCGTTCCAAGGACAACGATAAAGGGCAGCGACGAACGGGTAAGAAAGCCGAAGGATTTGGACAGGCTTTGCACAAAGGACTGGAAGAATGGAATGATCTTCTCATATTTTTTAAAATCAATGTTCTCCGGATTCAGATCGACAGGAGACCAGTTCAGCAGGAATATGACGAATCCAATGATGGCGATGCCTGTGATGGAGACGATCCATGCGTTTCTCCCGGAAAAGAGGGTGCGGATCAGGGAAGCCTCGGGTACAGGCTCCTGCCTGATCCGTTCCATGACGTTTTGGGTGAAATCGCCCGGAGCAGGCGTGATACCGGTTCTTTTCACCAGCTCCCTGAGTTTGTCATCGTGAATGTTTTGATCTTTCATCGTTCTATTGACTTAAATAACAGGTACGTCTTGCTGAATCCTGTTCAGTATCTGATAAAGTTTTTTTCGTGTCCGGTACAGCCTTACTTTAACGTTTGACAGGCTCAGGCCCGTGATCTCGCTGATCTCACCGACCGACTGGTCGTTGAGATAAAAGAGGGTAACCAGCAGGTTATCTTCCGGGGAAAGCCTTCCCAGTGCATGCCGGATAAGTCGTTGTTGCTGTTGTTCATCCAATACCGAAACATTTTCATGTATCTCGTCCTCCGAAAAATTTTCGACCAGCTGATCATCCAGGGGTACTGTTACCGGCTGTTTTTTCCGCACCGCGGAGATGGATTCATTATGTACGATCCGGTAAAGCCAGGTGGTGAATTTGGATTCATTCCGGAAGCTTCCCAGGGATCGGTAGACTTTCACAAAAGCATCCATTGCAATCTCCTCCGCTTCTTCGCGGTTGCCAGTGATTCGGTAGGCAAGCGTAAAGGCGTTATCCTTATGCCTGTCGACCAGTGCTGCGAAGGCGGTTGCATCTCCCTCCAGCACCTTTTCGATGTAATACCGGTCATCCTTATGGGGCATGCTTATGATTTGACGGGATGAAGCGGGTGGTGGTTACAAATATACTAGTTGATCCTTAACAATTCACTTTTCCGGGATTCCAGTTGAAAGTCAAGTCTT
>JAEAMF010000159.1_pt1 | contig 117482 bp, 102 predicted proteins | sample 8958721 | NCBI WGS metagenome assembly JAEAMF01 (sample SAMN16933255, study PRJNA681124) | bioreactor sludge metagenome | isolation source: anaerobic bioreactor treating anionic surfactant - SDBS | place: India: Bengaluru | collected 2019-02-28
TTGCGGCGGGACTTACACCCACAAGAATGCGCCCATGCTGGGCGCACAAGCAAAACGCCCGGCCTGGCGCCGGGCGTCGAAGGCAGGCGTTCTGGTGACGCTCAGGCTTGTTGCTTGCGGCGACGCGCGGCGACCAGCCCTGCGGCGCCGAGGCCCAGCAGCGCGAACACGCCTGGCTCCGGCACTTCGCCGACCTGGACATTGATGGCGCTGCGGCCCAGTTCATCGCCCTGGCCGTTGTACGCCGCCAGGATGAAGCTATAGTGGCCGTTTGCCTGCGGATTGAAGCTGGCGCCACCCGTTGGCGGGGTTACCAAGGGAGACGGCGTGGCGAGGAAAGCGAACAGCATGTTCTGGGAATCCTGCTTGGTATCCAGGGCAGTTCCGCCGGCGCCGATCGCGAAGAATGTATTCAGGTCGAGAACGCCCAGTTTATCCTCGTCCGTATTCATGCCCGCATCAAGGTCGTAGAACAGCTTGAAGCTCAGGCCACTTTCGGCGAAGGTCGGCTGGTCGACATGGACGTAATACCCCACATTCCAGGTCGAGCCCAGCACATTTTTGGGCGAGAGCGTGGTGCCCGGGGTTGCGAAGTATGTCCCCTTGCCATCATTGAGCAGCTTGGGCGCGTCGTAGCGCTGGTGCGCCGTGAGGGCAATGGTGAAGCCTTCGCGGTAAGTGATGGCGGACGGATTGTTCGGAATGCCCGAGCCGCCGTAGGTAGCCCCTGCCAGCGGGCCGAAGCTCGTGTACTCGGGCGAAACAGGCGCGGCGGTGGCAAAAGCCGAAACAGCGCCCAGCTAACAAGCTCATTCCAAGACGCGATACGGTATGCATGACTGATCTCCCTAAAAATTTTGGACGGGAGACATGTAGCAATTCTCATACCAATGTTGGACTTGGTAAACTTTGCTCTTTGAAAACAATAGTTTAGTGTCAGCTACATCACTGTTCTCATGAAATTTTCCGGCGGTTGTAAAGTTTTTCGACAGCCCAAGTTCGCCATTTACTCCGGCTGCTCCACCGTATACCCCTTCGCCGCCAGCATGGCCATCAGTCCCTTCGGATCGAGCAGGTCCTTCATCGACAGCACCGCGAAGGTCGAGCTGTTCTTCGCCAGCGCGGCCTCCGCATTGGCGAGCCACATGGCGCGATGGCGCTCTTCCGCTCCCTGGAAAGCTGGGTGATCACGTAGCACCGCGCTGTTGCGGATCGCGTTGCTGCAGCTTTCCTGCTCGTTGAAATCGAGCTTGCGGATCGCGTCGATGTCGCCCTTGGCCCAGGCATTGGCGCGCACGCGCATCGCATCGATGTCGGTTTCCAGGCGTTTCAGGGTGTTCGAGAAGCAGGCCACGTCATCGAGCTGCGATTTCTTGAAGTCCTTGATCAGCTGGCGCGGGTTATCGATCTTCAGTTCATTGACCGTCTTCGTTACCTTGAGCTTGTGCTGGTCGACGAGCTTCTCGACCTGCTTGCGCACGTCGGTGCTGGAGGTAAGGCCGGCCTGCTTCAGCGCGGCGCTGGACAGCTCGTTGGCCACGAAGATCGGCCGGTCGCGTTCCTTGTTCTTGGGCAGGTATTTTTCCTTGAGCGGCAGCCAGCGCGCGTAGACCTCGGCCGGGAGCACATCGCGGAGCAGGGCGTCGTCCGGGTTCTTGTTGACGCCGATGAGGCTGGGCAGCGCCAGCGCCATCTGGAAGTAGGACGCCTCGACCTTGCTGACGGGCGGCGCCAGGTATTCCTGCGAGCGCTTGATGACGGCTTCGACCTCGTGCGAACGCCAGTCCATCTTGACCGGCAGCGGAGAATAGGTCCCGAAGATCCACAGCACGTGATCATCCTTCGACACCTTCCACATGCCGGGGCCGGGCTTCTGGCCGACCACCAGGATCTGTTCGGGCGCGGCCGACGCCTCGTCGCTTGACGCGGCGGTCGTTGGCACAGGTGGTGCGGCCGGATCGGCCGTCTGCGCGAAGGACGGCGCTGCACACAGGGCCAGGCACAGCATGGAACCGATCGCGAGTTTGAACATCAGGACATCCTTGTTGTTGGTTGTCCGTCAAGCTTAGCCCGGCAATATGAGTCAATACTTAAAGATGAGCAAACGGCGCGATTTCATGCGTCCCGCATGTCGTCTGCATGCGGCAGGTCGGGCCGCTCGAGCAGTTCCTGCGCCAGTTTCAGCCCCTTCACCATGACCGAAAAGGCTTCGTGCTTGGACGCTTCGTCCGGCACCCGCAGCACGTACGAGGGGTGAGAGATGGTCACCAGCCAGCAGCCGTCGATGCGGACCGGCTTGCCGAGGAAGTCCTTCAGCGCCACCGTACCCTTGCGCATCACGGACTTGAGCGCAGTCGCGCCCATGGCCACGATCACCTTCGGCTTGACGGCCGCCAGCTCCTTCTCCAGCCAGTAGTGGCAGGCTTCGATCTCGCGCTGGACCGGGGTCTTGTGCAGGCGGCGCTTGCCGCGCGGTTCCCACTTGAAGTGCTTGACGGCGTTGGTGAGGTAGATGGCCTTGCGATCGACCTCGGCCTGGGCGAACACCTGGTCGAGGAGTTGTCCGGCCGGGCCGACGAAGGGCTTGCCGGCCAGGTCTTCCTGGTCGCCCGGCTGCTCGCCGACGATCATGATGGGCGAGCGTTTCGAACCTTCGCCGCCGACCGCCTGGGTGGCGTACTGCCACAGCTCGCAGCGCCGGCACTCGTCGAGTTTCGACGGCTGCTCGCGATCGGGCTGCGCGGCTTCGGCGCTGATCGGGATGGTGGCGCCGCTCTTGCGGCCGACCGCCTCGACCTGCCCGATCTTGCGCGCCCCGAGTTCGGCCTGGCTCACCAGCGCAGGCACGATCGCGCCTTCCGGCAGGTTCTTCCAGAAGCGCGAGGGGATGTGGCTCTGCATCAGCTGGGCGTTGACGCGCGCCGGGTTGAAGATGCTGCGGTAATAGGTGAGCCAGAGCGCCTCGCCGGCGTCATCCAGCTCGGCGGCGCTCGACATGAGCGGCCCGGTATTGTGCAGGGTGTGGCCGTCCCACAGCACGCTGGCCTCGGGCGTGGCGATCATCCAGCTGACCTTGCCCATGCGGGCCACGAAGTGTTCGGCCACCTGGGGCAGCACGTCGTGGCGCGGCTCGAACCAGGCGACGAAGCGCGGGTCGCCGGCATCGAGCGGACGCTCGCGGAATCGGATGTAGGCATGCATGTCGTGCTCCTCGCGGCGCACCGCCTTGACCATGCCGTGCAGGCGGCTGCCGTCCGGATCGGCGGGCGACTGCACATCGTGCTCGCCATGCGTCCAGCGCCACAGCACGCGGTACAGGAAAGCCCAACGGTCCGGGGCGCGGAAGCACGCGGCTTTCTGCAGCATCTCCAGCAGCGATCGGGGCACGCGTGCGGCCGGCGGTCCTGGCGATTGCGCTTCTTGCAATCGGGTGCCGCCATTATCGATCGGCCCGGGCGCGGCCGGCGCACCCGAGAACAGGTCGCCGCCGTCAAGCGTGCCCCAACTGGCCGCCTCGGGCGGCACGCCGGACTTGAGCAGCGCGCGCGCCGCGTCGCGCCATTCGGCGAAGCTGTGCACCGCCGGCGGCCGGCCGCCCGTTCCAGCGCTGGCGGCGGCGTCGCTCATGCCGCCTGCAGTTCCGGCCACAGGTTCATCTGCTCGGGCGCGTCGGCCAGGTGGCGCCGGAGGAGGTGGGAACTGGCCGCGCCTTGAACCGGCTTGTAGTCGGCCGTGACGATGAAGGGCGCCAGCTTCTTCATGCTGCAGCGCAGGCGCGACAGGTCTTCCCAGCGGATGCGGCGAATGCGGCGCAGCTCCACGATGCGCTTGGCGTTGCGGATGCCGATGCCGGGCACGCGCGCGATCATGGTCTCGTCGGCGCGGTTCAGGTCGAGCGGGAAGTGCTCGCGGTTGGCGAGCGCCCAGCCCAGCTTGGGGTCGACGTCGAGCGCCAGGTTGCCGGATTGGGGCATCAGCTCGCCCGCGGTGAAGCCGTAGCCGCGCAGCAGGAAGTCGGCCTGGTACAGGCGGTGCTCGCGCAGCAGCGGCGGGGGCGCCGCCGGCACGCTCTTCGGGCTTTGCGGGATCGGGCTGAAGGCCGAGTAGTACACGCGCTTGAGTTTATAACTGCCGTACAGCGTCTCGGCGGTGTTCAGGATGGTGTGGTCGTCGCTGGCGTCGGCGCCGACGATCATTTGCGTGCTCTGCCCCGCCGGCGCGAAGTTCGGTGCCTTCGGTTCCTCCGCCTTTTCATCGAGCTTGCGGCGGATCGAGCCCATCGCGAGCTTGATGGTGTGGACGTTCTTTTCCGGCGCGAGGCGGGTCACGCTGTCGTGGGTCGGCAGCTCGATGTTCACCGACAGGCGGTCCGCCCAGCGCCCTGCCTCTTCGATGAGGAGCGGGTCGGCGTCGGGAATGGTCTTGAGGTGGATGTAGCCGCGGAACTTGTGCACTTCGCGCAGCTGGCGCGCCACCGCCACCAACTGCTCCATGGTGTAGTCGGCCGACTGGATGATGCCCGAGCTCAGGAACAGGCCGTCGATGTAGTTGCGGACGTAGAAATCATGGGTGAGCTTGACCACCTCTTCGACCGAGAAGCGCGCGCGCGGCACGTTGGAGCTGCGCCGGTTGATGCAGTACTGGCAGTCGTAGATGCAGAAGTTGGTGAGCAGGATCTTGAGCAGCGAGACGCAGCGGCCGTCCGGGGTATAGCTGTGGCAGATGCCCATGCCGGTGGTGGCGCCGAAGCCGTCCTTGTCCTCGGACGAACGTTTCGGCGCGCCACTGCTGGCGCAGGACGCGTCGTATTTCGCGGCGTCGGCCAGGATTTCCAGTTTGTCGTTGAGTTCCATCGCACGCATTGAACTGTATGGGCATACAGTATACTATCGCGCGCGTATGCACAGGGTCGATGGGGCCAAGTGTGCGTGCTTTGCGCCGGTTCAATGCTGGGACATGGGTGCAAGCAGGTGGGTCAGTACGCATGCGAATTGGGTTCCGGCCTTCGCCGGAACGACGGTTTTGAAGCTGGTGGAATTGAAGGAGCGCTAACTCCAGGGCCGCTCCCTTGGCACGTCATCCCGGCGAAGGCCGGGATCCAATTTCGTTGCGCAGAGATGGGCGTAAAAAAGCCCGGTTGAAAAACCGGGCTTCCCGTTACAGCAAGCTCACATCAACGAATCGGCTTGCCGTCCGCATCCACCACGCTCACCTCGCCCCAACCGAGCGAGCGCACGCCCGCTTCGATCTTGCGCAGGTCGCCAATCACCATCCACACCGCCTCGTCCGGCTTGATGAACTTGGACGATGCCGCCGCCAGCTGCTCCGGCTTGAGCGCGCGCACGTTCGACGCGTACCTGGTCCAGTAGTCGTCCGCCAGGCCCAGGTTGACGGCGTCCAGCCCTGCCGCCTCGAGCGCGGCCAGGGTGGAGAAGCGACCCGGCAGGCGCGAAGTCATGTTGCGCATGATGCTCTCGTACTCGGTACCCACCAGCGGACGCTCGCCGGCCACGCCGCGCAGTTCCTTCTGCACCTCGCGCATCGCCTCGACCGTCTTGTCGGTCTGCACCGGCGCGATGATGTAGAACGGACGCTGGCCGCGCACGTCCGGCAGGCGGGCCTGGGTGCCGTAGCTCCAGTGCTTGTCCAGGCGCAGGTTGCGGTTCAGGCGCGAGGTCGCGATGCCGCCGAAGTTGGTCATCACCGGCTCCATCGCCAGGTCTTCCGGCTGGCCGTTGGCCTGCGACACGTGGGTCGCGACGATGGTCGACTGCGGCGCGTCCGGCTTGTCCACCAGGATCAGGCGCTTGCCCCGGGTCGGCGGCACGGTGGCCATCTGCTTGGCCGGGGCGCTGCCCTGCTGCCACTTGCCGAAGCTCGCTTCCAGCGCCGGCAGCAGCTTGTCCATGGTGGTGTCGCCGGCGACGATGATGGTAGCGCTGCCCGGCTTGAACCAGGTGCCGTGCCATGCCATCAGGTCCTCGCGGCTCAGGCCCTGCACGCTGCCTTCGAAACCGGAAGCCGGCTTGCCGTAGGCATGCTCCGGACCGTACAGCAGCGATGGGATCAGGCGCAGAGCCAGGCTGTTCGGCTGGGCTTTTTCCTGGCCGATGGCGGCAATGCGGCGGCTCTTCGACAGTGCGAACTGGTCTTGCGGCAAGCTCGGGCTCAGCGCGGCTTCGGCCATCAGGGCCAGCGAAGGCGTCAGGTTGGCGCTGGTCGCCTGCAGGCGCACCAGCGACTGGTCCTGGCTGGTGCCGGTGCTCAGGCGCGCGCCCAGGTTTTCCAGCGCGTCCGACAGCGCGAAGGCGTCACGCGATTTCGTGCCTTTGTCCAGCAGGTCCAGCGCCAGCGAGGCAGCGCCGGCCTTGGCCGCGGTGTCGGAAGCCGCGCCGGCATCGACCGCCAGCGAGACGTTGACGATCGGGGCGGTGTGACGCTCCAGCAGCACGACCTTCAGGCCGTTCTTCAGCTGGGCGCGCTGCAGCGCCGGGAACTTGACGTCCGGCGCATCGCCCAGGGCGGGCAGCTGCTTGCGGTCCAGGGTCGACTTGGTGGCCGCCAGCTTGGCCGAAGGGCGCACCGTCATGGTGTAGTGGTTGGCGCGCAGCCAGCGGTTGGCGGCAGTCTTGACGTCCGCCGGGGTGCTGGTGGCGAACAGTTCGAGGCGGTCGAGGTAGGCGTCAGGCTTGCCGCCGTAGGTCTGGCTCTCGGCCAGCACGTCGTTGCGGCCGCCCATGCCGCCGACGCGCTCCAGGCTGCGGGCGAAGTCGGCCAGGTCGCGGGTCTTCACGCGCTTGAGTTCAGCCTCGGTCGGGCCCTTGTCGAGCAGCTCGGCCACCACGCGCTCCATCTCGCGCTCGACCTCGAGCGGATCGACGCCCGGCTTGACGGTGACCGACAGGTTGAAGGTGCCGCCCAGCTCCGCGTCATTCACATAGGCCGAGACGCCGGTCGCCATGCCCTTCTCGTACACCAGGCGCTTGTCCAGGCGCGCGTTCTTCGAGCCGGCCAGCACGCCGGCCAGCAGGTTCAGGCGCTGGGTATCGGCATCCTTCCACGAGGAGGTGTGCCAGCTGCGGTAGATGCGCACCTGCGGCACGTGGTCTTCCATCTCGTCGCGGATGTTGCGGTCCAGCTGGGGAATCCATTTCTCGGTGCGCGGCAGCGGCGGACCCGGCGGGATCGCGCCGAAGTACTTGTTCACCAGCTCATAGGCGCGTTCCGGGGTGATGTCGCCGGCCAGCGAGATCACCGCGTTATTCGGGCCGTAGTAGGTGCGGTACCACTCCTTGATGTCCTCCAGCGAGGCGGCCTGCAGGTCTTCCATGTAGCCGATGGTCGACCACGAGTACGGGTGCGAGTACGGGTACATCTTGGCCGAGATTTCCATGCGCACGCGGCCATACGGCTGGTTCTCGCCCTGGCGCTTCTCGTTCTGCACCACGCCGCGCTCGCGCTCCAGCATCGCCTGCGAGATGTAGTTGCCCAGGAAGCCCATGCGGTCCGATTCCAGGAACAGGGTGCGTTCCAGCGCCGACACCGGCACGTCTTCGAAGAAGTTGGTGCGGTCGACGTTGGTGGTGCCGTTGCGGTTGTTCGCGCCGAGGTCGTCCATCGCCTCGCGGAAGCCGTGCGGGTAGTTCTCGGAACCGTTGAAGAAGAAGTGCTCGAACAGGTGGGCAAAGCCGGTCTTGCCGCGCTTCTCGTTGCGCGAACCGACGTGGTACCACATGTTCACGCCGACCACCGGCACGCTGTGGTCGGTGTGGACCAGCAGGGTCAGGCCGTTGGGCAGCACGAATTTCTTGTGGTCGATGCTGTAAGCCTTGCGGTCGAAGACGGTTTGCTTCGTGGCGGGTGCGGCGGCGTGGGAAGGCAGGGCTGCTGCGGCTGCGAGACCGAGCAGGAGGGGCAGTGCGAGTTTTTTCATGGCGTCTCGTGGACAGTTGTTGTATGTATGCGTCCCGTCCGTTCGGCGTCGGTTGGACGCGCGGTCGGCACAGCCGACCACCCTACAGGAAACGCCGGGCTTGCGCCAGAGGGCTCAGACGTAGCCTTGGGCCTGCGCCAGCAGCTGCGGCTCCATGCGCGCCGCGATCTTCTTCAGGTAGCCTGACGCGGCGGCCACGCCCGCCCCGCCCGCGCGCTGCAGCCAGGCATAGGCCTCGACCAGGTCGCGCTGCACGCCCTGCCCCGCCGAGTACATCACGCCGAGGTTGAACTGGGCGCGCGCATGTCCCTGGCGCGCCGCGCACAGGTACCAGAAATGCGCTGCCTCGTAGTCGCGCTCGATGCCCTTGCCGCAGTCGTGGCGCAGGCCCAGCTCGAACTGCGCCAGCGCGTGGCCCTGGTCGGCGGCCTTGTGGAACCAGTCGGTCGCCTCGCTTGGGTCGGCATGCTCGGCGCGGTCCAGCAGCACGCCCACCATGTACTGCGCCGGCGCGTAGTCCTGGTTCGCCGCGCGCCGGTACCACTCCAGCGCCTGCGCCTCGTCGCGCGCCACCCCCACCCCGCCCTCATAGCGCAGGCCGAGGTCGAACTGGGCGCGCAGGTGGCCCTGCTCGGCCGCCTTGCGGTACCAGTGGGCCGCCTGGGCGGGATCCTGCGGCACGCCGCTGCCGGCGTCGAACAGCTGGCCGAGGTGGTACTGGGCCGAGGGCATGCCCTGCTCGGCGGCCTGGCGGTACCAGTGGGCCGCCTGGCTCGGGTCGGGCTCGACGCCCTGCCCGTGCTCGTAGCGCACGCCGAGGTTGTCCTGGGCGCCGGCATGGCCCTGGCTTGCCGCGCGGCGGTACCAGTGCAGCGCCAGCGCTTCGTCGCGCGGCACGCCGTGGCCGCTGTCGTAGATCAGGGCGAGATTGAACTGGGAACTGGCGTGACCCTGTTCGGCGGCGCGGCCGTACCACAGGATCGCCTGCGCGCTGTCCTGCTCGAGGTCCTGCCCCTTGTCGTAGCGCAGGCCGAGGTTGAACTGGGCCGGCGCGTAGCCTTGGCTTGCCGCCTTGCGGAACCAGTCGACCGACTGCGCCCCGCTGGAGCGAAGGGCGAGGCTGAACTGCGAGCGCGCATAGCCCTGTTCCGCGGCGCGGCGGTACCACTCGGTGGCGGCATCCTGGTCCTGGGGCACGCCCTTGCCGGTCTCGTACATCATGCCGAGGTTGTGCTGCGCGCCCGGTTCGCCCTGGCCGGCGGCCTGGCTGAACCAGTGCAGGGCCTGCTGCACGTCGCTCGGCACGCCCTGGCCTTTCGCATACAGCCAGCCCAGGTTGTACTGCGCCGGCGCATAGCCCTGTTCGGCGGCGCGGCGGTACCAGTAGGCGGCCTGGCCGTAGTCCTGGCCGACGCCCTGGCCCTTCTGGTACATCACGCCGAGGTTGTACTGCGCCAGCTCGAGGTCGGCGCTGGCCGCCATGCGGTACCAGGCCACCGCCAGCTCGTAGTTCCGGGGCACCCCCTGGCCGCTCGCGTACATGAAGCCCAGGCTGTGCTGGGCGCTCGGCACGCCGCGCTCGGCCATGCCCTTCACGCGCAGGAATTCCGCGGTGTGGCGACCTTCGATGTCGCCAGGCTGGGCAGGGATGTCGAGCATGGCGTCCGCTTACGCCTGCACTGCCCGCAGGCCGAACAGCGTCGGCTGGGTGCGCAGCGACTTGATGAATTCGCCCAGCGGGATCGGGCGGTAGTACAGGTAGCCCTGCATCGTCATGCAGCCGTTGGCGCGCAGGTAGCGTGCCTGCTCCTCGGTCTCCACGCCTTCCGCGATCAGGTTCAGGCCCAGGCCGCGCGCGATCGAGATGATCGCCAGGATCACCGGATAATGGCCGCCCTCTTCGTGGATCTCCTTGACGAAGGACTGGTCGATCTTGACGGTGTGGATCGGGAAGCGGTGCAGGTAGGACAGCGACGAGTAACCGGTGCCGAAATCGTCGATGGCGATCGACACGCCGAGCTGGCACAGCTTGTTGAGCTGCTCGATCGCGTACTGCGGGTTGCGGATGCAGATGTTCTCGGTGATCTCGACTTCGATCTGGCCCGGCGCGATCCCGTAGCGCACCAGCGCGTTGCGCATCTTCTCGAAGAAGTCGCCGCGGTCGAGGTATTGCGGCGACAGGTTGAGCGACAGGCGCACGTGGTCGGTGCCCGAGGCATTCCACTGCAGCATGTCGCGACACAGCGCGCCGATCATCCAGTCCGAGATCGGCAGCATCAGGCCGTTCTCTTCCGCAAACGGCAGGAACTCGCCGGCCGACAGCACGCCGCGGGTCGGGTGGTTCCAGCGCATCAGCGCCTCGGCGCCGACGATGCGGCCGGTGAGCGCGTCGATCTGCGGCTGGTAGTACATCTCCAGCTCGTCCTGCTCGAGCGCGCGGCGCAGGGCCTGCTCGAGGGCGATCTTCTGGTGCGAGATGTCCAGCATCGAGGTGTGGTAGAAGCTGTGGCCGTTCTTGCCCTGGGCCTTGACCTGGTACATGGCGATGTCGGCGTGGCGCAGCAGCTCGTCGATCGATTCGCCGTCGGTCGGGTAGATGGCGATGCCGATCGAGGCCGAGATGTGCACTTCGTGGCCGTCCAGGTCGAACGGCTCCTGCAGAACCTCGAGGAACTTGTCGGCGACCATGCGCGCGTCGTCGCGGTCGCGCAGCTCCGGCAGCACGATGGTGAATTCGTCGCCGCCCTGGCGCGCCAGCGTGTCGCCCTTGCGCAGGCAGCCCTTCAGGCGGGTGGCGGCCTGCTGCAGCAGTTCGTCGCCCTTCACGTGGCCCAGGGTGTCGTTGACCAGCTTGAAGCGGTCCAGGTCGATGAACATCACCGCCAGCTCGGTCTTCTTGCGCTTGGCCTGGATCACGGCCAGTCCGAGGCGATCCTTGAACAGGATGCGGTTCGGCAGGTCGGTCAGGATGTCGTGGTAGGCCTGGTAGGAGATGACTTCTTCGGCGCGCTTGCGGTCGGTGATGTCGCGCGCCACGCCGTAGGTGCCGAAGAACTCGAGCTTCTTCACTTCCTGGTCGGGCACGTGCATGCCGATCGCGTTCAGCGAAATCGTCATCAGGGTGTTGTTGAAGGTGCGCTCGTGGCCGTTGCCGCCGCCGCCGCTCCTGCACTTCAGGCGCAGCTCGACGTTGCGCGAGGCGCGTTCGTCGACGCGGCGCTCGTTGAAGACGTAGCGCGCGCGTTCCAGGTCTTCCTCGTGCACCAGCAGCGAATAATGCTTGCCGAGCAGCTCGTCGCGCGAATAGCCGAGCAGCTGGTAGGCGCGGTCGTTCACGAAGGTGAAGCGGCCTTCGTGGTTCAGCGTGTAGATGATGTCCGGCGAGGAGTCGACCAGGTAGCGGTACATCTTCTCGGAGGCGTCCAGCTGGGTGGCCATGCGCTGGTTCTCGAGCGCCAGGCGGCGGCCCTTGAGGGCGTTGGCGACCGTGGCCAGCAGTTCTTCGCGCGCGTAGGGCTTGCGCAGGTAGTCGTAGGCGCCGCGCTTGAGCGCGCCGATCGCCGCATCGATGCCGACTTCGCCGCTCATCACGATCACGTCGGCGTCGATGCCCTTCTGGTTGATGAAGTCCATGATCTCGTGGCCGCCGATGTCGGGCAGGCGCAGGTCGAGCAGGACCAGGTCGAAGCGCAGGCGCGACAAATGGGCCAGGGCTTCGCTGCCCGAGGACGCGGTGGTGAGCTGGTAGCCGCGGTCGCGCAGCAGCTCGTAGAGCGAAGACAGCAGGCGCGGCTCGTCGTCGACCAGCAGCAGGCGTGGCTGGCTGTCGGTCTCGAGCGTTGGGGAATACGGGGCCGGTTCGCCGGAAAACATGGCGTTGTGCGCGTTGATCATGATGTTATGCGGAGCCGATCGCGCGGGCCGGCAGCGCCACGGGGGTACCAAGACTGGTGCCGGTGGCGGCGGCGCCGGACCACGCCGGCAGGAGGATTTCGAATGCGGTGCCGTTGCGGCCGCTGCGGCAGCCGATGTGGCCGCCCAGCTTCTTGACCAGGCTGTGCACGATGGACAGGCCGAGGCCATGGTGGGCGCCGTCCTTGGTGCTCTTCACCGGCGAGAACAAATGGGCCAGCACGTCGCGCGACAGGCCGGGACCGTTGTCGCTGACGACCAGTTCCAGGTAGAGCTGGCGCTCGCGGTTCACGTGGCCGCGGTTGACGATCTCCACGCGCCCGCCGCCCGTGCCGAGGGCCTCGATGGCGTTCTTCACCAGGTTCACCAGGATCTGCTTGAGCACGTCGGCGTCGCCCTCGATACGGGTCGCTTCCTCGTGCATGGTGACGACGATGTCGACCGTGGCCGGGACGAAGCCGGTGCTGCGGAACAGGCGCTGCACCTCGTCCACCACCTTGGCCACGTCGGTCGGGCGCGGGCCGGTGTCGACCGGCTTGAGCTCGGCCAGGCTGCTGACCAGCTGGCCGACGCGGTCGATCTCTTCGTTCAAGATCGACATCTCGGTGCTCACCGGCTCCTGGCGCGCCAGCTTGCTGTCGAGGACACTCAGGTAGTTCTTGATGATCGACAGCGGGTTGTTCACTTCATGGACCACGCGGCGCGAGGCCTCGCGGTATTCCTCGGCCACGTGGGCCAGCTGGCGGCGGGCGTGGCCGCGTTCGAGCAGCATGTTCTCCAGCGCGGTGGCGGCCTGCGCCCCGAAGGACTGCATGAAGCGCTCGCGCCGCTGGCAATACGGGACCTGCCAGGCCGCGATGCCGCCGATCAGCACGCCCAGGCAGCGCGCGCCGGCGATCAGCGGCACGCACACCAGGCTGTCGGTGCCGAGCATGCGCAGCAGCTGTTCCTCGGCCAGGCCGAGGCTGTCGCCGTCGCGCCCGATGAAGGCCGGACGGCGCTCCAGCGCGCTCTTGGCGATGGCGCCGCCTTTCGCGAGCGGCACGGCGAATTCGGCGATGCGCTGGCTGCCCTGGGTCGGCGCGCCGACCAGGGCGTGACCGGTCGGGTTCTCCAGCAGGACCACGGCATTGCCGAAGTCGAACAGGATACGCGCCGAGCGCGTCATCGCTTCCAGCAGGCCGGATTCTCCCTGCTGGCGCGCGAAGCTCTGGCCGACTTCCGAGACCAGCACCATGTTGCGCACTTCTTCGGACAGGCGCTGCTGCACCGGATCCAGCGCGGGCGGCGCATAGGCCGGCGGCGCCGGGACGTCGTCGGCGCCCTCCAGGTCGATGCCCAGGTGGGCGGCGGCCTTCTCGACCTGGCGCGCGGCGCCGGCCAGCATCTGGCCGGCCTGTTCGTCGTCGATGCCGCACAGGGCCGCGGCGTCGCGCACCATGGCTTCGTCGCCGGCATGGCTGGACAGCACGTGGGCCAGGCGCACGATGCGGATCAAGGGGTGGGCCGACTCCAGGCGCTCGCTCGGCTCGTGGTGGTACAGCACGGCGTCGGCCAGAAAGGAGTCGAGCTGCCAGCGTTCGATCAGCCAGGCGCCGGCTTCGGCGTGGGTGATCTGCAGGGTGCGCTGCTCGACGGCGCACAGGTCCTCGTCGTCGCGCGCACTGAAGTTGAAGGCGTATTCCTTGGGCGCGGTGGCCAGGAGGGCCAGGCGGCCGACGTTGTGCAGCAGGCCGGCCAGGTAGGCCTCTTCCAGGTGCGGGTACTCGACGGCGCGTGCGATGTCCTTCGCGATGACGGCCGTGCTCAGCGAATTCTTCCAGAAGGCGCGCAGGTCGGTGCTGCCCGAATGCGGGAAATTATTAAAGGTCTGGAACACCGAGTCGCTGATCACCAGCGTCTTGATCATGTCGGTGCCGAGGGCGACCAGGGACTGCTCGAGGTTGACGTTGCGGTGGTGCCGCTGGTACGCGGAGCTGTTGGCCACGGCCAGCAATTTGCCGGTCATGCCGGCATCCTTCGAGATCAGGGCGGCCAGCTCCGGCATGCCGAGGTCGTCGGCCTGCAGGTGTTCGATGAGACGCACGAGGATCTGCGGCATTGCCGGCAGACGGGCAATCAGCAGACGATTGCGGATATCCTGATCCGAAGCTTGCATGGTCTCCAACGCGGCCGCGTGTCGAAGGTTGTCCGAGGCAGCCCGGGTAGGGTTGCCACAAAGTCTTTCTGTTTGATCTACTGAGCAGAACGATGTTTAAACGTTTGTTCTGGGCACGAAAAACTTATCTTAGCATATAGACATTTCTGATCGGGAACAATACTTTCTGTAAAAAGTGTTGTCGAGATGTCGCTCTAAAGTGAGAGGCGCAAGAAAACTATTTCAGCATCAATGGAAGATTATTTCACATATGCATGCATATATGAAATTTTATTTCACGGCAGTGATCGGGTCCAGCGGACCCGATTACGGCATCGGGTGCCCGTCGCGGATTTTCTGGCGCCGGTAGTGGCGCGCGGTGGCCCACAGGCCGATCGACAGCAGCGTGAAGCCGGCCTGGCCGAGCGCCAGCGACAGCACCGAATGCGACAGCATCGGCGAAATCACGCCCGCCACGATCGCCCCCGCCAGGGTGGTCATGAAGGACTGGCACGAGGCCACGGTGCCGCGGATGTGCGGGAACAGGTCGAGCGCCATCAGGGTGGCGCCCGGCGCGATGATCGAGCTGCCGAAGGTGAAGAAGAACATGTGCGCCACGCTCCAGGGCAGCGAGGGCGGCAGGAAGCTGTGGTAGGTCACGTTGAAGGCGACCGCGCCCAGCATGAAGAAGAAGCCGATACGGATCTGGCGCGCGAAGCCCAGCTTGCCGGCCATGCGGTTGGCCGCCAGCGCGCCCAGGAAGATGCCGCTCACGGTCGGCACGAACAGCCAGGCGAACTGCGACGGGCCCAGGCCGAGGTGCTCGGGCAGCATCACCGGCGCCGACGCGATGTACAGGAACAGGCCGGCGAAGTTCAGCGCCACCACGCCCGACTTCATGTGGAACAGGAAGGAGCTGAAGATGGCGCCGTAGCTCTGGGCCAGGAAATGCGGATTGAAGGGCTGGCGCCTTTCCTTCGGCACGGTCTCGGGCAGGTGCTTCCAGCAGAACCAGCCCAGGATGACGGTGTAGGCGCACAGCGCCAGGAAGATCGCGCGCCAGTCGGCCAGGGTCACGATCCAGCCGCCCAGCACCGGCGCGATGGCCGGTGCGATCGAGAAGATCATGGTCACCATCGACAGCAGGCGCGCCGCCTCGGCATCCGAATACAGGTCGCGGATGATGGCGCGTCCCACCACCACGCCCGCCCCCGCCGACACGCCCTGCATGATGCGGAACACCCACAGGTAGTGCACCGAACTGGCCGCCGCGCAGCCGAAGGTGCCGATCGCGAACACGACCAGCGCGAACAGGACCACGTTGCGCCGCCCGAAGGCATCCGACAGCGCGCCGTGCCACAGCACCATGCCGGCGAAGGCCAGCATGTAGGCGGTGAGCGTCTGCTGCACTTCCAGCGCCGAGGCGTTCAGCTCGGCGCGGATCTGCGGGAAGGCCGGCAGGTAGGCGTCGATCGAGAACGGCCCCAGCATCGACATCGCCGCCAGCAGCGTGGCCAGGCCGCCGGCGCTGAGCATGGCGATCTTGTGGGGCGCGGGCAGCGGAACCGGGGTGACCGGATCCTTGGGCAAGTCGTCGGGTTCGGTCGGCGGCAGCATGGAGGCTTATTGCTCCTGTTTCGGTTTGGCTTCCTCGCGGCGGTTGAAACCCGCCACCATGTCGAAGCGGAACAGGCGGCATTCGAGCGCGCCGTTGAAGAACGGGGTCTTGCGCGATTCCTTCAGGCGCAGCAGCTTGGGCAGCTGCAGGTCCGCCGTGAACAGGAAGGCGGTCCAGCCGGCGAAGCGCTGCTTCAGCGTGGTGCCGAGCGCGGAGTAGAAGGACACCGCCATCTCGTCCTGCGGCACCGTGGAATCGCCGCGCACGCCGATCCGCTCGCCGTAGGGCGGGTTGGTCAGCAGGATGCCTGGCTCGCTTGTGGGCGGCGAGACGTGCTGGGCTTCGATCTGCTTGAGCGGCACGTCGAACAGGATGCCGGCGATCTTCAGGTTATGGCGCGTCATCGCGACCATGTCGCCCGAGATGTCGGAACCGAAGATGGTCGGCTCGCTCGGGATCGGGTTCGGCTTGATCTCGGCTTTCAGCGCGGCCCAGGCCTCGCGGTCGAAGTCGGCGAATTTTTCGAAGGCGAAGCGGCGGCGTGCACCGGGCGGAATGCCCTGCACCATCTGGGCCGCTTCGACCAGGATGGTGCCGGAGCCGCACATCGGGTCGAACAGCGGGATGCCCGGCTTCCAGCCGGCCACGCGCAGCATGCCGGCGGCCAGGTTCTCGCGCAGCGGCGCGTCGCCGGTTTCTTCGCGCCAGCCGCGCTTGAACAGCGCTTCGCCCGAGGTGTCGAGGTAGATGATGAAGTTGCGCTGGTCGAGGAAGCCGACGATGCGCATGTCCGGCTCGCGGGTGTTCACCGAGGGACGCTTGTTGAACTGGTCGCGGAAGCGGTCGCAGACGGCGTCCTTGATCTTCAGCGTGGTGAACTCGAGGCTCTTCAGCGGGGATTTCACCGCGGTGACGTCGACGCGGATGGTGTGGTTGACGCCGAACCAGTCTTCCCAGGGCTGCTCGAGCACCAGGTCGTAGATGTCGTTCTCGTTGTTGTAGCTGCGCTGGCCCATGCGCATCAGGACGCGCGAGGCGATGCGCGAGTGCAGGTTGATGCGGTAGGCATCTACCAGCGAACCGGAGCAGTGCACGCCGCCCGGCACCTGGTTGTGCACCCGCATGGTGGTGCTTTGCTGGGCGATTTCACCCAGTTCTTCGGCAAGTGCCGCTTCCATGCCGCGCGGGCATGGGCAAAAATATGAGGCCATGAGGGGTACCCTTTGTCCGTTAATAAAACTTGAAACGTGTTAGCGGTATCAGTACTGCTAACCTTGAGACCGTCGCAATCTAATTGCACCGTTAGCCTGAAGACCGTCGTTCCGGCGAAGGCCGGAACCCACTGACGTTCGTGGCGGACCCGCGAACTTGGATCCCGGCCTTCGCCGGGATGACGTTCTAGAGCTAACTCTTAGAACGGTTTGACGACTACCAAAATCACAATCGCAAGCAACAGCAGCACCGGCACTTCATTGAAATACCGGTACCACTTATGGCTGCGCACATTCGCCCCGCGCTCGAATTTCTTGAGCAGCGAGCCGCAGGCGTGATGGTAGCCGATCGTCAGGATCACGAGCGCCAGTTTCGCATGCAGCCAGCCGCCCCGGATGCCGTAGCCCAGCCACAGCCAGATGCCCAGCACCAGGGCCGGCACCATCAGGATCGTGGTGAAGCGGTACAGCCGGCGCCCCATGCCCAGCAGGCGCTCGAGCGCCGCCGGATTGGTTTCCTGGGCCAGGTTCACGAAGATGCGCGGCAGGTAGAACAGCCCGGCGAACCAGGAGGCGATGAAGACGATGTGCAGGGCCTTGATCCAGAGGTACATGCGATTCCTTGTTGTCGTTCTTGTCAGCTACGCACTTCGCCGTGCCCGAACACGACGTACTTGAGCGAGGTGAGTCCCTCCAGCCCGACCGGTCCGCGCGCATGCAGCTTGTCGTTCGAGATGCCGATCTCCGCGCCCAGGCCGTATTCGAAGCCGTCCGCGAAACGGGTCGAGGCGTTCACCATCACCGAGGCCGAATCCACCTCGCGCAGGAAGCGCAGTGCGGCGCTGTAGTCTTCGGTGATGATCGATTCGGTGTGCTTCGACGACCAGGTGTTGATGTGGTCGATCGCGCCGTCCAGCCCTTCCACCACGCGGATCGACAGGATCGGCGCCAGGTATTCGGTGCTCCAGTCCTGCTCGGTCGCATGCGCCAGCCAGGGGTAGCCCGTCAGGATCGCATGGGCTTCCGCGTCGGCGCGCAGCTCGACCTCCTTCGTCTTGTACAGCTCCGCCAGCTGCGGCAGCACGACGGGTGCGACCGAACGCGCCACCAGCAGGGTTTCCATCGTGTTGCAGGTGCCGTAGCGGTGGCACTTGGCGTTGAAGGCCACCGGCAGCGCCTTGGCGATGTCGGCCTTGTCGTCGATGTAGACGTGGCAGATGCCGTCCAGGTGCTTGATCATCGGGACCGTGGATTCCTCCATCAGGCGCGCGATCAGCCCTTTGCCGCCGCGCGGGACGATCACGTCCACGTACTGCGGCATGGTGATCAAGGCGCCGACGGCGGCGCGGTCGGTCGTGTCGACCACCTGCACCGCGTCCAGCGGCAGGCCGGCGCCAACCAGGCCCTCGCTCACCAGCTTGGCCAGCGCGCGATTGCAATGGATCGCTTCCGAGCCGCCGCGCAGGATGGCGGCGTTGCCGCTCTTGATGCACAGGCCGGCCGCATCCACCGTCACGTTCGGGCGCGCCTCGTAGATGATGCCGATGACGCCCAGCGGCACGCGCATCTGGCCGACCTGGATGCCGCTCGGGCGCGACTTCATGTTGGTGATTTCGCCGACCGGGTCGGGCAGCGTGACGATCTGGCGCAGGCCCTCGACCATGGTCTTGATGGCGCCCTCGGTCAGCGCCAGGCGGTCGAGCAGCGCCGGTTCCAGGCCGCCGGCGCGTGCCGCCTCCATGTCTTCCTGGTTCGCCGCGCGCAGCACGGCGGCGTCGCGCTCGATGGCGTCGGCGATCAGGAGCAGCGCGCGGTTGCGGGTGGCGCCGTCGGCACGCGCCATGGCGCGCGAAGCGGCACGGGCCTTGCGGCCCATGGAGTGCATGTGTTCGGTGATGTCCATCGTGTAGCCCGTTTTCGATAATGTATGGCGAATTGGCGGATCGAACGTGATTTGACCGCGTGGGCGGGAGACCCGCCCACCCTACAGGTCACGGTTTTCGTAGGGTGGGCGGGTTCCCCGCCCACGCGGTCAGCCGGCAATAGAAAAGCCGCGCAACGATTACCGTGCTACGCGCAGCGCCAGCTGCAGCATGGCATCCCACGCATCCCCGGCAAACGCCTTCGCGCGCAGGCCCTTGACCATCCGGTCCACCTGCGCCGCCTCCTGCAGCGCCGCTTCCAGCGTGGCGAGGGACACGCGCCGCAGCGCCGGTTCCATCATGCGCTCGCGCGGACCCCAGATGCGGTATTCCTTCAGCAGCGCGCCCAACGGGCGGCCCTGCGCCATCCCGGATTTCAATTTTAGCAGCGTGCGGATTTCTTCACTGACGGCCCATAAAACCAGCGGCAACGCCTCGCCCTCGCCCTTCAGGCCGTCGAGCATGCGCGCCAGGCGCGCCGGGTCGCCCGCCAGCATGGCTTCGGACAGCTTGAACACGTCGTAGCGCGCCACGTTCAGCACGGCGTCGTGCACCTGCTCGAACGTCAGCTTGCCCGGCTCGTACAGCAGGCCGAGCTTCTGGATTTCCTGGTGCGCCGCCAGCAGGTTGCCCTCGACGCGGTCGGCGATGAAGTCCAGGCTCTGGCGCTCCGCACTCTGCCCCTGCGCGCTCAGGCGCATGCCGATCCAGCCCGGCAGCTGGGCGCGCTCCACGTTCGGAATCTCGATGTAGACCGCCGCCTGCTGCAGCGCCGCCACCCACGAGGCCTTGGCGGTCTGCCAGTCCAGCTTCGGCAAGGTGATCAGGGTGAGGTTGTCGGGGCCGAGGTCCTTGGCGTAGGCCTGCAGGGCGGCGCTGCCGTCCTTGCCCGGCTTGCCGCTCGGGATGCGCAGCTCGATCAGCTTCTTGTCGCCGAACAGGGACATGGCCTGGTTCGCGGCCAGCAGTTCGCCCCACTTGAAGTTGCGCTCGACCGTGAGCACGTCGCGCTCGGTAAAACCTTGCGCGCGCGCGGTCTTGCGAATACGGTCGGCCGCTTCCAGCGCGAGCAGGTGCTCGTCGCTGGTAATCACGTACAAGGGCGCCAGGCCCTTGGCCAGGTGGCCCTCGAGGGCCTCAGGCCGCAGCTGCATGCTTCAGTCTCAACTCGTCAGACAGGTTTGATCGCGGCCAGGCGGCGCAGGATCTGCTGCACCAGGTCGGCCTGCATGTCGCGGTACAGCAGCTGCTCTTCCGATTCCTTGGCCAGCACCTGCGATTCGTCGAAGGCGATGTTGCGGCGCAGGGTGATCTCGGTCGGGCCGAGCAGCTCCTTGTTGTTGGCGTCGCGCACGCGGAACACCAGGGTGTAGCTCAGCGAGTACTCGCGCACCCGGCCCAGGCTGTTCAGCGACAGGATAGCCTTGCCGCGCGACTCGGACAGCACGTCGAACAGGGCCTGCGCCTTGGAGGCGTCGGTCTCGACGCGCACGGAGTCGCCCGCGCGCAGGTTGCGCTTGAGCTCCGTGCCCAGCGGCGAGGTCTCGGGGAAGGCCAGGTAGATGCTCTGGAAGGGCATGTTGTACTGGCCGGTCGAGCCGCGCAGCTGGAAGCCGCAACCGGCGAGGCTTGCGGCCACCAGGACCGCTGCCAGCGTGCGTACCACGATGGTTTTCATCGATTACACCACGATGTTGATGAGTTTGCCCGGCACCACGATGACCTTCTTCGGCGTGCCCTCGATGAACTTGCTGACCGATTCCTCGGCCAGCGCAGCCGCTTCGATGCTCGCCTTGTCGGCATCCTTCGGCACCTTGACCGAACCGCGCAGCTTGCCGTTCACCTGGATCATCAGCTCGATCTCCGACTGCTCCAGCGCGGCCGGGTCGACTTGCGGCCACTGCACGTTGAGGATGTCGCCATAGACGGCGGCATAGCCCAGTTCCTGCCACAGACCGTGGGTGATGTGCGGCGCCACCGGGTTCAGCAGGCGCAGGAAGATCGAGAAGCCTTCGGCGATCACCGCATCCGACGCCACGCCTTCCGCCAGCTTGGCCGACTCCAGCGTATTGAGCATCTTCATGCAGGCCGACACCACGGTGTTGTACTGGATGCGCTTCAGGTCGTAGTCGGCCTGCTGCAGCACCTTGTGCACTTCGCGGCGCAGGGTCTTCTGGGCGTCGTCCAGCGAGCCTTGCTGCTGGCCTTTCAGGGCATTGGCGATGCGCTCGCGCTGCGCGTAACCGTAGGCCCAGACACGGCGCAGGAAGCGGCTCGCGCCTTCCACGCCGCTGTTCGACCACTCCAGGGTCTGCTCCGGCGGCGAGGCGAACATGGTGAACAGGCGCGCGGTGTCGGCGCCGTACTGCTCGATCTGCGCCTGCGGGTCGATGCCGTTGTTCTTCGACTTCGACATCTTCTCGGTGCCGCCGATCTGGACCGGCTGGCCATCCGATTTCAGTACCGCGCTCTGCGGACGGCCCTTGTCGTCGAACGTGAGCTCGACGTCGGCCGGGTTGAACCAGGTCTTCTTGCCGGACTGGTCTTCGCGGTAGTAGGTCTCGTTCAGCACCATGCCCTGGGTCAGCAGGTTCACGAAGGGCTCGTCGAACTTCAGCAGGCCGAAGTCGCGCATCACCTTGGTCCAGAAGCGCGCGTACAGCAGGTGCATGACGGCGTGCTCGATGCCGCCGATGTACTGGTCCATCGGCATCCAGTAGTCGTTGCGCTCGTCGACCATCTTGTCGTTGGAGCCCGGCGAGGTATAGCGCATGTAGTACCAGGACGAATCGATGAAGGTGTCCATCGTGTCGGTCTCGCGGCGCGCCGGCTTGCCGCACTTCGGGCAATCGCACTTCAGGAATGCTTCGTCCTTGTTGAGCGGGTTGCCGGTGCCGTCCGGGACCAGGTGTTCCGGCAGCACGACCGGCAGGTCGGCTTCCGGCACCGGCACCGCGCCGCAGTCGCCGCAGTGAATCATCGGGATCGGGGTGCCCCAGTAGCGCTGGCGCGAGATGCCCCAGTCGCGCAGGCGGAAGGTGACCTTCTTGTCGCCCAGGCCCTGGGCGGCAAGGTCGCCGGCCACCGCGTTGACCGCGGCGATGTAGTCCAGGCCGTCGTACTTGCCCGAGTTGACGGTGCGGCCAGCTTCCTTGTCGCCGTACCATTCCTGCCAACCGTCCAGGGAGAATTCCTGGCCTTCGACGGCGACCACCTGCTTGATCGGCAGATTGTATTTGGTGGCGAAGCCGAAGTCGCGCTCGTCGTGGCCCGGCACGCCCATCACGGCGCCGTCGCCGTAGGTCATCAGGACGTAGTTGCCGACCCAGACCGGCAGCTGCTCGCCCGTCACCGGGTGGGTCACGGTCAAGCCGGTCGGCATGCCTTTCTTTTCCATCGTCGCCATGTCGGCTTCGATGACGGAACCCAGCTTGCACTCGGCGATGAACGCCTGCAATTCCGGGTTGTTCCGTGCCGCGTGCTGGGCCAGCGGGTGCTCGGCCGCCACGGCGCAGAAGGTCACGCCCATGATGGTGTCGGCGCGGGTGGTGAAGACGTACAGCTTGCCCTCGTTGATGAGCTCACCCGATTCGTCCTTGATCTGGTGCGGGAAGGCGAAGCGCACGCCGGTCGACTTGCCGATCCAGTTGGCCTGCATGATGCGCACGCGCTCCGGCCAGCCCGGCAGCTTGTTGTCGACGTAGTCCAGCAGCTCGTCCGCGTACTCGGTGATGCGCACGTAGTACATCGGGATCTCGCGCTTCTCGATCAGCGCGCCCGAGCGCCAGCCGCGGCCGTCCACCACCTGTTCGTTGGCCAGCACGGTCTGGTCCACCGGGTCCCAGTTCACGGTGCCGGTCTTCTGGTAGATGATGCCCTTCTCGAGCATCTTGAGAAACATCCACTGGTTCCACTTGTAGTATTCCGGCTTGCAGGCGGTCATCTCGCGCGACCAGTCGATGGCCAGGCCCATCGATTCCATCTGCCCGCGCATGTGGGCGATGTTCGAATAGGTCCACTCGGCCGGCGGCACGTTGTTCGCCATCGCCGCGTTCTCGGCCGGCATGCCGAAGGCGTCCCAGCCCATCGGCATCAGGACGTTGTAGCCGTTCATCCGCAGGTAGCGGTACATCACGTCATTGATCGTATAGTTGCGCACGTGACCCATGTGCAGCTTGCCCGACGGGTAAGGGAGCATCGAGCAGGCGTAATACTTGCCTTTTGGGAAACGCGGGTCGTTCTCGACGGCCTTGTAGGCGTCGATCGACTTCCAGTAGGCCTGGGCGGCCTGTTCGACTTCAGCTGGACTATATTTTTCTTGCATGATTTCTTGCAGACGTGGAGGGTGGAACAGAACATTATACTGTTTCATTTTGCACTGCGGCGAAAGGCGGTGGACCAGGCGTAAGTAGCGCCTGCGGCGATGTCTTTATGACCACAGAATGAAAAACCGTCATTCCCGCGCAGGCGGGAATCCAAGTTCGTCGCACCGCGTTGGCCTAGGCATGGGCCACGGCAACGCAAACAAAATTGGATTCCGGCCTTCGCCGGAATGACGGTCTTAAAGCCGTGGACTAAGGTTTAGCGCAGCACCAGCTCCAGCGCCGGCTTCTCGCCGTAGTCCTCGTAGCGCTCGTTGATGCCGCCCACGCAGAAGGCGATTTCGTCCAGCAGGTCCGGCACGGCCGCCTTCATCCTGTCGGCATCCGCGATGACGATTTCCAGCACCTCGTTCGGCTTGAGCCGGAACTTGGTCATGTTTTCCTCGTCGCGCAGGTAGCTCAGGCAGTCGACCCAGGCGTCGATGCTGTCGGCATAGGACGCGGGAAAGCCGAACGCGCGCCGGGATTCCAGATGGAAGGAGGCCTCGTCGACGATGGCGGCGCCGTTCAGTTCCGCGACGGCCATGGTCAAGCCTTCAGGCCCAGCACGTCGTCCATGCCGAACAGGCCGTTCGGCTTGCCCGCCAGGAAGCGTGCGGCGCGGACGGCGCCATGGGCATAGGTGACGCGGCTGCTCGACTTGTGGCTGATCTCGATGCGCTCACCGGTGCCGAGGAACATGACGGTATGGTCGCCCACCACGTCGCCGCCGCGCACGGTGGCAAAGCCGATGGTCGACGGGTCGCGCTCGCCGGTCACGCCTTCGCGGCCATAGACGGCGCATTCCTTCAGGTCGCGACCCAGCGCGTCGGCGATGACTTCGCCCATCTTGAGGGCGGTGCCGCTCGGCGCATCGACCTTGTGGCGGTGGTGCGCCTCGACGATCTCGATGTCGTAGCCTTCGCTGAAGCTCTTGGCCGCCATTTCGAGCAGCTTGAGGGTGACGTTCACGCCCACGCTCATGTTCGGGGCGAACACGATGCCGACCTTCTCGGAAGCCGCACGGATCGCCGCCTTGCCGGCATCGTCGAAGCCGGTGGTGCCGATCACCAGCTGCACGCCGTTGGCCGCGCAGTATTCCAGGTGGTGCAGCGTGCCTTCGGGACGGGTGAAGTCGATCAGCACGTCGGCGTTCTTCAGCGCGCCAGCGAGGTCGGACTGGATGATCACGCCGGTCAGCTGGCCGGCGAAGGCGCCGGCGTCCATGCCGATCGAGGGCGAACCCGCGACGTCGAGCGCACCCGCCAGCTCGGCGTCCGGCGCGGCCTGGATGGCTTCGACCAGCATGCGGCCCATGCGGCCGCTGGCGCCGGCGACGGCGATTTTCAACTTGGCGGTCATGGCTGCACCACCGGGGCGCCGCCGACCTTGGGCGCTTCCATCGGGCGCGATTCAGGCTTGGCCTTGGTGCTGACCTTGGACGGGCCGGCGATGCGGTCGATGTATTCGCGCTCGGTCGGCAGGTTGCCGCCTTCGAAGCGCTCGACCTTGTCGTCCTTGAAGAAGACGGTGACGCGGCTGGTGGTCAGCTCGCCGTTGCCGCGCGCGAGGTAGAACGGGTAGTCCCAGCGGTCCTGGTGGAAGACGTCGTTCAGCAGCGGGGTACCGAGGAGGAAGCGCACCTGGTCGCGGGTCTGGCCGACCTTCAGCTGGTCCAGCATCTCCTGCGAGACGAAGTTACCCTGCTGGATGTCCGGGCGGTAGGGCGAGAACACCCACATGAACTTCTGCAGCTTGGTGGCCTGGACGGTCTGGGCGCCGGCATTCGCGGCGGCGGCCGACTTCTGTGCGTCCGCGGCGACAGCCGCCGGGTCCGTGCTCACCGGCGGCGCAGGACGCGTCTGGTTGCGCCAGGCGGCGCAGCCGGACAGCATCAGCGTGCATGCGAGGCCGGCCACGACGACTGCCCGGCTTGAGAATCGGTGGAGAACGGCTGGTTTGACGCGCATAGGTAACCTCAAAACGTTTGAGCGGGAGCTCCAAAACGCTATATCATAAAGCACTCCGCCAAACTACGAGCAACAAACATGAGTAACAACCCCACCGACCTGAAGGCCAGCGGCCTGAAGGCAACCCTGCCACGCCTGAAAATCCTGGAAATCTTCCAGAACAGCTCCGTTCGGCACCTGACGGCGGAAGATGTCTACAAAATCCTCCTCGCCGACAACATGGACGTGGGCCTGGCCACCGTGTACCGCGTGCTGACCCAGTTCGAACAGGCCGGCCTGCTGAACCGCAACCACTTCGAGACCGGCAAGGCCATCTACGAGCTGAATGCCGGTTCGCACCACGACCACCTCGTCTGCCTCGACTGCGGCCACGTGGAAGAGTTCTACGACGAAGAAATCGAAGCGCGCCAGCACAAGATCGCGGTGGAACGCGGCTTCAAGATCGCCGAGCACTCGCTGGCGATCTACGGCAATTGCGTGAAGCCGGCCTGCCCGCACCGCCACTGATTCAGGTAGGGGTGTAAAAAGCGGCCAGGGCAAGGCGCCGAGTCGAAGACAGTACGGGTAGTACGGCGAGACGAGGCAACGCAGCCATGGCCGCTTTTTTACACCCCTACGACTGGCTCAGGGCGTTCGACAGCAGCTTGGCCGTAATGTCGACGATCGGGATCACGCGCTCGTAGGCCATGCGCGTCGGCCCGATCACCCCCAGGGTGCCGACGATGCGTCCATTGACCTCGTAGGGCGCCGTCACCACGCTCATCTCGTCCATCGGCACCAGCTTGGATTCGCCGCCGATGAAGATCTGCACCCCGCCGGCCTTGCTCGACACCTCGAGCAGCTGCATCAGGCCGGTCTTCTGCTCGAACATCTCGAACATCTGGCGCAGGGACGACATGTTGGACGACAGGTCCGACACCGACAGCAGGTTGCGTTCGCCCGCGATCACCATGTCGTCGCCCTCGGCCATCGCCTCGCTGCCCGCCTCCACCGCCACCTGCATCAGCTTGCCCATGTCGTCGCGCAGCTGGCGCAGCTCGCCGCTCAGGCGCGCGCGCACCTGGTCGAAGGTGAGGCCCGCATAGTTCTGGTTCAGGTAATTGGCCGACTGGGTCAGCTGGCCCGGCGTGTAGTCGACGTCGGTGTGCAGGAGGCGGTTCTGGACGTCGCCGCGCGGATCGACGATGACCAGCAGGATGCGCTTTTCGGACAGGCGCAGGAATTCGATCTGCTGGAACACCGACTCGCGCCGCGGGCTTTGCACCACGCCGGCGAACTGCGACAGCGAGGACAGCATCTGGGCCGCGTTGGCGATGATCTTCTGGGGCTGCTGGCTCGGGAGACGCATGTGCTGGGCAGCCTGCTCGTCGATGTGCTGCACGGTGAGCAGGGTGTCGACGAACAGCCGGTAGCCGCGCGGGGTCGGGATGCGGCCGGCCGAGGTGTGCGGACTGGCGACGTAGCCCATTTCCTCGAGGTCGGCCATGATGTTGCGGATCGTGGCCGGCGACAGGTCGAGGCCGGAAATCTTCGACAGCGCACGCGAACCGACAGGCTGGCCGTCGGCGATGTAGCGCTCGACGAGGGCTTTGAGCAGGGTCTGGGCGCGGGGTTCGAGTTGCATGCTCTTATTATGCACGCGATAGCGGGCGGGGCGCCAGTTCAGGCGTGCTCGCGCTTGAGCCAGTCCAGCAGCCCGTCCAGGCTGCTCGTTTCCAGGTCGGGGCGGACCTGCTCCGGCATGTCGTTGACCTTGCCGATCCGGTTCATCCACACGGCGCGCAGCCCGGCGCGCTGGGCGCCCTGGACGTCCAGCAGCAGGTCGTCGCCCACGTACACCGCCTCCTGCGGCGCCACGCCCAGCAGACGGCACGCCTCCAGGAAGATCCGCGGGTCCGGCTTGGCGACGCCGAAGCTGGGGGCGGCGACCGAGGCGTCGAAATGGCGCGCCAGGCCGATCGTCTGCAGATCGGCATTGCCGTTGGTGACCGAGCCGATCCGCACCCTGCCCTTCAGGCGCAGCAGGCCGGGCAGCACGTCGTCATAGGGAATCACCGCATTGCGGGCCGCGAAGAATTCGGTCATCGCCAGTTCCACCTTGCCCGCATCCTCGCCGGCCTGCTCGAAGGCGGCGATCAGGCCGGCCCGGCGCAGGGCGCCCAGGTCGAGCTGGAATTCGGGCTGGCGCGCCAGCAGCTCGAGCCGGGCCTGGCGCAGCGTCTCGATGGTGAACTGCTGCGCCACCCGCGGCGCATGCTGGCGCAGCCAGGCGAACAGGATCTGCTCGGCCTCCAGGATCACCGGGGCGATCGGCCACAGGGTGTCGTCGAGGTCGAACAATACGGCTTTGGGCCAGGCGCGGCGCTGGATCATGGTGTGCTTGCTGGGAAGATGGTGCCTGGCCCAAGGATAGCGAGCACGCCCGTAGAAAGCAATTGGGCACTGTCCCCTGCTACCCACGGTTACAGCGTGATACAAAGGCAAACCGTCCAGTCGCTTGTTAAATGGACTAAAATGTTGGGCTAATATAATGTGGTCGTAGCTCGTCCACCAGCGTGTCCACAGCTCACTTGCACACGCTTTGCACGTTCACCAGTCAGATTTTTTGGAGAAATTATGAAGAGTTCGTACCTGCGTGCCGGTGCTGCGCTGGCATGCGCGCTGGCGCTGTCCGCCTGCGGCGGCGGCGATGGCGACCGGGTTATCAGCGGTTCGTTTTCGGGCGTGACCAAGCCTGGCCTGGTCCTGCAGAACAATGGCGGCTCCGACCTGGTCATCAATCCGACCAACGGAGGTATCGGCAATTTCTATTTCCCTGACATGGTGGAAACCGATTCCGACTACAACGTGACGGCCAAGAGTTTCCCCAGCAATGCTGAAACTTGCACCGTAACCAACGGAAAAGGCAAGGTTGCCATCGACATCAACACCATCTACGTCGAATGCACCATCCGCCAGCATGAGCTGAAGGGCACCGTCACCGGCCTCACCGGCACCCTGGTGCTGGTCAACGGTTCCGACCGCGTCACGGTCGCCCCCGGCGCCACCTCCTTCACCATGGCCAAGGTCAACGAAGACGCGCCCTACGGCATCGCCATCCTGACCCAGCCCGACAACCAGACCTGCACCGTTGCCAACGGCAGCGGCACCGTGGGCCAGGCCGACATCACCAACGTGACCGTGACCTGCGGCCCGCGTACTTGATCAACACTGTATATCCTGGAGCAAGCTTCATGAAGTTTTCCCTGATCCGTCCGGCAAGCATGCTGGCAATGGCAGCGGCCCTGGCATCCTGCGGTGGCGGTGGCGACGACGACAGTTTTACGGTGGGCGGCCGCGTCGCAGGTATCGTGTACCCGGGCATGACGCTGACCAACAACGGCACCGAGACCATCAACATCGCGCCGCCGGCCAAGGCTGGCGAAGAAGTCACGTTCAGTTTCTCGAAAAAGCTGGAGTACGGCGACACCTACGACGTGCGCATCACGTCCAATCCGCAGCACCAGGACTGCCGCATCTACCAATACGCGCCGAACAGCACGGTTGGCACGGCCGGCCAGCTGGCCGTGATCAATGCCCGCTTCGAGTGCTTCATCCAGACGCATGCGATCGGCGGCGAAGTCACGGGCCTGACCAAGGACAATACCGGCCTGGTGCTGGCCAATGGCAGCACCACCGGCACCACCGTGATCATCCCGCCTGAAGCCAACACCACCGGCGCCGCGTTCAAGTACTCGATGGTTGTCCCGGTGGAGTACAACCAGTCCTATGGCGTGACCATCGTGACCCAGCCGAAAGACGCCGTCTGCACGGTCCAGAACCCGACCGGCATCATGGGCGACGCTGATGTTACCAACATCAACATCACTTGCGTCCGCTCCTCATAAGATATTCGAAAAACTTATGTCGAATATGCGAAAGGAAAATTGGACTTATATGCTGTGACGCAGCATACTAACTCCTGTCTCCTCCAACTCTCCTCAGAAAAGAATTGGATTTCAAGCCCGCTACCCAGCGGGCTTTTTTTTGCCCGCCGCCCGGCGGTGGCCGGAAGGGGGCATCGGACATCAGGCCGGACGCTTGGCCGTGACCTTCACCACGGCGACCTGCGAGGCGCCCACCGACACCTGGGCATTGTATGCCTCGGCCGCGCGGCTGGTGGCGGCTTGCGCATAGCTGCTGACGCCGGCGAGGACCAGGGTGGCGAGGAAGATGGCTTCCATGTGTTTGAGGACGTTCATTTTGTGCTCCCTTCGGTGAGTTGGTGGCCGCTTCGTGTGTCGTGCGGCTTGTCGATGGAAGCACTTTAGCCAAGGCGTCCCGCGGCTTCCACCGGGGTGCGACGGACTGCAGGAATTGGCGGATGAAGGGACGAAAAACGGGATGCGCTGTCGTTGTGCAGCGCAATGTAGAGCTGGGATTTGATGAGTTGCAGGACTTGTAGGGTGGGCGGCTACACTCGACAACATGCATGGCGGCGCTACTGACGCCGCCCACGCGGTGATCGTCAGCGGCCCTTATTACCGCGTGGGCGGCATCCAGGCCGGCGGTCCGCACAGGGCCGGGGTGGAGCCGCCCACCCTACAAAAAACGATCAGAGCAGATTTGCCAGCGCCACGTACTGCTCCAGGCCCACCGCTTCCGGCCGTGCGCCCGGATCGATCCCGGCTTCGACCAGCTGCGCCTCGGTGAACATGCCCGCCACGCAGTTACGGATCACCTTGCGGCGCTGCGAGAAGGCCTTGGCCACGACCTTTTCCAGGGTGGCGCCATCCACTTCCAGCTTCTGGCGCTTGGGGATCATGCGCACGATCGCCGAGTCCACCTGGGGCGGCGGGTCGAAGGCGGTCGGCGGGACGACGAACATCAGGTCCATGTCGTAGCGCCACTGCAGCATCACCGACAGGCGGCTGTAGGCCTTGGTGCCCGGCTCGGCCACCATGCGCTCGACCACTTCCTTCTGCAGCATGAAATGCTGGTCCTCGACCAACGGCGCGAATTCGGCCAGGTGGAACAGCAGCGGGCTCGAGATGTTGTACGGCAGGTTGCCGACCACGCGCAGCTTTTGCCCTTCTGGCACAGCAATCGAGCCGAAATCGAACTTGAGCGCATCGCCCGAGTGCACGGTGAGCTTCTCGCGCGGGTAGGCCTTTTCCAGGCGCGCCACCAGGTCGCGGTCCAGCTCGACGACGTGCATGTGGTCGAGCGACTTGAGCAGCAGCGCCGTCATGGCGGCCAGGCCCGGCCCAATCTCGACCATCGCCTGGCCGCGCTGCGGGCCGATGGCGTCGATGATATTGTCCAGGACGAGTTTGTCGGTCAGAAAGTTCTGGCCGAAGCGCTTGCGTGCTACGTGTTTGCTCATGGTGTTCTAGTAGTTGTGTTCGTTCAGCGGCGGTTCGAGGCCGCCATCTGCATGGCGGCGCGGATCGCCTCCTCCATGCTGCCGCAGTCGGCCAGGCCCAGGCCCTGTGCCGCCAGGTCGAGCGCGGTGCCGTGGTCGACCGAGGTGCGCACGATCGGCAGGCCGAGCGTGACGTTGATGCCGCGCCCGAAAGTGGCGTGCTTCAGCACCGGCAGGCCCTGGTCGTGGTACATCGCCAGCACGCAGTCGGCATCCTGCAGGTACTTCGGCTGGAACAGGGTGTCGGCCGGATAGGGACCGCGCGCGTCGATGCCGCGCGCCCGTGCCGCTTCGAGTACGGGCGTGATGACCTCGATCTCTTCGCGGCCCAGGTAGCCGTTCTCGCCCGCGTGCGGGTTCAGGCCGGTGACCAGGATGCGCGGCGCGGCGATGCCGAACTTGTTCTTCAGGTCGGCGTCGACGATGTCGATCACCTGCGCCAGGCTCTCCGGCGTCAGCGCCGCCGGGACGTCCTTCAGCGGCAAATGGGTGGTGGCCAGCGCCACGCGCAGGTAGGGCTGCTCATTTCCCCCTGCCGCGCCGGGCTGCCCCGCCAGCATCATCACGACCTTCGGGGTGTCGGTCTTCTCGGCCAGGTATTCGGTATGGCCGGAAAAGGCCACGCCGGCGTCGTTGATCGTGCTTTTCTGGAGCGGCGCGGTGACGATGCCGTCGAACCAGCCCGCCAGGGCGCCTTCGATCGCGAGGTCCAGGGTCGCCAGCACGGCGCGCCCGTTCTCGGCATCCAGGCGGCCCGGAACCACGTGGGCGGCGAGCGGCACGTCGATCACGGCCAGGCGCTCCTTGCCGAAGTGCGGCAGGCCGCCGTTGCGCAGGGCCTGGATCGACAGGGCCGACAGGCGGATGGCGGGATCGATCAGGCTGGCGGTGAGCGCCAGGAAGGCGGCGTCGCCAACCAGCACGCAGTTGGCGGATTCGCGCAGCGCCCAGGCCGCGCGGATCGAGATCTCGGGACCGATGCCGGCCGGCTCGCCGACCGTGACCGCGAGGGTGGGCCGGCGTCCGTTCGACATCAGCATGGCTTACTGCTCCTCGCGGAACTCGACGTAGGCGCGGTCGCGCACCTGGCGCATCCAGTCTTCCAGCGCTTCCTGCATCTTGCGTTCGCGCAGCACCTGACGTGCGTTGTTACGCTCGCGCTGCTTGCTCTGGTCTTCCGACTTGCGCTCGGTGACGCGCAGGATGTGGAAGCCGAACGGCGACTCGATGACGTCCGAGACCTCGCCCGGCTTCAGGGTGGACAGGGCCTGGTCGAATTCCGGACCGGCGTCGCCCGGCTCCAGCCAGCCCAGGTCGCCGCCCTTGGCCGCACTGCCCGGTTCCTGGCTGTTCTGGCGCGCCAGGTCTTCGAAGGTGGCGCTCTTGTTGACGATCTTTTCCTTCAGCTCGAGCAGCTTCTTCTTGACCTCGGCCGCGTTCATGGTCGGCGTCGGCTTCATGAGGATGTGGCTGACGCGGGTCTGCTGGACCACGGCATCCTCGGGCGCGGCCTCGTCGGCCAGGTTGCGCTTGTCGGCCATCCTGAGGATGTGGAAACCGACGTTGGTCTTGATGATCGGGGTGACCTGGCCCTTGTTCAGCTTGCGCAGCTCGGTGGCGAAGATGGCCGGCAGGCGGTCCGGGTCGCGCCAGCCGATTTCGCCGCCCTTCAGGGCGTCGGGCGCGTCGGAATAGGTCGCGGCCATCTTGGCGAAGTCGGCGCCGGTGCGCAGCTGGCGCGCCACTTCGTCGGCGCGCGCGCGGCGTGCCGCGATCTGCTCGGGCGAGGCGTTCTCGGGCACCGCCACCAGGATCTGCGCCAGGTTCATCTCGACGCGCTCGGCCGCGGCGGCCTTGGAGGCGGCCAGGTAGGTGTCGATCTCGGCTTCCGAGACCTGGATCTTGGAGTCGACCTCGTGCTCGCGCAACTGCTGCATCATGATCTCGTTGCGGATGTCTTCACGGAACTGCCCGAAAGGCAGGCCCTCTTTCTCCATCTGGTTGCGCATCTCCTGCACCGACATCTTCTGGTTCTCGGCGATGCGGGCGATGGTGGCGTCGAGGCGGCGGTCGTCGACGCGCACGCCCATTTCCTTGGCCAGCTGGAGCTGGGCGCGCTCGACGATCATCGCCTCGACCACCTGGCGCTCCAGGGTGGACTGGTCCGGCAGCTGCACGTTGCGCGCCTTCAGGTTCTGCGCGGTCTGGGCCACGCGGTTGCCCACCTCGTTTTTCGTGATCACTTCGTCATTGACGACGACGTGGATCGAGTCGAGCACCTTGGCGCTGCTGGACGCCGGCGGCAGGAAGCCGCTGCCAGGCTTGGCGGCCGGCGCCGCAGCCGGCGCCGTGGCTTGGGCCAGAACCTGGCCCGCGGTCAGCGCGCACAGCAGGGTTGCGGCGAGCTTGATGGTGTGCAAACGGGTGGTACGCGTCATCTGGAAAGCACTCATTCAGGGTGAAGAATCATTCAATAGCAGCCGAGTAGTGTACTCCACAGCCGTTAAGGCGTCCTTAAAAATTAGGGGCGCCCCACATTGGTTGTGAGCTGCTGGTAGCCCGGCACGGCCTTGTTGAAGGCCTCGAGCGGGTTGCCCGAACCGAGGCGGGACAGGCCGTTGAGCTCGAGCTGGAAGAAGATCGGCGTCGAAGTGGTCTGCGCCGCGGTCACGAAGCGCTGTGCGCCGAAACGGAACACCCAGCAATCGGCCTTGTATTCCAGGCCGATCAGGCTCTCGAGCAGCTTGCCCTTGCCCGGCGTGACGCTGCCCACGGTGTACGAGCGCAGCGCATAGCTCACGCGCCCGACGCCGTACCAGCGCGAGGACAGCGGCCATTGCCCCGACAGGTCGACGTTGCGGAAGCTGCCGCGCTGGTAGCGGTATTCGGCGTTCAGGACCTTCATCGCGGCCGGGCGCCACTGCGTGCTCAGGTTCGAGCTGTACAGATTGCTGCCGGTGGCGTCGTATTGTACGCCGCTGTCGAAGCTCCAGGTCTCGGAAATGCGGCCCGAGGCCGCCAGCAGCACGTCCGAACGGCTCTGGTGCACCGGCTCGCCCGGCAGGCGCACGCGCGGCTCGTCGAAATAGATGCGCTGGCCGAAGGCCAGGCGCAGGCGCTCGGCGCCGTCGGACTGGATGAAGCGCGACACCACGGCGGCGGTCATCTGGTTGGCGTCCGACACCCGATCCAGCCCGACGAAGCGGTTCTCGCTGAACAGCTGGGCGTAGTTGAAGCCCGCGCGGCCGGTATCGAAGTTCGGGAACAGGCTCTGGTCCTTGTACGGGGTGTACACGTAGAACAGGCGCGGTTCCAGGGTCTGGGTCATGCTGTTCTTGAACAGCGTGGTGTCACGCTCGAACACCAGACCGCTGTCGAGCGAGAAGGTATTCAAGCTGCGCGACAGCTTGGTCGGTCCGGTGTAGCCGTTGGCGCGGTCCAGGTCATACTTGGTATGGTGGCTGATGAGCTTGGGCGTGACGAACCAGCCCGGACGCACGAACGGGTAGCTGACCTGGGCCACGGCCACGGCGCGGTTGCCGCGCACCCAGTCCGGGTGCCAGAAGCTCACCGCCTCGGCATCCAGCGCCCAGTCGAAGCCCTTGACGTCGTAGCGGCCGGCGTGGAAGTTAATCTGCGGCAGGCGGTCGTAGGGACGCGGCACCGTCAGGCGCGGGTCGCTGGCGGCCGCCGGATCCTGCAGCACCTGGTAGTTCTGGGCGCGCGCGGAGAGGTTCCAGAACTGCCCGACGAAGTCGGTGCGCACTTCGCGCAGCAGCTGGCGCTCGGCGCTGGCCGCCACGGTGCGCGAGAAGTCGCTCGGGTATTCGTCGTCCGAAGCCGCATGCAGGTTCCAGCCGTAGGACCAGCCCGGGCCGAGGGCCTGGGTGTGCACCGAGTCGACGCGCCAGCGGTCTTCGCCCGTCTCGCGGTCCTTGCGCAGGCCCTCGACGTGGGTCTCGCCATTGTAGGCGCCCAGGTCGGTGACGCCGAGGTAGCGCCCGGTGGCGCCGAGCTGCAGGCCGCGGTCGAACATCATGCGCGGGTACAGCGTCAGGTCGCGGTTGGGGGCGATGTTGAAGTAATACGGCACCATGACCTCGGCCTTGCCCTTGGAGCCGAAGCCCACGGTGGGCGCCAGCCAGCCGGAGCGGCGCGCGCCCGACAGCGAGAACGACAGGGCCGGGGTGCCGATGATCGGCACGTCCTTGAAATAGATGACGGTCTTGCCGGCCAGGCCGACGTCGCGGCCGCTGTCCAGGCGCAGGGTGCTCGACTTGAGGTACCAGTCCGGGTCCGGGCCTTCGCAGGTGCTGTAGGTGCCGTCGCGCACCAGCGCCACGTCTTCGCCGAGGAAGTCGATGCGCGAGGCATTGCCCTGGGCGTTATTCAGCTGCAAACGGTACTCGGGGCGCAGCACGTAGCCCTTGCCCGTCTCGAGGTTCAGCTGCAGCTCGTCGCCCTTGTAGCGGTCGCCGAAGCGCCACATGCTGACGTTGCCGACGGCCGTCACCTGGTCTTCGACGCGCTGGTAGCAGGCGGTGTCGGCGGTGAGGCGGGTCTGGCCGCGTGTCAGTTCGACATTGCGTTCGAGGTTGATCTGGCGGTCGGGACGGCCGCTGATCTCCTCGGCGCGGATCGTGATCGGCAGGTCCTGTTCATCGCGAGATGAGCTCGACTGTGGCGTGGGAGCGACGTCCTGTGCATGCAGCGGCAGCGCGACGCCGGCGGCCGCACTGGCCAGTACATACAATGCGAGCGCTTGTCGCGGAGGAAATGGGTGGGCCGAAAACCAGCTCATGGAGAATCTGCGTGCGCCATAAAGGGCGGTATTTTTGGAATGAATCCCTTATTATATGGGAATAACTTTGATCAACCCGATTCACCAGGCCGCTTCATGTCTTCTTTGTATCAAAATTCTTCCACTTCCGCTGACAAGGACGCGCGCCTGCAGCAGCTGAACGAATGGCTGGCTTCGACCGGCCTGGTGGAAGTGGAAACCGGCCGCCCGGCATCCGCGGATGCCAGCTTCCGTCGCTATTTCCGCTACGACGTTGTTCCCGCCATGCGCGAGAAGCTGGGCGCGACCCTGGTGGCCATGGATGCCCCGCCCGAGCGCGAGAACGTGCCGGCCTTTATCCACGTGCAGGGCCTCCTGCTGGATGCCGGCGTCACGGCGCCGGCGATCGTCGCTAGAGCCGTCGAGAGCGGCTACCTGCTGCTGTCCGACCTCGGCGTGACCACCTACCTGCAGCGCCTGGACTCGGACAATGCCGCCTTCATGTACTCGAGCGCGGTCGACGCCCTGCTCAAGTTCCAGCTCGCCAGCGAGCCCGGCAAGCTGCCGGAATTCGACCGCGCCTTCGTGCTGCGCGAGATGAACCTGTTCCCGGAGTGGTATATCGGGCGTCACCTGGGCGTGACCCTGAACGACAAGCAGCAGAAGCAGCTCGATGGCGTGTTCGAGGCGATCACCGCCAACGTGCTGGCGCAGCAGCAGGTCTACATGCACCGCGATTTCCATTCGCGTAACCTGATGTGGCTCGAACAGGGCAACCCGGGGGTGCTCGACTTCCAGGACGCCGTCTACGGCCCGATCACCTACGACCTGGCTTCGCTGCTGCGCGACGCCTACATCCAGTGGGATGAAGAGATCGTGCTGGACTGGGTGGTGCGCTACTGGCAGAGCGCCAAGCAGGTCGGCCTGCCGGTGAACCCCGACATCGACGCCTTCTACCGCGACTTCGAATTCATGGCCCTGCAGCGTCACCTGAAGATCCTCGGCATCTTCTGCCGCCTGAACTACCGCGACGGCAAGCCGCACTACCTGGGCGACCTGCCGACCGTCATGGATTACGTGCGCCGCACCGCCGGCCGCTACACCGAACTGAAGCCACTGCTGCGCCTGCTCGATTCGCTCGAGGACAAGGCGCCGCAGGTCGGCTACACCTTCTGAGGACGATTCCTTTCTCATGAAAGCCATGATTTTCGCCGCCGGCCGCGGCGAGCGCATGCGCCCGCTCACGGACGCCTGCCCCAAGCCGCTGCTCAAGGTGCGTGGACGGCCGATGATCACCTACCACGTGCTGAACCTGGTGCGCGCCGGGATCAAGGACATCGTCATCAACCACTCGCACCTCGGCCACATGATCGAGGACGAGCTGGGCGACGGCAGCAAGTACGGCGCGCGCATCGTGTACTCGCACGAGCCGACCCCGCTCGAGACCGCGGGCGGCATCGCCAATGCCCTGCACCTGCTGGGCGACGAACCCTTCCTGGCGGTGTCGGGCGACATCTACGCGCCCTACTTCGACTTTTCCCAGGTGTTCGACGTCCTGAAGGACAAGGACATGCTGGGCATCCCCTACCCGCCGGACAAGCGCGACATCGCCTGGCTGTGGCTGACGCCGAATCCCTGGCACAACCCCGAGGGCGACTTCGCGCTCGACATGTACACCCTGCGCAACGACGGCCCGGCCAAGTGGAACTTCGCCGGCATTGGCGTCTACCGTCCCGAGATGTTCGAAGGGATCAAGGCCGGCGACTTCGTCAAGTTCGGCCCCCTGATGCGCAAGTTCATCGAGCAGGGCCGCGTGGGCGGCGAGCTGTACAACGGCCAGTGGGTCAACGTCGGCACCGCCCAGCAGCTGGAAGAACTCAACGCGCCGCTGGCGGCCAAGACGGGGTCATGACGGCCGCGGTCGCGCGCCATATCGAACGCCGTGCGCGCCTGGCGGCGCGCATGCAGCCGGGATCGGTCGCGGTGCTGGCCACCGCGCCGGAAGTGCTGCGCAACGGCGACAGCGACTATCCCTACCGGCACGACAGCTATTTCTATTACCTGACCGGCTTCACCGAGCCGGAGGCGGTGCTGGTTCTCGTCGCGCCTACGGCCGATCAGCCGGCACGTTCGATCCTGTTCTGCCGCGAGAAGAACCCCGAGCGCGAGATCTGGGACGGCTACCGCCATGGACCGGAAGCGGCGCGCATCGCCTTCGGCTTCGACGAGGCCTATCCGGTCGGCGAACTCGATGCGCAGATGGGCAAGCTGCTGGCCAACGTGCCGGCGCTGTACTACGCGCTGGGCCACAGCGCCGCCCTCGACGCCCAGGTTGCAAGCTGGCTCAAGGCCGTGCGCGCGCAGGGCCGCAGCGGCATCACGGCGCCCGGCAGCACCCACCACCTGCTCGGCATGCTCGACGAGATGCGCCTGCTGAAGGATGCGGACGAACAGGCGCTGATGGGGCGCGCCGCCGGCATCGCCGCAGCCGCCCACGCCCGTGCGATGCGGTTTACCCGTCCCGGCGTGTTCGAATACGAGATCGAGGCCGAGCTGCTGCACGAATTCCGCCGCAACGGCGCCCAGTTCCCGGCCTATACCCCGATCGTCGCTTCCGGCGCCAACGCCTGCGTCCTGCACTACAACCAGAACGACCGCCAGTGCCGCGAGGGCGAGCTGGTGCTGGTCGACGCCGGCTGCGAGCTGGATGGCTATGCCTCGGACATCACGCGCACCTGGCCGGTGGGTGGCCGTTTCAGCGCGCCGCAGAAGGCCTTGTACGAGCTGGTGCTGCGCGCGCAGGAAGCGGCATTCGCCGCGATCGTGCCCGGACAGCCGTACAGCGGCATGCACGAGGCGGCGGTCAAGCTACTGGCCGCGGGCATGCTCGATGTCGGCCTGCTCGACAAGCAACAATACGGTTCGCCCGAAGATGCGATCGCCGACAAGGCGCATCTGCAGTTCTACATGCACGGCACCGGCCACTGGCTCGGCATGGACGTGCACGACGTCGGCCCTTACCGCGACCTGAGCGTGGCCGGTAAACCCTCGCGCCCCCTGCTGCCGGGGATGGCGCTGACGGTGGAGCCGGGCATCTACGTGCGTCCGGCGGAGGGCGTGCCGGAAGCGTATTGGAACATCGGCATCCGGATCGAGGACGACGTGATCGTCACGGACGACGGCTGCCGGGTGCTCTCGGGCGATGCGCCGAAGGGCGTGGCCGAGATTGAGAACATGATGAAGGAGCGCTTGAATGGCGGACGAACGCATTGACGTCGATGTGGCGATCTGCGGCGCCGGTCCGGTCGGACTGGCGCTGGCGGCCTTCCTGGTCCGGCGCGGCGTCGAGGGTAGCCGCATTGCCCTCATCGACGGCAAGTCGCTGGGCCAGGCGATCACCGATCCGCGCTCGATCGCGCTGTCCTGGGGCAGCGTGCAACTGCTCGAAGAAGTGCGCGCCTGGCCGCTGCCGGCCACGCCGATCCACGAGATCCACGTCTCGCGCCGCGGCCAGCTGGGCCGCAGCCTGATGGACCGCGCCGAGCACAGGCTGCCGGCGCTGGGCTATGTGGCGCGCTACGGCGACGTGGTGGATGCGCTGGCGCGCGCCTGCGACAAGGCCGGCGTAGCGACCCTGCGCCCGGCCCGCGTCGCCTCCTTCGACGAAACGGACGATGGCGTGGCGCTGCGCCTCGACGACGGCCGCACCGTGTTCGCCCAGGTGGCGGTGCAGGCGGAAGGCGGCGTGTTCGGCCAGCAGGAAAGCAAGGCGCAGCAGCGTGACTATGGCCAGACGGCCCTGATCGCGCGCGTGAGCGCGAGCGAGCCGCTTGCCCATCGCGCCTTCGAGCGCTTCACCGACGAGGGCCCGCTGGCCTTGCTGCCGCAGGACGGTGGCGATGGCCACCAGTATGCGCTGGTGTGGTGCATGCGGCCGGAACGGGCGCTGGATGTCCAGCTGCTCGACGATGCCGGTTTCCTGGCCCAGCTGGGCGAGGCCTTCGGCAGCCGCCTCGGAAGCTTCACGTCGGCCTCGCCGCGCGTCGCCTTCCCGCTCGGCCTGAACGCCGAAGCGCGCGCCACCGCGCGGACGGTCGCGATCGGCAATGCCGCCCAGACCCTGCACCCGGTCGCAGGCCAGGGCCTGAACCTCGGCCTGCGCGACGCCGCCGTCCTGGCGCGCCAGCTGGGCCGCGGCGCCACCCCAGGCGCGCTCGAGGGCTTCATGCGCGAACGCGCCCAGGACCGCAGTCTGACGATCTCCCTGACCGACACGATGGCCCGCGCCTTCACCGGCGGCAGCCTGCTGCAGCCTCTTCTCGGCCTGTCGCTGGCGGCGCTGGACGTCGTCAAGCCGGCCCGCCTGCTGCTTGCCGACCTGATGATGTTCGGCCGCCGCTGAACCCTAAGTGGAAGCCAGACGCACGACCGTATTGCGCCTCGGGGTCGCGTCTTCATGGAACAGGTCGGCCAGGTAGTCGGCCAGCCCATCCTCGGTGACATCGGTGGGAACGATGAAATCGGCCGGCCGGCGCGTGCCGTCGTTGCCGGGATAGAAGGCCTGCCATGCACCTGGCTTGCCGCTGATGGCAACCAGGGTGCCGAAGACATTGAAACGGTGTGTGTGCATGGTTGGGATTAGGGGCAGCGTCGAATGATTCGCCAGGGATCCTGGATCGGTTGAGGAGGCGCCATGTTTGATTCAAGCGCGACCGATCGCGGGATCACCTGGAAAATAATTCAACGCTGACCCTAATGAGGTTTGCAAGAAATGATCAGTCGACGGCCTTGACCATCGATTCGATCACCTTCTTTGCGTCGCCGAACACCATCATCGTGTTCGGCTGGTAGAACAGATCGTTGTCCAGGCCGGCATAGCCGGAAGCCATCGAGCGCTTGTTGACGATGATGCTCTTGGCCTTGTAGGCCTCGAGGATCGGCATGCCGGCGATCGGCGACTTCGGGTCCTTGGCGGCGGGGTTCACCACGTCGTTCGCGCCCAGCACCAGCACCACGTCGGTCTGGCCGAACTCGCCGTTGATGTCTTCCATCTCGACCACCTGGTCGTAAGGCACCTCCGCCTCGGCCAGCAGCACGTTCATGTGGCCCGGCATGCGGCCCGCCACCGGGTGGATCGCGTAGCGCACCTGCACGCCGTGCTCGGTCAGCTTGTCGACCAGTTCCTTCACCGAGTGCTGGGCGCGCGCCACCGCCAGGCCGTAGCCGGGGACGATGATCACCGATTCCGCGTTCTGCAGGATGAAGGCGGCGTCGTCGGCCGAGCCGGACTTCACCGGGCGCTGTTCCTTCGCCGCGCCATCGTCCACCGCCGCCTCGCCGCCGAAGCCGCCCAGGATCACGTTGAAGAAGGAGCGGTTCATCGCCTTGCACATGATGTAGGAGAGGATCGCGCCGCTCGAGCCCACCAGCGAACCGGCGATGATCAGCATCGAGTTGTTCAGCGAGAAGCCGATGCCCGCCGCCGCCCAGCCCGAGTAGGAGTTCAGCATCGAGACCACCACCGGCATGTCGGCGCCGCCGATCGGGATGATGATCAACACGCCCAGCACGAAGGACAGCGCGGCCATGATGATGAACGGGGTCCAGCTGGGCGCCACGCCATCGGCGAAGCAGAACACCAGCCCGAGCGCGATGATCGCGATCGCCAGCACCAGGTTCAGGATGTGCTGCCCGGCGAAGCGCACCGGCGCGCCCTGGAACAGGCGGAACTTGTATTTGCCCGACAGCTTGCCAAAGGCGATCACCGAACCGGAGAAGGTCACCGCACCCACGAAGGTGCCGATGAAGAGCTCGAGGCGGTTGCCGAAGGGCAGCGGGGTGTCGCGCGTGGCGATGTTGAAGGCCCAGGGCTCGGACACCGCGGCGATCGCGATGCAGACCGCGGCCAGGCCGATCAGCGAGTGCATCGCCGCCACCAGCTCCGGCATCTTGGTCATCTCGACCTTCTTTGCCGCCACCGCGCCGATCGCGCCGCCCACCACCACCCCGAGAAGCACCAGGGTGAAGCCCATGCCGCCGCCGGTGGCGAGTTCCGCCTGCAGCTTGAACATCAGGGCGATGGTGGTCAGGACGGCGATCGCCATGCCGGCCATGCCGAAGGTATTGCCGATGCGCGCCGTGGACGGCGAGGACAGGCCCTTGAGTGCCTGGATGAAGCAGACCGAGGCCACCAGGTAGAACAGGGTCACGACGTTCATGCTGATGAAGTTCATGCCCGCTCCTCCGCGCCGCTCACGCTCGCATTCTTCGCCGCCGGATCGCCGGGCCGTTTCGGCTCCTTCTTCTTGAACATCTCGAGCATGCGGCGCGTGACCATGAAGCCGCCGAAGACGTTCACCGCGGCCAGCGCCACCGCGACGGTGCCGGCCACCTGCCCGGCCAGGCCTTCGGTGAGGCCGGCGGCCAGCATGGCGCCGACGATGATGATGGCCGAGATCGCGTTGGTCACCGCCATCAGGGGCGTGTGCAGCGCGGGAGTGACGTTCCAGACCACGTGGTAGCCGACGTAGATGGCCAGCACGAAGATGATCAGGTTGATGATGGTGTGGCTGATTTCCATGCTTCGCTCCTCGTGTCCTGTTCTTAGGTACGCAGTACCGCGCCGTCCGCGCACACCAGCGTGGCGCGCACGATCTCGTCCTCGCGGTCGATCACGAACCGGTCTTCCTTGTCGATGACGAGCTTGAGGAAGTCCAGCACATTCCGGGCATACAAGGCGGAAGCGTCGGCCGCCACCATCGAGGCCAGGTTCGGCTCGCCGATGATGACCACGCCATGCTTCACCACCGTGCGGCCCAGCTCCGTGAGCGGGCAGTTGCCGCCCTGCTCGACCGCCATGTCGACGATCACCGAGCCCGGCTTCATGGCCTGCACGGTCTCTTCGCCGATCAGGGTCGGCGCCTTGCGGCCCGGGATCAGGGCGGTGGTGATGATGATGTCGGCCAGTTTGGCGCGCTCGTGCACCAGCGCCGCCTGGCGCTGCATCCAGCTGGCCGGCATCGGGCGCGCATAGCCGCCCACGCCTTGCGCGATCTCGCGTTCCTCTTCGGTTTCGTAGGGCACGTCGATGAACTTGGCGCCGAGCGACTCCACCTGCTCCTTCACCGGCGGACGCACGTCCGAGGCTTCGATCACGGCGCCCAGGCGCTTGGCGGTGGCGATCGCCTGCAGGCCGGCCACGCCCACGCCCATGATCAGCACGCGCGCGGCCTTGACCGTGCCGGCCGCCGTCATCAGCATCGGCATGAAGCGCTGGTAGGTGTTCGCGGCCAGCATCACGGCCTTGTAGCCGGCGATATTGGCCTGCGAGGAAAGCACGTCCATCGACTGGGCGCGCGTGATGCGCGGCGCGGCCTCGAGGGCAAAGGCGGTCAGGCCGGCGCCGGCGAGCGCCGCCAGGTTCTCGGTATCGAAGGGATTGAGCATGCCGACCAGGACGCTGCCCGGGCGCATCCGGGCGCGCTCGGCGCCGTCCGGGCTGCGGACCTTGAGCACCATGTCCGCGCCGAAGGCGGTGGCCGCGTCGACGATGCTGGCGCCGGCCGCCTCGTACGCCGCATCGGGGTAGGAAGCGCGCACCCCGGCGCCGCTCTCCACCAGCAGCTGGTGCTTCGCGGCCAGCTTCTTGACGGTTTCGGGAGTTGCAGCAACGCGGGTCTCGCCCGGCCTGGTCTCGGCCGGCATGCCAATTCTCATGAATCCCTCCGTTCAGTGGACACATCGGTCCACAATCTATCATGTAATTACGTTAATTGCTCAAAAACAAATACTAAAAGCAATATTTGATTGTCACGAAAACCCATCACTGTAACGGGCGCCAGGAATCATTTGTTTGCAATGAATCAAGGCCATTTAACGACAGGCAAGCGCACCGTAGCGGAGGTGGATGAGCAGAGATGCCTCCTGTCAAGGTAAAATATCGGCTCATTTTCAAGGACGCGCATGACCGATATCTTCAAACCATCCGTGACCGTCGCCGCGATCATCGAGCGCGATGGACGCTTCCTGCTGATCGAGGAAGAGACGAGCGAAGGCGTGAAGCTGAACCAGCCGGCCGGGCACCTCGACCCGCACGAATCGCTCGAGCAGGCGGTGGTGCGCGAGGCGCTGGAGGAAACCGCGCACGAATTCATCCCGACCGCGCTGGTGGGCATGTACATGTCGCGTTACCATTCGAAGTCGCGCGGCGCCGACGTCACTTACCTGCGCTTCACCTTCTGCGGCCATGCCGGCCGCGAGCTGGACCAGCCGCTCGACGAAGGCATCCTGCGCACCATGTGGATGACGCGCGACGAGATCGCCGCCACCGCCGACCGCCACCGCAGCCCGATCGTGCTGCAGTGCGTGGACGACTACCTGGCCGGCCATCGCACCCCGCTGCGCCTGCTGTACACCCACCCTTCGGTGTTCGAAGGCGGGATTTAATTAGACGGAATAAGAAATGAGCAAGAAAAAAGTCGTGATCGGGATGTCGGGCGGTGTCGACTCCTCGGTCGCGGCGTGGATGCTGAAGGAACAGGGCTACGAAGTCATCGGCCTGTTCATGAAGAACTGGGAAGACGACGACGATTCGGAATACTGCTCGACGCGCCAGGACTGGATCGACGCGGCCAGCGTGGCCGACGTGGTCGGCGTGGACATCGAGGCCGTCAACTTCGCCGCCGAATACAAGGACCGCGTGTTCGCGGAGTTCCTGCGCGAGTACCAGGCCGGCCGCACCCCGAACCCGGACGTGCTGTGCAACGCCGAGATCAAGTTCAAGGCCTTCCTCGACCATGCGATGAAGCTGGGCGCCGACCTGATCGCGACCGGCCACTACGCGCGCGTGCGCGAGAAGGACGGCCGCCATGAGTTGCTCAAAGCATTTGACCACACCAAGGACCAGAGCTACTTCCTGCACCGCCTGAACCAGGCGCAGCTGTCGAAGTCGCTGTTCCCGCTGGGAGAAATCCCGAAGACCGAAGTGCGCAAGATCGCCGAACGCCTGGGCCTGCCGAACGCGCAGAAGAAGGATTCGACCGGCATCTGCTTCATCGGCGAGCGTCCTTTCCGCGAGTTCCTGAACCGCTACCTGTCGCACAAGCCGGGCCCGATGAAGCTCGACACCGGCGAGACCGTGGGCGAGCACATCGGCCTGTCCTTCTACACCCTGGGCCAGCGCAAGGGCATCGGCATCGGCGGCCTGAAGTCGCGCAAGAACGCGGACGGCACCAGCGAGCCGTGGTTCGTGGCGCGCAAGGACGTGGCCAGCAACACGCTGTACATCGTGCAGGGGCACGACCATCCGTGGCTGCTGTCGCCGCACCTGGAAGCCGCCCAGGCCAGCTGGACCGCGGGCGAGCCGCCCGTCAGTGGAAAAGTATTGTCGGCCAAGACCCGCTACCGCCAGGCCGACGTGGCCTGCACCGTGCATGCCGACGGCATGGACCGTTTCGCGCTCGATTTCGAGGAAGCGCAGTGGGCGGTCACGCCGGGGCAATCGGCCGTGCTGTATGACGGCGACGTGTGCCTGGGTGGTGGGATCATCGATTCGAACGCAGCGTGATTTCGTAGGGTGGGCGGGTCTCCCGCCCACGCAGTCAAGTCACGGTGATGCTGCCCGCGCGGCTATTCGTCTTCTAGCTATCACCGCGTGGGCGGCAAAGCCGCCCACCCTACATTATCGGGCTGCGAGCCACTCGGCCAGCGCCACCGGCGCCATCGGCCTACCATAGTAATACCCCTGCGCCTCGTCGCAGCCCGCCGCGCGCAGCAGCTGCGCCACCTCCTCCGTCTCCACGCCTTCCGCCACCACCCGGTGGCCGAGGTCGTGCGACAGCTTGATCATGGTCGTCACCAGGGCCAGCGTGCGCTCGTCCTTTTCCATGCCGCGTACGAAAGACTGGTCGATCTTGACCACGTCCGCCGGCATGTCCTGCAGGTAGGACAGGCTGCTGTAGCCGGTGCCGAAGTCGTCGATGGCGATCTTCACGCCGCCCTCGGCCAGCCGCGCCATCGTGTCATGCGCGATCTTCGGCTTGCGCATCAGCGCGCTTTCCGTCATTTCCAGCGCCAGGCAGGCGGCCGGCAGGCCGTGCCGCGCCAAGCCTTCGAGTACGCGGTCGCTGAAGTCCGGTTCCTCGAGGTTCACCGCGGAGACGTTGACGGCGACCTGCAGCGAGACGCCATCAAGGCGCCAGGCCGCCAACTGGCGCAGCGCCGCCTCCAGCACCCATTCGGTGGTGGCGCGCGCCAGCGCGGTGGTTTCGACGATCGGCATGAATTCGCCCGGCGGGATCGGGCCGGCGTCGGGATGCGTCCAGCGCAGCAGGGCTTCCACGCCGAGGCAGCTGCCGTGGCGCAGGGAGACCTTGGGCTGGAACACGAGATGCAGCTCGCTCGCCTGCGCCAGCGCGCGTCCGAATTCGCTGATCAGCCAGAAGCGGTGGCGGTAGGCGGCATCCTGCTCGGGCGAATACACGCGCAGGCCGGATTCGGCGTCGCGCGCATCGTGGGCGGCGCTGTGCAGGTTGCGCAGCACGTCGAGCGGCGCGTCCTGGCCCACGGCGAAGCGGACCAGGCCGACCGTGGCCGTGGTCAGGAAGCCGCACTGCCCCATCGGCTTGCGTTCGCCCAGCCAGGCCATCAGGGTGGCGCTGAAGCGCGCCAGGGACAGGCCGAGCGGCGCAAGGAAGGCGAACTGGGTCGGCGCGACGTGGTAGACCTTGCCGCCGCCGGCCAGCCTGCGCAGGGCCGGCACGGCATCGCGCACGATGTCGTCGAGCCAGGTGCCGCCCATCACCCGCATGGCGTCGCTCAGCTCTTCCGGCGTGGCCAGGCTGACCAGGGCCGCCAGCTGGGGCGCCCCCTCGGCCGTGACCAGGCCCAAGTCGCGCACGTCGCTGACGAACTGGCTGCGGTTGGGCAGGCCGCTGACCGGATCGATCCGTCCCAGCGCGTGTTGCAGCTCGATCTGCGCCATGACCATGGCCGCCAGGTCGGCCAACGTGGCGCGGTCGGCGTCGCTCACGCTGCGCGGCTCGGTGCCGAGCACGCACATCGCGCCCAGGCAGTGCCCGGTTTTCGTCACCAGCGGCGCGCCGAAGTAGAAGCGGATCCCGCTGTCGGCGAGGGGGCTGTCGCGGAAGCACTCGCTTTCCAACAGGTCCGGCACTTCCAGCATCCGGCCGCTGTCGGCCACCGCGGCGCAGGGCGCCTTGATGCGCGGGATCGCATCGTGCGCGACACCCACCTTCGACTTGAACCACTGGCGGTCGCTATCGGTCAGCGACACCGCCGCGATCGGCAGCTGGAACAGCTGCGCGGCCATGCGCGTGATGCGGTCGAAGGCTTCGCTGGGTGCGGTGTCGAGCAGCTCCAGCTGGCGCAGGGCTTCCAGCCGGCTGACTTCCTCGAGCGACGGGTCATACAGTGAATTCATGGGCGGCCTTGGCAGTCGCACACCCAGGAAAGGCGCACGTATTTATCGGAAGTGACGATTACAACGCTATTCTGGCGTTATATAATGCTTACAGTCAACAGTTATTCCAATCGTGCGCGCATTTTCGTCAAATATTGTCGGGTTTCGGTTAGAATAAGTGTATCGACTACAAATTACCAGGAAGATGAGCGAGGACGATCCAATCCTGACGACGCGGGAAGCGGCCCACATGCTGGGCGTTGCCGTCAGCACCGCCCAGCTCTGGATGGAAAGCGGCGCACTGCCGGCTTGGAAGACGCCCGGCGGCCACCGGCGCGTGCGCCTGAGCGCGGTGCGCCAGCTGCAGGCGCGGCAGGGCGGCACCGGCATGGCGCCGTGTGCGCCGGCGGGCCCGGGCACGGCGTCCCTGCCTGCCCCAACGGCGCCCGCGCCGCGGGAGACCGGCGCGCCGGACGGCCATGCCCTGCTCGATACGCCGCCCGAAGACGTCTTCGACCGCCTGGCGCGGCTGGCCGCGCAGGTGACGGATTGCCCGATCGCGCTGGTGACGGTGCTGGCCGGGGAGCGCCAGTGGTTCAAGGCCCGCGTCGGCCTCGACCTGCAGGAAACACCGCGTGAATGGGCATTCTGCAATCATGCGCTGGCTAGCGGCGAGGCATTCGTGGTGGGCGACGCCGCCCTCGATGCGCGCTTCGCCGTCAATCCGCTGGTGACGCGCGCGCCGCACGTGCGCTTCTATGCCGGGGTGCCATTGGAAGATGCGCAGGGCCGCCGCTTCGGCACCCTGTGCGTGCTGGACCGCGAGCCGCGCCGGCTGCGCGAACGCGAGCTGCGCGCCCTGCGCGAGCTGGCGGCGATCGCCTCGGACGAGATCAAGCGGCGCGGCTGAGCGCCTGGTTATTCCGCGCTACCCGAGGCGGCCTGCTGCTTGCGGACGACCGCGATCACGGTATTGCGGATCGTCTTGAGCACGGCGTCGGCCTTGAAGGGCTTGACGATGAAGCCGTGCACGCCGCGCCCGAGCGCGTCCTGGATGGCGGCGGCGTCGAGCGTGCCCGACACCATGAAGATCATCGCCTTCGGCAGCTGGACGCGCAGTTCCTCGACGATGCGGCTGCCATCCTCGACCTGTTCGCGCGCGATGCAGACGATCTGCGGGCGGTGCTTCATCGCCAGGCCGTAGCCGAGCGTGCCGGTATGCGTCTGCGCGACGACGTCGTAGCCGCCATCGGTCAGTACGGTGTTGAGCAGGCCGCGCGCGATGGCGCTGCCGTCCACGATCAATGCCTTCAGCATCGGCGCTTTCCTTCAATGGGATTCATAGGCCAGCATGTTCCAGGTGACGCCCAGCCGCACGTCCAGCTTGAGCGACACCAGGCAGCGCGACATCTCGAGTATCTCACGCTCGGCGCGCAGCCTTTCGCCCAGCGGGGTCTTGAGGATGCCGGCGCCGGCCATCACGGCGTCCAGGCTGCCGTAGGCGTTGAGCAGGCGCGCCGCGGTCTTCATGCCGATCTTCGACACTCCCGGCACGCCGTCGGTCGGGTCGCCCATCAGCGCCAGCAGGTCGTGCAGCAATTCGGGCGCCACGCCGAAGCGCTGGCGCACCCAGGCGTCGTCATGCCATTCGTTCTTGAAGTGGTCCCACACCAGCGCGCCGTGCGCGATCAGGATGTGCAGGTCCTTGTCGGTGGTGGCCACGATCGCCTCGCCCCGCCCTTCCCCCAGCCAGCGCATGACGCCGGTGGCGATCACGTCGTCGGCCTCGACCTCGGGCACGGCCAGCACCTGCAGGCCGGCCTGGCGCAGGCGCTCGTGGAATTCCGGCAGGGCTTCGCGCAGCGGCGCCGGCATGGCGGCGCGCCCTTCGCGGTAGCGCGGGTAGAGGGCGTGGCGCCAGTTGGGGCCGCCGTAGTCGAAGGCCGCCAGCACGTGCGTGGGCGCGTGCGCTTCCAGCACGTTGCGGAAGGACGAGAACGCGTGGCGCAGCGCGATGCTGGCCTTCAGGTCGGAGTCCGGTTCGGGGCTGGCTTCGTACACGCGGCGCACGATGTTCAGGCCGTCGATGGCGAGCAGCTTTCCCTGTTTGCTCATGGTGGTGCGGGCAGTGCGTTGATCAAGAGTGCTTGCAGCGCCGCCATGATAAACCGGTCGGCCCGTCAGGCATAGTCGTACTTGCCGCCGCGCTCGAGCGCGCGCGCGTAGGCCGGGCGCGCGTGGATTCGAGCCAGGAAAGCGGACAGCTTCGGATACTGGCTGCCGAGGCCTCCGCGCGAGGCGGCCGCTTCCAGCGCAAAGCTCATCTGGATGTCGGCGGCGCTGAATTCCTCGCCGGCGAACCAGGTCGACTTGCCCAGCTCGTCCTCCAGGAAGTCGAGCTGGCTGCGGATGTTCGGCATGATGAAGCTGTCCTTGACCTTGCGTGCGATCGAGCGCGCGATCGGCTTGGCAAAGAAGGGCATCGGGCTGTTCTCGACCTTGTCGAACACCAGTTTCATCAGGAGCGGCGGCATGGCCGAGCCCTCGGCGAAGTGCAGGAAGTAGGTATAGCGCAGGCGTTCCGGGGTGCCGGGCGCCGGCACCAGGCGTCCGTTGCCGTAGCGGCCGGTCAGGTATTCCACGATCGCGCCGGATTCGGCCACCACCAGTGCATCGTCGGTGATCACCGGCGACTTGCCGAGCGGGTGCACCGCTTTCAGTTCCGGCGGCGCCAGCATGGTCTTCGGGTCGCGCTGGTACTTCTTGATCTCATAGTCGAGCCCGAGCTCTTCGAGCAGCCAGAGGATGCGCTGCGAGCGCGAGTTGTTCAGGTGGTGGACGACGATCATGAAGTTTTCCGGATAGTTCGACAGGCTGTCAGCTTAGCATGGGTGCGCCTGCCAACGGACGAGGCAGTGTATGGTTAGCCCATGAATGGATCGGTCTATATCGGCATTTCCGGCTGGCGCTACGTGCCGTGGCGCGGCGTGTTCTATCCCAAGGGGCTGGTCCAGCACCGCGAGCTCGAATACGCGGCCGGGCAGCTGCCCAGCATCGAGATCAACGGCTCCTTCTACTCGCTGCAGCGGCCCGAGAGCTATGCCGCCTGGCATGCGGCCACCCCGCCCGGCTTCGTGTTCGCGGTCAAGGGCAACCGTTTTCTCACCCACATGCTCAAGCTGAAGGACATCGAAGGTCCGCTGGCCAATGTGCTGGCCTCGGGCGTGTTCGAACTGCGCGAGAAGCTCGGTCCCTTCCTGTGGCAATTCCCGCCCATCGTGAAATTCGATCCGCAGCGCTTCGAGCACTTCCTGTCGCTGCTGCCCCAGGATACCGATAGCGCCCGCGAACTGGCGCTGCAACACCAGCCGCGCATGGAAGGCCGGGTTGCGCTCGAATCCGGCCCGAACCGTCCGATGCGCCATGCGGTCGAGATCCGACACGAGAGCTTCCTGGACCCCGCCTTCGTCGCCATGCTGCGCCGCTACAAGGTAGCGCTGGTGGTGGCCGATACCGCCGGCAGGTGGCCGCTGTGCGAGGACGTCACCGCGGACTTCGTCTACATCCGGCTGCATGGCGACAAGGAGCTGTACGCGAGCGGTTATGAAGACGAGGCCATCGCGGCCTGGGCGGCGCGCATCCATGCCTGGCGCCGGGGCCGGCAACCCGAGGGGGGCACGGCTCGTCTCCGACAAGCCGCCGCCGAAGGCCAAGGCGCGCGACGTCTACTGCTACTTCGATAACGACATCAAGGTGCATGCGCCGTTTGACGCACGTCGCCTGATCGCCGCGGTCGAGGCTTTGCAGGGAACGGCTGACTGAAACTGTTGTCTATCCAGGCATTCACAGCCTGGAGGCCCGCCATGACCCTGCTTCGTATTGCCAGTGTTGCCGCTGCCCTGTTACTTTCAACCACTGCCAGCGGCGCCGATGCGCCGCCCCTCAAGAGCTCGAATGGCGTGCTGGTCAATGCCGCCGGCATGACCGTCTACACCTATGACAAGGATGAAGCCGGCAGCGGCAAGAGCAGCTGCGTCGCCGCCTGTGCCAAAAACTGGCCGCCCGTAAAGGCCGATGGCAGCCCGCGCCCGCCCTACTCCGTGATCACGCGCGCAGACGGCAGCAAGCAGCTGGCGCATGGCGGCAAGCCGCTGTACACCTTTGTGAAGGACAAGAAGGCGGGAGACAAGACCGGCGATGGGGTGGGTGGCGCCTGGCACGTGGTCAACGTGACGACGCCTTGAAGCACGGCCGGCGCCGCTAGCGGCGCTCGTGGATCTTGATGACCTTGTCGTTGCCCTTGCCGGGCGGCGGCACGGGCTCGGTCGGTCCGCAGGTATTGCAGCTGTTGCAGCCGCTGCCGCAGCTGGCCGAGGTGTCCAGCCACTTGACCAGCCTCGACTGCTGGCCGCCCCTGGAGAGGCGGTGCACGATCGCGCGCCGCCAGCTGTCCGGCAGGTACTTCGCGCCGGCATACAGCACGGCCAGCGCGACGATGATCCCGGCGACCAGCTCCTGCCACATGTCCTAGGCTCCCGTGAAGAACAAGGTGGTGCGGTAGACGATGAAGGCGGCCACGTAGGCCAGGCCGAACATGTAGCCGGCCATGATCCAGGCGTAGCGGCGGCTGCCGGTTTCGCGCGCCACGGTGGCCAGCGTCGGCAGGCAGTGCGGCGCGTAGATGTACCAGGTGAGCAGCGCCAGGCCGGTGGCCAGCGACCACGACTGCGCGACCAGCGGCGCCAGGGCATTGGCGGCTTCGTCGCCGCCCGACAGGGCGTAGACCTGTGCCAGCGCGCCGACCGCCACTTCGCGCGCGGCCATGCCCGGCACCAGGGCAATCCCGATCTCCCAGCCGAAGCCGATCGGCGCCAGGATGACTTCCAGCGCGCGGCCGATCATGCCGGCCACGCTGTAGTAGATCGGCGGATGGGTCGCGCCTTCCGGCGCGCCCGGGAAGCTCGACAGCACCCAGAGCAGGATCATCATGGTGAGGATCAGGGTGCCGACCCGCTTCAGGAAGATCTTGGCACGCTCCCACAGGCCGGACGCCAGCGCACCCGGTTGGGGCCAATGGTAGGCCGGCAGTTCCATCATGAGTACCTGCTGCTTGTAGTCGCTGCGGCGCTTCATGAACCAGGCCACCGCCATGGCGCTCAGGATGCCCGCCATATAGAGTACGAACAGCACCAGGCCCTGCAGGTTCATCAGGCCGGCCACTTCACGGTTGGGAATGAAGGCGGCGATCAGGAGCGCATACACCGGCAGGCGCGCCGAGCAGGTCATGAGCGGCGCGATCATGATCGTCACCAGGCGGTCGCGCGGATTCTGGATGGTGCGCGCGGCCATGATGCCCGGGATCGCGCAGGCGAACGAGGACAGCAGCGGCAGGAAGGCGCGGCCCGACAGGCCGACGCTGCCCATGATGCGGTCCAGCAGGAAGGCCGCGCGTGGCAGGTAGCCGACGTCTTCCAGCAGCAGGATGAAGAAGAACAGGATCAGGATCTGCGGCAGGAACACCAGCACGCTGCCGACACCGGCGATGATGCCGTCCACGATCAGGCTGTGCAGCACGCCTTCGCCCAGCAGCGCGCCGACCTGCTCGCCGAGCGCGCCGACGCCCGCCTCGATCAGATCCATCGGCGTGCCGGCCCAGCTGAACACGGCCTGGAAGATCAGGAACATCAGGGCCGCCAGGATCACCGGGCCGAGCACCGGGTGCAGCACCACGTTGTCGATCTTTTCCGTCAGGTTGCCGCGGTCGGCACTGGTGGAAACGGCGAGCTCGAGGATGCGGCGCACTTCGCGCTGGGTTTCCTCGACCGGCACGGCGTCGATCGCGGACAGCGGATTCGGCTTGACGGCGGTATCGAAGGCCATGCGGTCGAGCTGGGCCAGCAGGGCCTGTTCGCCGCCGGACTGGATGGCGACGGTTTCGACCACCGGCATGTCCAGTGCGGCGGACAGTTTTTCCTTGTCGATGGTGATGCCGCGCTTCCTGGCGACGTCCACCATGTTCAAAACGAGCACCATCGGCAGGCCGAGGCGCTTGAGCTCGAGCACCATGCGCAGGTTCAGGCGCAGGTTGGTCGCGTTGACCACGCACAGCACCGCATCCGGCGCCGCTTCGCCCGCGCGCAGGCCGGCCACCACGTCGCGCGTGATGGCTTCGTCCGGGGTATGGGCGCTCAGGCTGTAGGCGCCCGGCAGGTCGAGCACGCGAAAAGGCCGGCCCGCCGGCGAGGTGAAACTGCCCTCTTTGCGTTCGATGGTCACGCCCGCGTAGTTCGCGACCTTCTGGCGCGAGCCGGTCAGGCGGTTGAAGAGTGCGGTCTTGCCACAGTTGGGATTGCCGAGCAGTGCGACCAGGGGCGTGCGCGACGCCACCTGTTGTTCCATGACACCCATCCGACTATTCCGGCTTGATCGACACGAGGGCCGCTTCGAAGCGGCGCAGCGCGAAGGTCGATTCGCCGACCTTGACGGCCAGCGGGCCGCCCAACACGCGCTTGAGCACACGGATGCGCTCGCCCGGCACGAAGCCGAGCTCCATCAGGCGGCGCTGGACGTCGAAACCACCCTGTTGCGCCGGCGGCGCCAGGTGGATCACGGTAGCGCTCTGGCCGGCCGGGAGGGCGTCGAGCGTGGTGAGGGAGGGAACAAGAGTCATGGTCGCGTCCAGTAAGTGTAGCGCTGATGAGACAGATAGCTAGCATCATAAACCTAAATGCGAATTATTTCTATTTGCGGTTTGATCACACCCCCAAAGAAAGATCGCATCAATACAAAATTCCTGTTGCAAACGCCGCCGAGTTTACGGAGAATAGAACACGAATGAGATTGATTCTCATTTAAATGCCAAGTGAACAAGTAGCGCCAAGGAACCTCAAGATGATCGTCTGTGTCTGCAACAACATCTCCGACCGCGAAATCCGCCAGGCCGTCGACCTGGGCATCAGCTCGGTCGCCGAACTGCACAAGGAACTGGGTGTCGGCACCATGTGCGGCAAGTGCGTGAGCTATGCACGCGAAGTCCTGCACGAACACATCGAGAGCAAAACCACGATCACCGAAGTGCGCCGCGTCCCGCAGGCGGCCTGAACATCACCACCGTGTCTCTCCGTGCCCCGCTTTCGCGGGGCTTTTTTTCGCCCGCGCCGCGGTACTGAGAAGCGTTCGCACAGCGGAACGAGAACGCTTTTCATTCCCGCCGTTTTTTTCGATTTTCACTGCATTTCCGGGGCTTTTTCAGCGTTTTCGACCCAAAATCACGCGGCTTGTTTGTTATCATGGAGCCCATTCAACATCATCAAGGGCATCACATGAAAGGCGACCAGAACGTTCTTCGTCTGCTGAACGCGCAGCTGACCAACGAACTCACCGCGATCAACCAGTACTTCCTGCATGCGCGCATGTACCGCCACTGGGGCTTCGGCAAGCTGGCGAAGAAGGAGTACGACGAGTCCATCGGCGAAATGAAGCACGCCGACAAGCTGATCGACCGCATCCTGATGCTCGACGGCCTGCCGAACCTGCAAGCGCTGCACAAGCTGCTCATCGGTGAATCGACCCAGGAAATGCTGGAATGCGACCTCAAGCTAGAGCGCGCGGCCCAGGTAACGGTCAAGGAAGGCATCGCGGCGGCGGAAGCGGCGGCGGACTATGTGACCCGCGACCTGTTCCTGATGATCCTCGAGGATACCGAGGAGCACATCGAGTGGCTGGAGACGCAGCTGGACCTGATCGTGAAGGTCGGCATCCAGAACTACCTGCAGAGCCAGATCAGCGAGTAACTCTGCGCTCAGTAACTTGGATCCCGGCCTGCGCCGGGATGACGGCTCAAGAGTTAGCGATACTAATATTGTTTGCCTTAAGACCGTCGTTCCGGCGAAGGCCGGAACCCAATTTTGCGTGAACAGCCGCTCGCATCGCGTTCAGCGCCACTTCCTCATCCACTGGTCATAAAATCCCAGGTCCCGCGGGACGGCCCCAGGAATCGCGCAGATCGCCCCCGCGAACTCGTTGGCCCGCGCCAGCGACAGGTCGAGCGGCCAGCCGCGCATCTTCCCCAGCAGGAAAATCGCCGAGAAGGCATCCCCCGCCCCCACCGTGTCGATGACGAAGGGCGGCGCCGGGTTATCGCGGTGCATCAGCACCTGCCCGTCGGCGCCGAAGTACACCGAGCCGCGGTGCCCCAGCGTGACGATCAGCGCGTCGAGCGAGAACATCTGCAGCAGCGCCTGGCATGAGGCGTGCACTTCTTCGGCCGCCATCGCCGCATCGTCCGGCTTGATCTGGAAATACCAGCCGAACATCGCCTGCAATTCTTCCTCGTTGACCTTGGCGATGTTGGCTTCCTGCAGCGAGCGCGTGACGGTGCGCTCGTCCACCTGGCCTTCACGCAGGTTCAGGTCGAGGTAGCGCAGCGCCGGCGTGGCGCGCAGCAGCGCCATCAGGGTGGCGCGCGAGCGCTCGTGGCGCTGGGCCAGGGTGCCGAAATAGAAGATGCCGGGCTGCGCATGTTCCACTGCCGCCTCGGCCTGGGCCCGGTCGATGAAATCGTAGGCCTGGTTCGGCAGGATGGTGAAGCGGTGGCCGCCGCGGGCACCGCGCTCGACCAGCACGCGGCCGGTCTCCTCGATGGCATCGACCTGCAGGCCGGCTTCGCTCATCGCGAAGCGCTCGAACTCGGCGCGCACCGCCTGGCCCGGCTGGTCCTTGCCGATGCGGGTGAGCATCAGCTGCGGCGCCATGAAGGCGGCCAGGTGGCGCGCCACGTTGAAGGGGGCGCCGCCGACCACCTGCTCGGTGGTGAAGTCGTCGACCAGCGCTTCGCCGAAGACGACGGTGGTGGCAGGCGGGTTCACGCGACGAAAGGAACGGTGTCGCGGAACGACGGACGCTCGGCAAGTTTATCGGCCAGGCGCGCCAGGTTCGGGTAGTCGCCGCGCCAGTCGATGTCGGGGAAGCGGAAAGCCAGCCAGCCCAGGGCGCAGCCGACGGCGACGTCGGCCAGCGTGTAGTGGATGCCCATGCAGTAGCTCGATTCGCCCAGGCGGGTGGACATCTCGCGCAGGCCGGCGTGCACCTTGCCCATCTGGCGTTCGATCCACTTGGCGCTCTGCTGCTCCGGGGGGCGCTCGCGCCGCTCGAGGAAGACCAGGATCGCGGCATCGAGCACGCCGTCGGCCAGCGCTTCCCAGACCTTGACTTCGGTGCGCTCACGGCCGTTCGGCGGCAGCAGCTTGCAGACCGGGGAGATGGTGTCGAGGTATTCGGCGATCACGCGCGAGTCGTACAGCGTGCTGCCGTCTTCCATGACCAGGCAGGGAATCTTGCCGAGCGGGTTGACCTGCTGGATGGTGGTCTCCGGGACCCACACGTTTTCTTGCACAAAGCTGACATCGAGCTTCTTGTCCGCCATAACGACGCGGACTTTACGCACATAGGGACTGGTGAAGGAACCGATGAGTTTCATACATGCCCGAATTTGAGGATTGGGTGCCAGTATAGCATCGCCATTTCGGCGCCTGTCTGCGCCGGACGAGCCTCCCAGGCCGTCCGCGGCGTGGCCTGCGCAAGGCTGCGCGCGCCTCCCAGTGGTAAAATCCGCGTTTTTGCACGGACCGCCCGCCATGACCTCTACCGTCCCCTCCCCTACCCTGTCGGCCCTGTCCCCGCTGGACGGCCGCTATGCGTCGAAAACCGACAAGCTGCGCCCGATCCTGTCCGAAGCCGGCTTCATGCACCACCGCGTGAAGGTGGAAATCGCCTGGCTGCAGGCACTGTCGCAGGCCGGCTTCCCGGAGATCAAGCCGTTCTCGAGTGAAGCGAACGCTCACCTCGAGCGCATGGCCGCGAAGTTCGGCGACGTCGAAGCGGCGCGCATCAAGGAGATCGAGGCGGTCACCAACCACGACGTCAAGGCGGTGGAATACTGGCTCAAGGAGCAGGTGAAGGACGTGCCGGAGCTGGTGGCGGCGAGCGAATTCATCCACTTCGGCTGCACCTCGGAAGACATCAACAACACCTCGCACGGCATGATGCTGAAAGCCGCGCGCGACGGCGTGCTGCTGCCGGCCCTCCAGAACATCATCGCCAAGCTGACCGAGATCGCGCACACCAATGCGGCGCTGCCGATGCTGTCGCGCACCCACGGCCAGACCGCCAGCCCGACCACCCTCGGCAAGGAATTCGCCAACGTGGTCGCGCGCCTGCAGCGCGCCGTCAAGCGCATCGCCGACGTCGAGATCCTCGGCAAGATGAACGGCGCGGTCGGCAACTACAACGCGCACCTGTCGGCCTACCCGGGCTTCGACTGGCCGGCCTTCTCGAAGGAAGTCATCGAGCAGCGCCTGGGCCTGGTGTTCAACCCGTACACCATCCAGATCGAACCGCACGACTACATGGCCGAGATGTTCGACGCCATCGCGCGCGCCAACACCATCCTGCTCGACCTGAACCGCGACATCTGGACCTATGTCTCATTGGGATACTTCAAGCAGAAACTGAAGGCGGGCGAGATCGGTTCGTCGACCATGCCGCACAAGGTCAACCCGATCGACTTCGAGAACTCGGAAGGCAACCTGGGCCTGGCCAACGCGGTGCTGCGCCACATGGCCGAGAAGCTGCCGGTCTCGCGCATGCAGCGCGACCTGACCGATTCGACCGTGCTGCGCAACATCGGCGTCGGCTTCGGCTACGCGCTGCTGGCCTATGACAGCTGCCTGCGCGGCCTGAACAAGCTGGAAGTGAACGCGGCGCGCCTGGAAGCCGACCTGCACGCGAACTGGGAAGTGCTGGCCGAGCCGGTGCAGACCGTGATGCGCCGCTACGGCATCGAGAACCCGTACGAGCAGCTGAAGGAACTCACCCGCGGCAAGGGCATCACCCGCGAAGCGCTGCAGGAGTTCATCGGCAAGCTGGCGATCCCGCAGGAAGCCAAGGACCTGCTGCTGCACATGACGCCGGCGAACTACACCGGCCTGGCGGCGCAGCTGGCGAAAGCGATCTAAGCCCTACAAAGACCACACCAGCTTGACCGCCACCTTGCGGTCAAGCTCCACCCGCGCGTCGGCGGGCCCGTATTCCGCGTGGCTGCCATTCAGGTTCTGCCCCACCACCGACAGCTCCAGCTGCGGCGTCAAGCGCCAGCCGAAGCGCGCGTCCAGCGCCCAGTAGCCCGGCACCTCCGGATTCTCCAGCGCCGCCACCTTGCGCAGCGCCAGCTCCAGCTCGCGCCGCTCATCGATCGCATGGTGCGAGCGCAGCTGCAAGCTGTGCTCCGGATCCTTGCCCGCGGTGCCCGGGCCCGCGGCGTCGTTGCTGCCCGGTTTCAGGCGCAGGCGCTCGTGCAGCGCCGTGAAGCCGGCCGACAGGCGCCAGGCCCCGTTCATCTGGTAGTTGCCCCACATCTCGATGCCGGTCGCCTTCCCTTCCATCAGGCTGCCGAAGGTGAGGAAAGTCCAGGTCGGGTCGATCTCCTGGGTCCGCAGGTGGTCGTACTGGTTGTGGAACAGCGTCGCCGAATACGACAGGCCGGGCAGCGGCTGGCCGCGGTAACCCAGTTCGAACACGCGCGCCACCTCCGAGCGCACCCGGGGACCGCCGCGCAGCAGGTAAGGCGGACGGCCCGGGATGAAGGCGTCCACGTCGAGGCGGGTCGGCGCGCGCACGGTGCGAGACAGCGCGGTCCACAACGCGTGCTGGGGCGCCAGGCGCCACGACAGGCGCACGCTCGGCAGGAATTCCAGGCCGGTATAGACGTTGCGCTCGGCGCGCGCGCCGACGACCAGGCTCAGGTCGGGACGCAACGCGATCTCGTCCTGGGCAAACAGGCTGGACCAGGTCTGCTCCGTCTGCGCCGGCAGGAAGGCGATCACCTCGCTGTTTTCCACCTCGTCCCAACTGTGGCGCAGGTTCGCACCCCAGACCAGGCTGTGGCGGCCCCAGGCCGGCAGCGTATGCTGGAACTGCAGGTCGGCGATCTGCAGCGACTCGACAAAGGTCGGTGGCACTTCGCGCCGTGTGTGGTCGAGGTAGGCCTGCACCGACAAGCGCCCGCCGTCCGCAAGGGCGCGTTCCCAGCGCGCCGTGAGGTTGGCGCCCGCGGTGTCGATGTCGCCGAGGCGCAGCGTGGTGCCGCTCACCGAGATCTCGCCCGGTTCCGGCTGTTCGGGCTCGCCACGGTAAGCGTTGCCGTTCACGCTGACGGTGTCGGCGCCGTCCTTCCAGTCGGCCCGGAAGCCAAGCTGGGCCTGGCGCCAGGCGTCACGGATACGCTTGCCGTCGCCGTTCTCGCCGTGTGCGCGCTGCAGCAGCTTGCCGTAGACGCGCCAGCTGGTTTCCCCGCTGCTTCCGCCTTGTCGGAAGGCGGCATCCCCGCCATCGGTGGCGCCGCGCAGCACCGCCAGGCCGCCCTGGGTCGCCGCGGCCGAGCGCGTGGTGATGTTGATGACGCCGTTGACGGCGTTCACGCCCCACAGGGTGCCGCCCGGGCCGCTGATGACCTCGATGCGCTCGACGTCTTCCAGCATCAGGTCCTGCATGTCCCAGAACACCCCGGAGAACAGGGGCGCATAGACCGAGCGGCCATCGATCATCACCAGCAGCTTGTTGGAGGCGCTATTGTTGCTGCCGTTCAGGCCGCGCGCGCTGATCGAGTAGCCATAGCTGGAGCGCTGTGCCACATGCAGGTTGGGCGCGAGCCGCAGCGCTTCGGGCAGGCTGTGCGCGCCGGCGCGGCGGATGTCCTCGGCCGTGATCACGAACACCGATGCCGGCGCATCGAGCAGGCGCTCCGGCTTCTTCGACACCGACATGACGTGGATGTTGGCAAGCTCCTCGATCGACAGGTCGGCCAGCTCACCCTGGCTCGCCGGTACGTCGCCAGCTGCCAGCGCCGGCCAGGCCAGGGCCGCGCCCAGGCAGGCCAGGGCGCGCCGGCTGAGCCTCAGGCCCGATGGTGTAAAAGGATGTCGCATAAGTCCTGCTCCATGGCAGCAAAAGTATCCGCAGGTAATCTTTGATAAGGCCTTCTTTATCGAATTTTACATTCTGGCGGCTATTGCTGTGCAGTGAATACAAAGCGTGCTAGTGTACCCAGCGAAATTACACCTACAGCGAGCCCCGCTAAAGACTGGTATAGTCCTAACCAGTACTAATTATTGAAAATAAACATATGTACCGCTACACCATCCCGGCCATCGTCCTGCACTGGCTGATCGCCCTGCTGATCATCGGGACCTTTACGCTCGGGCTGGTCATGACCGATATCCCGGGCATCACGCCGACCAAGCTGAAGTATTTCAACTGGCACAAATGGGCCGGCGTGACGGTGCTGCTGCTTGCCGCCCTGCGCCTGCTGTGGCGCCTGTTTCGTCATCCGCCGGCCTACGCCGACGAGATGCCGGCCTGGCAGCGCGGCGCCTCGCATGGCCTGCACTGGCTGCTGTACATCCTGATGTTCGCAGTGCCCCTGTCCGGCTATTTCTACAGCCTGGCGACCGGCTATCCGATCGTCTGGTTCGGCGTGATCGAACTGCCGGTGCTGATGGGGCCGGATCCGGCCCTGAAAGTCATCCTGAAGGATGTCCACTACTGGCTCAACATGCTGCTGGCGCTGCTCGTCGGCCTGCACGTGGCGGCCGCGTTCAAGCACCTGCTCGTCGACCGCGACGGCGTGATGGCCCGCATGCTGCCTTTCTCTACCCGTAAGGAGTCTTGATGAAACCCATGAAAAGCCTGCTGCTGGCCTGGCTGCTGGCCAGCGCCGTCGCCATCGCGGCGCCCCTGAAAACCGACCCGGCGAAAAGCAGCGTGACGGCCACCTTCAAGCAGATGGGCGTGCCGGTCGAAGCGAAGTTCAAGCAGTTTGCTGCGCAGATCGACTACGACGCCGCCAAGCCGGCCGCGTCGAAGGCGAGCGTCGAGATCCAGACCGCCAGCCTCGACCTGGGCGACCCGGACTACAACAAGGAAGTCACCAAGAAGGAATGGTTCAACACCGCCCAGTTCCCGAAGGCGAGCTTCGTGTCGACCGCGATCGCCCCGGCCGGCGCGGGCAAGCTGAACGTGAGCGGCAAGCTCACCATCAAGGGCCGCAGCGCCAACGTCAGCTTCCCGCTGAGCGTCAAGGCGGAACGCGGCAAACAGGTATTCGAAGGCCAGCTGCCGATCAAGCGGCTGGCCTTCAACATCGGCGAAGGCGAGTGGAAGGACACGAGCATGGTCGCCGATGAGGTTGTCATCAAGTTCCGCGTCACGGCGGGCCAGTAATCACCCCAGCAAACACCTCAACACACGCAAGGAATCGTTCCATGAAAATCAAGCACCTGATCGCCGCCCTGGCCGCTTCGAGCACCCTCGGCGCCGGCATCGCCTTCGCCGCCGACACCTACAAGATCGAGCCGAACCACACCTATCCGAGCTTCGAGGCCGACCACATGGGCATCTCGGTCTGGCGCGGCAAGTTCAACAAGACCGACGGCACCGTGACCCTCGACCGCGCGAAGAAAACCGGCACCCTCGACATCACCGTGTACATCGACAGCATCGACTTCGGCCACGACAAGATGAACGAGCACGCCAAGAAGCCGGACATCTTCGACGCCGCCCAATTCCCGACCGCGACCTTCAAGTCGAAGTCGATCAAGTTCACCGGCGACGTCCCGACCTCGGCCGAAGGCGAGCTCACCCTGCACGGCGTGACCAAGCCGCTGACCCTGACCATCAACAAGTTCAAGTGCATCGACCACCCGATGCTCAAGCGCGAAGTGTGCGGCGCCGACGTGACCGGCAGCTTCCAGCGCAGCGACTTCGGCATCAACTTCGGCCTGCCGAAGTTCTCGCCGGAAGTGAAGCTGGCGATCCAGGTGGAAGCGGTCAAGCAGTAATCGCTCGCTCAGCATGAAAAAAGCCTCGGTCCCGCAAGGAACCGAGGCTTTTTTACGTCAGGACGCCGTCAGCGATCAGCGGCCGTCGCGGTCCGCATCACCCGGAATGGCGCGCTCGACCTTGTGCCATGCGGCGCGCGAAGCGTGCTTGGCCTGCTCCCAGCTCAGGCGCGAATTGCCCTTGGTGCGCTCCCATTCGGTCGACAGATCGTTTTCGTGCATGTCGTAGCCGCCCGGGTAGCGGCCTGCCGAGTTGTAGCCCAGCGCATAGGCCGGTGCGTAGTCGTCGTAGGTGTAGCCCGGGGTGTAGTACGGCTGGGTCTGGTACTGGTTGCGCCAGTGGGCGTCTTCCTCCTGCGGGTTGACCATCTTGGCCACGCCCTTGCCGGCCATGCCGCCGACAGCCGCGCCGATGCCGGCGCCGGCCACCGCGCCGACCGGACCGCCGACCGCGCCGCCCAGCACCGCACCGCCGACCGCAGCGCCGCCAGCCGCACCGACGCCGGTGCCCAGGTGATGGTCATGCAGTTCGTCGCCCGGTTTCGGGTTCACGACTTCGCCGGTGCCCTTGCCTGCCGCGCCGCCGGCCAGGCCGCCGATCACGGCGCCCGCTGCGGCGCCGACCGGGCCCGCCACCGAACCGGCAACCGCGCCGGCCGCAGCGCCGCCGGCGCCGCCGACGCCCTGCGCCAGGTTATGGTCGTGCAGTTCATCGCCCGCTTTCGGGTTCACGACTTCGCCCGCGCCCTTGCCGGCTGCGCCGCCAGCCAGGCCGCCGACCACCGCACCGGCAGCCATGCCGATCGGGCCGCCGGCCGCGCCGGCCATCGCGCCCACGGCCGCGCCGCTGCTGGCGCCGACGCCCTTGGCCAGGTAGTGTTCCGACAGGTCGTCGCCCGCTTTCGGGTTCACGACTTCGCCCACGCCCTTGCCTGCGATGCCGCCGGTGACCGCGCCGATGGCGGCGCCCGCCACGGTGCCGACCGGGCCGGCCGCCGAACCAATGGCGGCGCCGGCTGCCGCGCCACCCAGGGCGCCGACGCCGGTGCCGATGATGTGGGTGCCGCCGCTGTCGGTCCAGGATTGCTGGATGTGGCGCGCATCTTCGTCCGAACGGGCGTTCACGCCCATCACGATGCCGCCGCGCTTGATGCCTTCTTCATAGTGGGCAGCACGGTCCTCCGGGATACCGGCGCCGATCAGCGCGCCGATCAGGCCACCGGTGATGCCGCCGGCGCCGGCGCCGGCCAGGGCCGCTGCCAGCGGGCCGGCGACGACCACGCCCAGGCCAGGCAGCACGAGGGTGGTGCCGACGGCGGCGATGCCTGCCAGGACGGCGCCGATGGTGCCGCCGATGCCGGCGCCGATGCCGGCGCCTTCGGCGGCCTTGCTGCCCAGTTCAGTATCGGTGTCGCCGAAATGGGTCTTGCGTGCCTCGTCCGACATCATCAGGTTGACGTCGTCCTTGCTGTAACCGCGGGTCGAGATCGAGGAATATGCACGTTCTGCGCTGGCACGGTCGGGGAACAGGCCAGTGACCATGCGGGAATTCTGGTTGGTGTTATTCGAATCGTAGTTGCTCATGGCGAATCCTTTCAGAAGGTTCAGGTGCTGGGTCCTGCAAACAAAATCGATCTTGCAAGTGTTGAAACCTTATGCCCGGCACAAGACCTCTTCTGTTCGCTGACGCACCCTACCCGGTTCTTTTCGCTCAACAATTCGAAGCGGCAGAACAGGCTTGCAGATTCGCCGTCTAACGTTCGTTGCCGCACCGACCTGAAGGGGACTGGTCTCTAGACTTTTCTCCATGGCCACGGCAATTCAAGGGCCTGGGGGTATGTTTTCTTACACTTGAAGGAGGTACACCATGTTATTCATCATTTGGATCGTTGTCGGTGGCATTCTGGGCTGGCTGGCCAGCATGGTCATGAAGACCGACGCAGAGCAAGGCATGATTCTCAACGTCGTGGTTGGTATCGTTGGCGCCTTCCTGGGTGGCTGGCTGCTGTCGCCGCTGTTCGGCACCGGCACCATCAACTCCGATGACTTCAGCGTCTCGTCGCTGCTGGTTTCGTTCCTGGGTGCTGTCATCCTGCTGGCGATCGTGAACCTGCTGCGTCGCGGCCGTGTTCGCTAATCAGCAATCGGGTAGCCCTAGCTAAAAACCAACGCTTCATGCGTTGGTTTTTTTACGCCCGCAGTTCCATCCGTCTTTCCGTATGTCCCTACTATCACCCAAACGATTCTGGACCATCCTCGTCACGGCCGCCCTCACGCTGGTCGGCGGGGTGCTCGCGCTCAATTTCATGCCGAGCGAAACGCAAATCGAGACCCGCCTGACCCGGCAGTACGATACCAACGACCCGCAGTTCCGCCGCTCGCTCGGGGTCCTGCTCGGCCCGCCCATCCTCGAAGGGAACAAGGTCGAGGTCCTGCTCAACGGCGACCAGATCTTCCCGGCCATGCTCGATGCGATCCGTTCGGCCAAGAAGAGCATCACCTTCGAAACCTATATCTACTGGTCCGGCTCGATCGGCAAGGAATTCACCGAGGCCCTGATCGAGCGCGCCCGCGCCGGCGTGAAAGTCCATGTGATGCTGGATTTCATGGGCAGCCTCAAGCTCGACCTGGCCCAGATCGACGCCATGAAACAGGCCGGCGTGATGGTAGAGCGCTACCACAAGCCGGTCTGGTGGAAGCTGGCGCGCCTGAACAACCGCACCCACCGCAAGCTCCTGGTGATCGACGGCAAGGTCGGCTTCACCGGTGGGGTCGGCATCGCCGACCAGTGGCGCGGCAATGCCCAGGACAAGGACCACTGGCGCGACACCCATTTCCGCATCGAAGGACCGGTGGTCGGCCAGGTGCAGGCCGTGTTCAACGACAACTGGACCAAGGCCACTGGCACCGTGCTCGACGGCGCCGATTACTTCCCGGCCCTGCAGCACGTGGGCGACATGCCGGCCCAGATGTTTTCGAGCTCGCCGACCGGCGGCGCCGAGTCGATGCACCTGATGTACCTGATGGCGATCACCTCGGCGCGCAAGACCATCGACTTGTCCGCGGCCTATTTCGTGCCCGACGAGCTCACCATCCGCACCCTGATCGAAGCGGCGAAACGCGGGGTGCGGGTGCGCATCCTGATGCCGGGCAAGATCATCGATTCGGACCTGGTCAAGGCCGCCTCGCGCGAGCGCTGGGGTGAACTGCTGGCTGCGGGCGTCAAGCTGGCCGAATACCAGCCCACGATGTACCACGTGAAGGCCCTGATCGTCGATAACCTGCTGGTGTCGGTCGGCTCGACCAACTTCGACAACCGCTCCTTCAGCATCAACGACGAGGCCAACCTCAACGTGCTGCACGAAGGCTTCGCGCGCGAGCAGACCACCATCTTCGAGGATGATTGGCGGCACTCGAGCCCAGTAACCAAGGCGGAACACCGCGAACGGCCGTGGTGGCAGCGCCTGAGCACCGGCGTCGCCTCGCTGTTTAGCGCTCAGTTGTAGGACAAGTTTCTAACGAAAAACTACGCGTTTGTCTGTACGAAATACTGGTTGACGACGTGTATGGTGATTACGGATACTCTTGGATGCTCCGCGGAGCCCAAGAGTTCCCACTTCCTATACATAGACGCGAATGAAAAAGACCCTCCTCTCGCTGGCCATCCTGACCAGCTTCGCCGCACACGCGGACGAAGGCATGTGGATGCCGCAGCAGCTGCCACAAGTAGCCAAGCAACTGAAAGCCGCCGGCCTCAAGCTGGATCCGTCCACCCTGACCAAGCTGACCGAATTCCCGATGGGCGCGATCGTGAGCCTGGGCGGCTGCTCGGCCTCGTTCGTCTCGCCGCAGGGCCTGGTCGTCACCAACCACCATTGCGTGTACAACAGCATCGCGGTCAACTCGACCCCGGAACGCGACTTGCTGGCCAACGGCTTCCTGGCCAAGACCCTGGGCGAAGAGCTGCCGGCCGCACCGGGCAGCCGCGTCTACGTGACCGAGGAAGTGGCCAACGTCACCAACCAGATCATCACCCCGGACGTCGCCAAGCTGACCGGCAAGGCGCGCATCGACGCCATCGAACAGAACCAGAAGAAGCTGGTGGCCGAGTGCGAAAAGGATGCCGGCTACCGCTGCACCGTGGCCAGCTTCTATGGCGGCCTGGAGTTCTACCGCCTGAAGCAGCTCGAGATCCGTGACGTGCGCCTGGTGCACGCACCGCCGGCCGGCGTCGGCAAGTTCGGCGGCGATACCGACAACTGGATGTGGCCGCGCCACACCGGCGACTACGGCTTCTACCGCGCCTACGTGAGCAAGGACGGCAAGGCCGCCGAGTTCTCGCAGGACAACGTGCCGTACAAGCCGAAGCACGTGCTGAAGATCGCCGACCCGAGCGCCAGCGCCAAGGAAGGCGACTTCGTGATGGTGCTGGGCTACCCGGGCCGCACCAACCGCCACCGTCTGCCGTCGGAAGTCGAATCGACCTTCACCTGGAACTACCCGGCCTTCGTGCAGGCATCGGGCGAGACCCTGGCGATCATCGAGCGCGAGACCAAGAACGACCCGGCCGCCAAGCTCAAGTACGCCGGCCAGATCGCCGGCGTCAACAATTACTACAAGAACCGCAAGGGCATGCTGACCTCGTACGCGAACAGCGACTTCCTGCAGCGTAAGACGGCCGAGCACAAGGCCCTGAAGGCCTGGGTCAACGCGACCCCGGCGCGCAAGGCGCAGTACGCCGCCGACATCGAGCAGGCCGAGAAGCTGATCGCCGAGCGCGACGCCAACGCCAAGAAGGGCTTCTACCTGTCGTACGCCCAGCCGAAGTTCCTGTCCTCGGCACGTTCGCTGTTCCGCCTGGCCAACGAGCGCACCAAGCCGGACGCCGAGCGCAAGACCGGCTTCCAGGAACGCGACCTGGCACGCTGGAACTCGGTCATCGCCGGCCAGGACCGCACCTACGACGAAAAGGTCGACAAGGCGCTGGTGCTGAACTTCCTGACCAAGTACAACGCGCAGCCGGCTGCCGAGCATGACGCCGCCTTCGATGCCGCCCTCGGCATCAAGCCGGGCATGAGCGACGCCGAGCTGAAGGCCGCGCTGGACCGCATCTACGCCGGCTCCAAGCTGGCCAACAAGGAAGAGCGCGCCGCATGGCTGAAGAAGTCGCCGGCCGAGTTCCAGGCCTCGAACGACAGCTTCATCAAGGCCGCCGTCGCGATGTACGACGCGTCGATGCGCGATGAAGCCAAGGAAGAGGAAATGGCGGGCAAGATCCAGCAAGCCTACGGCAACTACATGCGCGCCAAGATCGCCTACATGAACAGCAAGGGCCAGGCCGTCTACCCGGACGCCAACGGCACCCTGCGCGTCACCTTCGGCAAGGTGATGGGCCGTGACGTCGGCGCCGACGGCACCGGTTCCTGGACCGCGTTCACGACCCCGAAGGGCATCGTGGCCAAGCACACCGGCGAAGGCGAGTTCAACGCGCCGGAAGCCCAGCTGGCGGCGATCCAGTCCAAGGACTTCGGCAAGTACGTCGATCCGAAACTGAAGACCGTGCCGGTCAACTTCCTGGCAACGCTGGACATTACCGGCGGCAACTCGGGTTCGGCCGCGCTGAACTCGAAGGGCGAGCTGATCGGCCTGGCCTTCGACGGCACCCTGGATTCGATCATCTCGGACTGGGACTTCAACAAGGCCATGACCCGCTCGATCCAGGTCGACAGCCGCTACATGCTGTGGAACATGAAGCATGTGGACAAGGCCGACAACCTGCTGAAGGAAATGGGCGTGCAATAAGCACGGCGGCGCCTGCGGGCGCCTTCCCTGAAGCCACGCCGCCGCAAGGCCGCGTGGCTTTTTTCGTTTCATGCCACCGTTCGTGCAGTTCGTCGCGCAACGGATGCGGGCACGCAGACGCGCCGCTATGCTCCTTTCATCGATAGTGAAAGGACTGGCATGAACAAGACCTGGCTACTCTGCGGCGCCCTCGTCGCGCTGGCCTGCTCCGGCGCGACGGCGCAGGAAACGCCTGATCCCTACGCGAAGGCGCGCGCCATCATCGAGGACCTGAACCGCATCAGCGCCCCGTCCGGCGTGCAGGAATCCTACAAGGTCCGCATCGGCGGCGTCGACCAGTGGCTCAGCGTGCGCGGCCAGGACCGCGCCAACCCGATGATCCTGTTCGTGCACGGCGGCCCCGCCTCCCCCGTCACGCCGACCATGTGGCAGTTCCAGCGCCCGGTCGAGGAATACTTCACGGTGGTGAACTGGGACCAGCGCGGCGCCGGAAAAAGCTATGCCGAAGCCGATCCGGACAAGGTCGGCGCAACGATCCGCATCGAGCGCTACGTCGACGACGCCATCGAAGTGGCCGCGCACCTGAAGGCGAAATACGGCAAGCGCAAGCTCATCCTGATGGGGCACAGCTGGGGCACCATCGTCGGCATGCGTGCGGCCCTCAAGCGCCCCGACCTGTTTCACGCCTATGTCGGCATCGGCCAGGTGCTGAACGTGCGCGAGAACGAGCGCATCAGCTTCGACTACGCCTGGGAGCGCGCCAGGCGCGAGAACAATACCGAAGCGGTCAAGGAAATGGCATCGATCGCGCCCTACCCCGGCGACCAGCCGATCACGCGCGAGCGCATCGTCATCGCCCGTAAATGGCCGCAACACTACGGCGGCCTGTCCGCGTTCCGCAGCGAATCCGGCTACTTCTTCCGCGGTCGCCTGCTCTCGCCCGAATACACCCCGAGCCAGGTCAAGGACATCGACAAGGGCAGCCTGCTGACCCTGGGCCGCGTGCTGCCCGAATTCCTCGAGGTAGATTTCTCGAACCTGAAGCGCTTTCCGATCCCGGTCGTGATGTTCCTGGGCCGCCACGACTACACGACGCCGGCCGCGCCGACCGTCGCCTGGATGGACGCGGTGGACGCGCCCTACAAGCGCATCGTCTGGTTCGAGCGCTCGGCCCACATGGTTCCGTGGGAAGAGCCGGGCAAGCTTCTCGTCAGCCTGCTGGAGGTCGTCAAGCCGCTGGCGAAATGATCGCCTCCAGCTCGCCGGCAATCTGCTGCGCGAGCTGGTGGATGTGGAAGCCGTCGACGAAGCCGTGGTGGGCCTGCACCGAGAACGGCAGCTCCAGGCGGCCGCCCGGCGCGTCGCGGAACTTGCCCCAGGCGAGCGAGGGAATGTCCGGATGCGCCAGCGAGGCGCTGGGGTGCTGGATGGAGGTGAAGGCCAGCCAGGGAATGCAGGTGATGAAGACCTGCTCCTTTGCTTCGCGCGGGCCGAGGCTGCGGTAGGCGCCGTTCAGCTCCGTCATCGCCGAGGCTTGTTCGCGCGCCGCGATGCCGCGCGCCACGAATTCGCGCAGGTCGTCGCTCCAGTCGAACAGGGCGAAATTCAGGTCCTGGTGCTGGTTGATCACGGTGAAGGACGGCCGCAGGCGCTCGATCCGGAATACCTCGCCGTCCAGCAGGCGGTAGCGGAAGTTCTCCACCTTGAGCACTGCGCGCAGCACCGCGCACAGCAGCACGTGGAAGGGCGCCAGCTTCTGTTCCCGGCACCAGGGCCGGAAGTCCGGCAGCTCCAGCGGAAAACAGATGTTGACCGCGGCGCTGTCCATCGCGTCGAACATCGCGAAGCGGTCGCGCCGCCTTTCGAACGCCTCCATTTTCTAGCTTTTGTTCAGGCGGCTGTGGCGCACGCTGTACAGGAAGTAGGTGGCCACGGCCACGCCCATCCAGATGAAGAACACGCGGAAGGTGGCCGGCGACAGGTCCTTCATGATGTACAGGCAGGCGCATACCGACAGGCCCGGGATCACGTAGGGACCGAAAGGCACGCGGAAGTGGCCCGGCTCGCCGGGGCCCTGCTTGGCGCGGATCACCGGCACGGCGATCGACACCACGATGAAGGCGGTCAGGGTGCCCATGCTCACCATGTCCCACAGGAAGGTGGCGTCGACCAGGCCGGCCACCGCGCCCACCGCCAGGCAGACGATGATGGTGTTGGCGGTCGGCGCCAGGGTGCGCTTGTTCACCTTCTGGAAGGTCTTCGGGATCAGGCCGTCGCGGCTGATCGCATACAGGATGCGCGTCTGGCCGTAGATCGTCACCAGGGTCACCGAGAACACCGACACCACCGCGCCGGCCGACAGCACCAGCGCCGGCCAGGCCTGGCCGGTGACGTTCTGCAGGATCACCGACAGGCCGGCTTCCTGGCCTGCGAACATGCGGGCGGGCTGGGCGCCCATCGCGGCCACCGCCACCAGCAGGTAGAACACGGTCACGATCAGGAGCGCGGACAGGATCCCGATCGGCACGTTGCGGCGCGGGTTGTTCACTTCCTCGCCGGCGGTGGCAATGGTGTCCAGGCCGATGAAGGAGAAGAACACGGTGCCGGCGGCGGCGGTCACGCCGGCCATGCCCACGAAGCCGCTGTCGGGGTCGGGGCTGAAGAAAGGCGTGAAGTTGGCGGAATCGAAGCCGGTGAAGGCGATCACGGCGAAGAAGATCAGGATGGCCAGCTTGACCAGCACCATGATGGAGTTGGTGGTCGCCGATTCCTTGGTGCCGCGGATCAGCAAAATGCAGCACATCGCCACCAGGATCATCGGCGGCAGGTTGAAGTTGCCCGGGCTGAAGTGGACGTTGTGGTGGTCGGACACGAACATCGGCGAGCGCAGGTGGGCCGGGATCTCCCATCCGAAGGCATTCGACAGGAAGTTGTTCAGGTAATCCGACCAGCCGATCGCCACCGCGCTTCCCGCCAGGCCGTATTCGAGCAGCAGGCAGGCCGCCACGATGAAGGCGGCGAACTCGCCCACGGTGGCATAGGCGAAGGAATACGAGGAACCGGCGGCGGGCACGCGGCCGGCCAGTTCGGCGTAGCACAGTGCGGTCAGGCCGGCGGTGACGGCGGCGAGCAGAAAGGACAGGATCACGGCCGGACCGGCCTTCGGCACCGCCTCGACCATCGTGAAGAAGATGCCGGTGCCGATGGTGGCGCCCACGCCGATCATGGTCAGCGGGAACAGGCCGAGCGATCGCTGGAGGCCGCCGCCGCTGCTCTCTTCGTCATGCTGACGTTCGGCTGTTTTGGTGCGGATCAGCTTTTGGCCAAGGGTCAGATTCACGGGCATGTCCTTTGTATGGAAGCGTCGGCGGCGCTCCGGTCAAGCGCTCATCTAAAAGCAGCGATTATATGGGTTTTGTGTTCTCGCAATAAAATTGTTTGCGCAAAGATGCATTTACTCAGCATCTTTGCTAGAATGCTCCCGTCCGCACCGATTGCCCATCGCGTCCGGGCCAATTTTTTGGCCTTAAACATGCATAACTGATACATCTATCAAGGAACACATCATGATCTCGAGCGCTTCCCGTCCGTACATCGACGCTTCCGTCCCCGTCCTGCGCGACCACGGCCTGGCCATCACCACCACCTTTTACCGCAGCATGTTCGAGGCCCATCCGGAGCTGAAGAACCTGTTCAACATGGGCAACCAGGCCAGCGGCGTGCAGCAGCAATCGCTGGCCTCGGCGGTGTTCGCCTACGCCGCCAACATCGGCAACGCCGCGGCGCTCGGCCCGGTGGTGAGCCGCATCGTGCACAAGCACGCCGCGGTGGGCATCCGTGCCGACCATTACCCGATCGTCGGCCACCACCTGCTCGGCGCCATCAAGACCGTGCTGGGCGATGCCGCCACCGCGCCGCTGCTCAAGGCCTGGGAAGAGGCCTACACCTCGCTGGCGCGCCTGTTGATCGATGCGGAAGCGAAGATGTACGAGGAAGCCGGCGTGCAGCCGGGCGAGACGCGCGCGATGCGCGTGACGGAAGTGGTGCGCGAGAGCGACAACGTGGTCTCCATCCGGCTCAATCCGGCGGACGGCGGCGCCCTGCCGCCCTTCAAGGCCGGCCAGTACCTGAGCGTGGCGGTCGATTTCAGCGACGGCCGCCGCCAGCTGCGCCAGTACAGCCTGTCGGACGCGCCGGGCAAGGACAGCCTGCGCATCTCGGTCAAGCGCGAGGATGGCGGCGCCGCACCAAGAGGCGAAGTGTCGACCTGGCTGCACGAGAACGTGAACGTGGGCGACGTGCTGCACGTGATCCACCCCTTCGGCGATTTCCTGCCGGATACCGAGTCGAACGAGCCCGTGGTGCTGCTCTCGGCCGGCGTCGGCATCACGCCGATGATCGCGGCGCTGAACCGCATCGCGACCGTGAACCCGGAGCGCCGCGTGATCTTCGCCCACGCCGCACGCAACGCGGCGCACCACCCGCACCAGGCGGACATCGCCGCAGCCAAGGCGCGCATGCCGCACCTGCACGTGGTGACCTTCTACGAAGAGGAAGAGGCAAGCGCCGCCCTCAAGGGCAAGATGGAACTGGCGCGCCTGCCCTCGTGGCCGCGCGGCGAGACCGATGTCTACATGTGCGGCCCGCTGCCCTTCATGCAGGCGCAGTGGAATGCGCTGCTGGCGGCAGGCGCGCCGGCGAGCCGCCTGCACCGCGAGGTGTTCGGGCCGGACCTGCTCGATAATTTGCTCTAAGCTAGGCCTTGCTTTACGTAGGGTGGGCGGGTCTCCCGCCCACGCGTTCAACTGCCGCCAGCACGGCCGCGATAGATCCGGTTGCACGTATCACCGCGTGGGCGGCAGAGCCGCCCACCCTACAAATATTAATCGAGCAGATGCACGTTACGGCCGGTAACGCTGCGCTGCGCCGGATGCCCATACACCCGGATCCCGCCCGAGCCGCCGCCATGCGCCACCAGCGACTGCTTGACGGTGGCGCGAATCCCGCCCGAACCATCGGCCGCCAGGTCGGCGTCCTGCGTCGACAGCGCGGCCAGGTCCACGTTGCCCGAGCCTGCGACACGGGCATTCAGCGAACGCACCGCGCCGCCGGCCTGCAACACGCCCGAACCGGCCACGCTGGCGCGCACGTAGTCGCCGCGGATCTCGCCGACGTTCATGCGGCCCGAACCCGCCAGGCTCAGGTCGGCGCTGGCGCTGCGCAGTTGGCCCGCATCGAGGACGCCCGAGCCGCTCACGCGCGCATGCAGGCTGTCGACCTTGCCGGACAGCGCTACCGTCCCGGAACCGCTCTTGCGCACCTCCAGCGGCGCGCCGTTCAGGTCGCGCACGACCACCTGGCCGGAACCGCCGGCACGCACCTCGGTCAGGCGCGGCGTGGTGTAGACGATGCGCACCGGCGTCCTGCTGCGCAGCTGGCGCTCGTTGGATATCTTCAGGGTATTGCCCTGTGCCTCGGTACGGATATAGGGCAGCAGGTTGCCGTCGGCTTCGACCAGCAGCGAAGGCGCCTGGCCGACCCGCACCTCGACCTGCATCGACCCGCTCACTTCCAGCACGCCGTGCGCCGCGACCTGGCGCTGGTCGCGCGCGGCAACGCCGTCGCCCTCGACCGCGTTGTCGCTGAACACCGTGCGCATGCGCACGTCGCCGTCGTTCGGCGACACGATGATGGCGCAGCCGCTCAGAGAAGCGACAGCGGCGGCGATGGTGGCAAGGGCGATGAGACGCATGGCGAAAATCCTCTGTGGTTGTTAACTGGTGCGACTTTAACAACCACCTCGCCTGCCCGCCTGCGCCGTGCGACAGGCTGCAAGAAACGATGGCTGAACTGCGGCTGGCCGAGCTGCGTCACCCTACGCGCATGCTGCCGAACAGTTCCTTGTATTCACGCGGCTGCGAGCGCCAGTACTGGGGCGGCGCGAACACCTGCTCGCCCAACTGGGCCGCCGCATGCCAGGGCCAGCGCGGGTCGTACAGCATGGCGCGCGCCAGGCCGATGAGGTCGGCCTGGCCCTGCTGCAGGATGCTTTCCGCATGCTGCGCCTCCGTAATCAATCCCACGCCGATGGTCGGCATGCCGGTCTCCTCCTTGATGCGCTGCGCGAACCCGACCTGGTAGCCGGGTCCCACGGGGATCTTCTGCAAGGGCGATAGGCCGCCGGTCGAGACGTGGATGAAGTCGCAGCCGCGTTCTTTCAGCGCCCGGGCAAAATGCAGGCTCTGCTCGATCTCCCAGCCGCCCTCGACCCAGTCGGCGGCCGAGATGCGCACACCCACCGCCATTTCTTGCGGAACCGCGGCGCGCACGGCGTCGAAGACCTCGAGCGGAAAGCGCATGCGGTTTTCCAGGGAACCGCCGTAGTCGTCCTCGCGCAGGTTCGACAGTGGCGACAGGAACTGGTGCATCAGGTAGCCGTGGGCCGCATGCAGCTCGATGCCGTCCAGGCCCAGGGCAGCTGCGCGGCGCGCGCTGGCGACGAAGGCTTCCTTGACGCGCACCAGGCCGTCGGCATCGAGCGCAAGGGGCGGCACCTCGCCTTCCGCATGCGGGATGCTTGACGGCGCAAGGGTCTGCCAGCCGCGCGGCTGGCCTGGCGCGATCTGGGCGCCGCCTTCCCATGGCACATTGGTCGACGCCTTGCGGCCGGCGTGGGCCAGCTGGATGGCGATCTTGATGGGGGAATGGCGGCGCATCGCAAGGATCACGGGCGCCAGCGCTTCCTGGTGGGCGTCGGACCACAGGCCCAGGTCGTCCGGAGAGATGCGGCCCTCGGGCGTCACCGCCGTCGCTTCGATGATGAGCAGGCCGGCGCCGGACAGCGCCAGGCCGCCCAGGTGGATCATGTGCCAGTCGGTCGGCAAGCCGTCGACTGCCGAATACTGGCACATCGGCGCGATCGCGATACGGTTCGGAAGTTGCAGGGGACCCAGGGTGACTGGGGAGAAAAGCATGCTGCTCATGAGGCCTCCGCTTGGGGCAAAGGCTTCAGTCTAGCTTGGAGGGGAAATCGGTGCTGCGACGTTGCTTGGGGAAATTGGAGGGAACAATGCCAGTGGCATTGTTCCCGCCTTCGCCGGGATGACGTGCTTACTTTGTTGGCTTTAAGACCGTCGTTCCGGCGCAGGCCGGAACCCAAGTTTGCTTGATCAACCAATACGCGTGACCATGAGCCCCGCACGCAAGCCAACCCGCACATCCGGATTCGGAAACACGACCAGCTCCTCGTCATGCTCCACGCGGTACACGGTCCCGCCATCGGTCGCGATGACGTCACCCTTCTTCATCGGCGTGAAGTTCCAGGTCTCGCGCCCCACCGACATGGTGAAGGCATCCGACAGCTTGATCACCTGGCGCGCCGTCGCGAACACGTGCGGCGCCGTCCTGGCGGCAAGGCCGGGCTGCCCGCGCAGCAGGCGATCCAGCGCGGTCGACGCATCGGCGAACTGCGACAGGTCGTTCTGCCCCAGCGTCCCGACCCGCCCCAGCTCCACGGTGCTGCCCGCGGCGCCATGGTGCTCGCTTGAATAGTAGCTGTAGGTGCCCACCGACTTCGGGTTCATGATGACGGCGCCGATCGCCGCCTGACCCAGCCAGTCGATGAGCGCCTTGCGCGGCGCATCGGGAATGATCTCGGGCACGATCGCGAACATCGGATAGTGCGACGGCCGGATCGCCGTGTGCAGGTCGAGGTGCCAACGCTGCGGTCCCGCGCCTTCGAAGAAGGCGCAGGTGGCCTGGACCAGCGCATCGGCCCGCGCCGCTTCCGCGGTCCCGGCCAGCGTCCCGCGATCCGCACGGAACATGCGGTTCAGGTCCGCGTCGATGAAACGCTTGCCCTGGGCGATGGCGTCGATGTTCCCGACGCACAGCATCAGGTCCACCGCCAGCTCGCGCGGGGTGCGCGACAAGGCTTCGATCAGCCAGGCCACCATTTCGATCGGCCCGGTCTCGTCGCCGTGCACGCCCACCGACACCAGCACGCTTGCGCGTGACGGGTCGGGCGTCGCCGCTTTCACCGTCAGGATGCCGGGCGCCGGCAGGCTGACCGCGAAGCCGGCGCCTGAAAAGCGCTGCGCGACCGAAGCGAAGTCCGCCTCGGCCAGTGCGCGCACCGCTTCCGGCAGCGCGGAACCCAGGTTCGCGCTCATCCGCTTACGCAGCCAGGCGGTCCGGGCTCGAACCTTCCGACAGCGCCCAGACGTCCAGCATGGCCTGCTCGAGCTCGACCGGCTGTGCGAAGCCGGTGAGGCCGCGCGCCTCGGTGACTTCCTTGACGGCCGCCAGCGGGTCGCCGCCCTGGCCGGCACGCTCGATCACCTGCAGCAGCAGGCGCTGCTGGGTGCGGCGCAGGGCCTGCATCGCGTAGTTGCGCAGCTGTTCCTGGGCCTTGCTCTGGGCCGGCAGCTTCAGGCCGCGCTCGAGCATGTCGATGCCGGCCTGCTGGCGCAGCGCCATGCCGACCTGCAGGAACTGGGCCAGGCTCATGCCGCCCGGACGCTGCACCGACACCGCCGCGAACAGGAAGGTAGCCAGCGACTCGATGGTCTCGACCGTCTTCCAGGCCGCGGTGAACGGTGCCGGCAGGCCGCTGTGGCCATCGGCTTCCGAACGGGCCGGGGTCAGCGAACGCAGCTGGTCGGCCTGGCCGAACAGGGTCGACAGCTCGGCCAGGCCGTCGGCGCCGGCCGGCAGCGAGAGCACGCCTTCGATCACGGCGCGCATCAGCGCACGGGTGCGCATGTCGACCGCCATCGAGACGTCACGCGGCACCTTCAGCGCATCGGCGTCGAGCGCGTCGAACACCGGGGCCAGGTGCAGCGCCGACCAGGCGCGCGCCCAGGCCTTCACCACTTCGGTCTCGTCGACGCGGTGCTCGGCCGCCAGGTCGCGCAGCATCAGCGGACCGCAGCGGTTGACCGCTTCGTTGGCCAGCACGGTCGCCAGGATGGCGTTGGCCAGCGGGTGGTTCAGCGGGTTGCGGGTGGCGACCATTTGCGCCGGGAAGTAGGGGCGCAGCAGCGATTCGGCCCACGATTCCTCGACCAGCGGCAGCGCCAGCAGGGTGCGCTTGAAGCGGTTCTTCACGTTGGCGATGACCACCGCCAGTTCCGGCGTGGTCAAGCCCAGGCCGAGGGCCTTGCGGCGGGCCAGCTCGGCGTCGGTCGGCAGCTGCTCCAGCTCGCGGTTGACGGCGCCTTCCGATTCCAGGTTGGTGATCAATGCCGCGTAGCCGTCCACCACGGAGGCGGTGGCTTGCGCCTGCGCTTCGCGGGTCAGCAGGTGGGTCTGCTGCTTGTTGTCGCGCAGGACCAGGTCTTCCACCGCGCCGGTCATCTCGTTCAGGATGCGGTTACGGTCGGCTTCCGGCAGCTCGCCGGCGTTGACTTCGGTGTCCAGCCAGATCTTGATGTTCACTTCGTGGTCCGAGCAGTCCACGCCCGCCGAGTTGTCGATCGCATCGGTGAAGATGCGGCCGCCGTTCAGGGCGAACTCGATACGGCCGGCCTGGGTCGCGCCCAGGTTGCCGCCCTCGCCCACCACCTTGCAGCGCATCTCGCCGCCGTTGACGCGGATGCGGTCGTTGGCGCGGTCCTTCACCTGGGCATGGGTCTCGTTCGAGGACTTGATGTAGGTGCCGATGCCGCCGTTGTAGAACAGGTCCACCGGCGCCAGCAGGATGCGGTGCATCAGCTCTTCCGGCGACAGCGAGCTTTCCTTGATGTCGAGGACGGCACGCACTTCCGGGCTCAGCTCGATCGAGCGCGCGGTGCGCGGGAACACGCCGCCGCCCTGCGAGATCAGCGATTTATCGTAGTCTTCCCACGAGGAGCGCGGCAGCGCGAACATGCGCTGGCGTTCCTTGAACGAGACTTCGGTATCCGGGTTCGGGTCCAGGAAGATGTGGCGGTGGTCGAAGGCCGCCACCAGCTTGAGCTGGCGCGACAGCAGCACGCCGTTGCCGAACACGTCGCCCGACATGTCGCCCACGCCGACCATGGTGACCGGGGTGGTGTTCATGTCGTGGCCCAGTTCGAAGAAGTGGCGCTTGACCGCTTCGAACGCGCCCTTGGCGGTGATGCCCATCTTCTTGTGGTCGTAGCCGTTCGAGCCGCCCGAGGCGAAGGCGTCGCCCAGCCAGAAGCCGCGCTTGACGGCGATGCTGTTGGCGATGTCCGAGAAGGTCGCGGTGCCCTTGTCGGCGGCCACCACCAGGTAGGGGTCGTCCTGGTCATGGCGCACGGTATTGTCCGGCGGGACGATTTCGCCGCGCACGCGGTTGTCGGTAACTTCCAGCAGGCTGGAGATGAATTCGCGGTAGCAGGCTTCGCCCTCGGCGGCCACCACTTCACGCGGGGCGCCCTGCGGCATCTGCTTGCACACGAAGCCGCCCTTCGAGCCGGCCGGCACGATGACGGCGTTCTTCACCATCTGCGCCTTTACCAGGCCCAGCACTTCGGTGCGGTAGTCTTCCATGCGGTCCGACCAGCGCAGGCCGCCGCGGGCGACCGGGCCGCCGCGCAGGTGCACGCCTTCGAAGCGGCGCGAGAACACGTAGATCTCGCGGTACGGACGCGGTTCCGGCGCCAGCGCCAGGTTGCTGGTGTCGACCTTGAAGATCATCTTCTCGCCGGCGTTCTGGAAGTAGTTGGTGCGCATGGTGGCCAGGGCCAGGTCGACCAGGGCCGCCATGATTTCCTCGGTGTCGGCGTGGTTCACGGTCGACAGGCCGGCCTTCAGCGCGGCCAGCTTGGCGGTGCCGGCGGCGTGCTCGGCCTGGTCCAGCCTCGGATCGAAGCGCAGCAGGAAGGCGGTGACGAATTCCTTCACCAGGGCCGGCTGGGTGCGCAGGGTTTCGGCCATGTAGCGCACCGAGAACTTCGAGCCCAGCTGGCGCCAGTAGCTGATGTAGGCGCGCACCAGCTGCACTTCGCGCAGCGACAGGCCGCCTTCGATGGTCAGGCCGTTCATGCGGCCGTCTTCGGCGTCGTTGTTGAACAGCGCGGTGAACAGCTCCTCGGCCACCGGGATGATGCCCGGCTTGACCAGCTTGGCGCCGCTCTCGTCGTCGACGGCCAGGGCGGTCACGTTGTGCACGGCGCCGTCGGCGGTCTTGAAGGTCCAGGTCTGCTCGCGGTCGACCGCGATGCCGGCGTTCTGCAGGGCCGGCAGGATGCGCGACAGCGAAGGCACGACCTCGCCCGAGTACAGGCGGATCGAGGCGTCGATGCCGTTGGCGGCGTCGCCCGGCTCCACGCGCACGGCGACGCGCTGGTTCTGGCCATCGGTCCGGCCGTTCTTCAGCAGGGCCTGCAGGTCGCGGAAGGCGGTTTCCGGCGCGGTGTTGGTCACGAAGCTGACCGGCAGGTTGGCGCCGAGTTTACGCAGGCTGCTGCGCAGGCCGGCGTCTTCGATGGTGTTGGTGGCGGCGGCGAAGCGGTCATGCCAGCCGTCCAGCACCGCCAGCAGCGGCTGCTGAATGTCGGTTTCGAGGTCGAGCGGATAGCGGGCGGCATGCGCGATCAGGTAGACGCGGGCCAGCGGGCCGTCGGCCACCAGGGTCTGGACGCGCACCTCGCGGGCGCCCGAGCTGTCCTTCAGGGCCGAAGCCAGGCTGGCGGCGACGGCGGCGCTGTAGCGCTCGCGCGGCAGGTAGACCAGCACGTTCAGGTGGCGTGCATACACGTCGCGGCGCGCGAAGACCTTCGGGCGCGGCTGCTTGTACATCGACACGACCGAGGAGCACACCTGGGCCAGCCATTCCGGATCGGCTTCCAGCGCTTCGGTACGCGGCAGCGACTCGAGGATCTCGACGAATTTCTCGGCGCGGAAGCCTTCCTGGCGCACGCCGGCGATCGACAGCACCTTGGCGACGCGGCCGCGCGCGAACGGCAGGCGCGCCAGCGGGGTCGAGGTGGCGGCGCGGGTGAACAGGCCGACGAAGCAGTGCTCGCCCAGGATCTTGCCCTGGGCGTCGGTGTTGCGCACGCCGATGAAGTCGAGCGGCTGGTCGCGGTGCAGGGTGCCCTCGACGTCGGCCTTGACGATCGACAGGGTGTCGGCGCGGCGCGACAGGGTTTCGAAGTCGCCCGGGATGTTGGCCAGGCAGCTGCCGTAGACCGGGTGGGCGGTGTCGGCAAGCACGCCGATGCGGCTCGGGATGTCGCGCTCGAGTTCGCGCGCGCCTTCCTTCACCACGTAGTAGGCGTAGCCGAAGGGCTCGAAGCCTTCGTTCTTGGCCCATTCGAGGAAGGCGGCCACTTCCTGGCCTTCGGCGCTGCCGGCCTGCGCGGCTGCGGCGGCCACCGCGGTCATGCGGTCGGCCATCTTGACGGCGTCGCGGTGCACGGTGGCGGCATCGTTGGCCACCATGCGGATGCGCGCGGTCAGGGAATCCAGTTCGGAGAATTCAAGCTCGTCGCTCATCAGGATCAGGACGATCGATTCCAGCGGCGCGCCGGCTTCGCCGACGGCGCTCGCCTGGCCATTCGCGTCACGGCGCACCGGCAGCACGGCATTCATCACGCCGCTGGCGGTCTGGCGCTCCTTGCGCAGGGCCATGACGAAGGAGTCGACCAGGTAAGGCATGTCGTCGTTCAGGATCAGCAGGGCAGTCGCCATGCCGCCACGGCCGTCGGAATAACGCATCGTGGCGATCTGGCAGCCGGGGCCGCTACGCTGGGCCAGCTGCGAGAATCCTTCCCACAGCACCGGGGCCAGGCTTTCGGGCGCGGTGCCGGCCAGGTCTTCGTCGTCGAGCGATCCGAGCCAGGCGCTGATGAGCGCTCCTACCTGCGCATTGGCGCCGGCGGCTGACTGGTTCGCGTTGACCAGGTTGAGCGTCTGGCTGCGCAAATCTTGAGGCATGTCTTTCATGTTACTTCTCCAAAGTTTGTGTGCCCGGGTGCGCTCTTGCTTGTGGCTTCGCGCCACCCTGGCTTTATATGGACGGGGGTGTCCCGTCCGAATCCGTTATTAGAACATGGCCACCGGGCCTTACGACAGGTCGTACAGGCCCGGCAGGCCGAGGATGCGTTCCAGTTCCTCGAGCGCGGTGTTGCATTCGATCGCCAGCTGCGGGTCGGCCAGGTCCTTCGGCTCGACCCGGTCGCGGTAGTGCTTCTCGACCCAGGACGTCAGGAGCCCGTACAGGGTCTCGGTCATGACGACGCCGCCGTGCATGGCCTGCGCCTCGTCCTCGGTGAGGGCCACGCGCAGGCGCAGGCAGGCCGGTCCGCCGCCGTTGCGCATGCTCTGGCGCAGGTCGAATTCCAGCAGCTCGTCGATCGGGCCGCCGCTCGCGACCATCTCGGTGAGGTAACGCGCCACCGCTTCGTTCTCGCGGCATTCGTGCGGCACGACCAGGGCCATGCGGCCATCCTGCTTGGTGAGCAGCTGGCTGTTGAACAGGTAGCTGGCCACCGCATCGGCCACCGGCACCTGATTGCTTGCGACCCGCACCGGCACCAGGTCGGTGTCGACGCTGCCCAGGGCGCCGCGCAGCGCGTCCAGGGTGGCGGCTTCGTCGAAGAAGGCCTGCTCGTGGTAGAACAGCACGTTGCCGTTGCCGACCGCGATCACGTCGTTGTGGAACACGCCCTGGTCGATCACGTCCGGGTTCTGCGAGGCGAACACGGTGCGCGCCGGGTCCAGTCCGTGCAGGCGGGCGACTGCCTGCGAGGCTTCCAGGGTCTGGCGTGCCGGGTATTTCTTGGGCGCCGGAGCGGCAGGATCGAATTCGGCGCGGCCGTAGACGAAGAACTCCACTCCGGCCGCGCCATGTGCGGCGGCGAAACGGGTATGGTTGGCAGCGCCTTCGTCGCCGAAGGCAGGGACCGGCGGCAGCGCATCGTGCACCACGAAGCGGCTCGAATCCCCAAAAATGGCGCGCAGGGTGCGCGTGGCCTGCAGGTATTCTTCCGAGCGGTGCAGCTTGTTGTTCAGGTTCGCCGGGGTGAAATGCACGCGGCCGTCCGCGGTGTCGCTTGATGGGCTGACGGTGGCGGCATTGGCGGTCCACATCGGCGCGGCCGAGTAGGCGCAGGCCAGGATCACCGGCGCTTCGCGCCACGCGCGCGCCAGCACGTCGGCGTCGGTGCCGGAAAAGCCGATGCGGCGCAGCAGGCGGAAGTTCGGGCGCGCCTGCGGCGGCATCACCGCCTGGGCGAAGCCGCGCGCGGCCAGCTCGCGCATCTTGGCCAGGCCCTGCAGGGCGGCCTGGCGCGGGTTCGAGGCGCTACGCACGTTGCTGAACGAGGCCACGTTGCCGAACGAGAGGCCGGCGTAATTGTGGGACGGCCCGACCAGGCCGTCGAAATTGTATTCGCGAGCGATACGCATAGTCTTAGAAAGTCAGGCCGGGCGACAGCTTGGCCGGCATCTCGAGTTCCGCCGTCTCAATCGAGGCGACCGGGTAGGCGCAGTAATCGGCGGCATAGTAGGCGCTCGGGCGATGGTTGCCCGACTTGCCGACGCCGCCGAACGGGGCCGAGCTGGCCGCGCCGGTGGTCGGGCGGTTCCAGTTGACGATGCCGGCACGGGCACGCACCGAGAAGCGCTTCCACAGTTCTTCCGATGGCGACAGCAGGGCCGCGGCCAGGCCATACTCCGTGGCGTTGGCCACGCGCAGGGCCTCGTCGAAGTCCTTCACGCGGATCACCTGCAGCAGCGGGCCGAACCACTCTTCGTCCGGGATGCCTTGCGCGTCGGTGGTGTCGACGATGCCGGCGGTGACGAAACCGGCGTTCGGGTCGAGCTGTTTCATCTGCAGCAGCACCTTGCCGCCTTTCGCGGCCATATCGGCCTGTGCCTCGACCAGGCGGGCAGCGACGGCGCTGGACACCACCGGGCCCATGAAGGGCTGCGGGTCGGCGTTGGACGGCCCCACCTGCAGGGTCGATGCAATTTTTACCAAACGGTCAAGAAATGCCTGGGCTTGCGGCGTGTCCTGGATGACCAGGCGGCGCGCGCAGGTGCAGCGCTGGCCGGCCGAGATGAAGGCCGACATCACGGTGTGGTGCACGGCCGCGTCGAGAAGCTTTGGATCTTCCGGAATGTCCCACACCACCAGCGGATTGTTGCCGCCCATTTCCAGCGCCAGCATCTTGCCGGGCTTGCCGCCGAACTGCTTGTGCAGGGCGATGCCGGTCTGGCTGCTGCCGGTGAACAGGATGCCGTCGATGTCGGCATGCTGGCCGAGCGCCACGCCGGTGTCGCGGCCGCCGTTGACCAGGTTGAGCACGCCCTTCGGCAGGCCGGCCTGCTCCCACAGCTGCACGGTCTTCACCGCGGTGCGCGGCGCATATTCGCTTGGCTTGAACACCACGGTGTTCCCGGCGATCAGGGCCGGCACGATGTGGCCGTTCGGCAGGTGGCCCGGGAAGTTATACGGGCCATAGACCGCGAACACGCCGTGCGGGCGGTGGCGCAGCACGGCATTGCCGTCGGCGACCTTGGAAGCCGTTTCGCCAGTGCGCGCGCCATGGGACTGGACCGAGATGTCGATCTTGTTGGCCATGGTGGTCACTTCGGTGCGCGCTTCCCACAGCGGCTTGCCCACTTCCTCGGCGATGATCGCGGCCAGTTCTTCGCTGTGTTCCTTGAGCAGGTCGCGGAAGCGCGTGCAGACGGCGATGCGCTCTTCCAGCGGGGTGAGCGCCCAGGCTTCGAATGCCTTGCGTGCCGCTGCGGCCGCCTGCGCCACATCCTCGGCGCTGGAGGCATTGCTGGTCCAGGTCTGCTTGCCGGTCGACGGGTCGACGGTCGCCAGCTCGGGGCCACTGCCGGCGAGCCATTCGCCGCCGATGTAATTCGAGAGATTAGGCATTCGCGTTCTTCCTTGTGTTGAGGGGCAGCGTGCGGACTTCTTCGCCGGCTTGCACGTGCAGCTGCGACATCTCCTGCGCCGACAGCGCGATGCGGGCGGCGCCCGGCACGCCGCGGGTCAGGATCATGCGGAAATCGGTGAGCCTGGTGTTCGACACCAGCAGATGTTCGGTCTCTTCCTCGTGGACGCCTTCGACCGCCTCCGCCAGCACGCTGTCGCGCACCGCGCGCAGCTCGGACACGCGGCCCTGCAGCACCGGACCGGCATCAAAAATGTCGACGTAGCCTTCGTAGTGCATGCCCTCGTTCTCCAGGAGCTTGCGCGCCGGCTGGGTAGAGGTGTGGACCTTGCCGATGACGTCGCGCGCCGACTCCGGCAGGTAGTCCACGTAGAGCGGCTGGCGCGGCATCAGCTCGGCGATGAAGGACTTCTTGCCGAGCGCGGTCAGGCCGTCCACATGGTCGAAGTCCATCTTGAAGAAATGGCGGCCCAGGCCCTCGTAGAAGGGCGATACGCCGTTCTCGTCCTGGTAGCCGCGCATCTCGGCGATGATCTTCTCGGTGAACAGTTGCTGGAACTGGGCGATGAACAGGAAGCGGCTTTTCGACAGCCATTTGCCGTTGAAGCCGGCGCGGTACTGGGGCAGCAGGAACAGCGAGCACAGCTCGGACGAGCCGGTCAGGTCGTTCGACAGGTACAGGGTCTCCATCCGCGTGAACACGTTCAGTTCGCGGCTGCAGTGCACCAGGGTGCCGATGCGGTAGTTGTAGAAAGGCTCGGTGAGGCCGACCGCGCCCTTGATCGCGCACACGCCGGCGATGCTGCCATCCTCGGTATGCTCGAGCACGAACATGTAGTCGCGCTTTTCGGGCGGGATGCTTTCGTTGAACGAGACCACCGCGGTCGCGACGCGGTCGCCCAGCATCTTGCGATCGGGTTTCAGCGTGGTCATGCCGCTGCCGGCCTGGCGCGCCATTTCGATCAGGGCGTCCAGGTCGTCGGTTTTCACTGCACGGATTACGAGCATCAATTCCCCTCTCAGATGCGCACGCAGGTGACGCTGTCGCCGGGTGACACGCCGAGCGCCTGCTGGGCGTCGCGCGACAGGCAGACCACCTGGCTGGATTCGGCCGGCGGGCAGGCGGTGATGACGGCGCGGAAGTTCTGTTCGCTGCTGGCCACCGCGTAGGTCACCAGTTCGTCGTGCCCGTTCGCGCTGCCGGCCGCGCGGCCGGCGCTCTCGACCTGGCGCACCTGCGAAGCGCAGAAGGAGCGCAGCGCGTTCCTGTGGGCCTGCAGAATCGGGCCGCCGTCGAAGATGTCGATGTACTCGTCGGCCTCGAAGCCTTCCTGCGTGAGCAGCTGGAAGGCCAGCTGGCCGCTCGGATGGATCTGGCCGAGGGCGGCCTGGGCGTCGCCCGGCAGCAGCGGCACGTAGACCGGATAGTGCGGCATCAGCTCGACGATCAGGGTGCGGTTGCGGGCGCCGTCGATGACGCGCTCGGCCTCGAGGAAGTCCATCTTGAAGAACTTGCGGCCCAGCGCGTTCCAGAACGGCGACTGGCCCTCGGCGTCGGTGACGCCTGCCAGCGGCACGAAGAAGCGGTCGCCGAAGCGGTGCGGCGCCAGCACGGCGTACAACAGGCGTGCGCGCGACAGCAGCGCGGCCTCGAAGCCGGCGCTGTCGCGGTTGCGGATGTAAAAACCCGAGAGGTGCGAGTAGGCCGTCAGTTCCGAGCACAGGGTCAGCGCGTGCACGCTGTGGCTGATGTTCAGGTCGCGCGAGACCTGCTGGATCACGTCGTTGCGGAACGCGAAATAGGTGCCGTTCGAACCGGCCGAGGCGTGGATCGACGCGGTGCCGACCACGTCGCGCGTGCGCAGGTCTTCCAGCACGAACTGGTAGGACTCCTCGCTCGGGATGTCGACGTGCGCGGCGAACGAGGCGATGGAGCGCTCGACCGCCGCGACGATGGCTTCGCGCGTGCGCGGCAGCGTGTGCACGCCGGGGATCGTGACCCCAGCCATGGCCTCGAGGGCCCCGATATCCGCGCGTTCAACCGGTCGGACTACAAACATGCGAACTCCTGGTAGAGATCAAACAGCGAAGCCGGCGCACCCCGAAAAGCGCGCCGGCCGGATGCCTGCCGTGGATCAGCCTGCGATGAATGCCTCGACCGCTTCGCGCATGATGCGGTCGGCCTCCGCGATCTGCTCGTCCGATACCACCAGGGCCGGCGCCAGGCGCACCACGTCCGGGCCCGCGATCAGGAGCATCAGGCCCATTTTTTCGCAGATCTTGGTGTAGTCCTTGGAGCGGCCCTTGTAGTCGGCGGCCATCGGCAGGCCGATCAGGAGGCCCAGGCCGCGCGGCTTGCCGAACACCTGCGGGTAGTCGGCGGCCAGCTTCTCCAGGTTGGCGAAGATCTTGCTGCTGGCTTCACGCACGCGCGCCAGGAAGCTCGGGGTGTTGATGGTCTCGACGACCTTCAGGCCGACGGTGCCGGCCAGCGGGTTGCCGCCGTAGGTGGTGCCGTGCGAACCGACGTTGAGGTGCATGCCGATTTCCTCGGTGGTGATCATGGCGCCGATCGGGTAGCCGTTGCCCAGGGCCTTGGCCGAGGTCAGGATGTCCGGGGTGACGCCGGTGTCCATGTAGGCATAGAAGGCGCCGGTGCGGCCGACGCCCGACTGCACTTCGTCGAACACCAGCAGCGCGCCGGTCTGGTCGCACAGCTCGCGCAGGGCCTTGAGGTAGGCGTGGTCGCCCGGGATCACGCCGCCCTCGCCCTGGATCGGCTCGACGATCACGGCGGCGACGTCATCGGTGATGGCGGCTCGCGCGGCCTCGATGTCGTTGTACGGGATGTGGCTCAGTTCCGGCGGCAGCGGCTCGAAGCCTTCGGTGTACTTCGGCTGGCCGCCCACCGAGACGGTGAACAGGGTGCGGCCGTGGAAGGACGACAGGCAGGACACGATGCGCGACTTGTGCGGGCCGAACTTGGTGTGCGCGTACTTGCGGGCCAGCTTCAGGGCCGCTTCGTTGGCTTCGGCGCCCGAGTTGCAGAAGAAGGCGCGGTCGGCGAAGGTGGCCTCGGTCAGGGCGCGGCCCAGGCGCAGCACCGGCTCGTTGGTGTAGCCGTTACCCAGGTGCCATACGGTATTGAGCTGCTCGGTCACGGCCGCGACCAGTTCCGGGTTGCAGTGGCCCAGGCTCGAGACGGCGATGCCCGAGGTGAAGTCCAGGTAACGCTTGCCTTCCTGGTCCCACACGTCCAGGCCCTTCGCGCGCACCGGCACCATGGCGGCCGGGGCGTAGGTCGGGAGGAGGACTTCGTCGAAGGTCTGCCGGGTGACAGGCCGCGTGGTGACACCGGAGTCAAGGTTTGCGTTCATGGCTGCTTCCTCATGGATGATCGTTGTACGCGGACCGATTGCCGCGCAGGTTCAAGCCATTATAGAAAGCCACCCTGACAAGTTCTTGCAGAAGTGCGACAGGGATTTTCGTTTTTGGTCGGGGAAATATTGCGGAAGTGACAAGACGCTTTACCGTGAGCCACCAGCTCGTCGTACCGGCGAAGGCCGGTACCCAATTTTGCTTGCCTACAGGTACTGCTTACGGTCTCACTGCACGTAGGAATTGGATCCCGGCCTTCGCCGGGATGACGTGCTACGGTTAGCGGTCAAAATCGAAGCTTGGCCGTATCCAGGCTTCACTGCCCCAGCTTCCTCTGCCGCTCCTCCCGCGGCGTATTCCCGAACAGCGCCCCGAACGCCGTCGAAAAGTGCGAGCCCGACGAGAACCCGCACATCAGCCCCACCTGCACGATCGAGTAATTGGTTTCCAACAGCAGCTTGCGCGCCCGCTGCAAGCGCAGCTCGAGGTAGTAGCGCGAGGGCAGGCTGCCGAGGTATTGCTTGAACAGGCGTTCCAGCTGGCGCCGCGAGATGCCGGCCAGCTGCGCGATCTCGTCGGTGGACAGGGGCTCTTCGATGTTGGCTTCCATCAAGGCGACCGCCTCGGTCAGCTTCGGCTGCAGGGTGCCGAAGCGCGCCTGCAGGGCCACCCGCTGGCGCTCGTCCTTGCCGCGCACCCGGTCCACGCACAGGATCTCCTTCACCTGGGCCTGCACGCCCGCGCCGAACAGCATCTCGACCAGGGTCAGGGCGAAATCGATGCTGGCCGCGCCGCCGCAGCAGGTCAGGCGGTTGCGGTCGAACTCGTACAGGTTGGGGGTGAACAGGGCCTGCTCGGCCAGCGCATTGGTGTCGGGATAGAGCGCCCAGGGCAAGGCGGTGCGCACGCCGTGCAGGGCGCCGGCATCGGCCAGCCACAGCACGCCGGCCCCCACGCCGCCCCAGAACGGCGCCGCGCGGCAGCGGTCGACCAGGGCGCGGCAGTTGGCCGGCCTCAGGGCGGCCTCGGCCTCGTCGGCCACCAGCAGCACCAGGTGCCAGTGGCGCTGCGAGTCGCTGAACTTGTCGGGACTGCGCACGTCGACGTGCAGCAGCTCGGGGCCGAGCAGCTTGGCGGCCAGGCGCAGCGGCTGGACCAGGCCGGACCAGGTCAGCATGTCCGGCTCGCCGGCGTTCACCAGCAGCACGCGCAAGGGACGTTCCTGTGCCAGGAGGGACAGGTCAGAAGGCTGCATCGGAACGGACGGGCGGTGTCATCAAGGGATAATGATACCGGAGATACCTCGACTGGGAGCAAGTGCCGTGGTCCGGCCCGTTCGATGCCGTTCCGGAAAAACGCCTGCGGCCAGCTATAATCCTGCCCATGGGGGAACGATATTTAAAGAGCGTCCGGCTGCTGGCCGAGTGCATGCAAGGCTTCGAGCGTTTTTCCGGCGAATCGGTGCGCCAGCACGGGTTGACGCACGCGCAGTTCGATATCATTGCCACGCTGGGTAACACGCCCGGCATGAGCTACAAGGAACTCGGCGAGCGCACCCTGATCACCAAGGGCACCCTCACCGGCGTGATCGAACGGCTGGAACAGAAAGGCCTGGTGCTGCGCGAACGCAGCAGCGACGACAAGCGCTCCTTCTTCGTGCGCCTCACGCCTGCCGGCGACGGCATATTCCGCGATGTGTTCCCAAGGGTAATCGCGCACGGCAAGCAGCTGTTTTCGAGCTATGGCGAAGCCGACTTCGACGCCCTGGAAAACGTCCTGCGCAAGCTGCGCGACCAGATCGCCGCCGGCAGTCTTCCTCCCCAACCACCACAAGCAAAGGAATTGCCTTGAAAACATCCCTGATCGAAGGCAAGAAGCCTGCCCATTTCGACAAGCACATCATCGGTAACATCCTGCTGGATGTCGCTCCCCTGGAAGAAGTCAAGCAGGAAGCCATGCTGATCGGCGTGCGCAACGAAGCCGGCGAGATCTACCGCCTCATCGGCGCAACCAAGCTCAACAGCTTCATGAATGCGAGTGAAGAACTGCTCGACATGGGTCTGATCGATGAGCTGGAAGACCGTGAAGAACAGAAGGAAGGCTGCGACGCCATCTTCAGTGAACCTTGATGCAAATCAAACACTAGAATAATTCCACTGGGAAAGTTTTCCCAGCTGGACGGGGCGATGGGGGTATAATTTTTTGATGGACCGACTCTCCGCCCTCAAGAGCATCGCCGCCCAGGCCAGCCGCGGCGAACTCAGCTTTCCCACCAACGTCGATGCGACGCTCAAGCTGCAGCGCGCGCTGAACGAACCCGACTGCCACACCGACATGGCGGCGCGCCTGGTGCAGGCCGAACCCCTGCTCGCCGCGCGCACCGTGGCGATCGCCAACTCGGTGGCCTATAACCGGGCCGGCCATGACGTCACCAATGTCCGCGCGGCCGTGCAGCGCGTCGGCTTTCGCACCCTGGGCGCACTGGCCGCCTCGGTCATCGTGCGCCAGCTGGCCAGCGAAATCGTCGATCCCGGCCTGCGCGCCAAGGCCGACGCCCTGTGGATCCATTCGGCCCACGTGGCCGCGCTGGCGCAGGTGATCGCGCGCCGCGTCTCCTTCGTCGATCCGGAAACCGCGATGTTCGCCGGTATCGTGCACGAGGTGGGCGGCTTCTACCTGCTCTCGCGCGCCGGCGAATTCCCCGGCCTGCTCGACGATTCCACCGGAGATAGCGCCGCGGAGTGGATCGAGCATGGCGAAGTGGCGATCGGCCGCGGCGTGCTACTCAAGCTCGGCGTGCCGGTGCCCGTCATGGGCGCCATCGAGGCGCTGTGGAACGGCATGCGCGCCCTGCCGCCGGAAACCCTGGGCGACACTCTGCTGCTGGCCAAGGACCTGGCCCCCTTCCCCTCCCCGCTGCACATGCGTCCGGGCGCGACCACGCTGGACTCGGCCGCCACCATCGATTTCACCATCGGCGAAGGCACCCTGGCCCAGGTGCTGGCCGAATCGGCCGACGAAGTGAAGAGCCTGACCGCGGCCCTGCTGTAAGCCCGCCGCGCCAGCTTTCCCCTGCTGCGCACGGCTGCCGATACCGATACGGGTATCGGACGCCGCATTAATCTCATTAGTAAAAAGGCAAAGACTTCTTCAATCTTGCATGCGCCGGCATCACGATACATAACGATCACGGAGACATGCATGAAGAACACCCTTTCGCTATGGGGGCTGGGGGCGCTATTGGCCTCGTCCCTGCTCGCCACGGATGCCGCCGCCCAGGCCGGATTCACCCCGATCACCTTCAAGAACGCTGCCGTCCACGATCCGTCGATCGTGAAGTCGGGCGACACCTGGTATGTCTTCGGTTCCCACCTCGCTGCCGCCAAGTCCACCGACCTGATGAACTGGCAGCAGGTCGCCAGCGGCGTCAGCGCCACCAATCCCCTGTTCCTGAACGGCACGGCGAACGTGTTCACCGAGCTGGCGGAAACCTTCAGCTGGGCGCAATCGGATACCTTGTGGGCGGCGGACGTCAGGCAGCTGGCGGACGGCAGGTTCTACATGTACTACAACGCCTGCAAGGGCGACTCGCCCCGCTCCGCCCTCGGCATTGCCGTGGCCGACCGCATCGAAGGCCCCTATGTCGACAAGGGCATCATCCTGCGCTCCGGCATGTGGGGGCAGGCCAGCCATGACGGCAGCATCTATGACGCGATGAAGCACCCGAATGCCGTCGATCCCCACGTGTTCACGGACAATGCCGGCCGGCTGTGGATGATCTACGGCTCGTATTCGGGCGGCATCTTCATCATGCAGATGAACCCGACCAACGGCATGCCCCTGCCGGGCCAGGGCTACGGCAAGCGCCTGATGGGCGGCAACCACAGCCGCATCGAGGGCGCCTTCGTGATGTACAGCCCGGCCACCTCCTACTACTACATGTTCACCTCGTTCGGCGGCCTGGATGCGAACGGCGGCTACAACATGCGTGTGGCGCGCTCGCTCAAGCCCGACGGGCCCTACCTGGACGCCCAGGGCAATGACATGGCCAATGTCCGTTCAGACCCGAGCAAGCCCCTGTTCGACGACGCCTCGATCGCGCCCTACGGCGTCAAGCTGATGGGGAACTTCCTGTTCGAGCGCAAGCTGGGCGAGCCGGGCACCGGCATCGGCACCGGCTACGTGTCGCCCGGCCACAACTCGGCCTACTACGATGCCGTGACCGGCAGGCATTTCCTGGTCTTCCATGCGCGCTTTCCGGAGCGCGGCGAGCAGCACGAAGTCCGCGTCCACCAGATGTTCATGAATGCCGACGGCTGGCCGGTCGTCGCGCCCTACCGCTACGCCAAGGAGAATGCGACGGCGGTGCGGCGCGAGTTCGTGATCGGCGACTACCTGCTGGTCAACCACGGCAAGGACATCTCCGCCACCGTCAAGAAGGCGCAGTCGGTCACGCTGGGCAGCGACGGCGCCGTGAGCGGCGCGGTGACGGGGACCTGGCTGCTCTCCGGCGCGAATGGCGTCGAGCTGCGCCTGGCGGGCTCGCCTTCGCCGTACAAGGGCATCTTCCTGAGCCAGTGGGACGAGACCTCGAAAAGCTATGTCATGACCCTGTCGGCCCTGTCGCGCGAAGGGGTCGCGGTGTTCGGCAGCCGCCTGATTCCGCGCACCGATGCGCAGGTGGTGAATGCCATCTACGCCGAGCTCAGCCTGGGCAATACGGCGGCCGTGAGCGCCAACCTGAACCTGCCGACCACGGCGACGCGCGGCGCGACCATCGCCTGGAGCTCGTCGCATCCCGCCGTCGTGAGCAACAGCGGCGTCGTCACCCCGGGCGCCAGCGACCTCACCGTGACCCTGACTGCCCGCATCGGCAAGGGCACAGCCAGCGCCACCAAGCTATTTACGGTCACGGTGCGCAAGGCCGGCGGCCTGCTGGCACATTACGCCTTCGACGGCAACCTGGCCGACACCAATGGCGCCGCGGCGCCCGGCGCCGTGGTCGGCGCCAGGCTCGACCTCGCCGGCGGCAGCATCGGCTATGAAGCAGGTGTGAGGGGCCAGGCCGCCGTCTTCAACGGCGCCAGCGGCATCCGCCTGCCGAACGGCCTGATCTCGACCAATACCTACACGGTCGCGCTCTGGCTCAAGCCGGCGCAATTGACGGCCTTGAGCACCACCTTCTTCGGCGCCCGGACCAGCGACGCCTGGATCAGCTTCCTGCCGATGGGGCATGGCTTTGTGAACGGCGCCTCCATGTTGTGGTCGGGAACGGCCTGGTACGACGCCGGACTGGGCATGAACCTGCCGGTCGGCCGCTGGTCGCATGTGGCCTTCAGCGTCAGGAACGGCGCGGTCAATGTCTACGTCGATGGCGTGAAGCGCTTCAGCGGCAGCAACTTCCCCAACGTGTTCACCACCACGAGCGGCGTGTTCGCACTGGGCGTGAACTGGTGGGACGCGCCCTTCAAGGGCGCGATGGACGAGCTGCGCATCTATGGCGCGGCCCTGAGCGATGCCGATATCGCGGCCCTGGCCCGCTGATCACCCAAGCATAAGGAATACGAGCATGAAACACACCATTTTCTCCCTGCTGCTCCTGCTGGCCTCGGCCGGCGCCTGCGCCGGCGTGATCGGCTTCGATGACTTGGCGGGCGATGAAAGCGCGCCGATCGCCAACGGCTACCAGGGCTTCGACTGGGACAACCTGGGCGCGATCCGGGCCGATGCCTATCCCGGCAGCGGCTACGCCGCCGGCACGGTCTCGTTCGCGAATACCGCCTTCAACCGCGACGGCGGCATCGCGGCGGTGTCGAAGGCAGGCGGATTCGACTTCGTCGGCGCCTTTTTCACTTCCGCCTGGCTCGAGCAGGAACTCGCCTTCGACGGCTGGCGCGATGGGCGGCTGGTCCATTCCACCGCCGTGTCCTATGTGATCGATACGGCCACGCCCTTGTGGATCGGGCTCGGATGGAGGGACATCGATACGCTGGTCATCTACAACAGCAGCGGCACGCAATGGGCCATGGATGACTTCACGGTGCCGGAACCGGCTTCGCTCGCCCTGTTCGGCACGGCCCTGGCCGGCCTGGCGATGGCGCGCCGGCGCAGGATCAAAGCTTGAACGAAAACCGGCGCAAAAAAATTGGCGCTGTCACCGTTCGATGTTGGACATGCCCAGCGCTATTCGCAACATCGCCTCCGCCGATCCGATACGACATCCGTCGACCGCCCACTGCCAGCCGAGATAATTAGGCAGATAGCGTGAGGCCACGCCATTGAAGCGGGCAAGCCATTGGCGGAAGCGTCGCCTGGTCAGCTGCGCCACACGCGCCAGCCACTGCCTGAAGCTCGCTGCCTGCATTGCCACCTCCACTGTCGATCGGACAGTGGTTTGACATCGGCCCAGCTCAACAGTTCAAGATCTCCAACACGTAGTGGTGACAGCGCCAAAAAAATGCCCGCTCGAGAGAGCGGGCAAAGTCCAAAACTAGGGATGTCCTGAAAGAGACGGTTCCACTATATGCCGCGCATGAGGCCGCTTCCGTACGCTGGTTCACACAGTCCGTCGCGTATGCGCTCGCACAAGGCCGCCGCAAAAAAAAACCCGCTCCGTGGAGCGGGTGAAGTCCAAAACTAGGGATGTCCTGAAAGAGACGGTTCCACTTTAGGGCTTCGCTTCGATCGGCTCCGTGCGCTGATTCACTTAGGTGAACAAATTGTCGGCATGTCCACACGATACGCGCGGTATCGGGCCATGCTACCGGCGCAGCAATGGCTTGCCGGGCAGGTAAAGCTGTCGGATGCTCCGGGTTCGCCACTCCCGGCCAAACCCTTTATTCCTCGAACGCATGCATTCATCACGTCGCCGCTTCCTCGTCCAGGCCATGGCCGGGGCCGGCCTGCTGGCCTTGTCGCCGCCCCATGCCCTGGCCGCGCCAGGGATCGCCATTCCCAACCTTACCGGGCTGTATCCGGTGGAAGTCGCGCGTGTCGCCGCACCGCGCACGACCGGGGAGGTCGCGCAGGCGGTGCGCGCCTGGCCCGGCAGGATCGCGGTCGGCGGCGGCCGCTACAGCATGGGCGGCCAGGTCGCCATCACCGGTGGGCTGCACCTCGACATGCGCGGCATGAACCGGCTCGTCCGGCTGGATGCGGACGCGAAAGTGGCCCGGGTCCAGGCCGGGATGCGCTGGCGCGACCTGCAGGATGCGCTCGACCCGCTGGGCCTGGCCGTGCACACGATGCAGAGCTTTTCGAATTTCACCGTAGGCGGCGCCGTGTCGGTGAATGCCCATGGGCGCTACGTCGGCAACGGGCCGGTGGTGAATTCGGTGCGCGCCCTGCAACTGGTGCTGGCCGACGGCAAGGTCGTGGAAGCGACGCGCAGCCTCAACGCGGAGGTGTTCCGCGCCGCCGCCGGTGGGTATGGCGCGGTGGGCGTCATCACCGAGGTCGAGCTTGACCTGGCGCACAACACCCGCATCGAACGCAGCGTGGAGTCGGTGGCGCTCGACGACTATCGCGCCTGGTTCAAGCGCATGGAGGATGCCGGCGACTGCGTTTTCCACAACGCCGACCTGCTGCCGCCGCTGTTCGACGCGCCGGTCGCGGTGTCCTGGCGCAGGACCAACAAGGCCCTGACCGAAACGGCCAGGCTGGTCGCGCGCGGCCGGTCCTACGGCCTCGAGCAGAATGCATTGTTCGCCATGACCGAGCTGCCGCGCGGCGACCTGATCCGCAGCAAACTGATCCACCCGCTGCTGCTGGCCCGCCCCAGCGTCAAGTGGCGCAACCACGAAGCCAGCCTCGACGTGGCGGAGCTGGAGCCGCGCACGCGCCTGGTCTCGACTTACGTGCTGCAGGAATATTTCATCCCGGTACGGCACTTTGCCGCCTATGCACGGGCCATGGCGGCGACCATCCGCAAGCACGATGCGCAGGTCCTGAACGTGTCGGTGCGCCATTCGCCGGCGGACAGCACCTCCCTGCTGCCCTGGGCGAAGGAGGAAGTGTTTTCCTTCGTGGTGTACTACAAGCAGCGCACCCATGCCGCCGCCCGGCGCCGGGTTGCGGAGTGGACGCGCGCGATGATCGATACCGCGCTTGCCTTCGGCGGGCGCTACTACCTGCCTTACCAGCTGCACGCCACCCGCGCCCAGTTCGACCGCGCCTACCCCGAGGCCGAAGCTTTGCGCGCGATCAAACGCAAGGTCGACCCTTCCAGCCGTTTCAGCAACGAACTGTGGGCCAGGTATTTGTAACAGCCTAAGCAAAAAAAAAACCCGCTCCGGTTGGGGAGCGGGTGAAGTCCAAAACTAGGGATGTCCTGAAAGAGACAGGTCCACTATAGGGATGGGCATTCTACGGCTCTGTGCGTTACCACACATAAACTGCCAAATTGTCACACTGGTTTGATCTGGATGTAAAAAATGCCGCCACGGTAAGGCCGGGGCGGCATGTTTCTCGGCTTTTGGCGATGTTCAGACGACGGCGCCGTCGGTTTCGTCCTTTTCCTTGACCGGCTTGATCAGGTCTTCGCGCTTGATGCCCAGCCACATGGCCAGGGCCGCGGCAACGAACACCGAGGAATAGATACCGAAGCAGATGCCGATGGTCAGCGCCATGGCGAAATAATGCAGTGCGTGGCCGCCGAACAGCAGCATCGACAGCACCATGATCTGGGTCGAACCGTGGGTGATGATGGTACGCGAGATGGTGCTGGTGATCGCGTGGTCGATCACTTCCGGCACGCTCATCTTGCGCTGCTTGCGGAACATTTCGCGGATTCGGTCGAAGATGACGACCGATTCGTTGACCGAGTAGCCCAGCACCGCCAGGATCGCCGCCAGCACCGTCAGCGAGAATTCCCACTCGAAGAAGGCGAAGAAGCCCAGGATGATGACCACGTCGTGCAGGTTGGCGATGATCGCCGAGACCGCGAACTTCCACTCGAAGCGCACCGACAGGTAGATGATCACGCCGACGACCACCATGATCAGTGCGTTCAGGCCGTTCTGCGCCAGCTCGTCGCCGACCGCCGGGCCGACGAATTCGACACGCTGCAGGCTGACCAGTTCCTTGTTGTCCGCGGTCACGCAGGCGGTGCGGTTGACCATCTCGCCCTTGTCGGTCGTGACCTGGGTGACCGTCGGCTTGCCCTGCTCCGAGGAGCAGATCGCGTTGAAGACGCGGCTCGAGGTGCCGGCCTGGTCCTGGCCTTCGACGATCGGCAGGCGCAGCAGGACGCTCTGGGCGGTGCCGAAACCGGTCACCTCAGGCGCTTCGTAGCCGATGCCGCGCAGCGTGGTGCGGATCTTTTCCTGATTTGCCGCGTGCGGATAGTGCAGTTCCATCACGGTGCCGCCGGTGAACTCGACCGACCAGTGCAGGCCTTTGGTCACCAGGAAGAACACCGCCGCCAGGAAGGTCACCACCGAGATCACATTGAGGATCACGGCGTGGCGCATGAACGGGATGTCCCGTTTGATCTTGAAAAATTCCATGATTTAGTCCTGCGCTCCCTGAGTCGCGTTTTGCTTGTTGGGCGTAAAGCCTTCTTTCCAGACCGTGCCGATCGAGATATGGGTCAGCTTCTTCTTGCGGCCATACCAGAGGTTGATCAGGCCACGGGACAGGAACACGGCCGAGAACATCGAGGTCAGAATGCCCAGGCAGTGCACCACGGCGAAGCCGCGCACCGGACCGGAACCGAAGATCAGCAGCGCCAGGCCGACGATCAGGGCGGTGACGTTGGAGTCGAAAATCGTGTCCCAGGCGTGCTTGTAGCCGGCATTGATCGCCACCTGCGGCGTGGCGCCCGCACGCAGTTCCTCGCGGATGCGCTCGTTGACCAGCACGTTGGAGTCGATCGCCATGCCGAGCGTGAGCGCGATTGCCGCGATACCCGGCAGGGTCAGGGTGACCTGCAGCATCGACAGCAGGGCCAGCAGGAACAGCACGTTGGCCGCCAGCGCGATCGCGCTGACCGTGCCCACCAGGTGGTAGTAGATGATCATGAAGGCCGCGATCGCCACGAAGCCCCACAGCGTCGAATGCAGGCCGCGCTCGATGTTCTCGGCGCCCAGCTGCGGGCCGATCACGCGTTCCTCGATGAATTCCATCGGCGCCGACAGCGCGCCCGAGCGCAGCAGCAGCGCCAGCTCGTTGGCGTCTTCGATGCTGCCGATGCCGGTGATCTGGAAGGTCGAACCCAGTTCCTGGTTGATGACCGGGGCGGTCGGTACCGTGTACTGGCCTTTTTCCTTGAGCAGGACCGCCAGGCGCTTGCCGACGTTTTCACGGGTGGCCAGGCGCATGCGGCGGCCGCCGTCGCCGTTCAGGTCGATCGAGACGGCCGGCTGCTGGTTCTGGTCGAAGCTGGCGACGGCGCTCGAGATGTAGTCGCCGGTCAGGATGATGTCCTTGGACACCACCACCGGGCCACCGCGGCCTTCGGTGAACAGCTCCGAATTCAGCGGAATCGCGGCGGTCAGCTCGGTGCCCGGGGTCACGGTCGAGTCGACCATGCGCAGTTCCAGGGTGGCGGTGCGGCCGATGATGTCCTTGGCGCGCGCCACGTCCTGCACGCCCGGCAGCTGGACGATGATGCGGTCGGCGCCCTGCTGCTGGATCAGCGGCTCGGTGGTGCCCAGTTCGTTGATACGCTTGGACAGGGTGGAGATGTTCTGCTTCACGCCGTCTTCCACGGTGCGGCGCACCGCTTCCGGCTTGAGGCTGACGACCAGCTTCAGCTCAGTGCCGTCGGCGGCATCGGCGAAGACCAGGTCCTGCGACTGCTTGCCCAGCGCGGCGCGGGCTTCGGCGCGCACGGCGTTCTCGCGGAAGCGCACTTCGATGGTGTTGCCGACGCGCTCGATACCGGCGTGGCGGATGTTGGCGTCGCGCAGCTGGCTGCGGATGCTGGCCTGCAGGCCCTTCACCTTGGTGTCGAGCACGGCCTTGCTGTCGATCTGCAGCAGGAAGTGCACGCCGCCGCGCAGGTCCAGGCCCAGGTTCATGGGCTTGGCGCCGATGGCTTCCATCCAGGCCGGGGTGTTCTTCGCCAGGTTGACGGTGACGATGTAGTCGGGATTGTCCTTGTCGCGATTCAGGTCGCGTTCGAGCGCCAGCTTGGCCTTGAACTGGGCGTCGGGGCTGGCGAAGCGCGCGCGTACCGCGGTGCTGTTGCCGGTGCCTTCCAGGGCGATTGCTGTGGCTGGAACACCGTTGCGCTTGAGTGCATCTTCGACCAGGCCAACGGTGGCGCTGGTGATATTGACCGTCGTTTTACCGGTGGTGACCTGCAGTGCCGGCGATTCGCCGAAGTAGTTCGGCGCCGTGTACAGCGCACCCAGCAGGAGCGCGACGGCGATCAATAGATATTTCCAGACGGGATAGCGATTCATAGTGTTCCAGCGTTCAATGTTGGGCACGATGCGGCCCCGGAGGGCCGCTGATGGTGCTTAACTAGCCTTACAGTGCCTTCAGGGTGCCTTTCGGCAGCAGCGTCACCACTGCGTTCTTCTGGACCACGATTTCGGTGCCGGTCGCGACTTCCAGGGTCACGGTGGTATCGGCCACCTTGACCACGCGGCCCAGGATGCCGCCGGCGGTCGCCACTTCGTCGCCCTTGGTTAGAGCGTCCATCATCGCTTTCAGCTCGCGCTGGCGCTTCTGCTGCGGACGGATCATGAGGAAATACATGACCACGAACATCAGGATCAGCGGCAGGAAAGTGGTCAGGCTACCCATCAGGCCAGGATCGGCTGCAGCCGTCGTTTGCGCGTACGCGTTGGAAATGAACACAAGGACTCCGATTGTGAGGATTAAAAAATAAGCGGTATATTCTAGCACCGGCGGTGGGGCCGGGGACAATCTGAGGGTATGTAGGTTTGCAATTCCTAATTGCAAGATGTTGATGGAAAAATAAGTGCAGAGCCTGCTGGCCGAATAAAAAAGGGCTCTACCGTACAGGAGAGCCCTTCTTCTTGCAAACTCAGCAGTAAGTGCCCGCTTACACCCCGCGCGAGCGGTCAGCCCGGAACTGGATCCGGAACTCGTTGAACCGGTCCGCATCGATCGCGTCGCGCATCTCCTGCATGATCTTCAGGTAGAAGTGCAGGTTGTGGATCGTGTTCAGGCGCGCGCCCAGGATCTCGTTCGAGCGGTGCAGGTGGTGCAGGTAGGCGCGCGAGAAGTTCTTGCAGCAATAGCAGTCGCAGCTCTCGTCCAGCGGCGCCATGTCCTCCTTGTAGCGCGCATTCTTGATCTTGACGTCGCCAAAGCGCGTGAACAGCCAGCCGTTGCGGGCATTCCGGGTCGGCATCACGCAGTCGAACATGTCGACGCCGTTGGCCACGCCCTCGACCAGGTCTTCCGGGGTGCCGACGCCCATCAGGTAGTGCGGCTTGTTCTCCGGCAGGCGCGGGCCGACGTGGGCCAGGATGCGCTGCATGTCTTCCTTCGGCTCGCCCACCGACAGGCCGCCGATCGCCAGGCCAGGAAAATTGATATCCTCGAGTCCCGCCAGCGACTCGTCGCGCAGGTGCTCGTACATGCCGCCCTGGACGATGCCGAACAGCGCGTTCGGGTTCTCGCTGCGCTTGAACTCGTTCATCGAGCGCTGGGCCCAGCGCAGCGACATGCGCATCGACTTGGCCGCCTCTTCGGCGGTGGCCGGGCGGCCATCGATCTCGTAGGGGGTGCATTCGTCGAACTGCATCACGATGTCCGAGTTCAGCGAGCGCTGGATCTGCATCGACACTTCGGGCGACAGGAACTGGCGCGAGCCGTCGATCGGCGAGGCGAACTTGACGCCCTCTTCCGTGATCTTGCGCATCGCGCCCAGCGAGAACACCTGGAAGCCGCCCGAATCGGTCAGGATCGGGCCATCCCAGCCCATGAACTTGTGCAGGCCGCCGAACTTGTCGAGCACCGCCGTGCCCGGGCGCAGCCACAGGTGGAAGGTGTTACCCAGGATGATCTGCGAGCCGACTTCCTTCAGCTCGATCGGATCCATCGCCTTGACCGAGCCGTACGTCCCGACCGGCATGAAGATCGGGGTTTCGATGGTGCCGTGGTTGAGCTTCAGGCGGCCGCGGCGCGCGTGCGACAGGCCGCTGGTGTCTTTCTTCAGGAGGGTAAATTCGAGCATGGTATCTATTAGCGTGAGGCAGTCGTCAGCAGCATGGCGTCGCCATAGCTGAAGAAGCGGTATTCGTTGGCGATCGCGTGGGCATAGGCCTTGCGGATCTCGTGGTAGCCGGCAAAGGCCGACACCAGCATCATCAGGGTCGACTTGGGCAGGTGGAAATTGGTGATCAGGCGGGTCACCGTCTTGAAGGTGTAGCCCGGCGTGATGAACAGCGCCGTGTCGTCGCTGCCCACCTTCAGTTCGCCCGATTGCGAGGCCGATTCCAGCGCCCGCAGACTGGTGGTGCCGACCGCCACCACGTCGCGCCCAAGCGCTTTTGCCGCGCGCACCGCATCCACCGTCTCTTGCGGGATCGTGTACCACTCGGAGTGCATCTGGTGCGCCGACAGGTCTTCGACCCGCACCGGCTGGAAGGTGCCGGCGCCCACGTGCAGGGTCACGTAGGCGAGCTTGACGCCTTTCGCAGTCAGGCGGTCCAGCAGCGGCTGGTCGAAGTGCAGGCCGGCGGTCGGCGCGGCCACCGCCCCGGGCTCCTTCGAATACACGGTCTGGTAGCGCTGTTCGTCGAATTCGTCGGCATTGTGCTCGATGTAGGGCGGCAGCGGCAGGCGGCCGTGGGCCTCGATCAGCTCGAACACGTCGCCTTCGAAGTGCAGCGTGAAGAACTCGCCGGCGCGCTCGCCGACCGTGACGTCGAAGGCGTCGGCCAGGCGGATGCGGTTGCCCGGCTTGGGCGACTTCGATGCGCGCACCTGCGCCAGCACCGTGCGGTTGTCGAGCACCCGCTCGACCAGAACCTCCACCTGGCCGCCGGTCTCCTTGACGCCGAAGAAGCGCGCCTTCAATACGCGCGTATTGTTCATCACCAGGAGGTCGCCCGGCTGGAGCTGGTCGACGATGTCCGCGAAATGGCGGTCGGTGATCTGGTCGCCATCGAGCTGCAGCAGGCGCGAGGCGCTCCGGTCCGGCAGCGGATGCTGCGCGATCCGCTCTGGCGGCAGGTCGAAATCGAAATCGGAAAGCGAGTACATTGTTGTCAATTCTGGGAAAATGGATGCTGACAGCCTTACAATAGAGGCTGCAATGCGTGCGGCGAACCCTCTATTTTACGCCAGCATCTGCCTGAATGCCGCAATATGCCCGCCCCAAAGACCACATCCGCCCCCAAAACTGTTGAATCCAGGCTCGCCAAGCTAGGGCTGCGCACCGACATGGACCTGGTGCTGCACCTGCCGATGCGTTACGAGGACGAGACCCGCGTCGTCTCCATTCGTGAAGCCAGCATGCGCGGCCTGCAGACCTGGCAGGTCGAAGGGGTCGTGGTCAGGAATGAAATCAGCTACAAGCCGCGGCGCCAGCTGCTGGTACAGATTTCCGACGACACGGGCGAGCTGCAGCTGCGCTTCATGAATTTCTACGGCAGCCAGGTCAAGCAATTGTCCGAAGGCGTGAGGGTGCGCGCCCGGGGCGAACTGAAGCACGGCTTCTTCGGGGCCGAGATGGTCCACCCCACCTACAAGGTGATCAACGAGGGCGCGCCGCTTCCTACCTCGCTCACGCCGGTCTACCCGGCCGGCGAAGGCCTGTCGCAGACGGTGCTGCGGCGCGCGATCAACGACGCCATGAAACGGGTGGACTGGCGCGACACCCTGCCCAACGCCTTCCTCTCCCGCCTGCAGCTGTGGGATTTCGAGCCTTCGGTGCGCCTGCTGCACTATCCGCCGGCGGACGTGGACGAATACGCGCTGACCGAACGCTCGCACCCGGCCTGGACCCGCATGAAGTTCGACGAGCTGCTGGCGCAGCAGCTGTCCCTGAAGCGGGCCCAGCGCGCCCGGCGCGAGAAAGGCGCGCCGCAACTGCGCGCGGTCGGCGAACTGTCCGAGTCCTTCCTGGCCGCCCTGCCCTTCCAGCTCACCGGCGCGCAGCAGCGCGTCGTCAAAGAGATCGGCGCCGACCTGCGCGAGGGCTATCCGATGCAGCGCCTGCTGCAGGGCGACGTCGGCAGCGGCAAGACCGTGGTGTCGGCGCTTGCCGCCGCCCAGGCGATCGACAGCGGCTACCAGGCGGCGCTGATGGCGCCCACCGAGATCCTGGCCGAACAGCATTTCCGCAAGATCGCGGCCTGGATGGAGCCGCTCGGCGTGAAGGTGGCCTGGCTGACCGGCAGCCTGAAGAAGAAGGAAAAGGATGCGGCCAAGGAGCTGATCGAATCCGGCGAAGCCAAGCTGGTGATCGGCACCCACGCCCTGATCCAGGACACGGTGCAGTTCGCGCGGCTGGGCCTCGTCATCGTCGACGAGCAGCACCGCTTCGGCGTCGGCCAGCGCCTCACCCTGCGCAACAAGGGCAGCGACGGCCTGGTGCCGCACCAGCTCATGATGTCGGCCACGCCGATCCCGCGCACCCTGGCCATGACCTACTACGCCGACCTCGAAGTCTCGGTGATCGACGAACTGCCGCCGGGCCGCAGCCCGATCGTCACCCGCGCCATCGACCAGAACCGGCGCGACGAAGTGATCGAGCGCGTGCACGCCGCGGCCCAGGAAGGACGCCAGGTGTACTGGGTCTGCCCGCTGATCGAGGAATCCGAGGTGCTGCAGCTGCAGACCGCCACCGAGACCTACGAGACCCTGGCCGAAGCCCTGCCTGACTTGCAGGTGGGGCTGGTGCACGGGCGCCTCAAGCCGGCCGAGAAACAGGTGATCATGGACGCCTTCATCGAAGGCAGCATCCACGTGCTGGTGGCGACCACCGTGATCGAGGTCGGGGTCGACGTGCCGAACGCCTCGCTGATGGTGATCGAGCACGCCGAGCGCTTCGGCCTGTCGCAGCTGCACCAGCTGCGCGGCCGCGTGGGCCGCGGTTCCGCCGCGAGCGTGTGCCTGCTTCTTTACCAGAGCCCGCTGGGCCAGGTGGCCAAGCAGCGCCTGCTGACGATGCGCGAGACCACCGACGGCTTCGAGATCGCGCGGCGCGACCTGGAGATCCGCGGCCCCGGCGAATTCCTGGGCGCGCGCCAGTCGGGCGAGGCGATGCTGCGCTTCGCCGACCTGGAGACCGACCAGTGGATCGTGGAAAAGGCGCGCGACGTGGCGCAGTACCTGCTGGACAACGGCGACCGGCCCGAATACATGGCGGTCGTCGATGCCCACCTGACGCGCTGGCTGGGCGGGCGCGAGGAATTCCTGAGGGTATAAGGGTGGATCGCGCGCAAACAGTGACAATCGGATAGACATCGGGGCACCGAACCGGGCTATCGTGGCGTTTCGCCCACCACCCATGACGGCCATGCCCATCCTCGGACTCGGACTTCACCTGATCGTCGCCATCTTCTTTGCCGTCCATGCCGTGCGCACCGGGCGGCAGTTGTACTGGCTGCTGATCCTGTTCGCCTTCCCCCTGCTCGGCAGCTTCGTCTATTTCGCGGCGGTCTTCCTGCCGCATTCGCGCCTCGAGCGCCAGGCCAGGATGGCCGGACACGCGCTGCAGAAGAAGCTCGACCCGGGGCGCGAGGTGCGCGAGGCGCGGCAGGCCTTCGACCTGACGCCGACCGCGCACAACCAGATGCGCCTGGCCAGCGCGCTGCTCGAAGCGGGACAGAGCGCGGAAGCGGTGGCGCAATTCGACGCCTGCCTGCAGGGGCCATTCGCCCATGACACCGAGGTGATCCTGGGCGCCGCGCGTGCAAAAGCGGCGCATGGCCAGCCGGATGCGGCGATCGGGCTCCTGGCATCGCTGCAGGCGAAGCAGCCGGGCTTCCGTCCGGAAGAAACGGGATTGGCGCTGGGCCGGGCCTACGCCGCTAGCGGACGCCAGATGGAGGCCGGCGCCCAGTTCTCGGCGCTGGCGGAGCGCTTCGGCAGCATCGAGGCGCGGGTGGAACTGGCGCTGTGGGCGCTCGCCAATCATGATGAGGCGGTGGCGCAGCGCGAGTTGAAGGAGATCGAGCATGCGCGCCGGCACATGACGAGGTACACGCTGGACTTGCATCGGGAGCTGTTCCGGCGGCTCGATGCAGCGGTAGCGGTGGGCTAGGCATCCCTGCGTTGATTTTCGACTCTTTACGTCTGCACACTGGCGAGACGTACCGTGTAGTGTCCGCCGTCCTCCTTCTTCAGGGAAAGCAGGTCGTAGGTTTTGAGCATATCAAGCAGGCCGGTATGACCAAAGCTCGTTGGTGAAAATTCCGGGTTGGTGCGCCTCAGATACTGGCCTAGCGTGCTAAGGTGGACTTTCCCCTCGGACGTATCTCCGGCAAGCAGCGCTACAGCATCGGCAACAAACTTAGGACGACGCTTCGATGGCACCGCTTCTATCTTTGAACGGAGCGGGATGCTTGGCGCAGCAGCCGGTTCGGCCACAGCTTGCACTACAACTGGCGGCTTCCATTCGAAGAACTGGTCACTCGCATTGCGCAACGGGAGCGGCGTCTTCGCTTCGCCGACGATGAACACGGTCGCTCCACGCTCGCGTAGCTTCCGACACAAGTACACGAAATCCGAATCGCTGGTTACTAGGAAAAAACAATCGGCACGCTGATCAAAAAGCGCTTCCAGGGCATCGAGTGCCAGCGCCATGTCGGCCGTGTTCTTCCTTGCCGCATACTGGTATTGGAGGCAGGGCGTGAACGCCATCGATACCAAGGTTTCCTGCCATTTGTTAGCCAGCGTGGCATGGTTACCGTAACCTCGCTTTACGACGACGCGGCCGAACTTCGCAACGACGCGCAACGCGTATTCGACTGCGGCTGGGTTTGTGTTGTCGCAATCAACGAGGACCGCAACACGAGATTCGTTGGTCATGTTTGGTCGGTAGGCGGAGATCAGGTGCTGATGGCGTTGGTAAAGGTCAGCCGGTTCCCGAACGGATCCTTCACCGACATGTCGCGCGAACCCCAGGGCGTGTCGTCGATTTCCGGGCGGGCATAGCCATACTGTTTCGCCGACAGCTCCGCGTGCCAGGCATCGATGTCGCCGACCTCGATGCGCATCGCCGCGCCAGGGCAGCAATCGCCGTGGTGTTCGCTCAGGTGGAGGACGCAGCCGTCGCGCGAGACCTGCAGGTAGAGCGGCAGTCCGGGTTCGAAGCGGTGCTCCCAGTCGACCTTGAACCCCAGGAAGCCGACGTAGAACTCACGGGCTTTGGCTTCGTCGAAGATGCGCAGGATGGGCGCGACGGCGCGCATCATCTCAATCGGCCCTGGTGAGCTCGACGCCGTCCACCGTCATCTTCCACTTGCCGTCCTCGCGATGCGGCGGCTTGCTGACAACAAAAGTGGTGCGCACGAAGGCAACCCCGGCTTCGAAGTTGTTTCCCTTGAAGCCCTTCAGGTCGATGCTGAGGTTGACCTGGTCGTTCGGCCTGCCGCGCTTGTATTCGACCTTGCCTTCCTTCGACAGCGACAGCTGCATGTCCTTGCCCTGCCAGTTGCCGACATAGTCCATTTTGTCGGCCGGGACCGGGTCGGCCCAGGCGGCGGCACTGGAAAGCAGGCCGGCGGCCAGGACGAGGGATGGAAGGATACGCATGGGGGAACTCCGCTGGAATAGTGGTCAATACCGCTCCAGTATTCGCGCAGCGCTCCGGCTTGTCAATTCAGGCCGCATGCGCAGGCCGCAGGCTCCTGCGGTCGCTTTCGTAGGTCAGGCCGACCTGGCGCCGGATCTCGTCCATTACGCCCATCAGCGCCAGCGTTTCTTCCAGCTTCATGCCCGGGCTCTCGAGCAAGCCTGCGTTGAAGCAGCGCTGCGCCTCGATCACTTCGTGCACGTAGCCGTTGCCGAGGTAAGGCGTGTCCACCGTGCGGGTGCCGTCCGCGAGGCTGACGGTGACGCTGGTCGCGCGGTGGAACATGGTGTTCATGCGCACGTGGCCGCGCGAACCCGACACCGTCAGCTCGCAGGGCGTGCGCGCCTGGAAGGAACAGCTGCACACCGACAGTCCGCCGCCTTCGTGCCGGAGCGTGAAGCCGGTCTGCACGTCGACGCCGGTTTCCCCGAGCGCGGCCTGGGCCTTGATCTCGGCGACGGGGCCGAGCAGCGCGGTGGCGATCGACAGCGGATAGATGCCCAGGTCGAGCAGCGCGCCGCCGCCGAGCTCCGGATTGTAGATACGATGTTCGGGACCGGCATTCGGCGTGATGCCGAAGTCCGCCACCACCTGGCGCACGGTGCCGATTTCGCCGGAGGCGATGATGCGCCGCACTTCGTCGAAGGCCGGCAGGTAGCGCGTCCACATGGCTTCCATCAGGAACAGGCGGCGCGAGCGCGCCAGCGTGACCACCTGCTCGGCTTCGCGCAGGTTCATCGTGAACGGTTTTTCGACCAGCACGCCCTTGCCGGCGCGCAGCGCCATCAGGGCGTTGTCGGCGTGCTGGGGATGCGGGGTGGCGACATAGACCAGGTCGATGCCGGCGGCATCGACCAGCTCCTGGTAGCTGCCATAGGCCGCGGCGCTGCCGCCGAATTCCTGCGCGAAGGCCTGGGCCTTGTCGAGGCTGCGCGACGCGACCGCCGCCAGCACGGCGTCCGGCACATCCTTCAGCGCATTGGCGAAGGCGCGCGCGATCTTGCCCGTGCCGAGAATGCCCCAGCGTACTGCGTTTGCCATCGTATTCCTTTCAGGTGGTCTGCCGTTTTGGACGGAAGACCGTGGTATCGAGATAAAAGTCGCGGTCCTGCCCGGGCCACCAGCCCGGCACGCCGAGTACCGGCAGCGGCGTGAAGCCGGCCGTCGTCAAGCCTTCGCGCGCCAGCTCGTCCGCCACACGGGCGTCGAGCCAGGCGCGCTGCTCGTCAGGGGCCAGCGCCAGCACATCGTCGCCGGCGAAGATGACGCGCGTATGGGCGGTGATCGCCTTGCGCGGCGCCACCAGCTTTTCCATCAGCGCGTGGCCAAACAGCCAGATTCGCACATCGCTGTCGAAGACGGCGCGCTTGTCGTGGAGGGCGGACAGCCAGCCGTGGGCCCGCAGTTCGTCCACCAGCGCGCGTCCGCAGCTGCCCTCGCGCACCACCAGCAGCGCGGCGTTCTCGTCGAAAATGGTGGCGGCATCGCGCGCCGGACCGCGCGACTTGCCGATGCCCGCCTGGGCGATCTGGGCGGCCTGCAGGGCATTGAGCTGGCGCTTGATGAGCGGGAAGGTCTGCCACACCAGGCCGTTGAAGAAGTCGTGCAGGTTGTCGCGGGTAGGGACCTGGCCGGTGGCGCCGATGAATTCCTCGTAGGCCGTCCCCTCCGGCATCGCGCTTTGCGGCACGAAGCGCAGCGGCAGGCCCGCTCCGTTGCGCAGACCGAGGGCGGTCGCGTTGCGGTTGAAGGCGTCGATGAAGTCATCGCCGTCCAGGCCCAGCCGCGCAACTTCCAGCCAGGCCGGCCGCACCGCGTCATACCACGGGCGCGACCAGTCGATCTGCGACAGCATGCAGGCTTACACCATCTTCCAGGAGATGGTCTCGCCGGCGTTGAGCGGCACCAGCGAGTGCTCGCCGAAGGGAACGGTTTCCGGCAGGGTCCAGGATTCGCGCTTGAGCGTGATCGTCCCTTCGTTGACCGGCAGGCCGTAGAAGGCCGGACCGTTCAGGCTGGCGAAGGCTTCCAGCTTGTCGAGTGCGCCGGCCTGGGCGAAGGCTTCGGTATACATCTCCATCGCGTGCAGCGCGGTGTAGCAGCCGGCGCAGCCGCAGGCGGCGTACTTGGTGTGCACCGCGTGCGGCGCCGAGTCGGTGCCGAGGAAGAAGCGCTCGTCGCCGCTGGTGGCGGCCGTGACCAGCGCCAGGCGGTGTTCCTCGCGCTTGAGCACCGGCAGGCAGTAGTAGTGCGGGCGGATGCCGCCGCGGAAGATCTCGTTGCGGTTGTAGAGCAGGTGGTGGGCGGTGATGGTCGCCGCGATCGGGCCTTCCGCCTCGGCCACGTACTGGGCCGCCTCCTTGGTGGTGATGTGCTCGAACACCACCTTCAGGACCGGCATGGCGCTGCGCAGCGGGCGCATGACGCGCTCGATGAACACGGCTTCGCGGTCGAACAGGTCGATCTCGTTGTCGGTCACTTCGCCGTGCACCAGCAGCGGCATGCCGACTTCCTGCATCACTTCCAGGGTTTTGTAGCACTTCTTCAGGTCGGTCACGCCGGCGTCGGAATTGGTGGTGGCGCCGGCCGGATACAGCTTGACCGCGTGGACGAAGCCGGAATCCTGGGCGCGGCGGATCTCGTCCGGATCGGTGTTGTCGGTCAGGTACAGCGTCATCAGCGGCTCGAAGGCCATGCCTTCCGGCAGGGCCGCCAGGATGCGCTCGCGGTAGGCGGCAGCCATGGCGGTGGTGGTGACCGGCGGCTTCAGGTTCGGCATCACGATCGCACGCGCGAACTGGCGCGCGCTGTGCGGCAGGACGCTGGACAGCGCTGCGCCGTCGCGCAGGTGCAGGTGCCAGTCGTCGGGGCGGGTGATGGTGATGGTGTCAGGGGTATCGATCGGGGACATGGCGGCTCTCGGATTGCGGATGCCGACATTTTACCCGCAGCGCGCCCTCGCAGCGCGCAGTGTGCGACCTTGACTAATGAATAATACGGGCCAAAAACTCGCGCGCCCGCTCGGACTTCGGCGCGCCGAAGAAGTCTTCGGCCGGGCTGTCCTCGACGATGCTGCCGTGGTCCATGAAGACGATCCGGTCCGCCACCTTGCGCGCGAAGCCCATCTCGTGGGTGACCACCATCATGGTCATGCCCTCCTGGGCCAGCCCCACCATCACGTCGAGCACCTCGCCGATCATCTCCGGGTCGAGGGCGGAGGTCGGCTCGTCGAACAGCATCGCCACCGGGTCCATCGCCAGTGCGCGCGCGATCGCCACGCGCTGCTGCTGCCCGCCCGAGAGCTGGCTCGGGTACTTGTCCTTGTGCGCCAGCAGGCCGACGCGGTCGAGGTATTTCAGGCCGCGCGTCAAGGCTTCATCCTTGCTGCGGCCCAGCACCTTGACCTGGGCCAGTGTCAGATTCTCGCGTACCGACAGGTGCGGGAACAGCTCGAAATTCTGGAATACCATGCCGATGCGGGCGCGCAGCCGGGACAGCCTGGTTGTCGGATCGCCCACCGAGATGCCGTCGACCCGCACCACGCCCTCCTGGAAGGGTTCCAGCCCGTTGACGGTCTTGATGAGGGTGGATTTGCCCGAGCCGGAGGGGCCGCACACGACCACCACGTCGCCGCGCTCCACCCGGGTGCTGCAATCGCGCAGCACCTGGAAGCTGCCGTACCACTTGCTGACATTCTCGATTTCGATCATCTGCGCCTGTTCTGTTGTACTCGTGTAAGCGTGCTTGACAGCATTTCTAGCGACAAGGATACTTCGGAACTTGCCTTACCTACCAGAACGGCTCACCGTTCTCCCTTATACAAATACCCAATAATTCGCCTTGCGACAGTGCCATCCCCTGCCGCGGGTTATGCACAGGTCCACGAGACAGGAAGCATTATGGATAAAAAGAACCGCCTGACAACCTACATCCTGGTCGGCCTCGCGCTCGGGATCATCGTCGGCTACGTGGCCAACACCAGCTTCGAGAACCCGGCCGGCTTTGCCGAGACGATGTCGCTGATCACGACCATGTTCCTCCGCCTGATCAAGATGATCATCGCGCCGCTGGTGTTTTCGACCCTGGTGGTCGGCATCGCCAAGATGGGCGACGCCAAGGAAGTGGGCCGCATCGGCGTCAAGGCACTGGGCTGGTTCTTCATCGCCTCGGTCATCTCGCTGTCGCTGGGCCTGATCCTGGTGAACCTGTTCCGTCCGGGTGACGCGATGGCCCTGTCGGGCGCCGTGCCGCCGGTGGGCGCCTCGTCGGGCATCACCACCTCGGGCCTGACCATGAAAGACTTCATCACCCACCTGATCCCGACCTCGATCTTCGACGGCATGGCCAGGAACGAGATCCTGCAGATCGTCGTGTTCTCGGTCTTCTTCGGCACTGCGGCGGCGGCCGTCGGCGCCCGCGCCACCCCGCTGATCGACGCGGTGGACGGCATTGCCCACATCATGCTGAAGCTCACCGGCTACGTCATGAACTTCGCGCCGATCGCCGTGTTCGCGGCGGTGGCCGGCGTCATCGCCAAGAGCGGCCTGGGCGTGCTGTCGACCTACGGCATCTTCATGGCCGAGTTCTACCTCGGCATCATCCTGCTGTGGGTGGTGCTGATCCTGATCGGCGGGATCTTCCTGGGCCGCCGCGTGCTGCGCCTGATCTCCGAACTGAAGGAACCGACCATCCTGGCCTACACCTGCGCCTCGTCGGAAGCGGCGTTCCCGAAGACCCTGGAAGGCCTGGAGCGCTTCGGCGTCAAGAACCGCCTGGCCGCCTTCGTGCTGCCGATCGGCTACTCGTTCAACCTCGACGGCTCGATGATGTACTGCACCTTCGCGGCCGTGTTCATCGCCCAGGCCTACGGCATCGAGCTTGACCTGGCGACCCAGATGACCATGATGCTGGTGCTGATGCTGACCTCGAAGGGCATGGCCGGCGTGCCGCGCGCCTCGCTGGTCGTCATCGCCGCCACCCTGGCCCAGTTCAACATCCCGGAAGCCGGCCTGCTGCTCCTGCTGGGCATCGACCACTTCCTGGACATGGCCCGTTCGGCCACCAACGTGATTGGCAACGGCATCGCCACCGCCGTGGTCGCGAAGTGGGAAGGCGACCTGGCCGAGCCGAACAAGGATCCGGCGATCGCGCCGCTGCGCTAAAGCAGCACGAATCATCTTCAGTACCGAAGGCCTTCCAGCGATGGAGGGCCTTTTTTCCATCACTGCCTATAACAACATGAGGAGCGAGACATGAAACAGCTGTACATGGCAGGCCTGCTGCTGGGCGCGTTCGGCAGTACCCACGCCGCCACCCAGACCATCGACTGCAGCCGCCTGCTGGACGTTAAGAGCGGAACCTGGCGCGAGCGCGTCAGCATCGTGGTCGAAAACGGCGTCGTGAAATCGGTCGGCCCGATGACCCAGGCTGCCGCGAGTAGTGACCGTGTCGACCTGTCGCGCCACGCCTGCCTGCCCGGCCTGATCGACATGCACGTGCACCTGACCAGCGAGACCGCGCCGGTGGTCGACGCCTACCGCGACCGCCTGACCGCCGACCCGCAGGACATGGCTTTCCGTTCGGTCAAGTATGCCCAGCGTACCCTGATGGCGGGCTTCACCACGGTGCGCGACCTCGGCGCCGCCGACGGATTGAACGTCTCGCTCAAGCGCGCCATCGCCGCCGGCGAGATCCCGGGCCCGCGCATGTTCACCGCCGGGAAGTCGATCGCCACCACCGGCGGCCACGCCGACCCGACCAACAACCTGTCCCACTTCCTGAGCGAGAAGATCGGCGCCCCCGGCCCCGAGAAGGGCGTGATCGACAGCCCGGAAGAAGGCCGCCAGGCCGTGCGCCAGCGCTACAAGGAAGGCGCGGACCTGATCAAGATCACCGCCACCGGCGGCGTGCTGAGCCAGGCCGCCAACGGCCAGAACTCGCAGTACACCGAGGACGAGCTGAAGGCCATCGTCAGCACCGCCAAGGACTACGGCTTCCGGGTCGCGGCCCATGCGCACGGCGCCGAGGGCATGAAGCGCGCGCTGCGCGCCGGCGTCGACTCGATCGAGCACGGCACGCTGATGGACGACGAGACCGTCGCCCTGTTCAAGAAGACCGGCCACTGGTACGTGCCGACCATCTCGGCCGGCCGCTACGTGGCGGACAAGGCCAAGGATCCGAACTATTATTCGGCCCTGGTGCGCCCGAAGGCCGCCGCGATCGGCCCGCAGCTGCAGGCCACCTTCGCACGCGCCCACAAGGCCGGCGTGAAGATCGCCTTCGGCACCGATGCCGGCGTGTTCCCGCATGGCGAGAATGCCAAGGAGTTCGGCTACATGGTGGAGGCTGGCATGTCGCCGGCTGAAGCCATCCGTGCCGCGACCCTGCATGCCGCCGCCCTGCTCGACCAGGGCAATCGCCTGGGTTCGGTCGAACCGGGCTTTGCCGCGGACATCATCGCGGTCGAGGGCGATCCGCTGCGCGACGTGAAGGTGCTCGAGCAGGTCAAGTTCGTGATGAAAGACGGCGTCGTCTACAAGAAGCCGTAAGCAGTTTTATTGAAGGAGAAGTCCATGCTGTTCCAGAAGTCCAGCCGCGCATGCGCGGCGCTGTTCGCCTTCCTGTTCCTGCTCGCCTCGGCGGCGCAGGCACAGGCGCAGGCGCAGGCAAGCAAGCTGCCCAACGTGACGATTCTCGCCACCGGCGGCACCATCGCCGGCACCGGCGCCAGCAGCACGACCACGGTCGGCTATACCGCCGCCACCGTAGGCGTGCAGTCGCTGATCCAGGCGGTCCCGGAAATCACCAGGGTGGCGAACGTCACCGGCGAGCAGGTGTTCCAGATCGCCAGCGAAAACATGGGCAACGAGCACTGGCTGATCCTGGCCAAGCGCGTCAACACCCTGCTGGCGCAACCGAACGTGGACGGCATCGTCATCACGCACGGCACCGACACGCTGGAAGAGACGGCCTATTTCCTGAACCTGGTCGTGAAGAGCAAAAAGCCGGTGGTGGTGGTCGGGTCGATGCGCCCGTCCACCGCCCTGTCGGCGGACGGCCCGATCAACCTGTACAACGCGGTCAACCTGGCCGGCTCGCCCAGCGCGGTCGGCAAGGGCGTGCTGGTGGCGATGAACGACCAGATCCACGCAGCGCGCGACGTCACCAAGGCCAACACCACCACCGCCGACACCTTCCGTGCGGCCGAGCTGGGCATGATCGGCTACATCCAGGGCGGCAAGCCTTTCTTCTACCGTGAGGTCACGCGCAAGCACACGGTGGAGACCGAGTTCGACGTGTCGAAGCTGGATGCGCTGCCGCAGGTGGACGTGGGCTACGCGTATGCCAACGTGGGCGATGTGGCGGTGAAGGCGCTGGTGGCCGCCGGCGCCAAGGGCCTGGTGCACGCGGGCGTGGGCAATGGCAGCCTGCCGGCCAAGACCAGGCCCGCCCTGGTCGCTGCGCGCGAAAAGGGTGTGGTGATCGTGCGTTCGTCGCGTGTGGGCCAGGGCATCGTGGCGCGCAACGGCGAGGCGAACGACGACCAGCTCGACTTCGTGGTGGCGGATACGCTGAGCCCGCAGAAGGCGCGCATCCTGCTGATGCTGGCGCTGACCAGGACCAGCAATACCAAGGAGATTCAGCGGATGTTCTATACCTACTGAGTTACCGTAGTCGTTAGCGTTTGAGCCGTCATTCCGGCGAAGGCCGGAATCCAAGTTGCATGGAGGTCATTACTGCATGCGTTCTCACGGAACGACGGAATTGGATCCCGGCCTGCGCCGGGATGACGACTCTTAGGCTAACGATAAAAAGAAGCTGCGGCGCACCGCAACTTCTACTTCGCAATCTCCAGCGGCGGCGACGCCAGCTCCTCATCCGGCCGCGCCAGCTGCCTTTCCCACATCTGCGCATACAGCCCGCGCGCCGCGAGCAACGACCCGTGCGTGCCGCGCTCGACGATGCGCCCGTAGTCCAGCACGATGATCTGCTGCGCATCCGCGATGGTCGACAGCCGGTGCGCGATCACCAGGGTGGTGCGGTCCTTCGCGATGTCCTTCAGCTGGGCCTGGATCGCCTGCTCCGACTTCGAATCCAGCGCCGACGTCGCCTCGTCGAAAATCAGGATCGCCGGGTTCTTCAGCAAGGTGCGCGCGATCGCCACGCGCTGCTTCTCGCCGCCCGACAGTTTCAGGCCGCGCTCGCCCACCATGGTCTGGTAGCCGTCCGGCAGGCTCTCGATGAAGTCGTGGATCGAGGCCGCGCGCGCCGCCGCCACGATGTCCTCGTGTGAGGCGCCCGGCCGGCCGTAGGCGATGTTGTATTCGATGCTGTCGTTGAACAGCACCGTATCCTGCGGCACGATGCCGATCGACGCGCGCAGCGATTGCTGGGTGATGTTGCGCAGGTCCTGGCCGTCGATGCGGATCGCCCCGCCATTCACGTCGTAGAAACGGAACAGCAGGCGTGACAGGGTCGACTTGCCCGATCCGCTGTGGCCCACCACCGCGGTGGTGGTCCCGGCCGGAATCGTGAAGTCGACGTCGAACAGGATCTGTCGCTTGGCTTCGTAGCTGAACTCGACGTGCGAGAACTCGACCCGCGCGCCCTGCGTCACCAGCGGCTGGGCGCCGGGGCTGTCGGCCACTTCGCGGTTCTGGTCGAGCAGCGAGAACAGGCGCTCCATGTCGGCCAGGCTCTGCTTGATCTCGCGGTAGATCACGCCCAGGAAGTTCAGCGGGATGTACAGCTGGATCATGAACGAGTTCACCAGCACCAGGTCGCCCAGCGTCATGGTCCCGGCGATCACGCCTTCGGTGGCGCGCCACAGGATCAGCGTGACGGCGGTGGCGATGATCAGGGACTGGCCCGTGTTCAGGAAAGAGAGCGAAGTCTGCGAGCGCACCGCGGCGTTCTCGAAGCTCTGCAGGCCCTGGTCGTAGCGCTTGGCTTCGTATTCCTCGTTGCCGAAGTACTTCACCGTTTCATAGTTGAGCAGCGAATCGATGGCCTTGGTATTCGCCTTCGAGTCGAGCTCGTTCATGGTGCGGCGAAAGTGCGTGCGCCACTCGGTCACGATCACGGTGAAGGCGATGTAGCTCACCAGGGCCACGCCGGTAATGACGGTGAACCAGATGTCGTAGTTCAGCACCAGGTAGCCGAGCACCAGGGTGATCTCTACCAGCGTCGGCAGCACGTTGAACAGCGAATAGGAGATAAGCGAATTCACGCCGCGCGTGCCGCGCTCGATGTCGCGCGTCATGCCGCCGGTCTGGCGGTTCAGGTGGAAGCGCAGCGACAGCGCGTGCAGGTGGCGAAACACCTTCAGCGCGATGGTCCGCACCGCGCGCTGCGTCACCCGTGCGAACAGGAATTCGCGCAGCTCGGTGAACAGCGTGGTGGACAGGCGCAGCAGGCCATAGGCGACCAGCGCGCCGAGCGGCAGCACCAGCAGCGCGTGCGGATCCTTCGGATCGATGGCGAGCTGGTCGATCAGCTGCTTGAGCACCAGCGGCACGCCGACGTTGGCTAGTTTTGCGCCGACCAGCGCGGCGAGCGCGGCCAGCACGCGCCACTTGTAGACCCACAGATACGGGAACAGGGTGCGCAGGGTGGCCCAGTCGTTGCGGGGCACGCCCTTGGAATCGGGCGGCAGGGGTACGGATGAGGCCGAATTTGACGATGAGTTGCGGCGCATGGCAGGGCAAAGGGATTTATGGTTCAATTCGGGACGATTGTAGCTTTTACCGAGAATTCAAGATGACCACGCCACAAAATGCCGCCGCCCCACGCACCCGCCTGCCCGAAGGCAAGATGCCCGAACTGCGCGTGATGCCCGCGCCGTCCGACGCCAACGTGTACGGGGACGTGTTCGGCGGCTGGATCATGGCCCAGGTCGACGTCGCCGGCTCGCTGCCGGCCACCCGCCGCGCGAACGGACGCGTGGCCACCATCGCCGTGAACTCCTTCCTGTTCAAGCAGCCGGTGTTCGTGGGCGACCTGCTGTCCTTCTACGCCGAGATCGTCAAGGTCGGCAATACCTCGATCACCGTGTGCGTCGAGGTCTATGCCGAGCGCAACCGCCTGCAGGCGGATGTCGTGAAAGTCACCGAGGCCCAGCTGACCTATGTCGCCACCGGCCCGGACCGCAAGCCGCGCCAACTGCCGCCACTCGACTCGCTGATCAGCCACGACTGAGCCTATGCCAGTAGGTAAGGGGAAGCGAATGGCGATGCATGGCGAGCGTGGGCAAGGCGCGAGGAGGCCGCATGGCAAGCCATGCAACGACGAGCAACGCAGACCACGCTTGTCAGGCGCGCCAGGCGCGACTCGTACCTGCTGGGATAGGCTCTAGCATGGCGACGGCGCGCCGGCTGTTCTTGCTCGACGCCGCGCGGCTCTCGGCCGCGCTGTCCGCCGCCAGCCTGGGCGCCTGCGCCTCGTCCGCAAAAGGCCCCTACCCGTTCAGCCTGGGCGTCGCCTCGGGCTCGCCGCTGCCCGATTCCGTCATCCTGTGGACGCGCATCCTGAGCGAGCCGCTCAAGGCGGAATCCACGCCGCCGGTCGCGATGACGGTGCGCTGGGAAGTCGCGCACGACGAGGCCTTCCGCAGCATCGCCGCGAAAGGCACGGCGGTCGCCGGGCCGGAGCTCGCCCACAGCGTGCACGTCGACGTGAAAGGCCTGGCGCCGGGCCGCTGGTACTGGTACCGCTTCATGCTGGGCGACGCCGTCAGCCCGGTCGGCCGCACCCGCACGGCGCCAGGCAGGGACGAGATGCCCGGCCAGCTCAAGCTGGCGGTGGCGTCCTGCCAGCACTGGGAGTTCGGCAGCTATGCCGCGCACCGCCACATCGCGGCAAGCAGTCCCGACCTGGTCGCCTTCCTGGGCGACTACATCTACGAGTGGGGCCCCTACCAGCTGCGCCATCCCGCGCGTGCGGTGCGCAGCGACGAGTCGTTCACGCTGTCCGATTATCGCAAGCGCTATGCGCAGTACAAAAGTGACCCGGACCTGCAGGCCGCGCATGCCGCGGCGCCCTGGATCGTGACCTGGGACGACCACGAGGTGGCCAACGACTACGCCGCCCTGCGCGACGAGCGCCTGGCCCAGGACTTCGCCACCCGCCGCGCGGCGGCCTACCAGGCTTTTTATGAGCACATGCCATTGCGCCTGCCTTCGCTCAGGCGCGACGGTTTTGCGAAAGTGGAACTGTTCCAGCGCGTCGACTGGGGCCGGCTCGCGCGCTTCCACGTGCTCGACGACCGCCAGTACCGTTCGCCGCAGGCCTGCACCAGGTCCGCCACCCAGGGCGGCTCGAACGCCCTGTTCGCGCGCGCCTGCGAGGCCCTGCGCGATCCGCGCCGCACGATGCTGGGCGCGGAACAGGAGGCCTGGCTGGAGTCGGGACTGGCAAGCTCGCGCGCGACATGGAACATCCTGGCGCAGCAGACCCTGATGGCGCAGTCGAGCAGCGTGCCGGTCGTGAAACCGGAGGACGGCCGCTTCTGGACCGATGGCTGGGACGGCTACCCGGCGGCGCGCCGGCGCCTGCTGGACACGATCGTCAGGCAGGGCGCGCACAATCCGCTGGTGCTGGGCGGCGATGTGCACACCTTCTATGCAACCGCGCTGCGGCCGGATTTCTCGAAGCCGGTGTCGAAGCAGAACGCGGTGGTGGCGACCGAGTTCGTGGGCACCTCGGTGACCTCGAGTTCACGCTCGCAGGAGCGCACGCTGGCGCACATGGAGAACAACCCGCACATGCTGTACGGGCGCAGCGACAAGCGCGGCTACATGCTGCTGGAGATCACGCCGAAGCAGACGGTGACGCACTTCATGGGACTGGACGACGTGCGGGATGCAAAATCGGCCATCGCGGAACTGGCTGCGTTCCGCGTGGCCGACGGGGTGGCGGGCGCAGAGCAGACAAGCTAGGACCAAGACGTAGGGTGGGCGGCTCCACCCGGCGATATGATCAGCTGCAGCGCAGACGCCGCCCACGCGTTCAAACAGAACTCGAACAGCCGCCTCGTCTGCTCATGCGGGAATTGAACGCGTGGGCGGCGTCGGCAATAGCGGCGTGCTGACCGAGGGGTGGAGCCGCCCACCCTTGTATTATCCAACCTGAGCTTATCACTCACCCGAGG